>Ga0209609_10001841_pt1 | contig 12280 bp, 13 predicted proteins | sample LakKivw325mmetaG_FD_184136 | JGI IMG/M metagenome (GOLD analysis project Ga0209609, IMG submission 184136) | Anoxic lake water microbial communities from Lake Kivu, Rwanda to study Microbial Dark Matter (Phase II) - Lake Kivu water 325m metaG... | ecosystem: Environmental > Aquatic > Freshwater...
CAGGGATTGTCCAGAACCTCCAGGGCCTGCACCCGCCCGTGCGCAGTGGCTTGCACCCGGCAGCGTGCCAGGGGGAAGGTATTGTAAAGCGCGGCGTGGCGTGTGGTGAGCGGCAGGTCAGCATCATAATAGGTCAGCTCGGGAAACTCGCGTGCCACCCGCTGGAATACCGCGGGCTGCGCAGCCGTCTGGGGCATGGTGGCCTCCAGCACTTCCACAGGCTGGGGGGCAAAGATATCCCTCCGCTCACCGCGCTTCAACAACACTTCTTCTGGCTGGGCCTGCAGGAAGCGCCACAGCTGGCGCAGCCGCGCCGGCGCGCCGGCCGCATAAAAGGTGATGGGAAAATCTTGGGTCAGGCGATGGCGCTGCCCGTCCTCTCCCAACAGCCACAGCACGATCCCGCTTTGCGCGTCGGCGAACAGGTCCAGCAGCCATCCTGTCAGCTCAGTCATGGAAATGGATCACGTCTGATGTGGGAGTGGGAGATTCCGGCCCAACCCGGTTGGGTGATGGGCTTGCTGTCCCGGCCTCGCCCGGCTGCGGGAGCGGGGGGGAACTGCCCGCCTCCACCTCAGCGGTGAGCGCATCCAGGTAAGCAGTTGAATCATTATGTTCCAGCTGCTCCAGGGCTGCCGCGTCACGCGAGTTTAGGAGATAGCGCATGCGCAATACCTGCTTGTGCTCTTCCAACAGCATCGAAAGCAGAAAAATCTCGAAAGGCAGGGCGTGTGATGCATACGCCGCAGCCGCCAGGTGCTTGTGAGCAGCGGCGAACAGGTCATCGAGTGCTTTCTGATCGCTGCGGCGCAAGGCGCGCCGAAAACGCAGGAATGACTCCTGCTCTTTCAAAAAAACCTGGGTAACAGAGGGAAGTGTTCGTCCCATAATGAACCTCCTTAAAACAAACGCAATGGCGCTATAGGCTGGGGCTCTTCATAGCTCCACACCTGTTCTGACACAGCGCTCAGCATCTCAAGCAACTCTGGGGGCTGGCCGCGGTTAGTTGGGCTGGCGCTCACTGCCACCGAAGCCATGTGGCACAAGCGCCGCAGCTCCCCCAGGCTCGCTTCCAGCAAGCGCAGCCGCTCTGGCAGCTTTACGTTTTCATCGTAGAAGGTATCCAGCAGGTTAAGCACCAGGGCTGGCGCCGGGTCAGCCACTGTTTCGGATAGCAGGGTCTCCACCTGGTAGCAGGTGAAAGCGCGTGCCACGCTCACCCGCTCGAGTGCCTGCTGCCAGTACGTGGTCTGTAAGCGCAGCTGGCGCGCCAGCCCGTAGCCATCGAAACAGTTGCCGGCGTCCACCAGGCGAACCCTGCCGTTGAGCGCCATGCGGGCAGCCAGCGTGGTCATTATCTGGCGCTGGCTGCGGTGCGGGGCGATTACCAGGTGGAGCTGCCTGGGCGAAAGCCGCAGGGAATATCCCGCCTCCCTGTCTGAGTCCAGTGCGTAATGTGTGTATGTTTCCATGCCCACATTATACCAGAACATTTGTTCTAACAACATTAGAGTTTTATCAACGTTTAGCTTTTCAGCGTGAGGCAAAGGTTGAAATCTTCTGACGGTAGAAATTACCTTTGAGCCAGAACAGGTCAGGGAAAAAGAAATAATTCTGAGATATGTGTAACCTTTCGGTTTGAGAAGCATCAAAATAGTTTAGTCATCTGCATAATAGTAAGTTATTATATTTAACATCTTTTAAACCTGTATCCGCGGAGAAAATCATGCCCATATACGAATTCGTGTGTGCCGATTGCGGCCAGCCATTTGAACAGCTGGTTTTAAGCGCAAGCAAAGTAAGCGAGGTCGCCTGCCCCACTTGTGCCAGCCAAAATGTCACCAAGAAAATATCCACCTTCGCTTCCAGGCTATCGGGAGGCAGCTCATTTTCCTTTGCTGATTCTTCCGGCTCGAGTTGCACTACGGGCAGTGTCTGAGGGGTGTAATCCCCGGTCGGCCGTGAGTCGATACAATTTGAGCAGCGTACGCCTGGGATTTTTGTCGAATCCACATCCTGTGCGCTGCTTTTGATTTAAAATAGTATCTAATGCCTGGGAGGGCTTTAACATGCGAATACTGACCGATTCACAGGAAAACCTGCTCAAGGATTCACGCAATCTTCTAAACGACCTGCGGGCCTCATTGATCCAGTTTGGCGCAGCGCCCGAAGATCACGAAACCCTTGCAGATTCCATTCGTCAGCTGGATGAGTTGTTCCTGCTGGTAGTAGTGGGCGAGTTCAATTCGGGTAAAAGCGCCTTCATCAATGCCCTGCTGGGGCAGAAACTGCTCACCGAAGGTGTTACCCCCACCACCACCCAGATCAACGTGATCAAGTTCGGTGAAGCCCAGGAACGCAGGGTTGAAAATGAGAGCCTGCATACCCTTACAGCCCCGGTGGAGCTGCTTGCCGAGCTGAATATTGTGGATACACCCGGCACCAACGCCATCATGCGCCAGCACGAAGCCATCACCCAGCAGTTTGTCCCGCGTTCCGACCTGGTGCTGTTCGTCACCTCTGCCGACCGGCCATTCACCGAAAGCGAGCGTCTTTTCCTGGAGAAAATCCGTGATTGGGGTAAGAAAGTGGTCATTGTATTAAATAAGATTGACTTATTCCAGAGCCGTGAAGAGTTGGATCAGGTGATGGCATTTATCTCCGATAATGCCCGTGGGTTGCTGGGCATCACTCCTGAGATCTTCCCGGTGAGCTCGCGCTTGGCCCTGCGCGCTAAATTGGGTGAGCCGGCTCTGTGGAAGGCCAGTATGTTCGAAATCCTCGAAAAATACGTTCAGGAAACGCTGGATGATAAAGGCCGCCTGTCTTTAAAGTTTATGAATCCCCTGGGGGTGGCCACCCACCTCCTGAATAAATATCTCGATGTCACCAATTCCCGCCTGGAGCTGCTAAAGACTGATTTTTCCATGTTAGACGACGTGGAAGCCCAGCTAAAAGTGTACCAGGAGGATATGCAGCGTGATTTCGATTTCCGCATGTCAGATGTCGACAATGTGCTTTTTGAGATGGAGCAGCGCGGTGACGATTATTTCGAAGAAATCCTGCGGCTGCCCCGCGTCCTCGACCTGCTTAATAAATCACGCATCCAGCATGAATTTGAGCAGCGTGTTGTTGCTGATGTGCCTGCCCGCATTGAAAGCAAGGTCAACGAGCTAATCGACTGGCTGGTGGAGGCCAACCTTCACCAGTGGCAAGCGGTGACTGAGCACATTGCTGACCGCCGCCGGCAGCATGAGGAACGCATCGTGGGGGATGCAGCCGGTGGCAGCTTCCATTATGATCGCGAGAAGTTGATGGAAGCCGTTGGGCGTGATGCCCAGCGCGTGGTAGATGGCTACGATCGGGAAGCCGAAGCACGTGCGCTGGCAGATGGGGCACAAAATGCAGTGGCCGCCCTGGCTGCCACCGAAGTGGGAGCAGTGGGATTGGGCACCCTCATTACTATTTTGGCTACCACGGCCGCAGTGGATGCCACCGGCATCATCCTTGCCAGTGTGATCGCTGTGCTCGGTTTCTTCATCATCCCGGCCAGAAAACGCCGCGCAAAGGCTGAGCTGCGCCAAAAGGTCGCCGACCTGCGCCAGCAGCTCATCCAATCGCTGCGCACCCAGTTTTCTCGCGAGATGACACGCAGTGTAGCCAACATCAAGGATGCCATCTCCCCTTATTCGCGCTTCGTACGTGCCGAGCAGGGCAGGCTGGACGAAGTGCAATCCAGTCTTCAAGATACCAGGAATAGCTTGGAAAGATTGAAGGTGCAGGTGGGTGAAGTAGTTGGAACGCCGGGATGAAATGTTCATCGCAAAAATGCATCCTCGATCGTTTTTACCAGCTCCCGAAACCGAGGTCACTCTCAGCCCCACACCGGGCTCCATTATTTTTATTGGCGAATATGGATTGCCACTTAAAATACTCTAACAGATATTAACCATACGTGGATTAATCTGAAGTAGCGGTGTATACTACGGATAAATTTACCGGTAGTTTATGCAATGGATCATGATAGAACATCAAGCGATGCTTTTGATTCCATAGTTCGAAATGCGATCCGACCCAAATGCCAGGAAATTACTGCCTGAATCTATTGGCACGCATCCCCATTCTGAAGATGTTGCATTCTGGTTTCTTACAGGTAGAAATCTGGAGAAATGATGCTTGATATAAAACGTCTCAATGTATTTATCCAGGTCGCCGCAACACAGAGCTGTTCAGAGGCAGCTAAACGTCTGAACCTCAGTCAGCCCACTGTCAGCAAGCACATTAGAAACCTGGAAGCGGAATTGAATGTAAAACTATTCGATCGGATTGATGCGCAACTACATATCACAACAGCAGGTATGACCTTGCTCCCGTGGGCGCGCAAGATTGTTCATCAATCCAATGAAGTTCATCAGATGATGCAGTCCATGCAAGATTCCGTTGTTGGGCAGCTGCGCATCGCTTGCGCTGCTACAGCTGGTAAATATATTTTGCCCCACCTGGCAGCGCGCTTTAAGCAGCATTATCCAGGCGTACAAATCTTCATCCAACCCTGCATTGTCCAGGAAATGACCAATCTGTTATTTTCTGAGGAAGCAGACCTGGGTGTTGTTAGTAGTGAAGTCACTGACATTGACCTGGATTGCCAGTATTTTTTCACTGATTACGTTTCGCTAATTGTCCCCGAAAAACATTCCTTATCCTTGCGCGAGGCTATCGAGCCGGCTGAGCTGCTCGACGTGCCCATAATTTTACGCGAGCCAACATCGGGTACACGCCGGACTCTGCAATCGGAGCTTGCCAAACACGATATCTCCTTTGACGAGATGAATGTCCTGATGGAAGTGGGAAATGCAGAGGCGATTGTGCTGGCGGTAGCTGGAAACCTGGGCGTCTCTTTTGTCTCGCGCATGGCTTCGGCATACACCAGGGTATGGGGGTGCGTCGTGGAAGTGCCCGTCGATGGTTTAAATTTGGAACGGAAAATTTGTATTGCCCGACGCGAGTTATCGCATCCTAACCTGGTCCGCGATGCATTCTGGGCATTCATTCACGCTCCCGAAAATGAAGATATCCTTGCATTACCGGCGGTTTAGCGAGCTTTTCAGAATATCATTCTATTTGCAATCTATTAAATGAAAACTGGAGCTGTTCCATTGGCAGCTCCAGTTTCTCACCTGAAAGATATTTGGCTCAGAAAAGTCACCGAGCAGCGTTCATCGGCCGGATGAACAGGAAATACGCCATGATCCAGCAGCCTGCAATGATCATGAAGGTGTCAAACATCGATCCAATAGAAAGCTGGGGCACACCGCTGAGCACATGGCCGACATTGCAACCGCCAGCGACAGTGGCTCCAAAACCCATCAAACTTCCACCGATGAAAGCCTGCACCAAGACTTTAGGAGCAGGAGCACGAAGAGCTAGCTCACCCGCAATAGCTGCGCCCACCAGAGAGCCGAGAACAATGCCGATAATCAGTGCTCCACCCCAATTCATTACCGTACCGGGAACAAATAGCGTTTGCCAGATGTTATTCCAGCCAGCTGTGATCCCTAATGGATAATTGCGACCAGTTGCTGCTGATAATGGGAATGCCAGCACACCAACTAGGCCCACCGCGATGCCTGCTGCCGGCCAGCTCCAGCCCTTCTTGAAGATCGCTTCCCAGATTGACTTTGGCTTTTCTCCGGGCTCCTCTTCAGTCCTCTTTCTGAGCGCCAGAACCACCCAGACTGCAATGATCACCACGGACAGGACAAGACCAACGACATTAGCATTAATCCCGAAGATATTTCCTAGCGTAAGCGGTGAGCCATCGGCGGCTGAAATCTTGGTGTTAGTCTTTAAAAAATTGGCTACTGGAGACAATACACCCGCGGATGTTGTCAGGGCAAACAGGCTGAAACCAACAATGGCACTGAACGCTCCTACCAGTCCCTCTCCAGCACGATAGGTGATTCCACTGGCACAGCCACCTGCCAGCACCATTCCCATGCCAAAAAGTAAGCCGCCCACACCTTCCGCACCCCACATCAAGGCCGGCGGCGCCATCTTGATTACACCGGTCATCGCCATTATGGAGAAACCGAGCGTTTCAACCAGCAGGGCAACCCCTACGGCTTTGACCAGGTTGAAATCGCGACCGACAATGATATCTCGGAAGGCAGAGTTCATACAAAAACGCCCACGCTGCAGCGAAAAACCGAACAGTGCTCCGACCAATATACCAGACACAACTGTAATCATATCTTCTCCTTTGTTATTCAATATTCATAGTGTAGTATCAGCGCGATCATTCACTGTTAGAAACACTACATCTCTTGAATGAAAATTATTTGAGACCTAAGACCTCGATCAGGATCCTGTGAGTGGGCCCTTCGACCCTCTCGACTTTGAGTATTTTATGGCCGTTCCTTTTAGCGTTGCGTGGAATTCGCTCTACCGAGAGCGGGTAGTCAATCAACACCTCAAGGATCTCACCCTTTTTCATCTTCTTGAGAGTTGTCATCGTATCCACATCCGGGTACGGGCAAATTTTGCCACATTCATCAATTGTTTTCGTCGGGGTTTGATCTGACATGTTTTTCTCCTGGGTCGGTATTTTTCTCTTCTTTATCGAAGAGGTTAATACGAAAAGTATTTGCCTGCGCCTTCGGCCATCAGCAAGAAATCAGCAGCCATTCGGACCTCGACTTCATCGCGTAAGTCTTCTTTCTTGAGGCCTTTATTGGGCAAGCCAAGTTCGCACATGATGAACCGGCCATCAAGGGTGACGATTGAGTCATACAGATAAATTGGATCGGGTAAACCGGGTAAGCCGTTGTATTTTTCAAGCTCTCCTTTCACCAGCATTTTAGCTGCACCGGGCTGAAAGAACATCAGCACCTCGTCGCCGGTAGCGGCAGCTGCGGCACCCATGATCAATGCTGCCATGACGCTATCAGAATCTGCGTGATTACACATGATCACTGCTTTAGGAGTTTCGCTTTCATCATTCATGATTTGCTCCGTGATTAAAAAATATGATCTGTCCACAAATAAATAGGTAAATATATACTCTGCAGAAGAAGCTGCTCCTGCTTCCTGTTTCTTCGGTCATCGCTCACTTGCCGATTTGGATAGAAACCGTTACGCCGTGATACTCATGATTTGGACATATTTGCTGATTAATCGTTCGCCGATCACCTCCGCAATTCTTTGCATAAAATAATAGCCAAAAGATGGGTTGGCATCAAATAGAGTGCAAAGCTCTTCGCCATCAAATGCAATCAATCGGGTGTCTTGCTTTGCAAATGCACTCTTCTTATAGATATGTGGCTTAACAATCGATGACCATCCGATCACTTCACCTTTGCTGAGGGGCTCCAATTCCCCTACTTTTTGATCCCCCTTTTCTCCCAGGTTCATGGTCAACACCACAGACCCTTCCAAGACCAGGTACAAGGTTTTAGCCATCTCATCTTCATAAAACAAATATTGTCCTGCTTTTACAAACTTTTCTTCTGCTAGTTGTGCAATCTTCCTCAGCATTTCTTGATCCTGCTTGGCGAATAATGTGTAAAACCTTAGGGCTTCGATGGATATCATGTTTCGCTCCTTTGGCATATCGGAACTATTTTAGGATTATAGTTTATGTTCTTAAAGATTCCATTGACAATGTTTATACAATTGGCACCGTATTTCCTCCTTAATAAGCAGATTTCTGTTCCTAATATTAAGAAAGTCTGATAAATCCACGTTAGTTCCTAATCTGCAGGGGCGGCGCTGGCTGCCTGCTCTTTATCCGTTGATGGCTTGAGTGCCCAGAGATACAATGCTATGCTCCGGTAGATCGCGTGAGCGAATTTGGAGAATGGCGCCAGCAGCAGCAACTCGCCTACTACAACTAAATGCGCTAAAAAGATCCAGTAACTCACCCCTGTGGGGGGCAAGTAGTCTATGAGTTCAAGTATGAAGCCAGTCACTCCAGCCAGCCACATCAACGTTAGGAAAGCCCAGTCAGAAATACTGGATTTTTCATAAGAAGTGTCGTCTTTGCGTAATCTCCTGATAAATATCGTACTGGTTCCATATAATAAAAATATACCAGCGATCGTTCCCAACAAGCGCGTCGGATACCACAGGGGTACCCATGTGCCGGTGGCTTTCATATGCACTAGCTCCAGCAGGTAATCCAGTGCTGTTGCAATGAAAAGCCCTAAAAATCCCCACAACATCGATCCATGTGCAAACCATTTCTGGGTGTACCAGGGTTTCACCGGACCTTCTGTCTCGCAATCCTGGCGGTAATGTAATTGCCCTAACACTTCCTGCCCGAATGCTTTCCAGATAGCTCCAACCCAATCGAAGCGCGTGCCTTTCGGATAACCAAGCCCTGTGATGGTACGCCTGATCATGGAAATCATCCCCGCTAACGCGGCCAGGATGATCACAATGCCGACCGCAATGCCCACAATATGGATCAATCCCGAAGGGATGAAACTGAACAGGTTCACCTTATCCATCGGCATGGTTCCACTGAACGATAAGAAAAAGGCTCCGATCACCACCGCCAGAATGATCAGGAAGGCAATACTGAATATAGGCGAGGTATAAAGCATCTTTGCCAGGCCTGTTGGATCATACGCTGCGATGGCATACCTGCGGGCTGAGGCCATATATTCACCCGGGTCAGCTTGACGTGGGCAGGTGGTCGAACATTCACCACAGTAGTCGCATAACCACAGCTCTTTGCTCGACAGCAGGTTGTCTCGCAGTCCAAGTTGGGCAAAACGATTCATCTTGCGAGGAAAATTTATCTCTTCGGTTGAAAGTTGGCAAATTGCAGTGCAGTTGCCACAATTGAAGCATGATTCGATCTTAACATCGCCATACTTTTTAAGCTCGGTCAGCAGATTGGAATCAACGCGCACACTCATGCCTGTTTCTCCTTTATCAATCGGTACAGATAATAATCTCCGCTATCGTCCGTTCCAGCTTCTGCAACCAATCCATATTTTTTCATGGCTGCCATATGCCAGAGAACTTCATGTGCTGGGATGCCACTGGCTTCTGCCAGCTGCGGAACGCTTTGCGGATTTCCTGCTAATGTTTTTTCCAATACTTTACGCACTGACTGCTGAGCCTTGAGCATTTCCTGCGCTTTCTGTACTGTATCGTGATGCTCTTTGCGCATCTCTACCAGCATTTCCGTTCTTTTTTTCCTTGCTTCAAGATCTGTTGTCATGCGACACCTTCCACTAAGGGTAAGTCGGCTGTGATGGCATTAACCATTGCTTCGTATTCATCCAGCCGCCAACCCTGCACATCAATGGCACGGTTCGGGCAGCTGCTAACACACACTCCGCAACCATTGCAGTTGGCTGGGGTGACTACTGCCCGCTGGGCTGTACGCCCATTCATGGAGAATGTAGCAAGTTTGATTGCTTCTTCCTGTGGGCATACCTTGATGCATTCCCCGCTTCCTTGGCATCTCTCGGGATCAATATATGCCACGTACGGCGCCAGTTCAACCATCCCGGAATGTATCAATGCTGCAACTTTGGAGGCGGCAGCCGACGCTGCAGCACAGCTCTCTTGGATGTTCATTGGACCCTGCGCCGTGCCGGCTAATACAACCCCACTCACCGCTGTTTCAACGGGCCGCAGCTTGGGGTGCACTTCCAGCAGGAAGCGGTCACTCCCTGGCGAAACCTTGAATATATCGATCAGGTCATCCACTGGGTTGGGCATCATGCCCACTGCCAATACCACCAGGTCCACCGGGATTTCCACTTCCTCTCCCCATGTCAGGTGGTCTTTTACCTTTACCAGCAGGGGATGTCCATCGTTTTGTCCAGCCTGCATCACTGCGGGGATTTCCTCACCAAAATAGCGCAGGAAGGTGACATTGTCCTTGCTGGCGCGTGTGTAGTAATCCTCGTGACCGCGACCATATGCGCGGATATCCTCGTAAATCTCATAAACCTTGACATTGGGCGCTTTCTCATGGAGCAATACAGACGCGCTCAACGAGGCGGTACAGCAAACTCGTGAGCAATAATTATTTACGTTACCATCAGGTTGTGCCTGGTGTATACCCTCAATCTGCCGGCTTCCCACGCAGTGGATGATTGCCACATCCCTCACCTCATGGCCATTCATCGACAAATTGCCCTTGCTGGGTCCATCTTTATCCAGCAAGCGTTCGAGCTGCGGAAGTGTAATGACCTCGGGGAATTCCTTCCATCCCATTTCACCATCAAAAGGTTCGTATGGTCGAAATCCAGTTGCAATAACCACTGCACCAGCTTCCAGGGGAATTTCCTTCGTTTTTTCATTGAGATCGATCACACCCACGGGCGCCACTTTTACGCATTCACCGCATTTGGTGCAGTGCTCCCAATCAATCACCAGGCTTTCTGGATAGCAGCCTGAATATGCCCGGTAAATTGCCTTCCGGTTGGATAAGCCGAAATCAAATTCCCTCTGGCTGCTGATGGGGCAGGCTGTGATAACCTCCTGCTCATTGGCAAATACTCCCCTGACACCGCGTGGCTGCTGGCGTATCGTGACGTTGTAATTCCCCACGTAGCCCTTGGCACTGATGACTTCAGCGCCGGTGTAGATAGTAATTTTTGGCTCCCGAATGGCACGCTCGATCAATTGTTTGAGCAGCAGGCGGGGCTCTTCGTCGGTGGGGAAAATCCTTTCCCACATCGCCATGTGCCCTCCCAAGAAGTGGCTTTTCTCCACGAGGGTGACCTGTAATCCACGCTGCGCCATGTCCAATGCAGACCGCAATCCAGCAACACCACCACCTATGACCAGCGCGTGGAGATGGGCATCTAGCTTCACTGGTTCCAAAGGCTTCATCCTGCGTGCTTTGGCTACCCCTCCTGCCATCATTCGGATGGCTTTTTCTGTAGCTTCATCTGGTTTATCATGGTGTACCCAACTGACCTGCTCGCGCAGCCCAATGTGATAGTACAGGTATGGGTTCAACCCGGCACGTTCCAGCGTCCGGCGGAACGTCTGCTCGTGCAGGAAGATTGAGCAGGCGCCAATCACCACACGGTTGATACCTTTTTCCTTGATGTCATCGGTGATTAATTTCTGACCCGGGTCTGAGCACATGAACATATTGCTATGGGCTGCCGTGACATCAGGAAGTTTTGCCAGGGCTCGGGCAACTGCTTCGCACTTAACCACATCACTGATGTTTCCACCACAATTACATACATATACACCGATACGTGCAGTTTCATCCCCAGGGCTTTGATTAGATTGCGTGTTCTTCTGAATTTCTTCAGGCATATTGCATGCTCCTTGCAGGCTGGTTTTCTGGGGTTGGTGACGTATGGCCGTTGCTCGATTGAAGGTACGCGGCAGCCATGGCAGCTGCAGAGCCAGCCATCATGATGCTATCCACGATATCCATTGGCCCAGCAGCGGTCCCGGTGACAAATATGCCTTCCTGAGATGTTCCAGTGGGCACAACATTAAAATTGGGGATGTTGACAAAACCATCTTCAGCGACGGGCACGTTATATAGCGCTTGCGGGTTGTAACCTGGCAGCAAACCTACAGAGAGCACAATTAGGTCGTGCTGGCGTTCCATCACGCGGGTCTGCCCGAGCTCATCAACCAGCTCCACTCTCACAATCGGGTTTTGATCACCATCCTCCTGGATGCGTGCCACCTTGCCTTTGATAAACTCGATCCCCATTGCCTTGGCGTTTTGGTAGAACTGCTCATATCCTTTGCCGAAGGCGCGGATATCCATATAGTAGATGGTAATTTCTGCCAGGGGTAGAGCCCCTGAAAGTAGCATCGCCTGCTTGATGGCATACATGCAGCACACCCGCGAGCAATACGTAACCCCGAGCGTTTCATCGCGCGAGCCGGCACATTGGATATAGGCAATTGAGCCGGGCATCTTTCCGTCGGAGGGGCGCATCACCCGCCCATAAGGTCCGGTAGGAGCAAGCAGCCGTTCCATCATCATGCCACTGATGACGTTGCGGAATTTCCCTGCCCCGTACTCTTTCTTGGCATCCAATGGAGTGGTCTCGAATCCGGTAGCCAGCACTATACTGCGAGCGTCAATTTCTATATTTTCAGCTTGTTGAGTGAAGTCGATGCCATCTGCCGGGCATGCCTGCAGGCACTTGCCACAGAACAAGCAGTGGTCAATGTCCAACACAGCCTTTTGCGGTACGGCTGTGCTGAAAGGCACGTAAATCACGCGGTGTGCCGTCCTGCCAAATTCGTGCTCGTCTTCTGAAATATCCACAGG
>Ga0209609_10001842_pt1 | contig 12273 bp, 13 predicted proteins | sample LakKivw325mmetaG_FD_184136 | JGI IMG/M metagenome (GOLD analysis project Ga0209609, IMG submission 184136) | Anoxic lake water microbial communities from Lake Kivu, Rwanda to study Microbial Dark Matter (Phase II) - Lake Kivu water 325m metaG... | ecosystem: Environmental > Aquatic > Freshwater...
GTATATAATTGGAAGTATCTCCTTTGCATATCTATTTACCCATTTTCTGGTAGGCCAGGACATCCGCAGGATAGGCACAAAAAATCCAGGCGCTGCCAATGTGGCAAGAAGCATTGGAAAAAAATGGGGAATAATGGTATGGATAGGGGACACTCTTAAGGGCGCAGGAAGTATGGCTATTGCAGAATCAGCCGGCATAGAAAATGAAATACTGCTTACTTTTATCGGCATTTCGGCAATATTAGGACATTGCTATCCAGTATTTTTGAAATTCAAAGGAGGCAAAGGTATTGCCACAATGGGTGGAGTGATGCTGTATCTCGCGCCTTCTGTGTTTCCCTTTATTCTTGGTTTCTGGTTCATTGCTCAAACAATCAATCCACGTTCCCTGAAAATTATTCTGCCAGAGGTGATTCTGTTTTTTGTAATTCTATGGCAGATATACCCGCAGAGTTTTCTGAAACTGGCCATATCAACGATTCTTCTGATATTAACAAATCTTGTTATCAATCACCAGGCAATTAAAGAAATAAGGTTAACAAAATGATTTTGTGGAAAAGGAAACTTTACAGAATTACTTTCGGTGGACTTATACCTTTTGTGTATCTGCTGACAGAAGACCCGCTGGTTCCGGCTCTTATTGCGGCATTTTTTCTTTTCTGGCTGCTTCTGATGGAGTTTGAAAGATATCTTCATCCTGGTTTCTGGAACTGGCTTTTGAAGCATTCACCCGGCGTTTTCAAAACAAAACCAGGAATTCTAACCGGTGATACAAATTTCATGATTGCAAGCTTTATCTCTGTTCTTTATTTCCATTTTCCGATTGCAGTGGCAAATCTTTTGTTTCTGACTTTCGGGGACGCCGCAAGTGCGATGTTCGGTTCAAGGTTTGGGAAACTCCACATTTTTCCAGATAAAACTGTTGAGGGCATGTTTGGCGGAATTATTATAAACAGCATAATAGCGGTGCTACTCTCACTGCACTTTTCTGTATCATTTGAAATATTGTTCACAGGGGTTCTGACCGGGTGCATCCTTGAGGTTTTGCCTTTCAGAATTGATGATAATCTGACCGTGGGAATAATCCCGGGTATTCTGATGTCTTCTCTGTATGCCATTTCATAAATAGATTTTCTGATATGATAAAATATATATCTACTTCAAAAGAGCAGGATTGAGAGATTTTGTATATGCCGATCTAACATTTCCAAAAAGGAAACTTAATGCATATCAGGGCTGTAATCTTTGATCTTGACGGAGTCATGTTTGATTCTGAAATTTTGCATAAGATTGCATGGGAAAAGGTTTTTGCACAACAGGGTATTTTCCTTGATGATACTGTTTATGCAATGGGTATCGGAGTTTCCGATAAAGATTTTCTGAAAGGTCTCGTCAAAAAAAACTTGATTCCGGACAGAATTGACTGTTTTCTTGATGAAAAAAGGAGGTCTCTTTTTGAAATTTCAGATCAGGCAAAGCCCTTTGATGGGATTGAAAAACTGTTAAAAGAACTCTCTCTCAAATATAAACTTGCTGTTGCTTCAAATTCTGATAAAAATTTTGTGATGAAACTTATTGAAAATGCTGGATTCATAAAGTTTTTTAATGTTATTATGGGATTTCAGGATATTTCAAAACCAAAACCAGACCCTGAAATATATCTGAAATGCGCTGAAAGACTCGGCATTCCGGCTTCTGGTTGTATTGTGATTGAAGATTCTCCGGCGGGTATAAAAGCAGCAAAAAGTGCGGGCATGAGATGCATCGCGATTACCAGCATGCTTGATGAAAGCGCACTTTCAGAAGCGGATTTTATTATAAAAAAATCAGAGTTCAATGAAGTTAAAAAAATTCTGGAGTCATTATGACTGTGGACGAAACATACCTTTTCTTTCTCAATATAGTGGGTTTGGTTGCTTTTTCCTTTTCAGGTGCCATAAAGGCTCGCATTCATAATCTTGACCTTTTCGGCATCATATTTATCGGCTTTTCAACAGCACTCGGCGGCGGAGCAATAAGGGACATACTTGTTCAAAAAATACCGTTAATGCTCACAGACATAAGTTATACGATTTTCAGCATAACCGGGATTTTTGCTGCCCTGTTATTGAAAAAAAATGTAAATACTTCAACCTATACAAAGATTTTCCTGATTTCTGATGGAATCGGTCTTGCCTCTTTTACAGCAACAGGATGTATTGTTGCCAATCAGGCCGGTCTCGGAGTTATAGGAGTTGTTGTTCTGGGCATGAGTACCGCGATTGGGGGTGGAATCATCAGGGATATTCTTGTCAATGAAATACCGATGGTCTTAAACAAGGAAATATATGCAACGTGTTCTTTTGCAGGTTGTCTTGTATTCTGGATATTGAGCCAGTTTTCTGGAATATATATCTCCGCATACATCTCAATGGCTTCTGTTTTTTTGCTGCGACTTTTCGCAATATTGTTCAAATGGAATCTTCCAAAATTTTCTTAAACAGGGTTCCTGGGTTAAAATAATAATGATTTTCAATTCTGGGGGATTGATATGCATGAGATTGATCGGCAGATAAAAATTATTAAAAAGAACACCGTGGATATAATTGAAGAGGATGAATTGAGGAAAAAACTTGAAAAAAGTATTTCCACAGGAAAACCATTGAGAATTAAGTATGGTATTGACCCGACAAGTCCTGATATACACATAGGCCACATGGTAATTATAAGAAAACTTCGTCAGTTTCAGGAACTCGGGCATAAGATTTTTTTTCTGATAGGCAATTTCACCGCAAGGATTGGAGATCCAACCGGAAGGAATGAAACAAGACCTATTCTTTCAGCTGAAGAGATCAAAAAGAACCTTGATACTTATGTTGAACAGGTCAGCAGGGTCCTGGATGTTGATAGGGTGGAGTTTGTTTATAATGGAAACTGGTTGAGCATTTTATCGCTTGAAGAATTTATAAAAATTTCATCATGTTTCACTATTGCGCAGATACTTGAAAGAGAAGATTTTTCTGCAAGGTACAGGTCAGGTAAACCAATTTATTTCCATGAATTTATGTATCCTCTTTTTCAGGGATATGATTCTGTCGTACTGGAAGCTGACATTGAAATTGGAGCAACCGAACAGAAATTCAACCTCCTTGCAGGAAGAGCCCTTCAGGAATTTTTTGGACAGGAAAAACAGGTGGTTCTCACAATGCCCATACTTGTCGGAACAGATGGAAAGCTGAAAATGAGCAAGAGTTATAACAATCATATTCCGGTTTCAACAACGCCGGATGATATGTTCGGTAAGATTATGTCCATACAGGATCAACTGATGGAATCATACGCTGAACTTCTTGCCGAACTGGATATTGCAAAATTCAGGGATCTGGTCAAAAACAAGCCAAGACAGGCAAAAGCTCTTCTTGCAAGAACAATAGTCAGCCAGTTCTTTTCAGAAGAAGAAGCCGAGAAAGCAGAAAAGAACTTTGACAGGGTCTTTAAGGAAAAACAGATGCCTGAACATATTCCGATAATAGAGATACCCGCTTCAAAGATCAACAGAAAAAAAGAAAATGTAGTTAATATCCTGTTTCTTTCCGGTCTTGCAGTTTCAAAATCAGAAGCAAAAAGGATGATAACCCAGAATGCTGTTAAAATTGATGGAAAAACCATCTCGGATATCAATGCTGAAATAGAACCTGATGGTAAACTCTTCAGGGTCGGAAAAAGAAAATTCGGAAGGATAAAGATTGTGTAGATCGCTGAACTCTTTGCCTTTTGCCCCTGGCATAATAATTGGTATGCTGGATTGAGGAGGATTCAATGGGAAATATAAGAAAAGAACTGTGCAAATACGGTAAACTGGTTCTTGAGAAAAATCTTGCTGCCGGTCCAGGAGGTAATATCAGCGCAAGAGAAGATGATTTTGTGTATCTTTCACCCAGCGGTTTTGCCCTTGACGAAATAAAGGAAAACCAGTGGGTTAAGATAGATTTGAAAACAGGAAAACAATACGGAAAGCTCAAACCAACCTGTGAGATTTCAATGCACATTGGCTGCTATCTTGCAAGGCCTGATATAAAGGCTGTTATTCACACACATCCGCCAATCACGCTTGGACTGATTTCTGCCGGAACAGGATTAAAACCATTTTATCCTGATTTTGTGGCAATGCTTGGGAGAGAAATACCGATGATTGAGTATGTGATTCCTGCAGGTGAGGAGATAAGAGAAGCTGTTGTTTCACAGATTAAAAAATATAATGTGGTGCTTCTGAAAAACCATGGCGCTGTCAGTGTCGGAGAAACATTGAAAGAAGCATTCATACGCGCCTGGATGACAGAAGAAACAGCGAAAATGCAGGTGGTTGGAATGATTGCCGGAAAAATAAGGTATTTTACAGAAAAAGAGATAGAAGGAATTGAAAATTTGAAGGCAGAAGATTACAGGAAAGCCCTTCTGAAAAAACTCAAATGATTGCAAGGATTCTTGCTCCATCCACAATCAAACAGGAATTTGTAAGAATTGATGTGCATCCTGAAGGTATTCATCTGATGGAACCAAAGAGTCGCATGTACTGTGTGAAAATTTCCTCTGTCAATGTTAAACAGGCAAATGTATTAAAACAGGAGGCGCTTGCTGTCGGAGGGGATGCCGCAATTCCTTATTCTGTTTTGAACCTTGAAGATAAAAATGTTGATGTTATTTTGATGGCAACATTAAAGCAATACAAAAAACTGGCGGAAAAACTTGAAAAACAATTTTTTAATCTGAAAGACATCGGCAAAAACTTACTTGAAATTGTTGAAAATTACGAAAATCCGCCATGCGGTTTTTCAATCAATAAGAAAAAAATCAGTATAGACTCTTTTATGATTATGGGTGTTTTGAATATCACGCCTGACTCTTTTTCTGATGGTGGAAAGTACTATAAAGATGTGTCATTTGCTGTTGACAGGGCGGTTGAAATGGAAAAAGAAGGTGCATCAATTATTGACATTGGCGGTGAGTCAAGCAGACCAAAGGCTGTATCTGTTGATGAAAAAGAAGAGATACGAAGGATAAAACCCGTAATAAACCAGGTGAGAAAAAAAGTAAAATGCCTTATCTCCTGCGATACTTCAAGGGCTGATGTTGCAAAAATTGCGCTTGAAGAGGGCGCGGATATCATAAATGATATTTATGCTTTAAGGCGCGACAGAAGACTCTGTGATGTTGTGGCAGAAAAAGGCTGTGGATTGGTCCTGATGCATATGAAGGGAACACCTGAAACAATGCAGGATAATCCCTGTTATGATGATGTTATTGGCGAAATATGTGAGTTTTTCAGAGAAAGAATAGATTTCTCCACACAGAACGGCATAAAAAGGGAAAAGATAATTCTGGATCCCGGGATAGGTTTCGGGAAACGACTCTGTGATAATCTTGAAATCATACACAGATTGAGGGAATTCACATGCTTCGGTCTTCCCATTTTGCTTGGAACATCAAGAAAATCTTTTATTGGAACACTGGCGGGAAATATTCCTGCCGGAGAAAGGCTTGCCGGCACAATAGCCAGCTGCGTGTATGGATATATCGGTGGAGCAAGAATTTTCAGGGTTCATGATGTAAAGGAAATTCAGCAGGCCTTGAAGGTTGTAGCCGCAATAGAAGACTATGGAAAAAACAAAAGTTCTCGGACTCGACCTCGGTGAAAAAAGAATTGGAGTGGCAATAAGCGATGATTTCAGAACCATTGCAAGAGGCCTTGGCACCATTGATGTTGATGGAACCGAGCATGAAAAAATAAAAGGTCTTGTAAATCAGTACAATGTTGGAAAAATCATTTACGGGATACCGCTCAAAAATGATGGTTCCTTAAGCAGCCGCGCGGAAAAGATGCTTTCAATTATCACAAGACTGAAATCCATCATAAAGGTGGAGTTTATCCCATGGGATGAAAGGATGACAACCGTTGAAGCGGAAAACATACTTCTGATGGCTGATCTGAGCAGAAAAAAGAGAAAAAAATTAAGGGACAAACTTGCAGCGCAGATTATACTTCAGAGTTATCTTGATTCCCTTTATCTTAAGGATAAAACAGCTGAAGAATGATAGGCAAAACATTAAAACATTATACCAGCATAGTGTCTAAACTTCTGAATGGCTTCGCATTGAGAAAAAATGGAAATCAGGATAGAAGTTTTAGCTTCGTTGATTCAGAAGAAAAAATTTCATCGGTTGTAAAGGAATTGAAAAATAGCAGAGAAATTGCTGTTGACATAGAAGGTAATTCTCTTTACGGGTACGGTGCAAAGATATGCCTCGTTCAGATTTCCACAAGAAACCAGAATTTTATTATAGACCCGATGAGAATAAAAATTTCCTTCCTGAAAGATATCTTCTCAAACCCAAAAATTGAAAAAATTCTTCATGGTTCTGCTTATGATATCCAGATGCTTTATCATTGCGCACAAATTCAGATATGCAATCTTTTTGACACACAGATTGCTGCACAATTTCTGGGAGAAAAGAAAACAGGTCTTGCCGGTCTGGTGGAAAAATATTTTAATGTTGTTCTTCAGAAAAAGTATCAGAAAAGTAACTGGGCTATAAGACCCCTGTCTGATGAAATGCTTGAATATGCTGTTTCTGATACAAGATACCTTCTTCCTCTTGCAGACAGACTTAAAGAAAAATTAAATAGCATTGATAGAATTGAGTGGGTAAAAGAAGAGTGCGAATATCTCGCCCTCAATGGAATCAAAACACAAAAGAAAACAAAGTCAATCAGAGGTATGGGAAAAATTTCCGGTGAAAAATTTGCCATCGCGCAGGCAATAATTGAAATGAGAGAAGATATAGCAAGAGAAAAGGACCTTCCGCCATTCAAAATTATTGACAGAGAATCCATCCTTAAAATTGCCAGTAGCGATGTCATTACTGAGGAAAAACTGAGGTATCTGACAGCAGGATACCCGATAATCCAGAAACATCTTGGAGAGATGATTGAAAGAATAAAATCAGTTCAAAGCAACGGGTATGAGAAAATATATCATAAAGAAAAGAAGAAAAAACATGATGGTTCTTTTCCGCTGAAAACAGAAAAATTATATCGGTGGAGAGAAAAAAAGGCGGAAGAATTGAAACTTGCACCTCATTTAATTCTTTCTCATAAACAGATTGTTGCTCTTGCTGAAACAAAAATCAAAACACCGGATGATATTTTTAAATTTGATCATCTGAAGAAATGGCAGAAAAAATCTTTTGGAAAAGAACTGGGTGTCCTTATTAACCCTATTAAAAAACATCATAAAAAGAAAAAGGGGAAAGTATGGAAAAATCAAGGCTGGGAATAATAGTCGGGTCATCAGAAGATCTTGATATGTTATTTCAAAAAGTAAAAATGTTTAACTTTCAGCTCTGTCAGATGGGTTTTCTTGCCGAAAACATGGCAGTCTTTGATCCACTGAAGATCAAGCATAAGGCTGAACAATACAATATTGAAATATTTTCTGTGTTTCTTCTATTCAAAGGTCAGATATTCAATCTCAAGGATGGACCCGCAACCATGGGTTTTGTTGCTCCTGATTTCAGAGAAGAAAGATTGAAACTTGCCCTTGAATTTTCAGACTTTGTTAAGGAAATGGGTACAAAGTACATCGTCTCTCATGTTGGTTTTATTCCTGATGATGAACAGGATCCTGTATATCAATCTTTTATTCCTGTGATGAAAAAGCTTATTGAAAAATGCAAAAAGAACAACCAGTTTTTCTGTTTTGAAACAGGTCAGGAACTTCCATCAACCCTTAAAAGAACCATCATTGACATCGGTCTTGACAATGTTGGAATAAACCTTGATCCGGCAAATCTGATCCTTTACGGAAAGGCAAATCCCATAGACGCAGTTGAGATATTCGGCCAGTATGTGAAAAGTATACATGGCAAGGATGGACTCTGGCCCAACAGAGACGAGCATCTTGGTAAGGAAGTACCTGTTGGCGAAGGACAGGTGAATTTTCCTCTGCTTTTGAGAAGGTTGAAAACTTTTGGATTCAACGGTCCCATCATCATTGAACGGGAAATATCCGGAGAAAGACAGATTCAGGATATAAAAAGAGCCATTGATTTTTTTTCAAATATCTGTCAGATTTGAATTTTGTAAAATAGTTCCAGGGATTTTTCAAATGGCGGTATCTCAAGAAAACTCTGAACAATATTTGTGCCCTGTTCAATAAAACAGTATACAAATTGAGGCATCGTGCTTTTGCCCGCTAAAATAATCTGGATATGAGAATCCTTATAGTTCATTCTGATGATTTTTGAATCCTGCCTGTTTTTAAGATATGACGCGATATAGTCATATGGTTTGAAAATGTGCGGGAATTTTCTAATTTCTGCAGCAATAATACCAAGCATTGTTTCAAACTCCGCTGCTGAAAGCTTCTCAAGATTTCTTTCATGAAACATCAGACAACCGCAGGTGAGATTTTCAATACCCCTTTTTATCTGGAATACACCTTTCTCAGCTGCATTCTGGATTGACAAACCACCTGCATCCGACTGCAAAAAATCAATCCTTGCACCAGAGGAAGTAATTTCTCCGGGATGGAAAACAGCATTAAATATACTCTGGTTATCATCAAGGTAGTCAGCACAAAAATTCTGAATACCAAACGGTTTTGGTTCCCACGAAAAAGCACGCGGATCAGAAAATATCTTTCCTGGTTTAAGAAGATTCATTGAAAAAATCAGATTTCTGCTCCTGAAAAAATTTAATGACTCATATCCAATCTGGGATCTGTGGGCATTGATGGTTTTTGCGGGAGTGATATTAAGCTTTAGAAAGGTCTTTTCTATTTCCCTGAAGTTTGCATCCAGCCGATCAAAAGAAAATTCCTTTCCATCGCTTCCAAGATATATTGATGGATCCTGATTTTCCGGATTGAGTGTGAAAGCATGCGCGGAAAATTCTGCCTTTGATTGATAATAAAATTCTCTCATATGCGGAATCGCTTCCTGTTCAATATCATTTATGCAAAGCCCTATGTGAGGAATAAAACCATTTTCATTCAAAACAGAAACATATCCAAAGTTTTTTATGGGAGAATAGTCAGATGATTTTCCTGCCGCGTCATTTACCCTGCAGGTGATGAAAGGCGGTACTGCCTTAAAAACAAAAGGCTTTCTGGCTGCAAAAACAAGGGATCTCCAGAAAACGCTGTCAAAACCGCCTGTATGACCGAGACAACTTTTATGCCATATGGACTGAGAAATGCTTATTATGACAATCTTACCTTTTCCAGCGTTCTTCCAGATTCCAACCGGTTCAAATCTGTGGTCTCTCAGAAAAACATTCCACGGCTCATCAAGTTCTGAAGGAATATTTACAATAACAGGAATTCTTGTGTGAATTTTTTTTTCTGCAGCCATGTCATTTATCCAGGATTCCTCAAGAACAATTTCTGTGGTCTTTCCGATATTGAAATCAGATATTCCTGTGTATTGAGAGATTATTTCATGGTAGGAACTGATCATGCCATCAAAAATCACAAGCCCCATTCCCGCAGAAACCTGTTTGAAAATTACCCTCCAGTCAGAAGGACTGAGTTTTTTTGCTGTTCCTTCCTGGGCGATGAGTAAAAGACTGACATCCTGCAGTTCAACAGAATCAATAAGGGTGTAAGAAATATCAATGGATTGAAAGAAAATCTGATAGAAATCAAGTACATTAAGAACAGAATTTTCAAAACGTTGATAGCTAACAAACTCACTGCTGTCGCAAAGGACAATGGTTTTCATAGATCATTCCCAGTTGGCGTGGTTTTTCTCCATCATCCTGAATGAAATGCCCAACTGCTTCCTGTATCTTTCAACAACCTCATCAAGAAAAACAAGAACCGTCTGTTCAAAAAGTGAACCTCCAAACTGAACAGAATCAGGCATCCTGAAAATAAAGGATTTATCACAGATTTTTGAGAGATGGGTTTCTGTTGCTGTGATACAGATTGTTCTGGCTTTTGACTTTTTTGCTGCTTCAACAGGGACCAGCAGCATTTTTGACCTGCCTGTTTTTGAAATGGTTATTAAAAGGTCTCCCTTTCTCACAGGCGGGCACAGACCCGCAATAAAATAACTCTCCAATCCGAGGTGTCTCAACCTCATTGCAAAAGCCCTTGCCATCATTCCACTTCTTCCAAGACCCCAGAGAAAAATCCTTGAACTTTTTTCAATCTCTGCAATCAACCGGTCTGCAAAGTCTTCATCAATATTGGAAATTGCCTCTGAAATTTCCTTTATGATTTTGCTTTTCATATAAACTATTTTAATTCTTCGTTAAAATTTCCGCAATTGATGAAGGTGTATCTTTTGTTGTAAAATACTTTCAACATTATGGAATATGCAAAACCTGTAATCATATTAAGCGCCTGTCTTGATGGAGATCCTGTCAGGTATAACAGGGAGATTCTTCATAATGATTTTGTTGAAAAATTGAAAAATTTTGTTGTCTTCAAAAAGGTGTGCCCTGAAGTTTCAATCGGACTTGGTGTGCCGAGGAATCCGATAAAGATTTATTTTTCTGGAGATACCTACAGGCTTTATCAGTCAAAAACCGAAACTGATGTTACTGAAAGAATGAAGGAATTTTCAAAAACCTTCCTTGAAAATCTTGAAGAGGTTGATGGATTTTTACTGAAAGGCAAATCACCCTCCTGCGGATATTCAGGCACAAAGATTTACAGGGACAAAAACGCAAAGGACATTTTAAAAAGAGGTTCAGGTCTTTTTGCGATGGCTGTAAAAGAAAGATTTCCTGATATTCCATGTGAAGACGAACTGAGGCTGAACAACGATGAATTGAGACACCATTTTTTTACAAGGATTTTTGCTTTAGCGCAGATGAGGGATCTTAAAAAAAATATCCGTTCAATAAGTCGGCTGATAGAATTTCATTCAAGATACAAGTATCTTTTAATGCTTTACAATCAGAGCAAATTAATTCAGCTTGGTAGAATTGTCGCCGGATATAAAAAAGGAAATCTTCTTTCAACGGTTTCTGATTATTCAAAAATATTTTATGCTGCCTTCAGCAAAAAACCAGGAACCAGAAGACATATCAATGTTATCAATCATATCTACGGGTATTTTTCACACAGATTAAACACAGCAGAAAAAAAACATTTCCTTTCTCTGGTAAAAAAATACTCTGAAGACAAAATTCAATATGAGGTATTGCTTGAAATATTAAGAAATCTGGCGCTTCATTTTGATACGCAGTACCTATTTTCTCAGGTGTATTTCAATCCATACCCCGAACAATTGAACGCATAAAAAACATTACTGCGGAAAGCCGCCCTTTATAAACTCATTCCAGGTCAATGAGGTTGCATGACCATCAACAAACACCGCATTGATGAGTTCAAACTGCCAGTGTCTTCCATACCCGTAATACATCCAGTCTTGATACCACACCTTATTAAAACTGGAATCAGGCCACACAGGATCAACCTCACCAGCCCTGCTTTCAAAAAATAACAGTGTCTCTGCTGGTTTTATAACCCTTCCAAGTTTTTTTGCAGTTACAGGAAGATTTCTGTTGTACGCATAATCGCACCAGCCATTATATCCTGTTCTTCTGTAGCCTTGTTCCCAGTAAGGGTCAAGACAGGGACAGTGAACCATACCGGTGGTTTCAGCAAGGTAATAATTGTGCTCGCCTCCATAGTAAGCGTTGGTTCCATACTTCATTGTACCCGTAAGATATCCTTTTTCTACCAGGGTATAAAGGAATGCTGTCACCGCTTTACCTGGTTTATAATTCAATCCCCACTCCCAATCATATCCATATTCTATATCCACCCGATTGAGATGAGGATACCAGTTATCATTATAGTCACTCAGATACAGCTGAACAGCAAGGCCTATCTGTTTGAGATTGTTCAGGCATGTTATCATCCTTGCCTTTGCCCTTGCCCTTCCAAGGGTTGGAAGCATCATAGCAGCAAGAATCGCGATGATTGCAATAACTACAAGAAGTTCAATCAGGGTAAAACCTTTTTTTCTCATTGTTTCTTCACCTCCCTATCCTTTAATAACATAATTGTTGAAAACATCAATTATTAGCGGACAACGTCCAGGATTTCGTACCCCAGAATGTCCCGATGATCCCGGATTTCACCGCAAGGCTCTCCTTAACGATCTCCGAGGCGGGGCGGGACCCGACATGATAATCGTAGAAAATTATGTTCGTCATTCCGGCATGGTCATGAATGGTCCCGTTGAGATAATAATAACCCCAGTACTCGGCATAGTACC
>Ga0209609_10001844_pt1 | contig 12270 bp, 11 predicted proteins | sample LakKivw325mmetaG_FD_184136 | JGI IMG/M metagenome (GOLD analysis project Ga0209609, IMG submission 184136) | Anoxic lake water microbial communities from Lake Kivu, Rwanda to study Microbial Dark Matter (Phase II) - Lake Kivu water 325m metaG... | ecosystem: Environmental > Aquatic > Freshwater...
TTCAGACCTATGCTCTCCAGCGCGTCGACGATCTTATCCCGGCGGGCCTGCAGCCTGGCGTTGCGCGCCGGTATGTCGCCCTGGTCGCCCGTCAGCGCTTCGACCGCTGCCAGCTGGATGGCCTGCGGTATGCCGGAGTCCAGGTTGGACTTGAACCTGAAGAGGGCATCGATCAGCTTGCGGTTTCCCACTGCCATGCCGATGCGCCAGCCCGTCATGTTATAGGTCTTGGACAGCGAGTGAAACTCGACGCCCACATCCTTTGCTCCCGGTACTTCGAGAAAGCTGTGAGGACGGTAGCCGTCGTAGGCCACCTCCGTATATGGCGCGTCGTGGCAGACGGCGATATCGTTGGCGCGGGCGAACTTCACCACCTTCTCAAAAAAGGATGGTTCGGCCACTGCACCGGTGGGATTGTTGGGATAGCAGATCCAGAGCACCCTGGCTTTCTTGAGCACCTTGCCCGGTATGGCATCCAGGTCGGGAAGGAAGCCGTTTTCTTCCAGCAGCGGCATGTAGTGCACCTCTCCACCGGCCAGCAGCGTGCTGACGGAGTAAACGGGATAGCCCGGGTCCGGCACCAGCGCCACGTCCCCGGGATCCAGCAGGCAGAAGGACATATGCCCAATGCCTTCCTTGGACCCGATGAGGGGTAGCACCTCGCTGGTGGGCTCCCATTCCAGCGAGACGCCGAAGCGCGATTTGTACCAGCCGGCGATGGCCTTGCACAGCTCGGACATGCCGTAGGTCTCGGGATAGCGGTGGTTAACCGGGTCATGCGCCGCTTTGCAGAGGCTGTCGATGATATGCCCGGGCGTGGGTATATCGGGATCACCGATGGCGAAACTTATGACGTCTTTGCCGCCGGCCCTCAGTTCGGCGATCTTCTTGTTAATCGCCACGAAAAGGTAAGGCGGTATCCTGTCCATGCGCTTCGATAAATTCATATGAAATTCCTTTCTCGGGTGGGCTTATTAATCCTGCCGTGCACCCGATATGCCGATAAGGGTTTTAATAGTATATATCATCGCTTGCGTGGAAGACTAATCACTGCCTATATGCTTTTGCCGGTCATCAGTCCGATCCTCTCCCTACCCTCCGATACCGGCCAGCCGTTGCGGGCGTTGTAATACATGTACCATTTGCCTTCGGACGGGCGGTACCTGACGTCGCAGGCATAGACGTGGCTGCTGCGCCATCCCGTGGTCGGCTGGAGAACGGGCTCCTGCAGCAGGTGCTCCCAGCTGATGCCGTCCCGCGACTTAAGCACGATGATGGCCGAGCCGCTGCGCTTTTTGGCCTCATCCCAGTAGATGCCGTTCTCGAATCCAGCCAGCCCGTCGTCGCAGGGTATTACCTTCAGCGACCCGCTGCTGAGGTTGCGCCAGAGATCGTTTTTATCGACCTCTATCACAGGTTTATCCATCAGTTCATACGGTCCCCCGATGCCGGACGAGGTGGCCAGCGCGATGGAGTCCGGCTCGTTGAAGCCGCAATCGGGTATGAGCACCAGCGAGGCACTGTAATAGAGATGGTATTTATCCCCGCGCTTGATCAGGCAGGGATTGCTGACCGACCTGTTGACCCCCGACCGGTGCCATTCCAGCTCAGGCCTGATCAGGGATACGGGCGCAGACCATTTTTTAAGGTCGGTGGAGCGCGAGACGGCTATCTCGGAGTACCATTTCCAGCTCTTGACGGCGGACATGATGATGGAAAGCGGGCGGTATTTCTCGTAGAACAGATAGTAGACGCCTGCTTCGTGGTAGAGGAAGGGACGCATACCGTTCCTGATGGCGACGCCGCTATCCCTCCACTTCACCCCGTCGGTGGAAACGAAGTGGTGAATGCCCCAGATGGAATGGGCGAAAAGGTGCCAGCGTCCGTCCGGCGAGCCCTCGGGAAAGGTAAATGTGGGGTCCGCCAGAACAGGCGACAGCGCCGGGTGATCGATCAGGTAATCCTGAGAATAATCGCTCCACTGAATGCTCTTTATGTCCTCCAGCTTCATCTCGCACTCCTTTTATGTTCAATCAAGTATCATAAGATCTCGCCGTTCTCAACAGGATTTATCCAGAAATTCCGCCAGCAGGGCCGACAATTTTTCGGTTAATCCCCCGCCGGCGTCAAACCAGCTTATCCTGCTGTCGGAAGGGTGAAACCAGGCATACTGGCCGCGGGCGAAGCGGTGCGTCTCATATTTAATGGCCTGCACCGCCTCCTCCAACCCCATCCTTCCGGAAAGGTGATCGATTATCTGCCTGTAGCCGAGGCTGGACATGGAGGGAAGCCCGCTGCCGTATCCCATCTTCAACAGGTTCCTCACCTCGTCGATAAATCCGGCGGACATCATGGCCTCCGTGCGCCTGTCGATCAGGCTGTAGAGCTGGTCCCTTTCGGCGGTCAGACCTATGATCAGAACAGGATAAGGGAGGCCCTTTTTTTGGCGCAGCGAGGAAGGAGGCTGGCCCGTTTTGCGGTAGATCTCAAGCGCCCGCACGATCCTCCTCAGGTTGTTGGGAAGCATCAGGCTGGCGGTGGCGGGATCGATTGCCTGCAGCTCACGGTACAGACTCTTTACACCCTCCTTTTCAGCCCTGCTCGCCATCTCCTCCCTGAAAGTATGATCAGGCTCTACGGATGGGATACTCCACCCCTCCAGCACCGACCAGATATACTGCCCGCTGCCGCCCACCAGCACCGGCAGCGCTCCCCTGCCCTGTATATCCGATATGCAGCGTAATGCTGAAGACTGAAAAAGGGCCAGGCTGTATGCCTGGTCAGGTAATATTATGTCAAGCATATGGTGCGGCGCAGCTGCTCTTTCCGCCGGTCCCGGCTTGGCCGTGCCGATGTCCATGTATCTATAGATCTGCCGGCTGTCGGCGTTGACTATCTCGCCGTTGAACTTTTTTGCTATGGCAATGCCCAGGCTGCTTTTTCCTGCGGCCGTGGGACCTACAACAGCTACCAGGCATTTCATGGCGCCGCTTTGATCGCACCTGTCTGCTTAACGATGCTGGAGAACTCGGAGGCCTTGAGGCTGGCGCCTCCCACCAGGGCGCCGTCTATCTGCGGCTGGCCGATAAACTCGGCAATATTGGCGGCCGTGACGCTTCCGCCGTACAGGATGCGCGTCGATCCAGCCGCCTCCCTGCCCAACACGCCCGCTGCTTCAGTGCGTATAAGTCCTATCGTCTCATCGGCCTGGGCGCCGGCTGCCGCCCTGCCTGTGCCGATGGCCCAGATGGGCTCATAGGCGATAACAATCTCTTTACCGGCGGGTATGCCCTTCAGCCCTTCCTTAACCTGCCGGGTGATCACCTCCCCCATCCTTCCCGCGTCGTTTTCCTCCAGCGTCTCGCCGATGCAGAATATGGGCGTGAGCCCCGCCGATAATGCAGCCTTCACCTTCTCGTTGACCAGGGCGTCCGTCTCACCGAAGATATGGCGGCGCTCCGAGTGGCCGAGTATCACGTACTGACATAGGGCTTTGATCATCAATGGCGAGACCTCGCCCGTGAATGCCCCCTTATCTTTGAAATACATGTTCTGGGCGCCCAGCCCAATGTTGGTGCCCGCGATCATCTCACGTATTTTATACAGAGAGACGAAGGGGGGACATAAAACGATGTCTACCCCGGTCTCGGACCTGAGGTCGCCCGTCATTGTGGATACCAGCGTTACGGCCTCCTCGACCGTCGTGTTCATCTTCCAGTTGCCTGCAATAAATGGTCTGCGCATTTCTCCTTCTTCTTAAGTTCATTTGTGGGAATGCTATGCGTCCTGCAGCACCTCCACGCCCGGCAGCGTCTTACCCTCCATGAAGCTCATAGAGGCGCCGCCGCCCGTGGATACATGCGTCATTTTGAAGCCGAGGTGCATCTCGGTCACGATCTCGGCAGTGGAGCCGCCGCCCACCACGGTGGTCGCGTGCAGATTGGAAAGCAGCTCCGCCATGGAGCGGGTGCCGCGTCCGAACTGCTCGATCTCGTAGACACCCATCGGTCCGTTCCAGAACACAGTCTTGCAGGGTTTTAACTTTTCAGTGAAAAGCTCTCTGGCCTGAGGGCCTATATCCACAATGTATTTATCCGCGGGTATCATGGAGACCGGTGCGATGGCATATTTGGTAGTGTCGTTGATGGCGTCAGCCACGATAACGTCCGGCGGCAGCACCAGCTCGACCTTGGCCGTGCCGGCCTTTTCTGTCAGGTCTTTAGCCAGCCCGATCTTGTCTTCCTCGACCGCGGACAGACCGACGCTGTAGCCGTGCGCCTTTAGGAATGTGGCCGCCATGCCTCCGCCGATCAGAAGCAGGTCGACCTTGCTCAGCATATTGCTGATCAGCTTGATCTTGTCGCTGACCTTGGCGCCGCCCAGCAGCGCGGCGAAGGGATGCTGCGCATTCTCCAGCAGGTCGCCCAGCACGCGCAACTCCTTTTCCAACAGCAATCCCGCATAGGCCGGCAGCAGCCTGGCCACGCCGTAGGTAGAAGCATGCGCACGGTGTGCCGTGCCAAAGGCGTCATCCACATAGATGTCCGCCAGCCCGGCCAGCTCGGCCGAGAACTTGGGGTCGTTCTCCTCCTCCTCGGCGTGGAAGCGCAGGTTTTCCAGCAGCAGTATATCGCCGTTCTTCAGCTTTTCAACCGCCTTCTGCACCCTGGGACCGATGCAGTCCGAGACGGTATAGATGGGCAGGTTGGTGAGCTGGGAGAGCCGCTCGGCGATGGGGATCATGCGCAGTGAATCCACCACCTTGCCGTCGGGACGGCCCAGGTGCGAGCACAAGATTATTTTAGCTTTGCGGCCTATCAGATACCAGATGGTGGGCAGCGACGCCACGATGCGGCTGTCATCCATAATTTCATTGGTTTTGGGATCAAGCGGCACATTGAAATCCACCCTGACCAGTACTCTCTTGCCGGTTACCTCTGCATCTCGTATCGATTTCTTCATGAGGAACATCTCCTTCACGGGAAATTTGCGGTAAATACCGATGCGTTGACCGCCACCCTCGCCTGAGTATATCCAATCGAAGTTATTTGTTCAAGAGCTAAAACGTAGACGAAAAATCGTGGTTCGGGTATTCTTAGGGTCGTCGAGGTGCGCCATGCATAAGATTTCCGTATTCGCCATCCTTGTCCTGCTTACAGTTGCAGCCTGTGCCTGCACCCCCTCCGCGGGAGACACACCTGTCATCAACAGTTTTTCCGCCGAACCCTCTACCGTGGCGCGCGGCGGCGGCACAACGCTGAGCTGGAAAGTGACCAATGCGACCGGTGTTTTTATCGACCAGGGAATAGGAGCGGTGGCGCGGGCATCGGGCAGCACCGTGATCTACCCGGGCGCAACCGTAAATTACCGGTTGACGGCCACCAACTCCTCCGGGTCCAATACCGCTGTAGTCACAGTTACGGTCGGGGGAAGCTCCTATCCAGGCCCCACTCCACAGCCGGTCAGCGCAGGGACGCAACCGCCGCTGGTCTATAACTTCTGGGCTGAGCCATCGACGATCGTCAGGGGCGGATCCTCCAGGCTGAGTTGGAATGTGCTGGGCGCCAACAGCATCCGCATCGATCCCGTGATCGGCATTGTAAAAGCGACGGGCAGCTACAAGGTCACACCTGCCTCAAGCACCACATATACACTGACGGCCACCAGCTCCGGCGGCAATGTGTGGGCCACGGAGGAGGTGCACGTGCTGCCGCCGACTCCCGAAGTTCCAGCAATCAACTGGTTTGCGGCCAGCCCTTCAACCATACTGGCCGGGAACTCGGCCCGGCTTAGCTGGCGCACGACCAACGCCCAGCAGGTAACTATCTCGGGCATAGGCACGGTAGCCAGGTCCGGCACCCGCCTGGTTGCACCCTACGGCACAACCCAGTATATACTCGAAGCCACTACAGCGACGGGCAGGTACCAGGACGCAGTTACTGTAGATGTGGTGTCTATTAACCCGACCGTGTATTACCAGACCTACCAGGTGCAGCCCGAATATGTGCCGCAGCTTGTGCCTGCACTTCCGGACTACGGATCCGGCGGGGGCGGTTACTCGGGCGCTGACGGCGATATCACTCCCTCCAATCAGGATGACGGCAATTGGCCCCCTTCTTCCGATGAGGAACAGTAGAGTAAACTCGATATGACAACCGTGCACCACCGCAGCAGGCGTCCCCTGGTAATTGTTTTATCAGGCCCTTCCGGCGTCGGCAAGGACGCCACCATCGCCAGGATCAGGGATATCGGCATCAAGTTTCATTACGTGGTCACCGCCACCACCAGGGAGAAGCGTCCCGGCGAGGTCGACGGGGTCCATTACCATTTCCTGAAGAAACGAGAATTCCAGCGAAAGATCACGCAGGACGAGTTCCTTGAATACGCCGAGGTCTACGGCAACCTGTACGGCGTGCCTAAAGAGGAGGTCCGCCGGCCCCTGGACAGGGGCGAGGATGTGATCATCAAGGTGGATGTGCAGGGCGCCACCACGCTTAAGGAGAAGATACCGGACGCCGTCTTCATCTGTCTGCTGGCCCCTTCGCTGGACGACCTGCATGAGAGGCTGAAAAACCGGAATTCCGATTCATCCAGGTCGGTCAACACCCGCATGAACAGGGCCGAGCAGGAGATCAATTGCCTTCCCCTGTTCGATTACTGCGTGGTCAACATCAAGGACGACCTGGACCGCACCGCCGAGGCTGTGGCCGGGATAATCAGGACGGAGAAACACCGCGTCAAGACCAGGGTTATCAGGATTTAGACCCGCGGCTTTTCAGAAGGCCCAGTATCTCCTTCTCCCTCCTGCGCATGACAGCGCCGTCCGACCTCCCGCTGTGGTCGTAACCCAGCAAGTGCAGAAGGCCGTGCACCAGCAGCAGGCCCATCTCATCCTCCACATGAACGCCATTCCGCTCCGCCTGCGCCAGGGCTGTGGGATACGAGACTACGAGTATCCCCATGCCGGTTATTGGTCCCGGAGCCTGGGGGAACGAGGAGCCGTCCGAGCCGGGCTCGTCCAGCGCAAAGGAGAGAACATCTGTGGGCTGATCGATGCCGCGGTATCTCCTGTTTAAAACCTGAATGCCCGCGTCGTCCGTTATCAGGCAGTCGATCTCCATCGGCGCGGACACCTTCTCCGCCTCCAGCGCAGCCAGTATCGTCTGTTTGACCCAGGCACGCCGAACGGGACAGCCTTTGATGCGCTTCATCCGAACGTTGAGCGTATGCATGCTTTTCCGCATGGCGAAATCTTAGCAGTTCAGGCCGGGATACACAATCATGCGCATATCTGATTTGCTTGAAACCGTGAATGAAACTATGCTATATTGCATGACGCCGTCGGCCTGATATTATCCTGATGGAGGGATCGCATAGTGGTCTAGTGCGGCCGCCTGCTAAGCGGTTGCCTCGGGAAACCGGGGTCATGGGTTCGAATCCCATTCCCTCCGCCACCCATCATCGTCGCAAGTCCAACCACTTACTTCGCACAATCCGTCCGGTCAACGGCTCCGATCGAATTGAATGAAAGCGTATATTTGGACCATCGGCTGCCAGATGAACCGGGCGGAGTCGTCCGCCCTCGACTCCGACCTGAAGTCGCTGGGATATGAGATGGTGCGCAGCGCCCGCGAGGCCGACATCGTGTTGCTCAACACCTGCGTCGTCAGGCAGTCGGCGGAGGACAAGGTCAGGGGCATGCTGGGCTTCGTCAGGGGCATCAAGTCGGAAAAGACCGGCATGCGGATTGCCGTTACCGGATGTTTCGTGGGCCAGAATGTCGGGGAGCTGAAACGTCTCTATCCCTTCGTGGACCATTTCTTCGGCCCGGGCCGGCTGCAGGACTTCCATGACTGGCTGTGCAGCAGGGTGCTGGAGCGCGAGCTTCCGGCTGAAGCGTCTCAGCAGGTGTCGCCCGTCAGCGCCTATATACCCATAATCCAGGGCTGCAACAATTTCTGTTCATACTGCATAGTTCCCTACCGCCGCGGCGGGGAGAGGAGCCGCCCCGTGCAGGAGATCCTTGACGAGGCGGCCGTCCTGATTGAGCGGGGCGCACGGGAGATAGTCCTGCTGGGGCAAAACGTCAACGCGTATGGACATGACCTGTCGCCCGGGACCGATCTCAGCCGGTTGCTTTACAGGCTGAGCAAGCTGGAAGGGCTGTGCCGGATAAGGTTCCTGACCAACCATCCCAAGGACATGAGCGCCGGTCTTTTACAGGCCATCGCTGATTTACCCCTGGTCTGCCGCCATGTATGTTTGCCCCTGCAGGCGGGCGACGATGAGCTACTCAAAAAAATGAACCGCGGCTACACCCGTGACGACTACTTTGCTCTGGCGCACCGGGTGCGGCAGACCGTCCCTGATATGGCGATCAGCACCGATCTGATCGTGGGGTTCCCCGGCGAGACGGAGCAGCAGTTCAACAACAGCTATGAGGCAGTCCGGACATTGAGGTTCGACACCGTGCACGCAGCCGCCTATTCCCCGCGGGAAGGCACGGCCGCCTGCGCCGGATTTGTGGACGACGTACCGACTGAGGTCAAGCTGCACAGGCTGCACGCGATAGAGGAGCTGCAGGCCGGCATACAGTCCGAGATCAATCAAGGACTGATTGGCAGGGCCGTGGAAGTGCTGGTCGAGGGGAGCAAGGCCGGAAAGTGGTACGGGCGCACCGGCAGCGACAAGCTGGTCTTCTTCCCGGACGAGCGCGATCTAATAGGTCGACTGGTGGAAGTCGAGGTAAAAACGGCCAGCCCCTGGGCTTTGCAGGGCGTGGCTGTATCCGTGAAAGGCTTATAGTGCCGGGATTGCTGTTATAATGGAAACAAGCCGGGTGAGTCCGACATAAAGAAATGAATTACTATGACTACATCATCGTAGGCAGCGGCATCGCCGGTCTTTACAGCGCGCTGCTGGCCATCGAGAGCGGCAGCGTGCTGATCGTCACCAAGGGCGGTATCGAGGACTGCAACACCAGGCATGCCCAGGGAGGCATCGCCGCCGCCATCGGACAGAACGACTCCGCCGAGCTGCATTTCAAGGACACAATAGAGGCGGGGGACGGGCTGTGCGATGAGGAGGCGGTGCGTATACTGGCCGACGAGGCGCCCGACCGAATAGCCGACCTGATCGGCTTCGGCGTACCCTTCGATACCCAGGAAGGAGAGGTTGCGCTGACGCGCGAGGCGGCGCACTCCAGGTCACGCATTCTTCATGCCGGGGGCGACGCCACGGGCGAGTATATCGAGGTCACGCTCAGCGAGCAGGTGCGCATATCTCCCATCAAGGTGCTGGAATACTGCCTGGCCACCGAGATACTGATGAGCAATGGACGTGTCTGCGGCATCAAGGCCATCGATTTCCGCAGCGGGATTATCGAAGAATACAGCTGCAAATTCGTAATACTGGCGACCGGCGGCGCAGGCAGGCTGTTCAAATTCACTACCAACGGGGACACCGCCACGGGCGACGGAATTGCGTTGGCCTACAACTCCGGCGCTGAGATCGCCGACATGGAGTTCTTCCAGTTCCATCCCACGGCGCTCAGGCTCCCCGGCGTCTCTCCCTTTCTCATCAGCGAGGCTGTGCGCGGCGAAGGGGGTGTGCTGAGGAACGGTGAGGGGCACGCCTTCATGACGGACTACTCTCCCAAAGGCGACCTGGCGCCGCGCGACGTCGTGGCCAGGAGCATCCTTTTCGAGATGAGAAAGAGCGGCAGCGACCGCGTTTTTCTGGATGTCACGCACCTGCCTGCCACCAAGGTCGCCACACGCTTTCCGCGTATCTACCGCTTCTGCCTGGACCACGGTCTGGACATCACCCGAACGCCCATACCTGTGGCCCCGGCCGCCCACTATCTGATGGGCGGCGTGAGAGTAAACACATGGGGTGAAACCAATATACCCGGCCTTTTCGCTGCGGGCGAGACGGCCTGCACCGGCGTGCACGGCGCCAACAGGCTGGCCTCCAACTCGCTGCTGGAGGTGCTGATTTTCAGCAAGAGGATCATCGAGAGGTCCGAGCTGGAGGAGCCGGTGTTAGTGGAGAAACAATGGCCGGTAGAATTATACCAACTGCCCTCCAGGGAGCCTTACAAGGATGCGCCGGCGCTGGCGTTGACCAATCTTCAGAATATGCTGTGGGATAAGGTCGGCATCGTGCGCGACTTCAACGGATTATATCAGGCGGCCATCACCTTGTCTGCCTGGGAGCGGATACTGCCTATTCCGACAGACCGTCTCTCCTACGAGTTGAATACGATGGTCACCAACGCCCGTCTGATGACCGAGGCGGCGCTGCTGCGAGAGGAGAGCCGCGGCGCACATTACCGGTCCGACTTCCCCTCTCCCTCTGAGAAATGGCGGAAACATATCGTATTCCGGCTGTAAATTCGATATTTACCTTCGGCTTACACTTTTTCTTAACATTTACGTTGACCATCTCCGGGGTGGATGCTAGAATAGCCCTGCCTAGTCAACAGCTATAGAGGAGTGCTAAACCGTGGGAGGAACCGATAAATGGCTGTGAAGCATTCAGTACATCTCCTAATCGTGTTGCTTGTGCTCGGTGCCCTGGTGGGATCTGTTTTGGTGCAGCCAGCGCCGGCCAGCGCCGCGACCTGGTACGTTGCCACTGCCGCAAACGGCGGGAATGATGCCAACAGTGGAGATGCCGCCCATCCATGGGAACATATTAACTACGCCATCGGTAAAGCAGGCGATGGTGATACCATCAACATCGGGCCAGGCTGGTTCACCGAGCAGGTTATCATCGATAAGCCTCTCACTATAATCGGCACGGCCGTGGCACCCACTCCAACCGGGACATTTATCGCCGCGCCCCCCACAGCCAGCAGGACCACATATACTGCACACGATGGCACTATTTTCGACTACGTGGTTGCAGCACATGATAACAACAGTATAAGCATCGGCACACTAACCATCGTTGCTGCCGATACTATGAAGGCAGGGGCAACCTATTACGCCAACCTGGTCTTCGATAATGTAACCGGTCCCGGCAGCGGATTTAACGCCGGCTGTGCCTCAGGCTGGGCAAGTGCCGTCATTGCTGACATCGGGCGTAGCTGTCTGGGGCGGCTCAGTTGTCATAGTCCAAGAATCGCAGATAGTGAATTTCAAAACGTGGGGTGTGTGGAGCAAGAACAGCTCACCAACCGTGTATAACAATGAGATAGTCTCCGCATCCAACAACTCGAATTGCGTTGATCTGGATTACTGCCCCTTCGCCCTTGTCGATAACAACTTCCTACGGGGCGATACCATGCCCCTCAACATAAACGGGATCACCGTAGATCATTGCATCAATACCACTCTCAGCAATAACGAGATTCACGGAGTGCCGGTCGGTGATGGAATCGTTACTTTCACAAGCGCCGGGCCAATAGCAATCAACACCAATATTATTTACGGATTCAGCCGCGGCATATGGGACCCCGATGCGGTCACCGGCTTGATCGTGGGAAATGAGATATACAGCTGTAGCAGCGCCATACGCCTGAATAATACGGGCTCCAACTGGACGGGCATAAACAACAATCTGCTTTACAATTGTACTTCGGCAGGCCTTTACTTTACGTGCCCGCTCGCAAACGTAACGGGCAACCTTATCAACGACACAGGCATAGGTCTCGATGCACTGAACAACCTGACAGCGCACTGCAACGCCATATTTGATAATTCGGTTGCCGGCCTGAACCTGCAGGTCAACGGCACATTCGATGTTACCAACAATTACTGGGGCGACAACAGCGGCCCCAACGTGAATGGCGCGGGACCCGGAACCGGGGATGCGATTACTACGAATGGGCACACTGTGCTGACCTTCGATCCCTGGGCCGCCATGGTGCTATCAGCCACGCCTCCTGCGATCACAGCTGACGGCACGTCCCTTTCCACACTGGACCTGGACTGCACTCGCAACTCGGCCGGGGTTGTGATGGGATGCGACATACCTGACGGTCTGAGGGTGATCTTCGCAACGACCGGTGGTACGCTCACCAGTGCTACAACGTATACACACGGTGGGCATGCAATTACAGCGCTCAGGTCATCAACCACGCCGGGCATATTTACGGTTACCTCCGCTTTCGGTATGGCGCCGGATATGACCCTTTCCACGACCATTGTGACGTTTACAGCCATACGTTACTGTCTCTGATTTGTCGGTTTTGAGTAAGAGTGACCTTGCAAAACATTATACCGCTATCCTGGATAGAGATTTTAACAGTTCAACCCAGGGTCG
>Ga0209609_10001845_pt1 | contig 12269 bp, 13 predicted proteins | sample LakKivw325mmetaG_FD_184136 | JGI IMG/M metagenome (GOLD analysis project Ga0209609, IMG submission 184136) | Anoxic lake water microbial communities from Lake Kivu, Rwanda to study Microbial Dark Matter (Phase II) - Lake Kivu water 325m metaG... | ecosystem: Environmental > Aquatic > Freshwater...
GTGAGGACGATGGAGAGTCACTGGGACTTCACGGACGTGTATCCCACACCCCTGCGACAAATCTATACGTTGATGGCGCGTGGCAGGGCGACGACTATGTTATGTGGGCTTCGGGGAAGATGCGGGAAACACGGCTGTTTGGCGAAAACATTCTTCTGGAACGCAAAATCAGCGCAGTGCTGGGCCAGAACTCGTTCACCATCGAAGATACGGTCACCAACGAATCTTCGAAGCGCACGCCCCACATGATCCTCTACCACATCAACGGTGGATACCCTTGCGTGGACGCCGGGTCCAAGCTCGTGTCGCCGACCGTCGAGGCTGTGCCGAGAGACGATGTTGCTCAGACTGACAAGGAGCACTACTACCGCAACGACCCTCCGACAGTCGGGTACAACGAGCGCTGCTACTATCACGACATGGCAACCGACCAGGCCGGCAACACATTCGCGGCTCTTATCAACCGCAATCTCCCCGGCGGCCAGGCATTCGGCTTCTATGTGAAGTACAACAAGAAGGAACTACCGTTCTTCACGCAGTGGAAGATGAACGGCGCGAGGGAGTATGTGGTAGGAATGGAACCTGCAAACTGCCACGTAGAGGGACGCGGCAGTGAACGAGCTCGCGGAACCCTGCAGTTCCTCAAGCCAGGTGAGACCAGAACCTACCGCCTCGAACTGGGAGTACTCGACGGCTTGGATGAGGTCAATGGGTTCGAGAAGCAGGTCGAAGCGCTCAAGTAGGCAGTGGACAGTGGGTAGTTGACAGTGGACAGGATGATCGGGCGCGACTTGGAGTCGCGCCCGAAATGGAACCCCGGCCGCGGTGTGCGGTGTTTCGGGACTTGAGTGGAGCTCGGCGGAACGGAAGTCCCGAAACTTTGGCAGAGTACCGTTCAGGACGCTGCTATGCACTCAAAGGATGATTGCCATGAGGAATCTGAGCCGAGTAAGAGTCGTGAGCGATCTCGAAAAGAGAATGCTGCTCGATCTCAAGGATATCGTAACTAAGCGTGACCCGCAAGCGGAGCTTGTGCTATATGGCTCTGCGGCACGTGGCCAGCGGCAGCCAGACTCCGATTATGACGTGGTGGTAATAACCGACCAGAAGCTATCGTCGCAAGAAGAGCGTGAGCTGCACCGCGATGTTTGTGGCCTGCAGTTGGAACGCGGTGTCGTGTTGTCAGTGATGGTCTATGCAAGAGAACAATGGCACAATCCGGTCTTTCAGACGTCACCGTATCCGAAAACGGTTATGAAAGAGGGGATTGTGCTGTGACGGACGAAGATAGCATATAAATGGTCTGTAGTAGGAAAGCATGATATAATGAGGCCAGAGGCCCCCACACCTTCGGGATTTGCTTTGGCATTAGTTGGCGTTTTGCACATCCTGAAGAACACTAAATCCGAAAAGGGGCAAAAAGGAGAAACGATGAGAAAGTTGTTATGTGCAGTTCTTGTGGTCGTAGTGCTGTTTGCGGCAAGCATTAGTGCAGAGGCAGTAGAGTATCGCATGGTCCGCCTGGGTCTAGTTGCGGGTGCCTCGGTCGGAGTAGCTAACGCAATCAATGATGCGGGTACGATTGTGGGCATGACTGAGGTGAGCGGCGCCAGAGCAGCGGTTTGGCGAAATGGGTTGTGCGAGTTGATTGGCGGGATTAGCGGAGAAGCGAGCGGCATCAACGCCAGTGGCGCAATCATAGGAATCAACCGCGTCGGTCCCGGATATGGCTTCTTGTATTCAGGGTACATCATGCGTGACCTTGGAAGCATGAGTGCGCCCTTCGGTATCAATGATGCAGGGTGGGTGACAGGCCGCAAGTCGAGAGACGGCGCGGGCTCTGCTGCGTGCGCGTGGACTCCAGATGGCACATTTATAGACATGAATGGCAATGGAGCAGAAGTGTTTGATGTCAATAACAGCCTGCAGTTTGTCGGACATTCCAACCCTTGGAGCCCAGCTACGCTTTGGACCATAGACCCTTTGACTTTGTCGGTTCGACTAGAATACTATCAGAATCTTCCCGGATGCATTTCAGGCATCGCGTATGCGATCAACGATAGTGGAGTCGCCGCAGGGCGTTCCGGGACGCGCCCTGTGATATGGGATTCGCTAGATGCTGCACCCATCGACCTTTTGTTCGGATACCCTAGTACTTTTAGTGGAAGTGCTTGGGGAATTAATGCCTCCGGCCAGGTCGTTGGACACGTGGTTAGTAACTTAGGCACTGCACAGAAGACAAGTGCATTCGTTTGGGACCGTGTCCACGGTTTGTCACTTCTACCTGACATTGGAGGTGAGGGACGAGCCTACGGAATCAACAACTACGGCCAAATAGTAGGGCAGGCGTCTGGCGATTCATTGTTTCCGGTGCTGTGGGAGCCCGTACCGGAGCCATCATCGCTCATTGCATTGACCGGCGGTATTGGATCGCTTTTCGCTCTCTTGCGTCGCAGGGCCTAGACAAAGATCCGCAGAAGGTCTTTAGTGTTTGCGATCGTAAACATGTCTGCTCGATCTGCAACGGAGGTAGTTGGGCGTTGCAGGTTATCAGACGAACAGGCGATATCGATTGACAGTGAGCTTGCACAGGTTGATCTGCATCCAGGCTTCACAAATGGGTTAGAGGGCGAACGCACTTTCAATCTTCGGGTCTTCCGGGAGGTGCGCAGCAACCCCGAAATTGCGGCCCAAGTCAGTACTAACACCGAGTATGGCCGTTGGCAACGAAGTCTCATCTGGGCGTATCTGAAGACAGTTGGCAGGCCGATTCTCTATGCCGATGAACTCACCTACCTGCGGCTCACGCGCGAGCAGATCAAGTGGTCATCACTGCCTTACAGAGAGATGAAGCGCCAAGCCCGTCATTTTGAAGCGCAGGTGCAGGCTGTGCCACGAATTTTCGTTGCGACGCGTATTCTCATGCCAGGATACGCCAGTCCCGTTATGCGTCGTGACGATACCATTGCACGCATAAACGGCACCCGCATATTCATTGCACTGCACCGTTACGCACAACGACACGGAACCTACCCGGCCTCCCTCTCCGTGTTGGCTTCCGGCCTCAAATGGACTGCTCCACTCGATCCGTTCAGCGGAGGGCCGTTCAAATACAAGCGCACGGACAAAGGCTTCCTCCTCTACAGCATCGGCTCGAACCTGAAAGATGACGGCGGCGTGGAGAAGACAAAGGAACCTGGCAAGACTGATGACGGTGACATAGTCTGGCGGGGAGTCTAACCAAGAATAGCCGTGAGGCAGATATGGGGAGCCACGCTTCCCGTGACAGTCAGGTCGCACGTGGTCAGACAGGTTAAATGGCGGCGCGCTGAGTTTGTCCCACGAGTGGGGAATTTGGTATAATATTGAGATAATCACGAGCGAGTCTCCATTTGCAGAGATAATAGAATATCGAAGAAGGTGAGTTTTCGATGGTAGAGCAAGAGAAGTCCACATGGCGCACTAAAGTAGGCCTGGCAGAGATGCTGAAGGGCGGCGTGATAATGGACGTCACCAACGCCGATCAGGCGAAGATCGCTGAGGATGCCGGCGCAGTCGCGGTAATGGCACTGGAGCGCGTTCCTGCAGACATCCGCAAAGAGGGCGGAGTCGCCCGGATGTCCGATCCCGAAAAGATCGTTGAGATCATGAATGTAGTCAGCATTCCGGTTATGGCAAAAGCTAGAATCGGCCATTTTGCGGAGGCTCAGGTGCTCGAGGCCCTTGGCGTCGACTACGTGGACGAGAGCGAGGTCCTGACTCCTGCTGACGAGATGTATCACATCGACAAGCACCTCTTCAAAGTCCCGTTCGTATGCGGATGCCGCGATCTTGGTGAGGCGCTACGCCGTATTGGCGAAGGTGCGGCTATGATTCGCACCAAGGGTGAGGCCGGCTCGGGGAACATTGTTGAGGCCGTGCGGCACATGCGGACTGTCGTTAGCCACATGCGAAAGATTCAGAACATGCGGCAGGACGAACTGATGGCCGAGGCAAAGAACCTGGGCGCGCCGTATGATTTGGTGGTAGAAGTGCATAAGACAGGCAAGCTGCCTGTACCGAACTTCTCCGCGGGCGGCATCGCGACTCCCGCCGACGCCTCGCTTATGATGCAGTTAGGCGCCGAGGCGGTCTTTGTGGGTTCCGGGATATTCAAGTCCGAAGACCCGGCTGTCCGCGCTAAGGCTATTGTTGACGCCACGACACACTACATGGACTTCAAGCTGATCGCAGAGCTCTCCAAGGGATTGGGCAAGGCAATGGAGGGACTGGATATCAGGCAGTTGGACGAGAAAGACATGCTCTCCGTGAGGGGCTGGTAGGCCGGTGAGTGCGGTGTTGGACGCTTCCGTCGCGGGCGTGGAAAGAGCTGGCGCACAGGCGGAAGTGTCTCTTCGTATCGGCGTGTTGGCGCTTCAGGGTGACTATCACAAGCACCTCGCAATTCTCGAGGAGATTGAGTCGGTACAAGCTCATCTTGTGAAGATGCCGGAGGAGATAGATCGTCTTCACGGTCTGATAATTCCAGGCGGCGAAAGCACGACCGTTGGAAAGCTGATGGCGAGGTATGGGGTTGATGAGGCTATCAGGCGCGGGGTTGAGCGCGGGATGGCCGTGTTTGGCACGTGCATGGGAATGATCATGCTCGCCAGCGAGATTGAGGACAGCGACCAGCAGCGCCTGGGACTGATGGACATAACTGTCCGCAGGAACGCCTTTGGCAGGCAGGTCGATAGTTTTGAGTGCGATTTGGCGATCCCCGAGGTATGCGATGGTGCGGTGCGTGCCGTATTCATCCGGGCCCCATACGTTACGGCAGTCAGAGGCCGCGCACAAGTGTTGGCGAGGCTGGACAGCGGCGAAATAGTGATGGTGCGTCAGGGTTCCTGTTTGGGGGCTGCGTTCCATCCAGAGCTCACCAATGATGCCCGCGTGCACCGATATTTCTGCAGGGTGGCATCTGAATCAATGAGGTGATTTCCGGCAGTTGCCTGAACGGCGCCTTATCGACGTTCGACCACCTCGGTCTGCTGCTTGAGTTTTATGACCTGGTTAGGGCCGTAGTATCCTTTCTTCAGGGAGAGGTTGGCGTAGACCAGTGTGTTCTTCCCTATCAGACACCCCGGGCTCGTTACCGTGTTGCAGCCCGTTTGCACTCCATCGCCGAGGACGGCGCCAAACTTCGGCAGGCTTGTGTCGTAAACCGTGTCCTGGATGACTAGTTTGATTGATGGTCGTTTGCCAGTCTGCGGGTCCTTGACGCTCACCACCGGCACATTGGATAGACGCGTACCAGCCCCCAGGTTCACTCCGCGCCCGAGGATGCTGTCACCTGCATAGGCAAAGTGCGGACACTGTGCCGTATCCAGCATGATCGTGTTCTTCAACTCAGAGCAGTGGCCAATGATGCAGTTGTCACCGACTAGAACGTCGCCGCGGATGTATGCGCCGTGCCGTATCTGGCAGTTTCTGCCGATTATGCAGGGGCCTTGCACAAAGGCGCCTGGTTCCACCACAGTGCCTTCGCCGATGACCACAGCGTCCTTGTCATCTACGTACGCGCCCTTCATAACGGTGCCGGCTATCTGACAGTCGGCATCCATAGCCATTATGTAGTCAAAGGCAAATCTGCCTACGCGCCGCAATGCCTCCCAGACGTACTCGCAGTCTTCGAACACCGCCCTGTATTCGAACCCCTCAAGATCGAAGAAATCCTCCGGTTTGAGCATACCCGTTCCTTTCGAATAGAACAACTTGAATCCAATTATATGGAGTCTACGAATGCGTGTCAATAACGGTCAGTGGGCACAGTGGTGTTATAGCGCTGATGCCGTTTTGTGGGGCAGGGGGTGGCCATTCTCTAGGCCAAGACGCCCGCTTGGGAAATGAAGGAATATCGGGTGGAATAGAATAACTCAAATGTGGGAATACTGACTTCAATAATACCAGACACGGAGGTTTCGAGTAGACTATGGTAAAAGGGACTCAGACTGAGACCAACATTCTGACCGCGTTTGCGGGCGAATCGCAGGCAAGGAACAGGTACACCTACTACGCCAGCCAGGCAAAGAAGGAAGGCTACGAGCAGATTTCCTGGATATTTGAGGAGACCGCAAACCAGGAAAAGGAGCATGCCAAGAGACTCTTCAAGTTGCTTGAAGGCGGCGATGTGGAGGTCACGGCGGCTTTCCCGGCTGGTGTGATCTGCACTACTTTGGAGAATCTGAAAGCTGCCGCCGCAGGCGAACACCACGAACAGACCTCGATGTATCCGGACTTTGCGAAGAAGGCGCGCGAAGAAGGCCTGAACAGCATCGCGGACATATTTGAGGCAATTGCGATCGCTGAGAGACAGCACGAGAAGCGTTTCAACGCAGTGGCCGCGAACATCGAGGCAGGAACAGTGTTCCAGAAGCCGCAGAAGGTAGTCTGGCGCTGTCGCAACTGCGGCTATCTGAGTGAAGGTACGGACGCACCGAAGGTATGTCCGGCGTGCAATCACGCTCAGGCACATTTTGAGCTCTTGGGCGAAAACTACTGACCGGAGGACAACACAAAGTGACTGAAAGACTTCAGGTTTACAAGTGCGACCATTGCGGGATCATCGTCGAAGTGCTGCACGCGGGTGCTGGAAAGCTTGTCTGCTGTGGTGAGCAGATGAAGCTTATGACTGAGAATACCGTGGACGCTGCTAAAGAAAAGCACGTTCCGGTCGTCGAGAAGACGGCTGATGGTTACAAGGTGACCGTCGGCAGCGTCGCACATCCGATGGAGGAGAAGCACTACATCGAATGGATCGAGCTTCTTGCCGACGGCCAGGCATACAGGCAGTTCCTGAATCCTGGTGACGCTCCCGAAACGTTGTTCTGCATCAACGCAACAAATGTCACCGCACGGGAATACTGCAACCTGCACGGTTTGTGGAAGAGCTGACACTGTTTGCTGGTGGCAGTCGCTGAGTATTGACAAGGGCTATGCTTCGGGAAAGGCAGATGCTTCGGGACGGGGAACTGTCCCGAAGCATAGCTCGTAGTTCGTCAATGTTTAGACTGGAGGATCCAAATTGGACAAATGGGAATGCGACCTTTGCGGATATGTCTATGACCCTGCGCTGGGCGACCCGGATAACGACGTTGCGCCTGGAACGGCGTGGGATGATGTTCCGGACAGTTGGGTGTGTCCCGACTGCGGCGCTGGCAAAGATAGTTTCACCAAACTTGATTGACGCTCGATTGATCCCTGAAGTATCATTGCCTCAGGGATCAACTGTGTCTGGAGGATGTGTATGCAAGCGATTGAGGTAAAAAGCGGAGTCCACTGGGTTGGAGCAATCGACTGGGATGTTCGCGATTTCCACGGGTATCTTACCGAGCTCGGTTCTACTTACAACGCGTTTCTGGTAAGAGACACCAAGACTGTCCTGTTTGACACAGTGAAGAAAGGCTTCTTTGATGATCTGATTCATCACATATCGCAGGTGACCAATCCTGGCGACATCGACTACATTGTGGTCAACCACGTTGAGATGGACCATACGGGTGTGTTGCCGGAAGTCATTGATCTGGTGCGTCCGGAGAAGGTCTTCTGCTCAGCAAATGGTAAGAAGGCTCTGCTCGCTCACCACGAAGGCGTTGATTGGCCGCTGGAGGTTGTGGCAAACGGCGACAAGCTTGAGTTGGGCGACCGATCAGTGCAGTTCCTGGAGACAAAGATGCTGCACTGGCCAGATTCCATGATGTCATTCATCGCTGAGCAGAATCTGCTGATCTCGCAGGATGGTTTTGGCCAGCATTGGGCGACAAGCGAGCGCTACGATGATGAAGTGGAACCCGGTGAGCTCTACTATCAGGCCAGGAAGTACTACGCTAACATCATACTGCCATACTCAAACTTCATCCAGAAGCTGCTGCAGACCGTTAAGGAAAGTGGCATCAGCATCGATATGATCGCGCCGGACCACGGTCTAATCTGGCGACGAGACGTGGCCAAGATCATCGACTGCTATGACCAGTGGAGCAGGCAGGTGACTTGTTCCAAGGCTGTTATTGTCTACGACACGATGTGGGACAGCACCCGCAAGATGGCGAAGGCAGTGGCGGAAGGCATTCAGAAGCAGGGCGTTGCGGTGAAGTTAATGAACCTGCAGTCAGTTCACCGCAGCGACGTCGTGACTGAGCTTCAGGACAGCCGAGCACTGGTTGTTGGCTCGCCGACCCTGAACAACGGTCTTATGCCTCGTGTCGCGGACGTGCTCACCTATCTCAAGGGGTTGCGTCCTGCGGGCAAGGTAGGAGCGGCGTTCGGGAGCTACGGCTGGGGCGGCGAGGCAGTGAAGCTGGTCAACGCAGGTCTGACGGAAATGAATGTGGAACTGCTGCATGACGGCCTGCGCGTGAACTACGTTCCGACAGAGGCGGACCTGGCTCAGTGTGTCGAACTAGGCGAGAAAATCGGGTCTGCGGTGAACAATCAGTCCGCGTGTGAGATTCACGGCCAATCGGCTGCACGATGAGTAGGTTGAATCTTGCCGCCAGACTCACAGGAGGAGGTGCCTGCTAGTGTTCAGACTGGCCAGTTTCAATGCCAACTCAATCAGATCACGAATGCCAATCATCCTGGACTGGATTGCGGCGAATGATTGTGATGTGCTCTGTGTTCAGGAGACCAAAGTCACCGACGCCGACTTTCCTGTGGACGCTATCAGGGACGCCGGCTTACACTGTGTGTTTAATGGACAGAAGTCGTATAACGGAGTCGCGATCATCAGCAAGACTCCCCCTGATGACGTCGTCAAAGGTCTGGGAACTCCGGCAGAGGAAGCGAGGGTGATAAGAGCGAGGTTCGGCGATGTGATCGTGCTAAATACCTACGTGCCGCAAGGGACTTCGCCTGACTCCCCCAGATTCCAGTACAAGCTCGATTTTATCGCGGGCATTCCTGGTCTTCTCTCGGAGGAGTTCGGGGCCGGTGACAAGATTGTCTGGACGGGTGATTTCAACGTGGCTCCCAAGCCGATAGACGTATACGACCCGGAAGGACTTTTGGGCAGCGTCTGCTATCATCCGTTAGAACAGAAAGCCTTCGAAGCGGCGATGTCCTGGCCGTTTCAGGATGTTTTCCGCAAACACCACCCTGACGAACCGTACCAATACACCTTCTGGGACTATCGAGTGCCGAACGCGGTGAAGCGGAAGATGGGGTGGAGACTCGACCACATCGTCGCCAGCAAGCCCCTGGCTGACTTGTCGGTCAACTCCTGGATCGACATTGCGCCCCGCATGCTCGAGAAACCGTCTGACCACACTTTCATAGCAGCCGACTTCGACATATAGAAAGCAACGCAAAATGTCATTTCGACCGCAGGGAGAAATCCCCGGAGACTTTTCCCTCTTGTCGGAATGACAGAAGGAATCTTCTTGATCGGTGGAGAATATTGACATCAACCGAACAAGGTGGTATCCTACACTTAAGCTGACAAATCGGCAACCAACGAAACTGCCTGACGTCAGTTTGAGCAATCGCAGATTATTGGAGGCATTTAGGATGAAGAAAGTATGGTTCTTTGTTGCAGTAGTATTGGCGCTGGCGTGTATGGTTGTGTCGGGGTGCAACAAATCCGGCCAAGATGCCAGTGGTATGCGCACTAACGCCAAACCCGGACCGAAGGCCATTGACGTTAAGGTCAACCCCAAAGACGGCGCGGAGATGGTGTGGGTGCCGGCGGGTGAGTTTTTGATGGGCAGCAGTGATGATGATGTCGCACAGCTACTGAATGAGAATCCAGAATGGGGGGCTGAGAGGTTCAATGATGAAAAACCCCAGCGAGAGGTCTATCTGGACGGTTACTGGATGTACAAGCATGAGGTGACCGTTGCACAATATCGCAAGTTCTGCGAAGAAACGTACCGAGAGATGCCGCCCGCGCCGAAATCGGGATGGAAGGACGATCATCCGATGGTGATGGTTACCTGGACTGATGCGTCGGCTTACGCGAAGTGGGCTGGAATGTCTCTGCCGACAGAAGCGCAGTGGGAAAAGGCGGCTCGTGGAACCGAAGGCAGGATATACCCCTGGGGCAACACCTGGGATGCGGAAAAGTGTAACAACTATGAATCGGGTGCGAAGCAGACGAAGCCTGTAGGATCATATACATCAGGGGCGAGTCCCTATGGATGTATGGATATGGCAGGGAATGTATGGGAGTGGTGCTCGGATTGGTATGACAGAGACTACTACAAGAGCGGGCCTTCGCGGAACCCGACAGGACCAAAAGATGGCAGCTGTCGGGTGCTGCGCGGCGGCGGCTGGGGCAGCAACGGCGGCCTCTGCCGTGCCGCGGGCCGCTACGACTACTACAGCTTCAACCCGGTCAACTGGGGCAGCGACTCCCTCGGCTTCCGGCTGTGCGGTTCCGGGGCCTAGGTTTCGCGCTGCTGTTACTCTTTGCACTGTTGCCGTTTTACCCTTTGAATGGGGTGCAGGAAATCAAGAGATTGGAGGAATTCGAATTGAAGAAAGTATGGTTCTTTGTTGCAGTAGTATTGGCGCTGGCGTGTATCGTTGTGTCGGGGTGCAGCAAATCCGAACCGAAGGCCGGTGACGTCAAAATCAACCCCAAGGACGGCGCGGAGATGGTGTGGGTTCCTGCGGGCGAGTTCCTGATGGGCAGCACAGATGAGGATATCGCACAGCTATTGAAGAAGAATCCAGAATTGGAGGCTGCGCGGTTTGATGACGAAAAACCCCAGCGGAAGGTCTATCTGGACGGTTACTGGATGTACAAGTATGAGGTGACGGTTGCACAGTATCGCAAGTTCTGCGAAGCAACGAACCGAAAGATGCCGGACGCGCCGAGCTGGGGATGGAAGGACGATCATCCAATGGTGAAGGTTACCTGGACTGATGCGTCGAATTACGCGAAGTGGGCTGGAATGTCTCTACCCACTGAAGCGCAGTGGGAAAAGGCGGCTCGTGGAACCGACGGCAGGATATACCCATGGGGAAACAAATGGGAGGCGTACAAGTGCAATAACAGGGAATCGGGTCCGAAGCAGACGAAACCTGTAGGATCATATACATCAGGGGCGAGTCCCTATGGATGCATGGATATGGCCGGGAATGTATGGGAGTGGTGCTTGGATTGGTATGGCAAGGATTACTACAAGAGCGGGCCTTCGCGGAACCCGACAGGACCAACCGATGGCAGCTCTCGGGTGCTGCGCGGCGGCGGCTGGAACGGCATCGACGGCAGCTGCCGTGCCGCTTACCGCAGCCACAATCCCTACCCGCTCTTCTGGAGCAGCAGCTACGGCTTCCGGCTGTGCGGTTCCGGGGCCTAGGTTTCGCGATGCTGTTGACGTTGTTTTGACGTTGTTTCGGGATTTCGACCTCATCAATCCTGCCAGAATGGCGCAGTCCGAAATCCCGAAACATCAAGTTCAGGATTTTCAGAACCCATGCCTTCCCCGTGGGTGGTTGCCGGATCACGTCCGGCATGACGTGTGATTCGCACGACGTCCCGAGGTCGCGTCATTCTGAACTGGGTTCAGAACCCACCTTCCCCCGGATGGTTGCCGGATCACGTCCGGCATGACGTGTGATTCGCACGACGTCCCGAGGTCACGTCATTCTGAACTGGGTTCAGGACCCACCTTCCTCCCGTGGTTGCCGGATCACGTCCGGCATGACGTGTGATTCGCACGACGTCCCGAGGTCACGTCATTCTGAACTGGGTTCAGGACCCACCTCCCCCCGGATGGTTGCCGAATCACGCCCGGCATGACGTGTCATCGCACGACGTCCCGAGGTCACGTCATTCTGAACTGGGTTCAGAACCCACCTTCCCCCCGTGGTTGCCGGATTACGTCCGGCATGACGTGTGATTCGCACGACGACCCGAGGTCACGTCATCCTGAGCTTGACTCAGAACCCACCTTCCCCCGGATGGTTGCCGGATCACGTCCGGCATGACGTGTGATTCGCACAACGTCCCGAGGTCACGTCATTCTGAACTGGGTTCAGAACCCACCTTCCCCCGGATGGTTGCCGGATCAAGTCCGGCATGACGTGTCATCGCACGACGTCCCGAGGTCACGTCATTCTGAACTGGGTTCAGAACCCACCTTCGTCCGGATGGTTGCCGGATCACGTCCGGCATGACGTGGTAGGTGGCTGCGTGGATAGCGCGGCCGGCTCCGACCATGGTTTCTTTGACATGTGTTTCGGGATTTCGACCTCATCAATCCTGCCAGCATCGCGCGGTCCGAAAT
>Ga0209609_10001847_pt1 | contig 12265 bp, 18 predicted proteins | sample LakKivw325mmetaG_FD_184136 | JGI IMG/M metagenome (GOLD analysis project Ga0209609, IMG submission 184136) | Anoxic lake water microbial communities from Lake Kivu, Rwanda to study Microbial Dark Matter (Phase II) - Lake Kivu water 325m metaG... | ecosystem: Environmental > Aquatic > Freshwater...
GCGTAGTGTTGATGCAAGAACTTCTCGATATGATCGAGCAAGATCCGCGGGTGGTAGAGATAATTCGCGAAGCCCTTCGGCAACTGGAGGGGCGTTGAAACTTCGCTTCAAGTCCTGTCGGCGGCGTGACAGTTTCTCTTTTTACAAAAGAGAACCTGTGGTAAGAGAAAATTACTTGAAGATTTATTACAAAATAACTAAGAGAGGATTGGGCACTTTTCCTGATTCGTGATGCGTTTGACCGTTTAAAAGAGAAGTACTGTTTAAGAGTGCTCGTCGTGACGTTACGTAGCAAACTAAGGCCGTTGCCAAAACGGTTTAGTCGCTGTATCTTGCCATTAAGTACTTGAAATCGATTTTACCCGTATATAACGCGCTCCCGATCACCACGCCGCTCGCACCTGCGGCTTTTATCCGCTGCACGTCCTCCACACTGCTTACGCCACCCGCAACAACCACGGGAACACGCACCGCGTTCACCACAGTTTCGACAATCCGCGGCTCGATGCCCTGCATCAGCCCTTCGACGTCAATATTCGTAAAGAGCAAACTACCTGCACCGAGCTCTTCCGCGCGTTTCGCGGCCTCTCGCGCGTCGATCTTGGTCATCTCACGCCACCCATCGATCGCCACCTTGCCCGCCTTCACGTCCAGAGCCACCATCACGCGGGCGGCGGAGAACTCGGTGACCATCCGCTCAATGAGCTGCGGTGATCTCAGCGCCGCGGTTCCGAAGATGATGCGATCCACACCCCGCCCATTTCCGATCTCCAGGAGCTTAACTGCGGTCTCGTAGGACCTAATACCACCACCCACCTGAATCTTCGCTTTGCCACGCGCACCGAGCGCCTCCGCGATACGCCGCACCAGCTCGAAATTGGTCCGCCCCTCCTGAAGTGCCGCATCCAGGTCGATGATGTGCAGCCGGCTCGCACCCAGCAGAGCCCACTCTTCCGCGATACGAACGGGATCCACGGCCGATGAGAAGATCACGTCTTCCTTCCTGCCCTGCCGCAGCTGGACGCAGCGACCGTCCTTCAAGTCTACCGCGGGGATGAGCTCAAACGGTTGAGGAGCACTTCTGACTGGTGATGGTGGCATAGGTACCCCATACTCTACTCTAATCTAATAAACTAACCTAAATGCCGCAGATTCGTTACTTACTCACTCCACCCGGATGCCCAATTCTCGTGCGAGCTCTTTATACCGCACCCGCAGGGTCACTTCCGTGACCCCGGTCGCCTCGGAGACGTCTTTCTGCGTCTTCCGATCGCCACAGAGAATGGCCGCGATGTAAATTGCCGACGCGGCAATGCCCGTGGGGCCCCTACCGCTCGTGATATGCTTCTCCACCGCTTCATTGATGATCGCCAGTGCACGTTCTTCGACCACCCGTGCCAAATTCAATTTCGTACAGAACCGCTTCACGTAATCGCGTGGCGAAGCAGGAACGAGCCGCATCTCGAGTCGAGCGGCCAATAACTTGCTCGTCTTAATGATGTCCTTCCGGCCCACCTTCGTCACATTCTCCAGCTCGTCGAGCGTACGGGGCACATTATCCTTTCGACAGGCCATATAGAGCGAAGCGGCCAGGATCTTCTCGATCGAGCGGCCGTGAATCAAATCATTCGCCCATGCTTCGCGATAGATCGCCAGTGCGGTCTCTCGCGTCTTCTCGGGGATGTTAAGCGTCGCGGATAAGCGATCGATCTCGTCTTGCGCATGTAACCGCTGCTTGCCAATCGAGCGGCCCAGTTTCTTCCGGCGTTGACGCTCACTCAACCGCTTTAAGCGCTCCCGATCATCCTCTGAGCGTGTCCGCAGCAGTTCGACCGCTCCATTCGCGTTCTTCTCAGGCATTGCCCCTCTCCGTTCATTCTCACCTCAGAGCACGTACACCTTCTTCTGCACGAGTTGCTGCAGCTCCTCGTCCGAAAGGGGCGCAGCAATTTTAACAGCGACATACGGGCGAGCAACCGGGCCGAAGATATCATAGACCGTGCCAATCCGCTTCTTCCGATCCGTGACGACCGGTGCATTGATAACCCGTCTTACGTTGAGGTTCCCTGCCCGCACAATCAGTTTATGATCCACGAGGTGAAGCACCGTCCCCAAGCTTCTCGCCGTACCCTTCTGGTTCATCAGTCGCTAGAGGAAGGTAAGGGGGTACCAGTATATAAAGTTTACGAAATTTTTTTAAAAGGTGCCCGTGGCATGAGCGAAGGACAAGTGGGGTTTTAGTAGTCGTTGCATGCTCAAACGAGCATGGCGGAGACCGCTTCGGCAATGGTCACCACTTCCTCGACCGTCATCGTGCCCTCCAGGTACTCGCCGAGATCGATCTCCTTAGGGGTATAATAGACGCGAGTAAAAGAGAACCCGAAGATCTTCTGCTCCTCCACCTGCTGCTCGTAATACACCACTTTTTTCTGGCCGCTGGGCACGAGGAAGAGGGAGATATTGCTCTTCTCCGCAGCGACCGCCTTATCGAAGACCCCGCTGACCTGGCCAATGTACCCGCCTGGTTCGATCGTCCCCGTGATAGCGACATCGTGCCGTACCTTCCTCCCCTGCAGCGCCGCGACCGTGGCGACGGTCGTGGCTGCGCCGGCCGACGGGCCGCCGATCAAGGTGCCGTTGATAGTAAAGGAGATAATGATGTCTTTGGTTGAGATATCCACGTTCGTGAAGGTAGCAGCGACCTCAACCGCTTCCCGGACTGAGTATTGCGTATCCGGCTCGACGAACGGGTTCGTATTGACCAGCACGTTGCCCGTTCCTTCTTTCACCTCTACACGCACCGTGCCTAACACACCTGATCGGGTATCGCTTCGCACCGCCACGATGTTCGCGGTCGTGGTGCTGACGCCAGTTGTCAGATTAACCTGGAAGGGAGGCTCTACGATATGCGGTTGCTCCGTTTCGGTCAGAGGAGCGTTGAGGAGTTGTTCGATGATCTCCTCTTGCGCCACGATTTGCCGCTGCTGGTGCTGATACGCAACGAACGAGGTCGACGTAGATATCACCAAGAGGAATACGAGAATGGCGATGATCGCGTTTTTAATCTCCATACGGTACGACCCACCTCTTCAATTCCCTCCAGTAGTACATGAGAGCGGAGCTATAAATCTCTCAGGCAGTGAATAAGGTAGTTTGAAATCCTCTTCTGGTTTGAATGCGCCGGAATCTACGTTCCTGGTTTTCACGCGCTACGGCGGAAATTGCGAATGTTTTCGGGTGGAACGAGCCCCCGAGTTAGCACAAGAGGTACGAGTAAGAAAGCGAGGAGGAAACAATTTTTCACTTTTTCTCTGTCCCTGTGTTGATACTAACAGGTGAAATTATACGGTAAACAACCGATATTTGATGTCCTCCTGCATGACTTCCTCTTCGATCCGCTTCGCGAGTATCTTCTCAGGGTGGTGAAGCCCCTTCACTCGTTTGGTCAGGTCCTCGAAGCTAGCGAATTCACCCTTCTTCCGCTCCTCCACGATCGCCCACATCAACTTCTTCCCGATGCCGGGGAAGAGATCGAGGGTGTGCAAGCGCGTGGTGACCGGCTTCGCCTCGTTGAAGGCCTTAATGAACCGTTCCTCACTCTCCTTCACCACCTGCTCGAGCACATACGGGAGCTCGACCTTCGCCGTGGGCGTTAGTTCCTCGTACCGCAAGCGTTTAACCACATGATCTATGATCTCGCGCTCGCCCTCACCGATGTATACCCGCTCGTAGACCTTGAGGATTTGATCCTTCTTCGGGGAGAGTTCGACGAGGACGAATTGATCCTCACCGACCGCCTGCACGAGCGGCTTCTTCTGATAGACCGGGCGGTGGTCTTCGGAACTCCCGTAGGGCAAGAAATCGAGGATGCGGGCGTAAATCTCCTTCCTTTTCTGCCGTTCTGGCATCCGGCCCTTCTCTAGCCTCCCCCTCTTCTCCTGCGCATACCCTCTCATCCACTCGTACCTCCCGGAAGATATAACCTCACCGCCCACGCCGCTTATTCATACTGCGCAACCAGATCGAGGATTGTTCCGATGTCCGCTTCGGTCAAGGTAAATCGTTCCTTCGCGTAGATCGCCCGCACCTCGTTGGGGCTCTTCGGCATGATATCAACCATCCTGATCGCGATCTCCTCCTTCATCTTGGGCAATTGAAGCAGCGCGCGAATCAGCGCTCTCGACTCCTTCGCGCCGAGCTTGGCGAACTTCGTGGTATGCTCTGATGCTTTGCGCCGCTCATACCGCATCTCCGCCACTTCACCACCCTCGGGCGCCTCAGCCGCGGCGCTGCGAGTTCGCAGCGCATCCAATAATTCTTTAGCTTCGGCAAGCGTCAGAGAGCTTTCATCAAGTATCTCTTTCACAATCATGTTCTCGTCAGAGCCCCTTTCCTAATCCTTTTCTACCGTATTCGAATAACGGCTCCCAAGATAAAAAGGTTTTTATTAGAGTAGAGTCCATCACTCACACCAGTTAGCAAGCAAGCCAAAGAACGAAGCAGGTGGTCTGATGGATGAGTTTGTCGTTAAGGATATAAGACTCGCTCCGCATGGCGCGAAACGGATCGAGTGGGTGCGGGGCAGGATGCCCGTTTTATCCGTGATCAAGGAGCGCTACGAGCGCGAGCGGCCTCTGGACGGCGTGAAGATAACTGCCTGTCTGCATGTCACGGTGGAGACCGCGAATCTTATCCTGGCCCTCCGCGCCGGCGGTGCGCAAATTGCCTTAGCGGGCTCAAATCCGCTCAGCACTCAGGATGACATTGCGGCCGCACTGGCAGCTGACGGTATCCGCGTCTATGCGTTCAGGGGTGAGACTGATGCGGAGTATTATACCTGTTTGGACAAGGCGCTGCAGCTAGGTCCCGAGATCATCCTCGACGATGGCGCGGATACCATCGCACGGGTTCATGAACGCGGGCACGCGGGTATACGAGGTGCCTGTGAGGAGACGACGACCGGGGTCATACGGCTGCGGGCGCTCTCAGCCTCCGGCCAGCTGAAGTTCCCGGTGATTGCGGTGAATGACGCGGAGACGAAGATGATGTTTGATAACCGCTACGGTACCGGCCAATCGACCATCCACGGCATCCTCAATGCGACGAATTTGCTCCTCGCCGGTAAGGTGGTGGTCGTGGCTGGCTATGGCTGGTGCGGCCGAGGGGTGTCGTTACGCGCGAAAGGGCTGGGCGCATCGGTCATCGTGGTGGAAGTGAACCCGCGCAAGGCCCTGGAGGCGATTATGGATGGCTATCGGGTAATGCCAATGCGCGACGCGGCGAAGCTCGGCGATCTCTTCATCACCGCGACCGGCGATATCTCCGTTATCCGGCGCGAGCACTTCGCACTCATGAAAGACGGTGCGATCCTTGCGAATACCGGGCATTTCAACGTCGAGATAAATATCCCGGATCTGGAGTCGATGGCCGTGGCGAAAGCTGAGATCAAAGAGAACGTGGTGGAATACCGGCTGCCAGACGGCAGGAAGTTATACCTGCTCGCTGAAGGGCGGCTCGTCAATCTCGCGGCCGCCTACGGGCATCCGCCCGAGGTGATGGACATGAGCTTCGCGAACCAGGCGCTCTGCGTGCGTTACGTTGCGGAGCAGCACGAGTCGCTGCAGAATGAGGTTTACTCGGTACCGCGAGCGATCGACGAGGAGGTCGCGCGGTTGAAGTTAGCCTCGCTGGGCGTGGAAGTCGAAGCATTAACGGAGGAACAGGCGCGGTACCTCAGTTCCTGGGAGCTGGGTACGTAAGTAAGATGGAGGCTCGAGAAGCGCGAGTTCGTCGCCTGCAGCTGAAGCTCGCACACTGGATCGTGCATAACCGTGAGCATGCGGCGAGTTTTCGTAAGGCGGCGGAGGAAGCGGAGGAACTAGGGCTCTTATCGGTAAGCGGCGGGTTACAAGAGGCGGCGACCCGCATGGATGAGCTCTCAGAGGTATTAGCGACGGCGAAGGAAGAGCTCGCTTAACCGGCAGCAGGTCGTTGATTGAAGGCTCACGTCCCGTACATGATGTAATAGCCCATGTAATCGGCCAGGATAGGCATCAAGTCGACGCCGCGAATTCTACCAAGACCGCCGGACGCGACCGATATCTCGTCGAAGTTCTTCACCCTGTCTCTTCGCACCCCTTCACCCCGGATGACCAGGGGAACAGGGTCGCTGCTGTGCCGCTTGAGACTGACCGGCGTGGAGTGATCGCCCGTAACGGCAAGATACGCGTCCGCCTCCTGTAACCGCGCGACGAGCTCCTGATCTATTTGCTCAATGATGCGCTTCTTACCCTCGAAGTCGCCGTCGTGGGCGTCGTTGTCCGTCTCCTTCACGTGGACGAAGACGAAATCGTGCTCTTTGAGCGCGCGCAACGCAGCTTCCGCCTTGCTCTGTAAGTTCGTGTCCGCGCGACCGGTGGCGCCCTCGGCGTGGATAAGCTTCATCCCGAGGTATTTCGCCACACCCTTATAGAGCGAAGCCCCGGCAACACAGGCCGCGGACACGCCAAATCGCGCTTTGAGAGAGGGCACGGGCTCATAGCTGCCCGCGCCTCGGAGTAAGATGATGTTCGCCGGCGGTTCGCCCCGCCTCTTACGATCCGCATTCACGGGATGCTCGTTGAGGATCTCATAACTCCGTTTGACGAAGGCGTTTACGATTGCTGCGGTCCTCCGCTCGGCCTCACCGGCTCGAAGCGGTTTGCAGTCCTGTAACACGTCACCTGCCCGGTGCGTGTCCATATCGGAGACGTATTTCGAGAGCTGCTCGCCCTTCATGACCACCGCGCAGCGATGCTGGGTGGTATGTACCAGTGAGATGGAAACGCCCTGAAGTTCGAGTCCGTTAAGTGCTCGTGCCAGTTCTTTACTACCCATCCGACCTGCTCGGCGATCAATAACGCGCAGCTGCTCATCCACCGTGGCGAAGTTCGCCCGAAAGGCAACGTCTCCCGCGCAGAGCTCCATATCCGCGCCCAGCGCTTCGAAGACCCCGCGACCAGGATAGTGGCGGTAGGGGTCGTAGCCGAAGAGCGCAAGATGCGCGGTATCGCTTCCCGGCACGATTCCCGGTGCGATCACATCCATCAACCCGTTGATACCCGCGTCGCTGAGCGCATCGAGGTGAGGCGTATGCGCTGCTTGCAGCGGCGTCTTCCCACCGACTGAAGGTCGATCACCAAGCCCATCGCAGACCAGCAAGATCGCGTGACGTTTATCGGAGCTCGAATTCAGACTCATTAGCTATTTGGTAACCTGCTGCATCTATATATAGAGATAGGTTGCAGGGCTCGGGGAAAGCCCAGCTCAGATCCATGTGCCCGATGCTCATGAGGGTCAACGTGGGCATGACGTGAATGGAAGTACCTGTGATGATTGCCCTGAAGTCGAAATTTGTCGGCGCGCTCCTCGGCACGGCGGTGGGCGATGCACTCGGCGCGCCGGTCGAAGGGTGGAGCATCAAGGAAGTGCAGTCGATCCACCGTGCGGGGGTGAGGTGGCCGATGCGGTCCGGGCGCTATACGGACGATACTGAGATGATGATCGGTGTTGCGGAGTCGCTCATCAGGCTGAATGGCTTTGAGGGTGCGGATATGGCTCGCACGTTCATTCAGAATTATGATCCCGCGCGCGGCTACGGGCCCGGCACGGAAGCGGCTTTGACGCGGCTCCGTGCGGGAGAGCAGTGGGAAGACGCTTCGCGAGCGGTATTTGGTGGTGCGGGCTCGTACGGGAATGGCGCGGCGATGCGGATCGCCCCGGTGGGGCTCTTCTATTACGACGACCTGAACCAGCTGCGAACGATCGCATATCAATCGAGCCACATCACGCATGCGCACGAGTTAGGCAAGGAAGGAGCGGCGTTACAAGCGGTCGCTGTCGCCTTCGCGGTGCGCGGCGAGCGGCACGACATGCTAAGCGCTCTGAAGGGGTTTGTCCATCACGAGGTGTACACGGCCAAGTTGCAGAAGCTCGAAGCACTTCTGGCTACCGAAGCGAGCAAAGAGGAGATAATCGCCGCGTTAGGTACTGGTGAAGCGGCCTTTGATTCGGTACCCACCGCGATCTACGCTTTCCTCCGCTTCGCGAGCTTTGAAGCGAGCGTCACCTACGCGGTTAGCCTGGGCGGCGACAGTGATACGATCGGCGCGATGACCGGCGCGATCAGCGGTGCGTACTACGGCGAGGAAGCGATACCCGCGGACTGGCTCGAGCGGTTAGAAGATGGTGCGAAGGGGCGGCGCTATATCAAGCGGCTGGCGGAAGAGTTATATTGCAGCAAAGAGTTATTATCCGTATAACTCATAAATGAAGGACATGGAGATGGGTTCTCAACTCGTGATTTTCAAAGCCTTGAGCAGCAAGACGCGGCAGGAGATGCTGAAACGGCTCATGAAGACCGAGTACCATGTCACGGGTCTGGCGGCCGAGGTGGGCATCTCCGTGCCGGTCGCAGCGAAGCACCTCAAGATTTTGGAAGCGGCCGGATTAGTCACGCGGAGAACCTTCGGGAAGACACACGTCTTAACGGCGAACCGAGCGAAGCTGTACGACGCGCTGGAAGCGTTCAGCGAGGATTACGAGGTCGATACGCGAAAGGGCGCGAGCTTACTGGAGGCGTTGAAGGGTGTTTCAGGATTAGGGATCAAGCAAGTAGGGGATAAGGAATTTATCGCCTCGATCGACGGTGAAGCGGGCTTTTATATCTACGAGGTAAACGGCACGTGCCCCACGATGCCGATCAATGAGTACACACTGGAGGAAGGCGGCGAGATCGCGATCAAGCGGCTGGTGCCGGTGCTACAGAAGCGCGTAAAAGTGCGAGTAGGGGAGGCTGCGAGTTCAACGGAGAAAGTGAGGAAATGAACACGAAAGTGACCGCAGCAGCGGATGAGTATATCCATTATGTACACCGTATTGCCACTTTGTTGCACGCGCAGTTACAGGAGCGGCTAGTCTCAGTGGTCCTCTTCGGGAGCGCGGCCCGGGGCGAAGCAGGTGCGGAGAGCGATGTGGACCTGCTGATCGTTGCTACCGAGTATGCACCATTTGCGAGCCGATTCGATCCCTTCACGGCGATCGATGAAGCTCTGCGGGCATCACGAGCCTATCAAGACTTGCTAAGCAAGTCTCTGGGAACGACGATCAGTCCGATCCCGCTCACGGTAGAGGAAGTGGCTAGGACTCCGCCGATTTTGCTGGATCTGGTAACCGACGGGTTAATCATCTATGATAGAGGGGGGTTCATGGCACGCACATTGCGAGCGCTGAGCACGAAACTACGGGCACTCGGTGCACGGCGGGTAGTTATAGAAGGTGGAGGCTGGTACTGGGACCTTAAACCGGATTACAAATTAGGCGAAGTCGTCGAGCTATGAGAACGGAAGAGATGGCGCGGGATTATCTCACCCGGGCTGCGATGACGCTTGAGGAGGCACGAACAGCAGCGTCGAAGGGCATTTATTCCCTGACAGTTCGGCGCGCTCAAGAGACGGTTGAGCTTTCCTTGAAGGCGGCGTTACGGTTCCTCGCCATCGAATATCCGAAAGAGCACGACGTAAGCACGGCCTTACGGAGCGTGAAAGAGCTGCGACCGCTTCCAGCATGGTTTGCTGAGAACCTGGAGCTCATGGCACGTGTCTCGAGTGAGCTCAGCTGGAAGCGAGGCGCGGCCTTTTATGGCGATGAGAAGAGTGCTACACCCGCTTCACAGCTCTTCACCAAGGAGGACGGCACACAAGCGCTCCGGGATGCGGAAGAAGTATTCACACTCTGCACCAAGTTAATCCGCTGATAAGGGGGTGGCAGAAGGACCGCATGGACGTGCCCGGACGAATCAGATCCGGATAAAGGTTTTCATGAACCGTTGATACCACGGGAACTCTTTTGTGGTAATGAGATGCAGCTCAAATGGATGGTACTGGCCCAGTGCATCGTTGATCCGGTTCAAGAGCTTCGCCCGTTCATCTAACCCCCGTGGTACTTCGTCGGAGACGATGAGGAGATCTATATCCGAGGCCATCGTGCACTGCCCCTCCACGACCGAGCCGAACAAGAGGACTTCGAGATCCTTAAAGCCCAGCAAATCCTTGATCACACGTGCGTAATAGACAGGATTATCGAAGTATTTCCTCCGTTCTCGGGCTATTTCAATGACGGTGTTTTCATAGTCAGTCATACATAATCCAGCAGCACTTTCAGCCTCATAGTGAAATCGCACAAGTCTTTCACCTCCTCTTCGAAAAATTCGCGGGTATAATAACGCGCGGTGATATACACATCAGTCAATTTTGTCAACCGCAGCATCTCGGATTTGATGAATGCGACCACTTCGTGCTCCTTGTAAACGCTACTTAATTCCTTCAGGAGGATCACCAGGTTATGAGTCCGCGGAAATTCGCCAATAAGCTCAAGCAACTTCGTTTTTATGAGGAGCTGCACGGCTTGTTCCAGATTGAACGCCGTCAAGTCGTAGCTTCCATTCCGGTAATTATAAGCAGCGGTATCCAGAAATGCATCTGCTCTCTCTTTGAGTATTTTAACTTCCTCTTTTCGCATGCTCAGTAGTTCTAAAGCATTGGTTCATATAAAGATAGCGGCGGTAACGGCATTATCACTCTAATAGGCTAGACCGGCGTTTTGGGTAATGAGCTGTTCGCTATTCCTGCCTCCACGGACTTACGCAGAGATGACAGCGCGCGATAGATACACGTGGCGGAAGAACTATTAGAGCTCTAAAAGGGGCCGTCCCGATAAACGTATGTCCATTCGAGAGTACTGCTGAACTAGAAGTGCTTTTGGAGGTAAATATGAGGCCGAAAACGATAAGGGGTAGGGGAAAGAGAATGTTTTAAGTGCCCTCATCACCATATATTCTTTTGCAGGTGCGAGAAATTCCTGCCGCGCCGTTCGCTGGGAAGCAGGAACTCAAAGATAAAGAACTTTTACGAAATGAACGAACCCTATAAGACGCTGATCGAGCAGCTGCGTGACGCTTTATTGCAGCGTTATGGTGATCGGCTCTACTCGCTGGTGGTTTTCGGGTCCGTGGCGCGCGGCGAGGCGAGCAAAGCAAGTGATATTGACCTGCTTCTGGTCGTCGCGGGACTCCCGGAGAGCAGGTTGGCCCGTCAGGAGGAGTTCATGGCGCTAGAAGACGAGGTCGCGGAGCACATCACTGCGCTCTATGAAGAAGGGTACCATATTGAGTTCTCGCCGATCATCAAGACACCGGAGGAGGCGCGGAGAATTACACCCCTCTATCTGGATATGGTGGAGGATGCAGTACTGGTCTATGACCGGGACAAGTTCTTCGGGAGCGTTCTGGATCGGCTGAGGAAGAGGCTGGACGAGCTGGGCTCGAAACGCGTACGCATGGGGAAAAAGTGGTACTGGCTTTTGAAGCCCGATTACCGGTTTGGTGAGGTGATCGAGCTTGGATAACCTGGAAATGGCCCGCTCATATCTTAGGCAGGCCGAAGAACGGGTAACGCATGCCACGGACGCATTAGCGCGGGGGAATTATGCGTACGTGATCCGGCAATGCCAGGAGTCCGTGGAGCTTGCGCTGAAAGCCGCACTACGGCTGGTAGGTATAGAGCCGCCGAAGTTCCACGATGTTGGGCCGCTCTTGAGACGAACTGCAAACTCCTTCCCGGACTGGTACACCGCGGAGATCGACCGGATGGCCTCGATCTCGCGAACCTTGAGCCGGGAGCGGGAGCCGAGCATGTATGGAGATGAAGAATTGGCCTTACCGCCGGACGAGCTGTATACAGCTGCTGATGCTCAGCAGGCGCTCAGAGACGGCACGTTCGTCCTCAGCGCCTGCACGCGATTATTGGAGGAAGCGGAGCAGAATAGGATAGGATAGGATAGGATAGGATAGGCAATCGCAGATGCATGATGTGGCATTGGCACTGGTACACCGGTACGTCGCGATTTTACACGATCGTTTCGGCGACCAGCTCCTGGGCGTAGCGCTCTTTGGCTCGCTGGCGCGCGGTGGCGAAGTTCCCGGGGAGCGACCTTGATCTGCTGATCATCCTGGAGGGTGTGGAAGGACTTTCGTTCGGCAAGCGCATCGATTTGCTAATGGCGGAGGAGGATAAGCTCGAAGAGACAAGTGAGTATCGTGCATTCCTCCACGAGTTCAGGTGGCCCCCGAGCATTCAAGAGCACGTCTTAACACCGGCCGAGCTGGCGCGGCACCCGCCGTTGCTCCTCGATTTGACGACCGATGCGATCATCCTGTACGATACCGGCG
>Ga0209609_10001849_pt1 | contig 12232 bp, 12 predicted proteins | sample LakKivw325mmetaG_FD_184136 | JGI IMG/M metagenome (GOLD analysis project Ga0209609, IMG submission 184136) | Anoxic lake water microbial communities from Lake Kivu, Rwanda to study Microbial Dark Matter (Phase II) - Lake Kivu water 325m metaG... | ecosystem: Environmental > Aquatic > Freshwater...
AACAAGGCCAGCTTAGCCGCCGAAGAAGAGGAAGAAAAGGAAGTAGAATATGAAAAATTAAAATGCGGCAGGGAAATCCCGGTCGGCGAAGCAATGGAGAAAACCGGTAGATTGTTGGAAGAAATAATAAAAGAGTTTGAAATAATTGAAACAAATTCTTATTATCTCATTGAAAAGCAAAAGGAAATGGAGGAGCTGGCTAAAAAATGCAGTTTAAAAAACTGCCAATCGGCCAAAGCCACCTGTGAAATCAGGATTAACTTTCTTAATCTTCCCTACTGCTTTGAAGAGGCAAAAGAATGCTTGGGCGAGCCCTGTGAAAAAGAAAAAATAGAAGAATTGTTTGTCAAAATTACTAATTTTAACGAAGAAATTCAGAAAGCTAAAGATGAAATTGATAGATTGATTTATGAAGAAACGGAATCTCTTTGCGCAAAAGAAAATGAAGATATCGGGACCTGGTGGGAAAAATTCCAATGCAAAAATATAACAATCAAAGAAGCTATTGGCAGGAAATTAGACCTGTCAAGAAGCGAATTTGATAAGTGCTATATTCCCCCAGCTGATTGGGAAAAAGTTACTCGAGGAGAGAGAATCGTGAAAATACTTTGGAACTGCGATACAGTTATGGACCGAGACCTCCCCCGGTATACAAAAACAATAGAAAAAGTAGATGATAAAGAAATACCTGTTTGCACCAGTTTTCATAATTGGTTCTGCTGCTACTAAAAAATATGTCAAATTTTAAAAAAAAGAGTTTAATTTTTCTCTTGGCTGCTATTTTGATTTTATTTTTGGTAGGTTTTTCTCTTGCCAAAGAAGAGGGGAAAGCGCTTGAAGTCCAGTATCCGGAAGTCGGCGGATGGCGACCGGAAACAATACAACAAGCAGTTCTTCCACAATATATAAAATATATCTTTAATTTTAGCGTTGCCCTTGCCGGTTTAGTTGCTTTTGGAGCCTTAATTTACGGCGGTTTTCGCTATTTAACTTCAGTAGGTGCCCCAACCGCCCAGACAGAAGCTAAAGACCAAATTTTTGCTGGCATTATAGGGCTTGTTATTTTACTTTCTTCTTATTTAATTTTAACCACTATTAATCCCCAATTAGTAATGCTGAATTTGGAGCCAGCCATTTGGCCAGAACTTGAATACACTGAGCCAGGCGTTTACCTCCTTGATGAAAATGAAAACATATTAGGAGTTTTCAAAACCTCTCAATCTGACCTGGGAGAATTAAAAGGAAAAATAAAAAAAATTAAACTCGTCAACCCGACAGTCTGGAATCCTGAGTTAGAAAAAAAGGTAGTGGCAGAATATTTTTATGGGGCAATTTTACACCAAGATACCGGAAGAGAAGGAAACGCTAAAATTTATAGAGGCAAAAAGGGAGTTGTCACATCGGGAGCGATGAATGTTCCCGAAGGACGAGATGCCTCACTGACTGTCTTTCAGGAAGTTGAAAAAACTTATGGTGAAGTTATACTCTGCTCGGAACCAGAGTTTAAAGAATGCACACCTCATTCTGGAGCAACTGACCCCGGAGACCCTCCTCACATAGAAGGCGTTTGGTCATTAAAGATTACTGGCAATTACTTGTTAATTCTTTTTGGCGTACGGGAAGGGCCGGTGAAAGGTGGGCCATACTACGCAATTTTTGAAGGTCGTGGAAGTTGGCCTAACCTTAAAGACCATCCAATAAACCAGTGCGGTCTTAGAAAAGTCTTGGGATTGTTTTGGCTAAATCAGGAATCTTGCGCCAGCCAATATATTATTATTCCAGTCCTCTCTTCAGCTTCAGGCTCACTTCAGTAACTCTGGTTACAAAAAGTTCACCTTCTTAAGCCCTCTAGAATAAAAAAACGTCCGGGCCTCTCTGCCGGACGGTTTTTATATTCTGTCTGTCGGTATCCGATACCGATAGCGAGAATTTAAATCAGGGACAAGGCTTAACTACTACCTTTCTTTCGGGCTCCTGTCCTATGCTTTCGGTGGTAACATCATTTCTGGAAGATAGTTCCAAATGGATAATCCTTCTTTCATAAGGGGGCATTGGAGGAAGCCATTTTTCTTTTTTGGTTAGAGCAACTTCATCAGCCGCTGTTTTGGCTAATTCTTTTAAATATTCAATTTTTTTCTTTTTATAATCCGAAATATCAAGGTCAATAAAAAATGGTTCTTTAATTTTTCTTTTTAATATCGCTTTCAAAAGATGCTGAATTTCGCTCAAGGTCTGACCTCTTTCTCCGATTAAAATCTGGGGCTCTGAGGTTTTTATATTTATGCAAAGAGTATATATTTTTTCTTCCCCCGGAGAGACAGGAAGATTGTTTTCTTCTTGGGCTTCTTGGGGTTGAAATTCAATTTCTACTTCAAAAGTCATCTTTTTGAAAAAGTCCTGGACTATTTCCTTAATTTTTGTAAGGTTATCTTGGCTGAGCATATCTGCTATGTTTAAATATAAAATATTGCTGGACTATTGAAAATAAGGAAACCACCAACCAATAAAGGGCGACTGCTGCCGGAAGCCGCCAAAGAATGAAAACTGTAAAAATCGGAAAAAAATAAATCATCTGTTTTTGCATCGCTTGAGAGAAATCAGACGGGTCCTTTTTTGCCAATTTTTGCTTCGGGGTTAGCATTTTTGTCTGAAAAAACTGGGCAATTCCGGCTCCAATTATTATCGCTATATTCAGCCAGACTAAATGGGAAACTCCATTTACTTTGGCAACGGCCGATTGAGTAAGGTCTGTCATCCCCAAAAAAGTAGTATCAATCTGGCCGGGATTAGGAACAAAGCTGTATAAAAAACTAAGTTGGTTTTGGCTAAATCCTCTCCAAAAAACTCGGTAAAGGGCGATTAAAATCGGAAGCTGAACAAGCAGAGGCAAACATCCTGAAAAAGGATTAATCTTCTCTTTTTTATAAAGTTCCATCGTTTCCCTGGCCTGCTTTTCTTTGTCGTTTTTAAATCTTTCCTGAATTTCCTTTATTTTTGGCTGAAGGTCAGAAAGCGTTCTTTGGGATTTTACGCCTCTGGCTCCCAGGGGATAAAGAATAATCTTAATTAAAATCGTTAAAACGATAACTGCTATCCCAAAATCATGCCCCGGTAAATATTGATAGAGCAAAACCAAAACATTAAATAAAGGCTGGTATAATATTAGGTTAAAAATGCTGATAAAAAAACTCATAATTTAAGGTTCACCCCGCTAAATGCCGCTCTGTGGCACCCCCTTTTTGAAAGTAGGGAATATTTAACGGGGTAAATCTACTCCGCCGGGGTGCCAGGGATGACATCTTAATATCCTTTTAATTCCTTTCCAACTGCCGACTATGGCGCCGTATCTTTTAATAGCCTGGTAGGTATATTCTGAACAACTGGGATAAAAACGGCAGTTTTTACCGAAGTTTGGCGAGATAAAAATTTGATAAAATCTGATAATTTTTAAAATTATTTCCCCGAACATTTTTATCGGAGCACATAACGACTTATGTGCTCGATTTATATTATTTTCGCCTTTTTAAAAAGTCTATTTATTGTTTCCTCAATTTCCCCAAAGTCCTTGGTCTGCAATCCTCCCTTAACTATTATTACTGCGTCTATTCCCTTTTCAATTTCATTTAATTTTATTCTGACCGATTCCCTCAATTTTCTTTTTATTTTGTTGCGGAGGGTGGCTTTTTTAAAAAAAGTTTTGCTGACCACAAAACCAAAACGGCTGATTTTTAAATTGTTTTTTGCTTTTTTAAGGAGTAAAAAATTTTCTTTGAATCCTTTCCCTTCTTTAAAAACTTTTTTGAAATCTTTGTTTTTTTTGAGCCGGTTTTCTTTTGGCAACATCTAAAAAAATTCAAAATTCCAAACGCTACTTAAATACCTTGGCTTTGGAATTTTAGACTGTAAGCTTCTTTCTCCTTTTCTTTCTTCGCCTAGTTAAGGTCCTTCTGCCCCCTTTAGTTTTCTTTCTTCTCAAAAATCCGTGAACACGTTTTCTTTTTTTCTTTTTCGGCTGATAGGTAATACTCATATTTCTATTTTAATTAAACTTATAAAAAAGTCAATTTTATGTGCCCTCACTCTCACGGAGATTTTGACCCGCTTTACCACCAAAGTTTTGCTGATGCCCCTGGTAGGAATCGAACCTACATTTGAGGCTCCGGAGGCCTCCATTCTATCCATTAAATTACAGGGGCAAAATTTAGGCGGGCGAGAGGGTCAAAATCTATCCGGTGAGCTATGAGGGCAAAAGGGCCGGAACTGTCTTAATTGCTATATCTAACTTTATTTATCTCGTATCCTACTATCCCAAAAGATACAGCCACATTCAAAGATTCTTTTTTGCCAAACATCGGCAGATAGATTATTTTATCTGCTCTTTTTAAAACGGATTTTGAAACCCCCTTTAGTTCATTTCCTATTACCAGGGCCAAAGGGAATTTTGCTTTAAATTTCGTATAAGCTAAACTCTTTTTTGTTTGTTCCAAAGCCACCACAAAAACTCTTTCCTTTTTTAGCCTTTCAACAACTTTCCAGCATTTCCAGCAGTGTTCCCATTCTATCCAGTTTTCTGCCCCTAAAGCCGTTTTTGAAATTTTAGGATGGGGCGGCCTGCCGGATATTCCGCAAAGAAAAATTTTATTTATCCCTAAAGCATCGGCTGTTCTGAAAACAGAACCTATATTTTCCAAACTTCTGATATTATCGCAAATAAGATAAAATGGCAATTTCTTTTTCAGCTTCATTAAATTATTCTGGTAATCAAAAATCCAATTATTGAAAATAAGGCAATGGGAGGCAGGGCAGGGATAGCTTTTCGGATTTTTTGGCTGCTAAACAGCCAAAAACTGAAAAAAAGACCAAACAGGGCAAAAAAGGCGACAATTAAGGGATTTAAAATTCCTTCGGGGACCAAAGACACGCAAAAAAGTAAGGGAAAAGCAATATCGCCTGCTCCTAAAATCAAAAATTTCCCACCGGGTTTAACTGTTTTTATGCTTTCTCTAAAGTCGGGGATTTTTGGAGGTAAAATTAAGGCTAAAATAGCTCCCATCTCAACCATTTCTTTTGCCATCTTTACCATATGCTTGGTGATATTGACTGCGATGAAATCGTAAACTGAAAGTATTATTAAGAGAGCTGCTACTATCTGTGGTTCAATCCCTAACCCTAAATTGCTGCCAATTCCGGCAATTCCTAAAACAATACAAAGATTATGAATAAAGATTGTTGGTTTCTTAAACCAACAAAAAATTAAAATCCCTATTAAAAATAAAGCAAGAACGTCTGAAATCCATAAGCTGAGTAAAAAAACGCCTCCCCAGAAAACGACCAACATAAAAATTCCTTTAAATAATATCTCTTTTCCTTTTTTAAATCTTTTACTGAAAAAAGAAGTAAGTAAAAAAAACAAAGTGGCTAAAAGAAAATACAGAAGGAACTGCCAAAGAGAAATCTCAGGCAAGGAAAATTCTTTAATTTTTGAGATTTTGCCGATTTTGAAGCCAGCTGTAATTCCTAAAGCTAAAGTCAGAGAAAATAAAAAAGCCTCAAAGGCAAAAATTTTCCAGGGTTGAGAGAGAAAACTTTCTCCTTCTTCTTTTATTTCTTTTTGATTTTGGACTTCATTACTTCTCGGCATTTTCTATAGATAAAACGGTCTGGAGTCCTGAAAGCTAATTTCCTCTTTTTTGCTTGCTTCACTGAATAATTCTTCATGATTTAGCCAATTTAAGCAACTTTTTCACTTTATCTTTTTTCTCCCAGCTAAATTCCGGCTCCTCTCTGCCAAAATGACCATAACAGGCGGTTTTTCTATAAATCGGCCTTAACAAATTTAATTGTTTGATTATTCCGCCGGGTGATAAATCAAAAACTTTGGGAATAATTTTAACTAATTTCTCTTCCGAAATTTTTCCTGTCCCAAAAGTATCTACGCTTAACTCAGTAGGCCTTATTCCTCCGATTACATAGGCTAATCTAACCTGACATTTTTCAGCTATGCCTGCAGCCACAATATTTTTGGCAATATAACGGGCCATATAAGCGCCGCATCTATCAACTTTTGTCGGATCTTTCCCGCTGAAACTACCTCCGCCAACCGGTATCACTTGCCCATAAGAATCAACAATTATTTTACGGCCTGTTGCTCCGGTGTCAGAAACCGGTCCGCCGATAACGAAGCGGCCGGTATTGTTAATGTAAAATTTCGTTTTTTTGTCTAAATATTTTTTGCAAACAGGTCTTATCACTTTTTGAATAATGTCTTTTCTAATACGACCCAAGGAAACATCGGGGCCGTGATGAGCGCCGATAACTACCGAATCTATTCTTTTTGCCCTATCTCCTCGGTATTCAACAGTTACCTGAGATTTCCCATCCGGCCTAAGATAGGGTAAAATTTTCTTTTTTCTTACTTCAGCTAATCTCCGAACTAATTTGTGGGCTAAAATTATCGGCAAGGGCATCAATTCCGGCGTTTCTTTGCAGGCATAGCCTGTCATCATTCCCTGGTCGCCGGCTCCCTGTTTTTTTGTCCCGGTTTTTCTGACTCCTCCGGCAATATCAGGAGATTGTCCGTGAATAGTGTTAAAAACAGCCACCGTACGATAATCAAAACCATATTCCGGCTTATCATAACCAATATCTTTGATTACCTCTCTAACTAAGCTATTCACGTCAACCCAAGTTTTAGTAGTGATTTCCCCACCAACTATAACATAGCCATTACCAACCATAACCTCACAAGCCACCCTCCCATATTTATCATCTTTTAAAACTGTGTCCAAAACAGCATCGGCAATTTGATCGGCTATGCGATCTGGGTGGCCTTCTGTAACTGATTCTGAAGTAAATAAAAATTTTTTCATGATAGAGTTATTTTATCATCTTATCTAAAAGTTTCAACCAGCCTCCTCTTGGCTTCAATTTTTTCTCGATTTGAAATTTTGCTTTTTTGAATTCCCTTTTCAATAATATCTATGGCTTTATCCATTAAATCTTTTTCCACTGGTCTCGGCGTCCCGTCTTTACCGCCAAATGAAAATGAATATCTTACCGGGTCTTCATAAGAGGGCTTTGCTCCGTAAATAAGTTCTGAAACCAAACTCAAAGCTCTGATTGTTTTCGGCCCTATTCCTTTTGTCGCCAATAGCTGCTCAAAATTTTTGGGCTTTCGGAAATTAGCAAAAAATATGCTTTTTTCCAATCTTTTTAGGTCAAATTTCTCATTGACTACCGGATGTCGGTGAAATTCAATATCGTTTAGCTCCATTTCAATAAAATTGCCTAATCTTTTTTGTCTCATCAAAGCATCAGATTTCTTAGAAATCAATTCAATATCTTTTAAAAATGTTTTTGGTTCTTCATTGACCAATCCGGCTGAAATTTCTTTGTTTTCCCTGCTTTCTCTGGCAGTTAAATTTAAAGGCCTGACCCGGACGCCGGAAATAATCCCCGAATGGGGTTCTTCCGTGAAATCTTCTTGCCCTGAGCGAAGTGGAAGGGTAGAAGACAGCCAGTGATATCTTCTGGCTTTTTGGAGGGCTATATTCATTCCCTGTTGTAAAATAGCGTACTGACCGGACTTTGAGAAAATTAAATTATGATGGTAAATAGAAAAATCATCCTGGATTAAAGCCGAGTCAACTTTTGCTGATATTTTGCTGGCATAAATCATTTTGTCAATTCTCTCTATCGGCCACCCTAAAAATTCTCCCCAATTTTGAATCTGCTGGGGAGTTTTTCTTGAAGTTTTTCCTTTCCCCCCGCAAACAAAAAGACCAAGAGCCGACTCTAAACCCCTTAATCCTTCTTTAAGGGCGCCCATTACCGTAGTCGTTAAACCAGATGAATTCCAGTCAAAAGCTAAAACGCATCCAAAAGATTGAAACCAAATCGGGTCGGATAATCTTTTTAAAACCTCATCTGGCCCGAACTCCTCAACAATAGCCGAAATAATCCCCCGCGACAATCTTTTCATCCGTTCAAATAGCCAATAAGGACACTTCCCATAATCGAGAGAAACTGTTGCAATTCCTGTTCTCATACTTTCAATTCTATCAAAAAACTGGCTTTTCAGCCAGCTTTTTCCATTACGTTGCCGGGTTTCGTAATTATTTTTTGACTCTTGAAACTCTAATTAATCCTGAACAGGGGATAATCTCAATTCCTCTTTTTTCTAACTCATCTAAAAATAAATTCATCCCCAACGAATCAGAAGAAATGTGACCAGCAATAACCACATTGATATTTGCAGCTTCGGCTTCTTTTTTTGATTCTTCTCGCATATGCATACCGACAATAGTTCCAATTCCGGCCTGAGCCATTTTTTCATAAATTTTAGAAGCGGGCTCGGTACCGCCTGTAATTTCGGTTACAGCAATTTTACCACATCTTCTCTCCGGGTCTCCAACGAATATTTTGGGACCAGCTCCGATTTTCATCGCTTCCTTATATTCCGGGACTTCTTTTAGCAAGCCCATCAGTTCTTCTATTCTTTCAAGATTACCTTTTTCAATTAAATTTTTTAAAAATTTTGCTGCTAAATTATCGCAGGGAGTATGGCAATTGATTAAATTAAATCCCAGCAGCTTGGCGCTGTCTACCGTTCTTTGGTGATTTATTGCATTAACCCCTCGCGCTACTTCATCAATCCTTTCTTTCATTAAACCTTCGGCGATATTGATTGGAACCCCATATTGATTTAAAACATCGCATTGAAGTTCCATTACCTCAGAAAGATGGGCTAACCCTTTTCCTAATGGATGATGAGCGACTATTAAATCAATACCGCCAATTTCTTTTGCCAAAAGAATTTCGGCTGGTTCAATATCAATCCCGGCTAAAATTCTTTTTATTTCTTTGCCATTGGTAACATTCAAAATCCGAGAATCTAAATAAGGATTCTCAAAGGCTTCCGTATCAAACTCCTCTTTTTCCTTATCCGAAAGTTTTTCGTATTTTTCCTTTTTTCTTTTTAAAAATTTTTCAACTCCTTCACTTCCCCTAAAATCAGCTTCAATCCCCATTTTTATCGCCAATTCATAAATATCTTTGATTTTCATAATTTTGCAATTACTTATTTGACACAACCGCTTTATTTATATTACCATTTATTTTCAGATTTTTGAAAATTTTTTGATATAACTCCTGAATCTGTTTTTCTTGCTCCTCCAGATTAAAAACTTCCCGGCGAATCCGAGCCTTTTTGCGACGCATATATTTCCTTAGGCTTTTGGGAAGTCTTTTTCTGGACATAAATAAAATTATCAAACAAAAAATCCATAATATCCATAATATTTTATATCTTAACTTAGTTTATTTGAATTTTCAAGAGATATAATTTTTTATTCACCTTTAATGACCGCCAGGGGGAAAAGTTTCGCCACCTTCTTTGATAATCCGGCATTATGGACTACTTCAATTACGTCTTCAATCTTTTTGTAAGCTAAGGGCGCTTCTTCGGCAATCCCTCTCGCTGAAAAGCATTTAACGATAATTCCTTTTTCTTTTAACCTCTTTACTACCGCCTCTCCGGAAACTCGCCTCATTGCTTCGTGCCGAGACATCGTCCTGCCTGCGCCGTGAGGAACTGTGCACCAGGCTTCTCTTGATTTTTCTGTACCAACTAAAATATAAGAAGACGTTCCCATCGACCCTGGAATAATCGCAGGTTGTCCTGTGTTTTGATATTTTTTAGGAATTTCTGGATGCCCTGCTGGGAAAGCTCTGGTAGCTCCTTTTCGATGGACTATTAATTTCATTTTTTCACCATTTACTTCGTGTTCTTCAATTTTAGCGATATTATGAGCAACATCATAAAGCAATCTTAAATTCGCTTTCTCTCCCAAAACCGATTTCCAGGCTTTTCTAACATAATGGGTAATCATGTGTCTATTTGCCCAAGCATAATTACAAGCAGCCGACATTGCTTTTAAAAATCTTTGACCTTCTGGAGAATTAAAAGGAACGCAAGCTAATTCTCTGTCTGGTAAAGAAATTTTATATTTTAACATCGCCTGCGTCACTATTCTTAAATAATCAGTACAATTTTGATGGCCAAGACCTCGGCTACCAGTATGGACCATTACAACAATCTGACCTTTGAATAATCCAAAAACTTTAGCCACCTCCTCATCAAAAACCTCATCCACTTTTTGGACTTCGCAGAAATGATTTCCCGAGCCGAGTGTGCCAACCTGATCTCTTCCCCTATTTTTAGCCCTTTCTGAAACACAAAAGGCATCTGCCATTTCCATTTTTCCTTGATGCTCGCAATTTTCAACATCTTCTTTTTCTCCATATCCTTGTTCTACTAATTTGGGCACTCCTCCTTCTAAAATTTTATTAATTTGGTCAATACTTAATTTAATTTGCCTCCCCCTCCCAAGACCCGACGGAACTCCTTTTTGGATTTCGGTGGTTATTTTTTCTAAATAAGGCTTTATTTCTTTCTCTGTAAATTCAGATTTCAACAATCTAACCCCGCAATTTGAAACAATAAAATTATTAGCAATAAAGTTATGGGCGGGATGGTTTACAGTAAAATCGTAAACCCAATTTTTACACGGAATTTTTTTAATTTCAACAATTTCATCCCAGACTAAACCACTTCGTCCCAATCCTTGGGTAGCTTCTTTAACATAGTCTTTGAATAGTGGAAAGCTTGGATTTATTCGAGGCTGAATCTTGTTTATTCCCTTATTAAGTTTCCAGCATATATCTATGACAAATCTTTTCGTTAATGGGTTGCCAGTCGCGAGTTGGTTGGCTATTTTTTGATAACTCAACCCTATTTTTAACAATTGTGGAATCTCAAACTTAATCACCCTCTCTTTTTCTTTCAATATCTGTTGTTTAAGTTTTAAGTATTGGATAGCAACATTAGCAAAAAATGCTCTTTCTCTGTTATATTCAAACCCAATTTTGCTCCAGAGATTAATTAGGTTTTCTACAGCTGGTGAGATTACTAAATTCAATCCCCGGGAGACCTCTCCTTTAGTATTAATGTGTTTTTTATTTTCAGGCTGTTCAATATAGAGAGTTCCTACTCCGAATTCTTTTAAAAGCTTAGAGATATCATCAAGATAATCTTTTGCGTTTTTTATTAAATTTTCTCTTTTTCCAACTGGAAAACTTGGGGCATTAAAATTTCCTCTTCTATCTGCCCTTCGATGAGGACATCTTAATTCGCTTCCAAAAAGTGATGCTAAAAATAATCTCTTTTGCCAAAGAGGACATTTAAAAATCCATTTTGGAATTCTAAATGACTGGTCTACTTTACTTCCTCTGGGAACCCCAAGGGTTTCTAAAAGAACAACTAAACTTGCCGCATTTACAACAAAAGAATATTCTTCAGTAATTTTTCCTGTCTTTGTTTTTCTTTTTCGATAATGAAGCGGGGAAGGCGTATAGCCAATTTTCTTTATATCTTCCCTTACTTCTTCTAGGTCTCCTGGGGTACCAATAAAGTAAACAATGCCATCCCCTCTTTTACCTATAAAGTTCATTGTTCCATCACCAAAAATAAAACCTATTATCTTAAGAATATAAGGGAGTCGAAGATGACTATAGGTTATGGGTAGAAGATTTCTTTTCTTTAAGACTAAGATATTTTGATTAAATCCAACTTCTCCCGCCTTTCTTCCTAATCTGAACAATGTTTTTTTAATATCATTTTCAGAAATAATTATCTTATTAGACGGTTTTTCATAGGACACTCCTTCAAACGGAAAGATTGCAATCTGGTCATCCAACTGCAATTTTTCTAATTTAATCATCCCTTTAGGAGTATAAAATGGGTGGTCCGGAGTGGCTTTAATTTCTCTTCCAGTTTTAGTAATAATTTTAAATATAGAAAATACTTCTCTTTTAAAAAAATCAAAAACTGGCGATTCTTCTATCTTATCTTTTTTCAAATCCACACATTTAATTTTTCTGAGATTGCTTTTCTTAAAATCTTTTATAGGGAGACGATAGCCTAAAGAGCAAAGGATTTTTGCATCTCCTGAGAGACAATTTTGGTCGTACCCAATCCCTCCTGGAGAAATTGAACCTTCTGGATAGCGTGTAGCGGCAACTCCGCCAATAACAAAACCATAGCCAGTATGAATATCGGGCATAGCTAAAGAATATTTTACAATTCCTGGTAAAGAAGCGACGTTAACTAACTGATTTAAAGCATCGGGTTCTACTTCGTCCAACATCTTTTCAGAAATATAAGCTCTGGCTG
>Ga0209609_10001850_pt1 | contig 12229 bp, 10 predicted proteins | sample LakKivw325mmetaG_FD_184136 | JGI IMG/M metagenome (GOLD analysis project Ga0209609, IMG submission 184136) | Anoxic lake water microbial communities from Lake Kivu, Rwanda to study Microbial Dark Matter (Phase II) - Lake Kivu water 325m metaG... | ecosystem: Environmental > Aquatic > Freshwater...
AATTAATATCGAAGCCATTAAAGATAATTTTGAAACTTTCTATTTTAACCTTGTTCTTGAACAAATTATTATTGGGTTTCAGGAAATTGACAAAGATATAGAAGAAAAAAAACCATGGACATTTCCCGTAAACGACCCTGCTTGTTCAATCTTCTATGTCTGGCTGGAATTAATAAGAATATTTGCACATCTTTCATCGTCGCTATTACCACAAACGGCCAATGAAATTTTTAAGCAATTAGGATTGGATCCGGAGGAAGAAAAGAGGAAAATATTTGAAGAAGCAACTCAGTGGGGTAGAGGTGGATTAAAAGCAAAAACTAAAATTAAAAAAGGAGAACATTTATTTCCAAGAATTTAATGTTAATTGATACTCACGCTCATTTGAATTTTAATGCCTATAAAGAAGATATTGAAGACGTCATTAAGCGTTCATTAGAAAATGATGTTTGGATTATCAACGTGGGCTCCCAGTATTCCACCTCGAAAAGGGCGGTGGAAATAGCCAAGAATTATCCCAAAGGCGTTTATGCCGCCGTCGGCCTTCATCCCATTCATCTGTCAAACGGCATTTTCAAAACGAAAATAGACAAAGAAGAGATAGAATTTGAGACGAGGGAGGAAGAATTTGACTACGAAAAATACAAAGAATTGGCTCAGTCGGAAAAAGTAGTTGCCATAGGGGAAATCGGTTTCGATTATTGGTATAAGCCAAAAACAAAGATAAAACTTGATGAATTCAAGAATCGTCAGAGAGAAACGTTTCTCAAACAATTAAAACTGGCCGACGATCTGAGTCTGCCTGTAATGTTCCATTGTCGCGTGGCCCATGCAGATTTAATAAACGTCTTGGAATCGCAAAATAAAAAACCAAGAGGCGTTGTCCATTGCTTCAGCGGAAATTGGGAAGAAGCTCAGAAATATTTAGCAATGGGATTGTCCTTGGGATTCAACGGAATAATTTTCAAGCTGAATGTGGACGAAGTGATTGCAAAAACGCCTCTGGAAAGAATTTTAATTGAGACTGATTGTCCTTATCTGATACCGCCTCCGATGAAAGGCAGAAATGAGCCTTTATATGTAAAATACGTGGCTGAAAGAATTGCTAAAATTAAGAATTTAAGCTATGAAGAAATATCTGATATTACGGCTGAAAATGCCGTAAAATTATTCAATTTACATGGATAAATATAATCCTCAAAAAATCGAGCCGAAATGGCAGAAATATTGGGAAGAAAATAATTTTTACCGGCCTAAGGATTTTTTGCCAAAAAAATATTACGTTTTGATTGAATTTCCCTATCCTTCAGGCGCCGGCCTCCATGTCGGTCATGCCAGATCTTATTCGGCTTTAGATGCCGTGGCCAGAAAAAAGCGAATGGAAGGATTCAATGTCCTATTCCCGATTGGCTGGGATGCTTTCGGTCTGCCAACTGAAAATTACGCGATAAAAACCGGAGTTCATCCTTCGGTGGCTACTGCCAAGAACGTTGCAAACTATAAAAGACAACTGAAAAGTCTTGGTTTATCTTTTGATTGGTCAAGGGAAATAAATACCACTGATCCTAAGTATTACAAATGGACTCAGTGGATTTTTCTGAAGCTTTTCGAAAAAGGGATGGCTTATCAGGCGGAAATTCCGATAAATTTCTGCCCCTCCTGCAAGATCGGCTTGGCGAACGAAGAGGTGGTCGCAGGATCATGCGAAAGATGTGGCACTCCGGTGGAAAAGAAAGTTTTAAAGCAGTGGATGATTAAAATCACCACTTATGCCGACAAATTGATAGAAGACTTGGAAAAACTTGATTATCCGGAAAAGGTTAAATTACAGCAGATAAACTGGATCGGCAAGAGTTACGGTACGGGGATTGATTTTAAGATTGAAGATTCGGAGGAAAAAATCAATGTTTTCACCACCAGGGCTGACACTTTGTTCGGGGTTACCGCGGTTGTTTTGGCGCCTGAACATTCTTTGGTCGGAAAATTGGTCAAAGAAGAACAAAAGGAAGAAGTCGAAAAATACATTGCCGAAGCCAAAAAAAAGAGCGATTTTGAGAGAGAACAACTGGAAAAAGAAAAGACGGGCGTTTTTACAGGCAGTTATTGTATTAATCCTGCCAATAATGAAAGGGTGCCGATTTGGATCGGAGATTATGTGGTGGCTACTTACGGCGGAGGAGCGGTGATGGTGGTGCCGGCTCACGATTACCGCGATTACGATTTCGCCAAGAAATACGGCTTGGAAATAAGAGAGGTTGTTTCTGGCGGAGACATCTCCAAGGATGCCTTCGTGGATTATGGTATTCTAATTAACTCAGGCGAATTCAACGGCCTGTCTTCCAAAGATGCGATTGAAAAAATTACTGTTTGGCTTGAGAAAAAGGGCTTAGGAAGAAAATTAACTCAGTATAAATTAAGAGATTGGGTTTTTTCCCGTCAGCATTACTGGGGAGAGCCCATACCCATTGTTCATTGTCCAAAATGCGGAGCAGTGGCGGTTCCGGAAAAAGATTTGCCAGTTGAGCTTCCTTATGTGGAGAAATATCAGCCGACAGGAACCGGCGAGTCACCGTTGTCTGCAATTCAAGAGTGGGTGAACGTAAAATGTCCGAAATGCGGCGGCCCCGCAAAAAGGGAAACTGATACCATGCCGAACTGGGCGGGTTCCAACTGGTATTACATGCGCTATACCGATCCTAATAACGATGAAGCTTTGGCTGATAAAAAGAAATTGAAATACTGGTTGCCGGTTGATTGGTACAATGGCGGTTTCGAGCACACCACCTTGCATCTTTTGTATTCCAGATTCATCTACAAGTTCCTTTTTGATGTCGGGGTGGCGCCGACGCCGGAACCCTATCAAAGAAGGACCTCCCATGGCATAGTTTTGGCCGAGGACGGCAGAAAGATGTCCAAATCCTTCGGCAACGTCATAAACCCGGATGACATCGTCAAACAATATGGCGCAGACACCCTGCGGCTTTACGAAATGTTCATGGGTCCCTTTGATCAGGCGATTGCCTGGAATACGCAGGGAGTTAAAGGAGTTTTGAGATTTTTGGAAAAAACCTGGAATTTGCTTTCAGAATTGAAATCAGAAAGAAAAAGCGGTGCGAAAATCACCAGAGCCCTGCATAAACTCAATAAAAAGATAGATGAAGACTCGGAAGTGACTAAATTCAACACCATAATCGCTGCTTTCATGGAATTCATTAATTTGTGCCAGAAAGAAAAACAGGAACTGGGGAAAGAGGTGATGGAAAAATTCTTAATTCTGCTTGCTCCTTTTACTCCCCACGTTGCCGAAGAACTCTGGCAGAGATTAGGGCATTCTAAAAGCATTTTCGAAGAAAAGTGGCCGGAATATAATCGAAAATTAATCAAAGACGAAAAGATTACTTTAATCATTCAGATAAACGGTAAGGTCAGGGACAAAATTGAGGTAGCTGCCGGCATTTCGGTAGAAGAAGCCAAAACCCTTGCAATTTCTCAGAAAAATGTTATAAAATGGACACAGGGCAAACAAATTAAAAAAGTAATTTTCGTTCCGGGAAAAATCATAAACATCGTCATCTAAAATGTGCGGCATTGTAGGTTATATATCTAAAAACGGAAATCCAAACTCCTTGAGGCTGGGGTTGGAGGCCCTTAAAAGATTGGAATACCGCGGTTACGACTCCGCTGGTTTTGCCATTTGGGACGGGAATAAAAAAGACATTTTCTGCCAAAAAGCGGTAGGAAGAATCAATAAATTGGAAGAAAAGATAAACAATAATTTCCATTTTGATAATCCTGTCATCCTGCACACTCGCTGGGCGACTCACGGCGGAGTAACCGATTACAACGCCCATCCTCATTGCGACTGCAAACATAATATTTATCTGGTTCACAACGGCATAATCGAGAACTATAAGGAGCTGAAGGAACAGTTGATAAAAGAAGGTCATAAGTTCAATTCCGACACCGATACGGAGGTAATCAGCCACCTTGTTGAAAAATTCTTCAAGGGAAATCTTGAAGAGGCGGTAAGAAGAGCATTGACTTTGGTCAGGGGAACTTACGGCATAGCCGTGATTTCAAAACAAGATCCCAAAAAGATCGTGGCGGCGCGTCTCGGCAGCCCTCTACTTTTGGGTCTTGGAGAAAACGAATATCTGGTTGCTTCAGATCCTTCAGCCGTCATCGCCCATACAAAAAAGGTAATTTATCTAGATGACGGTGAAATAGCCACTCTGACGCCGGAAAATTTCTTTATTCTTAAAGAGAAAAAACCGGAAGAAATTGAATGGAAACTTGAAGAAGCGCAGAAGGGCGGTTTCCCTCATTTTATGCTTAAAGAAATAATGGAAGAGCCCGAAACCATTGAGAACGCTCTCAGGGGAAGATTGATGATTGAAGAGGGTGGGGTCAAACTCGGGGGACTTGATGTTATCCGGGAGAAGCTAAGGAAAATTAACAGATTAATTTTGATTGCTTGTGGTACAGCTAGTTATGCTGCCAGAGTCGGGGAATATATGTTGGAGGAATATGCCGGTATTCCGACGGAAGTTGACACTGCTTCGGAATTTCGTTATCGCAAGCCGGTCGTCGACAAAAACACGGCAGCTATCTTCATTTCCCAGTCAGGGGAAACAGCCGACACTTTGGCCGCTTTGAGAGAAATGAAGCAAAAAGGAATTTTAACCATCGGCATTACCAATGTTGTAGGTTCGACTCAGGCCAGGGAAACTGATGCAGGCGTTTATACGAGATCCGGTCCCGAAATCGCCGTTGCTTCAACAAAAGCATTCTTAGGTCAACTGGCGACTTTAGCGATGTTCGCCGTGTATTTGGGAAGACAAAGAGAGATGTCCTTGGTAATGGGAAAAAGAATTGTTCAAGAACTGGTGAAGCTTCCGGAATTGGCGCAAGAAACTTTGAAAGCAGCTCCTGAAATAGAAAAATTGGCTAAAGAATACAAAGATTTCAAAGATTTCTGGTTCATTGGCAGAAAATACAATTACCCCATCGCTTTAGAGGGCGCCTTAAAACTCAAAGAAATTTCTTATCTGCACGCTGAGGGAGTTGGTGCCGGGGAACTAAAACACGGTTCGATTGCTTTGATTGATCAAACTTTCCCCACAGTGGCAATTTGTCCTTCTGATTCTGTCTATGATAAAATGGTTTCCAACATTCAGGAAGTTAAAGCCAGGGGAGGTAAAGTTTTAGCTGTTGCTACCCAGGGGAATGAAGACATAAAGAAAATTGTTGATGAAGTAATTTACATTCCCAAAACTTTGGAAATGCTGACACCGGTCCTTTCAGTCATTCCTTTGCATCTTTTCGCTTATTATACTGCGGTTTCGCTCGGCCACGACGTTGACAAGCCGCGCAACCTTGCCAAGTCCGTCACCGTCGAGTAAAATAGACGCATGGACGGACTTTTGTTAAACAAGCCCGGAGAAAAAGTAATTTTACTTGGCAACGAAGCCATTGTCAGAGGCGCCTTAGAGGAAGGCGTTAATTTTGTTTCCACTTATCCCGGGACGCCGGCGTCGGAAATCGGAAATACCTTTTTTAAGATAGCCAAGGAAGCCGGAGTTTATTTTGAATTTTCCACCAATGAAAAAGTGGCTCTTGAGGCAGGAATCGGGGCTAGTTTTTCTGGTCTGAAAACCTTGGTAGCAATGAAAAATTTCGGACTTAATGTGGCTCTTGATGCTTTATTGCCCTTTCTGTATACGGGAACGAAGGGACCGACCGTCATTATCGTTGCCGATGATCCTTCCTGTCACAGTTCGGCTCAGTCCGAGGAAAACTCCCGTTTCGTGGCGGAGGCTGCTCATATTCCGGTATTGGAGCCGGCTGATCCTCAGGAGTGCAAGGATTTCGTGAAATTGGCTTTTCAAATTTCGGAAAAGTTCAATATTCCGGTGATAATCAGGACGACTACCAGGGTGGCTCACCAGAAAATGCCGGTAGTCCTCGGGGAAATCAAAACTTCAAAAGATAATGTTCAAAAGGGAAAATTTGTAAAAGACGTGAAAAGATTCGTTACTCTTCCTCCGAGAGTCTTGGAAATGAAAAATGAACTCTTGGATAAGATAGAGACGATACGAGAAGTTTCGGAGAGCCGATTGAAGCTAGAATCCAGTAATCAAAAAGCGGGGATCATTACTTCGGGAATTTCGTATTTGTATACGATGGAGGCGCTGGAGGAGTTGAATATTGCTTTACCGGTTTTGAAGCTTGATTTTTTCTATCCTTTGGCAGAAAAGAAAATCAAAGACTTTATTGGAAAACTGGAGAAAGTTTTGATTGTCGAGGAATTGGAGCCGTATTTGGAGAAGGAAGTGGCAAGGTTGGCGAAAGAAGTGAACTGCAATCTGGAGGTGATGGGAAAGGAATTGTTACCTATAACCGGCGAATTGAGGCCGGAAATCGTAACGCAAGCTCTAGCCAAATTCGCTAACGTAAAATTAGACACCAAATATGCAAAATTAAACATTCCGGTTCCCAAAAGATCCCCTCAGCTTTGTCCGGGTTGTCCTTATTGGCTCGTTGTCTCAGCCATAAAAAAGGCGGTTGACGTGAATGAGGTGATTTTCGGCGGAGAAATCGGCTGTTACATGCTTTTTGGCAATTCGCCGGTAAACTTGCAGGATTATCTTTCCTGCATGGGTTCTTCTGTGGGGATAGCCCACGGAATTAAAAAAGCCACCGGTCAGAAGCTGATTACCTTCGTCGGCGATTCATCTTTTTTTCATGCCGGCATTCCTGCGCTTATCAATGCGGTTAACAACAGGTCAAATCCCTTGGTCATTATTTTGGATAATCAAACGACAGCCATGACCGGTCATCAACCTCACCCCGGAGCCCCGGTCGTCCCGAATGGAATTAAAATAGAGAATATCGTTCAGGCCTGCGGGGTAAAAAACCTCAAAGTCATAGATCCCATTAATCAGGAAGAATTCATAAAGACCATAAAGGAATTTCTGGAAAAACCCGATGTTTCAGTAATTATTTCCAGAAGACCCTGCAAATTCGTGGTCAAAAAGTAATATGTCAGCAGAAACAGACAAATTTAATATGGTAATTTCGGGAGTCGGCGGACAGGGACTAATTACTCTTCTACAGGTTATCGTCCAAGCTGCTCAGGACGAAGGTTACGAAGTGAGAACTTCGGAACTTCACGGTCTGTCTCAGAGGGGCGGTTCAGTTGAGGTTCACATAAGGTTTGGCAAGAGAATTTACTCGCCGATCGTTTCTTCCGGTCGGGCGGATTTGATTTTGGGACTGGAAATGCAGGAAGTTCTTAAGGTGGCCTATTATGCCGGTCCTAAAACCAATTTTTTGATAAATCAGTCCATTCAGGTTATTCCTTTGGTAAAGAATTTTGATGAGAAAGAAATTTCTGATAATCTGAAAAAGATAAGCAAAAACATAAACATAATCCCCGCTGATAAAATCTGCCAGGAGAAACTGGGCAACAGCGTTGTTGCCGGCATTTATCTGATAAGCTGGGCGACGTTCAAAAAATTGATTCCGATAAAATCTACATCAATTTCGAACGCCATAAAAAAAATAATCCCAGAAAAATATCTGGAATTGAATATGAAAGCCTTTGAGTTGGCGAAAGATTAGACTTTTTCGATTCTCGCGCCGAGGTTTCTCAGTTTTTCATCGAATTTTTCATAGCCCCTTTCAATCTGAGAAATATCTCCTATCTGAGTTTCTCCTTTGGCGCATAAACCCGCCAAAACCAGAGCGGCGCCCGATCTGATGTCCAGGGCGCTTATTTTATTTCCAACCAGTTCCTTTTTGCCGAAAATCAGAGCACGGTGGGGGTCGGTGATTTCTATGTCAGCCCCCATTTTTCTCAATTCGTGCAGATGCTGGAACCTGTTTTCGTAAAGGGGATCGTGAATCAGGCTTTTTCCCTGCGCTTGGGTCAGCAATACCGAGGTTTGGGGCTGTAAATCGGTGGGAAAGCCGGGATAAGGCAAAACTTGGATTTTCGTCGCTGTGAAATTCAAAGATGGTTTTATTGAAATTTCATTGTCATTAACCTCGAAATTAACCCCGATTTCCCTCATTTTTTCCAGAAAAATACTCAAATGACCGGGGTTTACGTTTTTAATTCTGCCTTGTCCTCCGGTTAAGGCCATGGCGACGAAGAAAGTGCCCGCCTCTAATAAATCAGGACAAATTTTGAATTCGGCTCCTCTTAAATCTTTTCCACCTTCAATCGTAATGGTATGAGTTCCGATCCCTTCGATATTAACCCCCATTTTTTTCAGGAAAATTCCCAAATCCTGAACTTGGGGTTCGGCTGCCGCCAATTCGATAGTTGTTCTTCCTTCTGACAGCGCGGCTAACATCATCAGAATTTCGGTAGCTGAAACAGAAAACTCTTTCAGAACTACTTTTTTACCCTTAAGGATTTCCGGAGCTTCGAAATGATAAAAACCGTCTTTCTCCTCTACTTTTATTCCGAATTCTTTCAGGGCATCGAGATGGGTGGAAATCGGTCTCAGGCCTATCTTATCTCCGCCAGGATGGGGTATTTTGAATCTTCTGAATCGGGCCAGAAGGGGACCGACCAGCAAAACCGAAACCCTCATTTTTTCGAAAAGATCGGTGGGAATGTTTTCAGGATTGATATTGGCGGGATTGATTTTTACTTTTTTTGGATTCTGCCACTCGATCGTGGCACCCATTTTATTCAGAATTTCGATTTGGTCCAAAACATCGGTAACTTGGGGAAGATTATCGATGACGGAAGCTTCTTTAGAAAGCAAAACAGCCGCTAAGACAGCGCCAGCTGCATTTTTATATCCTGAAATTTCCACTTCTCCAGAAAGCGGAACCCCGCCCTTGATGAGAAATTTATCCGCCATAAAAGTTAAAGAGATAAGTCTCTTTTTCATTCATCCCGCTGTCGTGGGATTCATTTTTGACTAAGATTCAATTTTAATCTAATATAAAAATTGATTTATGTCAAAAGACAGAAAAAAGATCGTCTGCTTCGGAGGAGGCAGCGGCATAGCAAAGTTGATTCTAGAGCCGTTGAAAGATTTTGACTTGGATTTGGTTGCCATTACCTCAATGGTTGATAATGGCGGTTCAACCGGTGCCCTAAGGAAAGAATTCAACATTTTACCGTCAGGAGATATCAGAAGACACCTTCTGGCGTTATCCGAGGCCGAAGAATGGAAGAAAAAACTATGGAATTTTAGATTTGCTAAGAATTTAGAGATTTCTCCTCAGCACTTTGGTCATAATTTTGCCAATGTTTTCATCGGCGGCCTGGAATATCTTTTAGGCGATTTCGAAAAAGCACTGGAGATTACCAGTCACTTCCTTAAGATAAAAGGCAAGGCTTTACCAGCTACTTTAAATCAAGTGCAGGTAATAGCCGAATTGGAAGAAGGTACTTTAGTTGAAGGAGAAGATGAAATTGATCTTGGCCAAAAGCATAATCGCAATCTAAAAATAAAAAGAGTTTATTTAAAACCATCAGGCAAAGCCTATCAAAAGGCAATGGAGGAGATTGAGACAGCCGATTTTATAATAATCGGTCCGGGTGATCTATATTCGAGCTTGATTCCTTGTTTCTTGGCAGAAGGAATGAAAGAAGCAGTAAGTAGGTCTAAAGCAAAAAAAATTCTTATTTGCCCCGCGATGACAAAACTAGGCGAAACTCAGAATTATTCTATAAAAGATTTTGCGGATGAAATGGAAAAATACGGTATTCCATTGGATTTAGTGATTTACAACAATAATATTCCAACAAAAGAAAGAATAGATAAATACATAGAGGAAATGAAGGACGAATTTGTGCTTGAGCCGCCAAGGATTGATAGAGATTTAAATAAAAATAAATTTATCGGGGAGAATTTACTTCTAGATGCAGGAGAGATAAAATTTAACAAGGAAAAGCTTATCCCGCTTTTAAGGAAAATTATTGGTATTTAAACTATGCAAGCAGTAATTATAGCTGCCGGTGAAAGCTCCCGCTTTTGGCCCCTGAACAATAAACAACATAAATCCCAAATTAAGATATTCGGGAAATCTTTGATTTATTGGACGATAAAAAGTATAGCCGACAAAGGAATAAAGGATGTAGTTTTGGTCATAAGCCCTAATTCTCTTTTGAAAGATGAGTTGTTTTCTGCATCCGGAGATTTGGGCGTTAAACTTTCTTTCGTGGTTCAGGAAAGCCCCCAAGGGACGGGGAACGCCGTATTTCAGGCTAAACAATACATTAAAGAACCATTTTTCGTTTTCTGGCCCTACAAATTCGTTGCCGGGGAAATCATCGACACGATCCTGAATTTAGTCAACAAGACCAAGGCCGAGGCGGTTTTAACTGGCGTTCAAACCCATACGCCCTGGGAATACGGTATTCTCAGAATGGAAAACAACAGGGTAATTGAGATAGTCGAGAATCCGGAGCCGGGAAAAGAACCTTCAAGTATAAAAGTTCTCGGCGCTTATTTCTTGCAGCCTGATTTTTTTGATTATTATCAAAAGATCAAAAAACATCATCTTGAGGATTTTGTCGATGCACTTAATCTTTATATCAGAGATAAGCAAACAGGAGTAATCATTTTAGAACAAGATATGCCTTCTTTGAAATATCCCTGGGAGCTTCTGGAAATTTTGAGAATAAAATCGAAGGATTTCACGAGTTATATTTCTCCCAACGCCAAGATTGGCAAGAACGTTGTCATAAACGGTAATGTTTCTATCGGCGATAACGTGACGATCGGTGATAATACGGTGATCAACGGACCATGCTTCATTGGCGACAACTGCAAAATCGGAGCCAGCAATGTTTTCAGGGGGCCGGTCAATCTGGAAAAAGATGTTTTAACTGGTTCTCTTGCTGAAATTAAAAATTGTCTAGTCCAGGAAGGAACTCATCTCCATTCCGGGTATTTCGGCGATTCGATTATCGGAAAGAATTGCCGTTTTGGCGCAGGATTCATTACTGCAAATAGGAGGATCGACAGGCAAAACATCAAATCAGTCGTTAAGGGCAAAAAAATAGATACTGGTTTGACGTATTTCGGAATGGTGGTCGGCGATAATTCACGTTTCGGAATTCATGCGGGTATCATGCCCGGGGTCTTAATCGGCTCAGGTTGCACAATTGGTCCTGGTACTTTGGTTTTTGAGAATGTAAGAGATAACACCCGTCTATTTACTAAATACGATAATCATCAAGATAGGTAAAAAAAACTTAAAAGAAGTAATAAAAACAGCAATTACTGCCATAAAAAAAGGAAAAGTTTTGGTTTGTCCTACAGACACGGTTTACGGATTGATTGCCGATGCCAACAATAAAAAAGCAATTGAGAAAATTTTCAAAATCAAAAAAAGAAGTTTTCGGAAACAGCTTTCACTCTTCATTAAAGATTTCAAAACGGCAGAACAATTAGCCGTAATCAATAAAAAACAAGAAAAAATTTTAAAGAAAAATTGGCCAGGGAAATTGATAGCGGTTTTTAAGGCAAGAAAGAAATTTCCCAAAGGTATTGTTTGCGATTTCGGAAAAATTGGTTTAAGAATCCCAGATTATAAACTTTTGAATGAATTACTAAAGAACTTTAATCATCCCCTTGCTCAAAGTTCGGCTAATATTTCAGGTCTTCCCGCTTCAAACAAAATCAAAGAAGTTTTGCGTCAATTCCAAAACAAAAAAAATCAGCCGGATTTGGTTGTTGATGCTGGAAACTTAAAATCATCAGAACCTTCTAGAGTCGTTGATTTTACTGGCAAGAGACCGAAAATCTTAAGAGGTTAATTCTTTTCGTCTTCTCCGGAAATTTTTTTCAACTGCAAAGTAATAAAGACAATAATGAGAGTTACTAATAACGCGTAAACGAATTTTCCGATTACTCCATCGCTTTTAGGGAAGAGAACTTTGAATAAGGTCTGGATGGCATCGTTCCAAGCTAAAGCGGCCACCAAACCGAATCCAGCTAAAATCAGAGTGAACATTTTCTCTTTTACTGCTTTTTTTGTTTCCTTGAGATCGTTTAATGGATTCATGTTTTATATAAACTTTTCCGCGATTTTTCTTTTACGAATTAAACAAGGAATACTCGGAGAATAATATAACCAAGACAATAATTTAATCGAATCCTTTTTTCCAAATTTTAATTTATACATATCCGTTGTTTGATTTGGTTTTGAGATTCTTTGGTAGCAAAAATGTCCTTTTATATTAAGAAATTTATTT
>Ga0209609_10001851_pt1 | contig 12220 bp, 11 predicted proteins | sample LakKivw325mmetaG_FD_184136 | JGI IMG/M metagenome (GOLD analysis project Ga0209609, IMG submission 184136) | Anoxic lake water microbial communities from Lake Kivu, Rwanda to study Microbial Dark Matter (Phase II) - Lake Kivu water 325m metaG... | ecosystem: Environmental > Aquatic > Freshwater...
CCTAATCTGTTAGCTGAATTGCTCATTTCTTCAAGTGTTCTGCCATCAAGATACCTGATTACCATTGCTGCTGTAAAAGCATCTCCTGCACCTACTGTATCGGCAACAGAAATCTTATAACCAGGGTGATTGTAGTAATCACTCTCGTCTATAAGCAGACTTCCATCTTCTCCCATGGTAAGACATACCAGCTTTATACCGTATTCATTCATAAGCCTCCTGCAAAAATTAATATCATTTTTTTCACTGGAGTAACCCATTAAATTTTTCAGTATTACAAGTTCTTCTGTATTTAATTTTAATATTGTTGTAAGCTCCAGTGATTGGGAAATTGTTTTAAGAGAGTAGAAGTTTTGCCGCAAGTTTATATCAAATACCTTAATAGTACTACTCCGTGCCATTTTTAAAAAATCTATAATAGTCCTGCGGGACTTTAAAGACCTTTGTGCCAGTGTACCAAAACATATAACATCGGCTTCTTTAGCAAGCTTTTTCCATCTATCACTAAATTCTAAAAAGTCCCAGGCAACATTTTTATTTATAATATAATCCGGTTGTCCATTATCATCTATTTTTACATCAACCGTCCCGGTCGGATGTTCGGAATCAATTTGTATAAAATCCCCGGCTAAACCAAGCTTAAATAAAGAATCCATAATCTCTTTTCCTAGGAAATCATCGCCAACTTTACTGGTAACTAACCCATTCTGCCCTAATTTTTTAACAAAATAGACAAAATTAGCCGGAGCCCCACCCAACTTTCTACTATGTGGAAAGACATCCCACAATACTTCTCCAATACCTACTATTTTATAAAGCACTACTATCCCTCCTGCGGAGATAGAATACAATAAAAATGATTAATGACAATTTAAACTTTAGAAGCTCTTGCTAGCGCATCGTTTGCTTTATTATTTAAAACAACTACATCATAAGTACCTTAATATATTGTATAAATTAGCCACAAACTAACTTTCTAGAAAATCTCTTAAAGCTTTACTTCTATTTGGGCTTCGTAATTTATTTAGAGTTTTAAATTCTATTTGTCTAATTCTTTCTCTCGTAACACCAAATTCCCTTCCAACCTCTTCTAGTGTTTTTGGCTGGCCATCATTTATACCGAATCTAAGCTCTATAATTTTTCTTTCCCTATAATCTAATGTATTAAGTGTCTCTTTTAGCTTGTTTTGAAGCATCTTGAAAGATGCAGCATCTGAAGGTGCTTCTACTTCCGAATCCTCTATAAAATCACCAAGGTGACTATCACCTTCTTCACCTATTGGAGTTTCAAATGAAATAGGGTGCTGGCTTATTTTGATTATTTCTCTTACCTTACCAGGGGTAAAATCCATTCTCTCTGAAATCTCTTCAGGTGAAGGATCTCTACCAAGTTCTTGAAGTAGCTGCCTTTGAACCCTTATCAATTTATTAATGTTCTCTATCATATGGACCGGGATTCTGATAGTTCTAGCCTGATCAGCCATAGCTCTTGTAATAGCCTGCCTTATCCACCAGGTTGCGTATGTAGAAAATTTAAAACCTTTCCTGTAATCAAATTTCTCTACCGCCCTTATTAGCCCAAGATTTCCTTCCTGTATAAGGTCTAAAAAAAGCAGACCCCTTCCAATATACTTTTTGGCAATGCTTACCACCAATCTCAGATTAGCCTTTACCAGCAATTTTTTTGATACAGGATCTCCAGCTTCAATTCTCTTTGCAAGTTGCACTTCTTCAAAAGCGGTAAGTAGTCTTATCTTACCAATCTCTTTAAGATACATTCTTACCGGGTCATTAGTAGGATACTTTATAGTAAGATCCGGTCTCCTTTTTAATAGATCCCTATCTGTTTTTATATTTTGAACTTTGGTATCAATATCTTCATCTTCTTCACTTACGATCTCTATTCCCAGATTCTGAATAACGTCATAAATATTTTCAATCTGGTCCCTGGACAGCTCTATATCTGAAAGAGTTTCAGTAATTTCCTCTGTGGTAAGCAGACCATCTACTTTACCTTTACTGATCAGCATCTTTACTTCTTCTAATTTAAACTCTAATCCTCTTTTAATTTTTAATCACCCTAATCCTTATAAATAATCTAAACTTTTTGATTTTTGCCCAGTAAAAACTAATATAATAATTTTAAAAAACATATTTAAATAAATACCTAATTCAGGATTGTGGATAAAATTGCTTGCAGAATCTTACCTTAACTGGGAATTCTAAGAAAACTATCTAAACCTTTTTCTTAATTTTCTTAACTTATAATTAAGATCATCTTTGGGTGTATTCCGGTAATTACTGCTTCTTCTATTTCCACTAAAACTTCTGCTTTCCTGAGGTCTTGCTTCATTTACTAAAAGTTTCCTGTCTTTAAAATCACTCTGGTTAAACTTTTCTATAGCTTTTGCTGCTTCTTCCTCAGTTCCCATTTCCACAAACCCGAAGCCTTTTGATCGACCATCCAGACTTCTAATTACTTTTGCATAAGTTACACTACCTTCACTGGAGAATAGTTCCTCCAGTTCTTTATCTGTAGTAGAGTACTCCAGATTGCCTACATATAGTCTTTTATTCACCTTGATTTCCTTTCACTTATTAAAAATCATCTTTAAAAAAACAGAAATAGTATAAATAATGCATAAAAATGCTGATTTTAATTTGGAAGGTTAGCCAAAAAAAATTTCAGACTATTTTATTAACACATTATCTAACAGTTACACTTCACAGAGCGAGCTCTGCGGCTTCTGCTTAGTTTACTAAGCATTCTTTTTCCTGCTTCAATGTCGAAGGCAACCCTTCAACTCCACAGGCGTCAATTTCGCTGTGCCCAGCGTATTTTTTACCGATTCATCCCCGCTGCAAGCAGACGGAGTTTTCTCGGCAACTCTTGAATAACCTTGCTATTGTTATTATTATACCATAAAAATATCAGCACGTATTCATTATTATACAATTTTGACTTATCGAGAGATTAAAGTGAACTACCTTTGGGCTAAAGACCGTTGAGTTTTCTGGCTACTATTATAAAATGTAATTGGAAATAAATGTTTTTGATTTGTTATATAAATCAAGGATTATAAAAAATATCATCTAATTACTATTTTAATTCTGGCATCGGCCAATCATTTATAATGCCTTCTAGATCAATATTGAGATAATTATTTAATTTATCAATATAAAATTTTTTAATGTAAGAGTTTAGACAATTCATAAAGTTCCTTATCCATTGGCTTCTCTTCTTTTATAGCCTTCTCCAGAGGAACTGATGTTATTGCACCATTTTCCATAACTGCCATCTGGCCAAATTGCCCTTCATGGACTAACTCTACAGCTTTTGCTCCCAGCCTGGTGGCAACGATCCTATCAAAAGCGGACGGTCTTCCGCCTCTTTGCAAGTGGCCAAGTATGACTACTCTGGTTCCATAACCTGTTCTTTTCTCAATTTCTTTTGCCACAACATTGCCTATCCCGCCAAGCTGTACATGGCCAAAACTATCAATTGCACCAGAAGCTGTTACCTGCTCTTCTCCTTCAGCAGGCTTTGCTCCTTCAGCAACTGCGATTATAGCAAAGTCCTTGCCTCTTTCCCTTCTCTTTTCTATAACATTTACAATTTCATCATAGTCAAAAGCAACCTCAGGAATTAAAATAACATCGGCTCCACCAGCAATCCCTCCACTTAAGGCAAGCCAGCCTGCATCTCTTCCCATAATTTCCACTATCATTATTCTACTATGTGAAGATGCTGTAGTGTGAATCTTATCAAGGCAATCCGTTACAACCTCCAGTGCAGAGTCACTACCTATAGCATAATCAGAATGGGCAATATCATTATCTATAGTCTGAGGAACACCAACACCTTTTATTCCATACTGGGTCAACCTGGTTATAACACCATTAGTATCATCTCCGCCAATAGTTATTATGGCATCCAGCTCAAACTTTTTTATATTCTCTTTAACCTTTTCAACTCCATTTTCTATCTTGAAAGGATTAGTCCTTGATGTTCCAATTATGGTACCGCCTTCTCCAAGTATCCCTGAAACTGATTCCCTGTCCAGTTCCTCTGCATTACCTTTAACCAGGCCTTCCCATCCATTTCTAATCCCGATTACTTTATATCCATATTGTGATGCCTTTAGATAAATTGCTCTTATAGCTGCATTTATTGCCGGAGAATCCCCTCCGCCGCATAAAACACCTATTTTCTTTATCATTTTTATACCCATTCCTTTCGCTTCGCTCAAGGCACAAAACGGGATGAAAACCGTTGTCCTTAAGCATTTTTTCTTTTATAAATATATATTGCCAATTTGATTTTCTTTAAGACTTATCTCCTATAATAAAATAATAATTTATTTGTATTATATAAGCCTGGTATTCACAGTTAAAGTAACTCCAGGTATAAAATTAATAATTAAATATTTTTTAAAAAATCAACCTCTACCAAAATTAAGATTATATTAATTTTTGGCATATAATCAACTTAATTTTTTAGTTATAATATCATTTACTATTCCAGGATTTGCCTTGCCTTTGGTTTTAGCCATTACTCTTCCGATTAAAAAGCCTATAGCTTTATCCTTTCCCTCCTTGAACTGTTCCACCGCGCCGGGATTATCTTTAATGACCTCTTCAATAATGGCTTCAAGCAAACCTTCATCGCTTATCTGCTCCAGCCCCCTATCTTCGATAATCTTCTGTGGGTTCCCCCCGGTGCTGAACATCTCTTCAAATACTGATTTGGCTATTTTAGAATTGATTTTGCCCTTATCGATTATTTCCAGCATCTTGCAGAGGTTCTCAGGAGTTACCCTGCTATCTTTAATGGTCATTTTTTCTTTATTTAGAAGTGCGCTGAAGTCACTCATTATCCAGTTGGCAATATTTTTAGCATTATTATAATGCCTGCAGCACTGCTCAAAATAATCTGCCAGACCTTTATTATTAGCCAGAAAGCTGCTGTCATATTTGGGTAGGCTGTACTGCTTCTCAAATCTTTTAGCTTTTACAGAAGGCAGCTCGGGAATTGTCTTTCTAATATCCTCTATCATCTTATCCTCTATATAAATAGGAACCAGATCTGGCTCCGGAAAATATCTGTAGTCATGGGCTTCTTCTTTAGAGCGGAGGGCTTTGGTGGTTCCTGTTTTGCTGTCATAATGCCTTGTCTGCTGAATTACTTCACCGCCGGCCTCCAGAACTTTAACCTGTCTTTTAACTTCATACTCCAGCCCTTTTTGCAGGAATTTAAAGGAGTTTAAATTTTTAATCTCGGTCTTTGTGCCAATTTTATCTTCGCCTGTTTTTCTTACAGAAACATTGGCATCACACCTCAAGCTCCCTTCTTCCATACTGCAATCGCTGACATCCAGAAACAGAATTAAATTCCTTAATGTTATCATATATTCCTTTGCTTCCTCGGGCGATCTTATATCCGGCTCCGTAACAATTTCTATAAGAGGAGTTCCGGCACGGTTAAAATCAACTATACTGGCTTCAGATTCACTTATTCTTCCAGTTGTTCCCTTATGCAGGAGTTTCCCCGTATCTTCCTCCATATGCACTCTTGTTATTCTCACCCTCCTCATATAGCTGCCCATATCAACATCAAGGTAGCCTCCAACTCCCAGAGGCAGGTCATACTGTGAAATCTGGTAATTTTTGGGCATATCAGGATAAAAATAATTTTTTCTGTGGAAGATAGTATATTTTTTAATCTTACAATTTAGTGTCAGGGCAATCTTTGCGGCATATTCAATTGCCTTTTTATTTATAACTGGAAGTGACCCCGGATGTCCCAGACATACAGGACAGGTATATATATTTTTCTCCTCACCAAATGAAAGCCTGCACCCGCAAAACATCTTGGTATTGGTATAAAGTTCAACATGAGTCTCTAAGCCTATAACCGGTTCATATTCGTTTTTCATTTTTCAGTCCAGATATAATATTTATTAATTTAAAAAAACCAATCTTGCATAAGCTGATAAAAACACCTGGTAATCTGTTATAACCCCGGCCTGCCGGTAAAGCCTATTGCCTTCTCCAGGCTGTAAGCTACCTTCAGCACATTATCCTCTCTTAATACGTTTCCAATAATCTGCAATCCAATGGGCAATTTACTGCCGGACAGCCCTGCAGGAATTGAAATTGCCGGCAGTCCCGCCAGATTTACCGGTATAGTACAGATATCCGAAAGATACATAGTCAATGGATCTTCCATCTTCTCTCCAATCTTAAAAGCCGTAGTAGGCGATGTCGGAGAGATCAGAACATCAAATTTTTCAAAAGCCTTTTTAAAATCATTTATAACGAGCGTTCTTACTCTCTGTGCCTTCTCATAATACGCATCATAATATCCTGCTGACAGACAGTAGGTTCCTATCATTATTCTTCTTTTAACCTCATCTCCAAATCCCTCTGCCCTGGTTCTGCGGTACATTTCCCTTAAGGTCCTCGCTTCCACATCCCTGTATCCATATCTTACTCCATCAAATCTTGAAAGGTTTGAACTGGCTTCAGAAGGAGCAATAATGTAATACACGCTCAGCGCATATTCCAGGCTTGGCAATGAGATCTCTTCAACTATGCCACCCATATCTTCAACCAGTTTGATGATCCTGCAAACTGCTTCTTTTACTTCCCGGTCGATACCTTCAACCATCAGTTCCTTCGGAACTCCGATCCTCATATCTTTTATGTCTGCCTTAAGGAAGCTTTTATAATCCGGAACCTCCACATTTATAGAGGTGGAATCTTTTCTGTCATGGCCGCAGATTATATTAAGCATCGCTGCGCAATCTTCAACATCTCTTGTAAGCGGCCCTATCTGGTCAAGTGAAGATGCAAACGCTACCAGTCCATACCTGGACACCATCCCGTATGTGGGCTTAAATCCGACAACACCGCAAAGAGATGCAGGCTGCCTTATTGAGCCGCCGGTATCAGATCCAAGCGAGCATACAGCTTCACCTGCTGCAACACAGGCTGCAGGTCCACCGCTGGACCCGCCCGGCACCCTGTCAGTATCCCATGGGTTTTTAACAGTCCCGAAATAGGAGTTTTCATTGGATGAGCCCATTGCAAACTCATCCATATTTGCCTTTCCAGTCAGTATATAATTCTGGCTTTCCAGTCTGTCAATTACCGTAGCATTATATATAGGGATATAGTTTTCTAAAATTCTGGATGCGCAGGTTGTAGTTATATTTTTGGTACATATATTGTCTTTTATGGCAATTGGTATGCCCATAAAATCTTCTATATCACTGCCGGCGCCAATAAGCTTATCTACTTTCCCTGCCCTGGATAAGGCACTTTCCTTCTCCAGCCTGATATATGAATTTAGCCTGTCATCAACCTCTTCAATTCTCAAATGGATGCTTTCAACAATTTCAGCGCAGGATATCTGTCTTTTTTCCAGCCTGTCTTTAAGCTGGTGAGCAGTAAGATAATGAATTTCCAAAATTTCTCCTTACTAGTTTACTAGTCTATTTTTGGCACTTTAAAGCCATCATTTGCCTCATCAGGGGCATTTTTAAGCGCGGACTCCTGGGTAACTGATTTTTCTGCCATATCCTCCCTGAAAACATTCTTTATATCCAGTATATGTGATGTCGGCGGAATTCCTTCGGTATTTACACTGCTTACATTAGCAACATGGTCCAGTATCCTGTCCAGTTGAGAGGTAATTTTTTCTATATCCTTTTCACCGAATTCCAGTTCCGCCAGTTCTGCTACATGCTTCACATCATCTTTAGAAATTCTTTCCATAAACTATCCTTTTTTGAAAATCTTTTGCTAATTCATCCCCGCTACAAGCGGACGGGGTTTTCTTGGCGGGTTTTTATAACATTTTAACAAATATTTTTCCCTATTAATACATTTTTATAATTTCCAGCCTTCCCAGTAAAATCAATATTAGAATAAGGTTGTACACTCCATGCAAAAAGATTGGCATAAGCAGGGATTTTGTTTTTTCGAACAGATAAGCCAGAAGCCACCCAATAATTATAAGAGGTATGAAACTATATAATTCCAGGTGGACTATGGCAAATAAAAAAGAGGATAAAAGCAGTGCAACATTGACGCCCCAGCTTTTCTTAAATGCTGAGTACAAAAATCCTCTGAAAAAAACTTCTTCGCTAAAAGGGGCAATCACCGCCACTACTACAAGCAGGATATTGCTTGATATGCTTCTGTTTCCAACAAGTATTTCAATCTTGCTCCCAGGGTTTTCTATCCCAAACAGTGAATTCATTAAAAACATATATAGAAAGCTGACAAAAAAAATAGTAAGCAGTGAAAGAAAAGAGTACCAGATAGTTTTTACGATACTGTAATACCGTAGTCCGAGATCCCTTAAATTTGATTTCCTCCTGAATATGGCAAAAAACCAGACCACTCCCAGCATAAGCACTGTCTGAATTCCATATAACACAGTAAAGCTTGCATTGCTAATATTGGAAGAGTTAAAGAACTGCTCGCCACCCAGTACTTCAAACAGTTTTGCAGAACCAAAATAAATGCCTATAAGTGCAACCGTCAAAAAAGCCAGTGAGATTACAGCATCAATGGCATTCCACTTTATATTTAAAACATTGTTCTGTTTTTCAGTTGAATTTGCCTCTTTCAATTTATCACCAATCGTATTTAAAAACTTATAAAAACTTAGTCCTTTATCATTTTCTTAAATTCTTCTTCAGATATTAATCTGATATTATACCTTCGGGCATCATCCAATTTACTTCCAGGACCCTCGCCCACAAGAACAGCATCAGTACCTCTGCTGACGCTTGAAGTTACTCTGCCTCCAAAATTTTCAATAATCTCTTTAGCCTCGTCCCTTGAAAAATCATTCAATTTGCCGGTAAGAACAAATGTCTTGCCTGCAAAGGCTTCCTTCTTTAAAACTTTTTTTAACTCCGAGCTGAAATTGACTCCGGCTTTTCTTAATTTCTCTATTACTTTAAGATTTTGCTCCTGCTTGAAAAAGGAAATTATACTTTCTGCTATTTTTGGTCCAATCTCCTTTATTTCTTCAATTTCCTCGTATCCTGCATGCATCAAACTGTCAAGGTCCGCAAACACTCTTGTAAACACATCCGCAGTATGGGAGCCAACATATCTGATTCCCATTGCAAAAAGAAGCCTTGACAATGGTTTTTTCTTGCTTTTCTCTATTGCACCAAGAAGATTTTTAGTCGACTTTTCTTTAAAATTTTCCAGTGAAAAAATATCATCATACTTCAGGTAATAAATATCCGCTGAATCTTTGATTAACTTTTTATCCAGGAGCTTCTCCACAATAGCAGGCCCCAGTCCTTCTACATCCATAGCCCCTTTTGAAGCAAAGTGAACGATCCTCTCGTACTGCTGGGCAGGGCATGCCATTGAAGTACACCGTAGTGCCACCTCTCCTTCAGGTTTTATAACATCAGACCCGCACACAGGGCACTTATCGGGCATCCTGAATTCTTTCTGGCTGCCGTCTCTTCTTTCTTTTATAACCTTTACAATTTCAGGTATGACATCTCCTGCCTTATGCACCACCACCCAGTCACCGACTTTGACATCTTTTCTTCTTATCTCATCTTCATTGTGCAGGGTAGCATGGGAGATAGTAGATCCTGCCACTGTTACCGGCCTGAGGACTGCCACCGGAGTTAGTGCCCCGGTTCTGCCAACACTTACCTTTATATCCACAATACATGTAACTTCCTCTTCGGGAGGGAATTTATAGGCAATGGCCCATCTGGGGTTTCTGGAGGTCTGGCCCAGCTTTTGCTGATAGGTAAAATCATTTACTTTTATAACAACCCCATCCGTTTCGTATGGCAGGTCTTTCCGCTTCTCTTCCCAGCTTTCAAGGTATCTTTTAATCTCGTCAAGACCTGCTGCCTTTCTTATATTCGGATTTATTCTCAGTCCAACCTCCGCAAGATAATTTAACATTTCATAATGGCTGGCAATATCAAGCTCACCTGAAGCCACTGCTCCATATATAAATATATTCAATCTTCTGCTGGCAGTATTTTTGGGGTCTATTTGCCGGAGTGACCCTGCAGCGGCATTTCTGGGATTGGCAAAGGTGGCAAGCCCTTCCTCCTCCCTTTCGGTATTTATTCTTTTAAATTCATCTTTCGCAAGATAGACCTCTCCCCTTACTTCCAATCTTGACGGGATCTTTACGCCCGTTCTCTTAAACAGCCTTAAGGGAATTGCCCTTATAGTTTTCAAATTGGAGGTTATGTCTTCTCCCAGAATACCGTCTCCCCTGGTGGCGCCTCTTGAAAATCTTCCATCCTCATACACCAGCGAGACTGCCGACCCGTCTATTTTTAGCTCACAGACAAACTCTACTTCATTTTCTGCAGCTGACAAATCCCTGTAAACCCTGTCCAGGAAATCTTTTAGCTCTCTATAGTCAAATGCATCCTGTAGGCTCAGCATCCTCTCTCCATGCTCTACGGTACTGAAACCTCCTTCCAGGGGTGCTCCAATTCTCTGAGTGGGAGAGTCTTCTGTTATTAGTTCCGGGTATTTTTTTTCAAGCATTGAGAGGTTGCGGAGCAGCATATCATACTGGTGATCACTTATAATGGGATTGTCTTTAATATAATAGTAATAATTATGTCTTGCTATTTCATCCCTTATAGCATTTACCGTTCCCTCCGGATCTTTGACTTTTTCAGCATCTATGTTGAGAAGGGTTTCCAATACGTCCAGGGAAACATCAGTTTTGTTATCGGCAGTTATTTTATCAGCAGCTTTTTTATCACTGCCTTCGTTATTTTCATATTCTTCTTTTTTCATAATGCTGACTTTTAAGAATAAAAAAATATTATTAAAAGATAAAATAATATGAAAAAGAGGTTCAAGCTTAATTATTCAATTTTGCTTATAATTATTCTATTGGTAATTCTTGTGGCTTTTTTGTGCTTTAATTTTTTCCAAAAGAATTTAGGGGCAAAACCCGATGGGATAATGATTTTAATTGAATCTACAAGCGAACCGACAGGATTATTGCAAATGGCGACCCAAATGAAAGAAAGGAATATTTACGGACTTTTAATGGTAACTCCAGAATTTGTACAGGCAAATTGCGTCGAAGTTAAAAATGCTCTTGATTTGGGGAACATAGAAATTGTCGCATCTAATGTTGAGGCCCCATTTTGGGACATACCATACGAAGACCAAAAAGCAAGAATTGTTAAAATGCTAGATGGCATTGAGTCTTGCGCCGGCACAAGACCAAGAATTATTTCATCACGTTATATGGCTTCTGATATGAATACTATAAAAGCTGCGGAAGATTTAGGAATACCTTACATTACTGCCAGAGGAACAACAGGGGATAAAGCTACAGTTTATCAGCCAGAGGGGTATAATGTTAAAATTTTATCTGTTTCAAATATTCCATTAGTGCCATTCGAGTATGGAAGCCTTTGCGATTATTCATTTTATGAAAGAGCAGGAACTCCAAATGATATAAAACAAGAGTTGATGAGAGCAATACAACCCTTAACCTCTAAAGAAAAGGCATGGTTTGGACAATATTCCAGAGTAACTCCTGTATCACACACCTATATTGGAGGAGCCTTGAAGCAATGGAACGATATGTGGCTTGATTTTTGGGACAATGCCAAAGTCAAATGGGTAAATTTAGACGCATTTATGGCCAATCCTGATTGGAAAATACCGTTATGGCAAATTCCAACAAATAAAAACAATCCTTATACTCAAGAAAAAATCAGACCCCTGATTCCTTATGAAGAGGAAGAAAAAGTAATAAATATCTGCAAATAGGGCTTAGCTATTGACAGGGGGGGGTTTTGGGTGTATATTCAAAATGGAGGAGGAAAAACAAAGGTCGCTCCCCCGAATATAAACCAATTTAATAAAGCTACTATGCCAAGATTTGATGGAACTGGCCCAATGGGTCAGGGCCCCCGAACTGGAAGAGGAATGGGGTTTTGCGGAGGCGGAATGGGTTATGGCAGAGGATATGGTTGTGGATTATGCAGAGGATTTGGTTGGAGAAATTTTTACACAAAGAAAGAAGAGTCAGAAATACTAAAAGAAGAGCAAGAAATGTTAGAGGAGGATTTGAAAGCCGTAAAAGAAAGGTTAACTGAAATAGGGGGTCAAAAATAAAAGAAGGCCGAGAGCCCAGCCTTTCCTTTTGGGGAAGGCTGGGAGACCTTCTTTCAAT
>Ga0209609_10001852_pt1 | contig 12219 bp, 11 predicted proteins | sample LakKivw325mmetaG_FD_184136 | JGI IMG/M metagenome (GOLD analysis project Ga0209609, IMG submission 184136) | Anoxic lake water microbial communities from Lake Kivu, Rwanda to study Microbial Dark Matter (Phase II) - Lake Kivu water 325m metaG... | ecosystem: Environmental > Aquatic > Freshwater...
GAATATCATCGATCATCACATCAGGATAGTCACATTCAGCTTGTATATAAGCTTGAACGAACACTAATTGTTTTTGCCATGAAGATACTTTTTCCCCAAATAATCCTCGAAGCGAACGATACGAACTCATCAGGGCTTTTTCGGAATAAGCCTTAACCAATTCTGCCACTGCCTCAGCTTGAGAGATATCGAGACGTCCTCTTAAAAATGCTCGCTTGGTAAACTCCCCTGGTTCAGCAAGACGGGCACCTAGGTCTAAGCAAAGCTGAATAATTTTTTTGATTATTAAAGGTCCACCGTGAACCTGGATTTCCACCACATCTTCCCGGGTATAAGAAAATGGCCCTCGCATGAGGACAATTAATCCTTCATCAAGGGCCATTTTATTTTTTGGATCATAAATATCACAAAGAGTCATTTTAAAATTAGGTAATTTCGATACTTCTTTGCCAGAACGGGGGTGACAGAGATGTGCTCCGATTTCTATAGATCGCGGTCCACTTAATTTAACGATTCCAATGGCACCCACTCCCAGGGGAGTAGCTGCTGCAACAATAGTATCTTCAATATTATGGTTTTTTTCTTGTTGATAAGGATTTTCGCTGATGAGAGTCTTTCTTCTTTCCATTTTTTAAATCAACAACGACTCTTCGTTCCGGTTCCTCTCCAATACTGTAAGTTATAATTTTTGGATTATCCTTTAAGGTGGTATGAATGATTCTCCGTTCACGGGCATTCATTGGTTCGAACTTAAAACGACGATTATCTTGAACGACCTTACTAGCCATTTTACGAGCCAATTTGGTAAGAGTTTCTTCACGACGTTTTTTATAGCCTGATACATCAACGTCAAGGCCAACTCGGGCAAACCCGTTTTTAACGAGTAATATTTTTAAAAACGATTCCAGGGCTTCTAATGTTTCACCATGTTTTCCAATTAAAAGGCCGGCATCCTGCCCGTCAATATCTAAGAGTACTCTCCCCCCGTTCTCTCGAACATGATATTCAATATCGATATTCATTTTTAATATGAGATTCTGAAAAAAATCTCGGATCTCTTCTCGGGCTTTTCCAAGTTCTTCTGTACTGACCGTTTCTGAACGATCACTTTCTTTCCTATCTGAGATCTTTTCGGTTTCATTCAATTTGGTTTGAAAACGCTGTTGTTCTTCATGCTCAGGCACATTTTCATCACTACCTACCCAAACTCGCACCCGAACTGTTCGAGGAACTAAGATCCCTAAAAAGCCACGGTTCTCAGAAAGTACTTCGTAAGATAGATTTTCCTTCGGTACATCAAAATACCGTGAAGCTCTTTCCAAAACTTCATCTACTGTTTTCCCTGAAACCTCAACGCTTCTTCGCATGTTTCTTGCCCCCTTTTTTCACAGGAGCCGGAGAAGAAACTCGAGAAGGAGTTTTTTCTCCTGCGACAGCGACAGATTTCTTAGCAGCGGCATCGATGACGAGGTTGGCATTGGTTGATACTTTTGGTTTTTGAGTCTGGATATTGACCATATACTGTTGAAACATATAAAAAAGATTGGAGACAAACCAATAGAGAAGAACGCCCGAGGGGAGGTTCCAGCTGATGAACACCAGGAATATCGGCATGACAATCATCATAATCATATTCTGCTGGTTTCCTTCGCTTCCGGTAGCAGGAATGGTCATTTTTTGCTGGAGAAAGGTAGTAAAGCCCATCAACAGAGGTAAAATATAAAAAGGGTCTCTCGTCGATAAGCTTGGTAACCAGAGGAATCCCGCCTGACCATAGTCATAATTCACCAATACTCGGTACAGAACAAACAAAAAGGGAAGCTGGATAAGCAAGGGAAGACATCCGCCCAGAGGACTAGCCCCTCTTTCTTTATACAACTTCATAATTTCCTGGTTCAGTCTTTGGGGTTCATTTTTGTATTGTTCCTGAAGCTTTTTAATTTCTGGCTGCAGTTCTTGCATGGCTTTGGTTGAAATATTCTGCTTATGAATAACTGGATACAGAGCTAAGCGAATCACAGCGGTAAGGAGAATAATGGAAATTCCATAATTATGGGTCCAGCCATAAAAAAGTCGTAAAATCCACTCCATGGCGGCTGCTAAACTATTCCAAATTTGAGTCCACATTGTTTAATCACCTATTTCTATCGAACTGGGTCATGACCACCGCGGGAATAGGGATGACAGCGAAGAATCCTCCACATTGTCATAAACCCGCCTTTTAAAACACCGTACTTTCGAATAGCGTCACGAGCATACTGGGAACAGGTTGGCTCAAAACGGCAACTTGCGGTCAATAAAGGAGAAAAATAATTTTGGTAAAATAATAAAGATTTATCAATCGCCTGTAACATAAACTGGTTAAATGTCATTAATCGTACCAGCTTCATTCATTACACCTGCTTTTTCAAGCAACTCTCCCATCCATCGAATGATATCGAGGTAATCAGCTTTTATGAGCCTTTCGTCGCTCATAAAAATGAAGTCATAGGAAGTATGTTGAAAAAAAGAATAATAATGAACCCTGAAACCCTCCTTGAGTCTCCTTCGGATCCGATTTCTATTAACGGCCTTCTTGCTTCTTCCGATAAAGCACACCCTCAGTTGTGTTTCGGGTTTTTTAAAAAACCATAAACGGATTGGACCTTGATCAACTTTTCGTCCATACTTAAAAATACGGCTAAAGTCTTTAGAAGATGAAATGCTCTCCATTCAAATAAATACTAAACGCACAAACGTTTTCTTCCTTTCGCTCTTCTCCTTTTGAGAACGTCTCTCCCCCCTCTGGTACTCATTCTACTTAAAAACCCATGAGTCCGTTTTTTCCGTAATTTATGAGGTTGGTAAGTCCTTTTCATACTTAAAAAATCTCCTTCCCTTGCGTCAATTTTGTTTTTTAGATAACTTTGCGGATAACATTATATCCAGTATATCTTAGAAGGTCAACTAAAGAAAAAGGTGGGAAAATTGGTTATTATAATACCGTACAATCATGGAAGGTGGGAAAAGCGATGATAAACGACAAAACGTTAGTCGCTGGTATTGATTGTGGAACCCAAGGTATTCGTTGTTTGATCTGCGATCTCGAGGGAAATATTCTCGCCGATGGACAGGAAAGCATTCTTTTATCGAACAAAAATGGGGATCGATTTGAACAAGATCCTCGTGAATGGTGGGAAAAAACCCAAATCTGTTTGCATAAGACCCTCAAACACCTGACAGATATTGGGTATTCTCCCTACCACATCCAATGCCTTTCTTTAGATTCAACTTCCGGAACCATTATTCCAATTGGGAAAGAAAATGAAGCCCTTGCTCTTGCAATCATGTACAACGATAGTCGAGCAAAAGACGAAGCGGTATTCATTAATCAAAAAGCGGTTGAATTCACTCAAAAAATCGGGTATCAATTTGATCCTTCATTCGCACTCTGTAAAGTAATGTGGTTGAAAAACCATTCACCAGAGCTATACGATCAAACCCAAGTTTTCCTTCACGCCTGTGACTATTTACAAATGAAGTTCACTGGTGGACTTTATTTATCGGATATTTCTAATTCTCTTAAAATGGGTTTCGATCTTTTGGAAATGAAATGGCCGGATTTTATCCAAAATGAATTGGATATTGATAGTCAAAAGCTCCCCATAGTCATCAAAACCGGACAGGAATCGGGTACCATAGCACCAAGGGTTGCCGATCAATTTCATCTCTCCCGGACGCTCAAGATTATTGCAGGAGCGACTGATGCAACCGCAGCCTTTTTCGCATCAGGCGCTAATATCATAGGTGATGTATCCAGTACTCTCGGAACAACCCTGGTTATTCGTAGTATATCAGATAAATTGATCAAGGATCCCAAAGGGAGAATTTATTGCCATCTTCATCCTTCCGGTTATTGGCTCCCTGGTGGTGCCAGTAACACTGGTGGAGTATGTCTGCAGAAATTTTTTCCCAATGAGGATTTAGTCAATTGGGATGTCAAGGTTGAAAAAATAAACCTTCCGACTTCGCTCATAATCTATCCTTTAACTCGAAAAGGGGAACGGCTTCCATTTGCTTCTTCGCAAGCTGAATTCTTTCAAAATCGAAAAGAACAAAACCGTCTCGAATTATACGCTGCCTGTCTCGAGGGGGTTGGATATGTTGAAAAATACAGTTACCAACTTTTAGAAGAGTTAGGGTTGTCACCGATTCAAAGAGTTTTTACGTCAGGAAGCGGTGCGAAAAGTATCATTTGGCGTAAAATAAGAGCCAACATTTTATCCAAACCAATCTACCTCCCCGAAACTACTGAGTCAGCCATGGGTGCTTGTATTATCGCTGCTTCAGCTCTATATGGCGATCTCTCCCATGCTTGTGAAAAAATGGTGCGAATTCAAAATGTCATTGAACCCGAAAATGAGTTATCAAAACGTTATCAGGAACGCTACCATGAATTTCTCGCTGAATGCAGTCAAAGAGGGTATATTTAGGGAACAAAGAGAATAAGCATGGTTGGTCTTCGAAAACATCTAAAATATCTTCACTCCGGAAACAAAAGCAGCATGACAGTTGAACTGATCATCGAAAACAGCAACATCGGCAATTTTATTGATTTCGAGACTTCCAAGGTGATCATCCATCTGAATAAGTTGAGCGGGGATAAGGCTGCCAATTTTAGATAAACGGGGATGGGACAGTTGAAAATGAGAACGGAGGTTATACAGACACTTATTTAAAGGAGAGGTACTTCCGGCTAAACTCATGGTTGATTTCATTCGAGCAATTCCATTCTGTACAATCATTTGTTCCCCACCAAATTCATATTCACCATCTTTTAAACCAGTAGGACGGACGGCATCGCTCACTGCAATAAAATGATCTTCATCTTTACATCTCAAAGCAATCTGAATGATTTCTGGTCGTACATGGATCATGTCGGCAATAATTTCAACCGCAATTTCATCACAACCAAGCGCAAAAGAAAGTAGATTGGGCTTGCGGTGATGGAGTGGATCCATGCCGTTAAACAGATGAGTGACCAACCGAGCGCCATTCTGGAAAGCTTGAAAACAGGTCTCTTGATCTGCTTCGCTATGTCCTAAGGATATACAAATGCTTTGATCGGAAAGAAAGCGAATAAGATCGAGACTGCCGGGGAGCTCGGGTGCCAGTGTAACCCTTTTGATCAATCCATGTCCTAAACTGATATATTCTGCCATTTCGGAAATATCAGGCGATCGAAGAAACTTGGTATTATGTGCTCCCCTTCGCCCAACAGAAAGATAAGGACCTTCCAAATGTACCCCTAAAATAGTGGCACCCGGACGTTGCGTATTCCGAAGCTTCATTACTGCTTCTAATGCCCGGGTCAAACGAGATCGGTCTTCGGTGACAGTGGTCGCCAAAAAGCCAGTCACCCCGCAAGATGCACAATAGCTTCGGATGGTGCTTAAACCGGCTTCATTACCGTCAGTCGTGTCTTCCCCTAAAACGCCATGAAGGTGAAGGTCAATAAGCCCAGGATAAAGGTATTTTCCTCGAAAATCATAGGTACAATCAAAACTCGGTCGTAGAACCTTCGGGGTCAATATGTTAATAATTCGGTCGTTTTTAATGACCAAGGTCCCATTCTCGATTACCTTCGAGGGAGTAACAATATGACCGTTAATTCCGATATTACTCATAATTGTACTACCTTGGTCAGATTTTTCGGCTGATCGGGATTCATCCCTCGCGCCCGAGCACGATAATAACCCAGGAGCTGGAGAAAAACTGCATATAAAAGTGGCGCGGTATGGTCATCGATGACGTTTTCCTCTATCAGTACTTCTTGACACCGAGCCGGAAGGTCCAGCGATTTTCCACCAATATGAAAAATAGTAGCTCCCAGATCAGACATTTCATTCAATACATCTTTTTCATACTGAAAAGCCTTGAAGGAGGTGAGTGCAATAATTAGCGTTTTTTCATCTACAATCGACTTCGGACCATGACGGAATTCCAGGAAATGGAAAGTTTCAGTGGGAGTGAGGCTCATTTCCTTCAATTTCAAAGACCCCTCCCAGGCAATACCGTAGTAAGGCCCATTCCCAAGGAATATGAATTTTTCAAAAGCAAGATTCTCACCTAATTGCTGGGCCAAGGACTTATATCGGCTTATTAATTTTTCCAATACTGATGAAAGATCGGTGAGATGATTTACCCTCCCAGTACGAAAATAGGCCAGATAGAGAATGGTGAGCAGCATAGTGGTAAATGATTGGGACATGACAACACTCAGTTCATGAGCAGAAGAGGTCAATAAAGGAATATGAACATTCTTTAAAAGTGACGAACCTTCGTCACATGAAATTCCAATGGTCATTCCTTGAAAATTCTCCCGAAAGAACTTCACAGCCTTCACGGTTTCAGTGGTCTCCCCGGAACGTGATATTCCAAAAAGGAGATACTTCCCCCCTGGAACACAGATCATCTCCGGAAAAAGAAACACTTCAGAGGCTGGTATCCCCCGAGTCGGAGTCTGGGTGATGCTTTGCCAAAGCGCCGCCGCTGAGAGTGAAAGGTTATATGAAGTTCCACAACCAGTAAAGAGATACGAATCGAAAGACTTTTTTATCATATCCCGGTAAAGATTGACATTTTTATTTAAATAGTTCAATGTTTCACTCCAGGCCTGTGGTTGATGCATAATCTCATTATAAGTATGGTCGGACATGTTTTAATCCTCACTTATTGTATGTATATTTTCGAAATTATACATTTTATTGGATTTAATTGACAACTTTCATTACATCAAATATAAATAACATAAAGGTGAAATAGAAGGGTTAAAAAAACTCACACCCAGTCGCTTTCACCACCTCCATTCTCAAAAAGGGAGGTTTATTTCATTTTCACTGCACATTCATTTAAACATTTGAACTCTAAACATCATTGCTCCAGGGAGGAAGATATATCGTGCCCTATTCAATCGGAATTGATCTGGGTGGAACCAAAGTTGCAGGTGTGCTGGTCAATGAGCGGCTTGATATCCTCTCTTTTGAAAAAATACCAGTTGATCCGGAGAGGCGGATCGAGACCGTTCTCAATGATATCGCCAATTTAGTTCGATCACTCATGGGAAAGATTGAAAACACCCATGAATTTATCGGGATTGGGATAGCGTGCCCGGGTTTACTCGATATCCCCAATGGAACCATGATTTTCTCTGAAAATCTCAGCTGGCGCAATGTTCCAGTCACTCACATTCTATCAGATAAGTTGAAAATGCCTTTCTATTTGGAACATGATGTCCGGAGCGGGGCTATTGCCGAAGTTTTTTTTGGAGTTGGCAAAAACCTGAAAAACCTTGTCTATGTGAGTGTCGGCACTGGTATATCCGGAACGTTGATTTGGGAAAGGAATTTTATTCGGGGAGCGAGAGGAATATCGGCGGAATTAGGTCATATGATTGTTGAGCCAGGTGGACCGCTCTGCCGATGCGGGAACGCCGGGTGTCTCGAAGCCTTGTCATCGGGGAGCGCTATGGAGAGGGAAGCGTTTCATCTGACGAAGGAACATGTTCGAGGGGAAATTATCATGCAACGAGCTGAGCAAAATATTACACCCTATAATACCATTGTTCATCACGCTGCTCGCTACCTCGGCATTGGTCTGGCGAATATCGCCCAAATTTTTGATCCTGAGGAAATTCTTTTAGGAGGAGGAATTGCTGAAAGTGGTGATTATTGGTTAAACCTGGTACAATCTTATTATACGAAACACCAATTTTGGTCATTCCCCCTCCCAGGACTCCAATTGGGTCAATTTAAAGGAAAGGCAAGTGTTATGGGAGCAGCCGGACTTCCTTTTCTGAAAAAGGAGGGATTATTTTGACGAAAAAAGAACGTGTCATCAGAGCAATACGTCATCAACCAAGCGATCGACTACCCCATCAGATCGATTTCACCTGGAGAATGCGTAAGGAATTCCTCAAACATTTCTCACTCAAAGAAGACCAGCTGCCCTATCTCCTGGGAAATCACTTTTTATATATTGACACTCATCAAAAGGTTCGCGTTGATGAAGAGAGGGGGATTGACTATGACATCTTTGGAGTGGGATGGGATCTGGTGAAATCGGAAGGATATCTTCCTTGTTCACACCCTCTCTCCGACTGGAAAGATTCCCCACATTTTCAATTTCCCGATCCTCACGATCTTCGCTTATATCGGGACTATTCAAATCTCATGCCCGAACACAAACAGGAATATTTCATTCTCTCTACCCAAGGTTGGGTGCTTATGGAAAGGGCTTGGCTCTTAAGAGGTTTTGAAAATTTCATGATTGATCTGATCGATAATCGGTTAGAATTAGAAAAACTCTTAGACATGATCACCGAATATCAGATAGAAATCGTTCGGCACCTGATTCGATTAGGGGTCGATGGAATCTATACCGGTGATGATTATGGGACGCAGCGTGGGTTGCTTATCGCGAAAAAAACTTGGCAGGATCTGCTTAAACCAAGACTCGCCAAAATCTGGGGAACCGCCAAGAAAGAAGGATTGCCGGTTTTCCACCATTCGTGTGGAAATGTTATTGAAATATTGGATGACATGATTGAAATCGGGTTAAATGTTCTCATCCCGGTTCAACCCCAAGCGATGGATATCGAATTCCTCCAGAATCACTTTGGCGATCATCTTACATTTATGGGAGGAATCAGCACCCAAAAAACCCTTCCCTTTGGTACTCCTGTGGAAGTAAAATCTGAAGTGAGGAGATGTATCAGCGTCTTAGGAGCGAAAAACAATTATGTTATTTCAGCTTCTCACGAAATAGGGTCTGATTGTCCCATGGAGAATATGATCGCATTTTTCGAAGAGTTGAAAGAAGTGAATGGGAGCGATATTCCATTGCTGGAAACCTCATCATAAAGCCTTACGCTCTCCTAACCCCTCCCATCAAGGGAGGGGAAAAATTATGTTGAGAGAGGAAAAATTCATTTGATTATCCTTTTCAATTCCCCTCCTCCGGAGGAGTGGCGCGAAGCGCCGTGGTGGATGCCATTCCTTAACGAATTTTCTGGTTGCGTTCTGTTAAGAGCTTTTCAATGACGTCGATATCTTCTTGGGGAAGAACCCAATCACCAGCCAGAGCAGTTTCAGCAACTTGATCCGGGTATCGGGTTCCGACAATCGCTGCCGTCACTTCCGGGCGACGCAACACCCAGGCGATGGCGAGCTGGGCAACGGTTTTGCCGTGTTTTTGGGCAATAACAGTGAGCTTATTCACCAAATCAAGGTTATGGCTCAATAACGGTTCGTTGAATTCAGGATCTCCCCGGCGATGATCATCAGGCGGGAAAGCATTTACACGCTCGCGAGTGATTTTTCCAGTGAGCAATCCTTTTTGCATTGGGCTGTAAACCACTACACCAATGGAATTTTGACCACAGTAGGGGAGAATATCCCTTTCCACATCTCTTTTCAGCATGCTGTAAGGCGGCTGCAGGGAGGCCACCGGATGGATCAGTTGAGAACGCTTAAGTTGAGAGACGTTAAAATTAGAAACTCCCGCATATCTGATTTTACCTTCCTGAACCAGTCTTGCCATGGTTTCCCATCCCTCTTCAACGTCCTCATCGGGAATCGGCCAGTGGATTTGGTACAGGTCAATGACATCGATATCAAGTCTTTTTAAACTCGCCTCAACTTCAGCTCGAATACTCTCCCTCTTGAGGCGATTGGAGATATTCCCCTTCTCATCCCAGACCAATCCACATTTGGTGGCGATGATCGGGCGCTTGGCAAGTCCTTTGATGGCTTTCCCAACCACTTCTTCTGAGTGACCCAGGCCATAAATGGCAGCAGTATCAATCCAGTTGATTCCCAGATCCAGAGCTTTTCTGATCGCGGCGATCGACTCATTATCATCCTGTGGACCCCAGGCAAATTTCCAGCCTCCACCACCTATCGCCCAGGCTCCAAAACCAACCACGGTGAGATGCAGGTCGGTTTTCCCCAATTGACGAATTCTCATGATATCAAACCTCCTCGTTTTATTTATGAGACCCCCTGACTGACTTTTTGGTTCTCCATATCAGATGCTCGCTTTCCCCCATTCAAGCCACGTAAACCGATCCGTATTTCAGCTGCTTTCAATATTGATTCTAACATTCCAGTATAGGATATTCCGGCCAGTTTTGCCATTTTGGCGAGATGCCCATCCCAACACCAACCTGGATTGGGGTTAACCTCTAATAGACGCGGATTCCCTTCATCGTCTAAACGCCAGTCAAATCGAACATAATCCCGGCATTCCAGCCGCTCAAAGAGCCTCAATGAGCTTCCCACAATCAGTTTTTCAACCTCATCCGGGACATCGGCAGCGATCGATTTGATATTCCAATAGGGAGAATCAGGAAGCCATTTGGCTTCATAGCCGCATATTTTTGGGAGTTCTGGGGAGAGCTCCGAATAATCTTCCTCTAATAAGGGAAGAACTATATAGGATTCGGGTGAGTTCCCGATAATACCCAGACTTAAATCTTTCCCAGTAAGGAATTCTTCAACCAAAATCGGTTTATCATATCCAAACTGGTTACGAATATCCGATATCGCATTCATTAATTCTTCAATGTTATTGGCGACACTTTTTTGGGTAATGCCAAAACTGGAATCCCCAAAATTCGGTTTGACGATAACCGGAAAATTGATTAACAGTTCATAGGTAATATCTTCCGGCTTAATAAAATATGCTTTCGGAACCGAAATATTCATTTCTCGTGCCATTCCTCGAACCAACGATTTGTCGTAACAATAGGTCAGGCATTGAGGACCGGAGCCGGTATAGGGAATATCAATCATTTCCAGCAATGACGGAATATGAAGCTCCTTGCGGGGGTCATTATAGAATCCCTCATCACAGAGATTGAAAACAAAGTCAATTTTCCCCTTTAAGTTGGTCAGATCATTAATCAACGTGCTATGATTATTAAGGTAAATAAAATTGTATTCCTTGAGATCGTGTAAAGCTGATTTGAGCTGATCAATGGTATAAAAATCATCATCATCAAAAACCGATCTGGGTTTCAAAAGATCGGGTTTCCCGGGGTCACCAAATAAAACCACCACTTTCCTCACACCGTTTCGCACCCGTCGTTTGTTGACCGTCCAGGGTTTTTTCACCCGGGAGGTAATAATGTGTCTTTGTTCCATCATTCCCAAGTCTTGGTTTCGTTGTGAATCCGAGGTGATTTTTCCATGAAAAACAATGTCTTCAAAGCCTGAATACTTAAGAAGCTGGTATAAATCTTCTTCAACGTAGAGTCTTTCCCCATAAAATTGATCAACAATAACCCCTTTATCAACATGAGTAATTATTTCGCGTGAAATCAGGCGTTGGGTATCAGCAGAAAGAGATCGCTCCCTACAGACAAAATACTTTTTATCAATCCATTCCCAGGAACGAGGTTGGTAATGATTTTTTAAAAATTCTCCATCAGCTACATCGATTAAAAGTCTCCCCCAGGGTTTGAGTACTCGAAATACTTCTTTTAAAACTTTAATGTCATCCTGGACCGTTTCAAAATACCCAAAACTATTCCCCAGAATGAGCACCACGTCAAAAGAATCGGGTGAATATGGAAGCTTGCGGGCATCTCCTTCACGAAACTGTATGTTTAATCCTTCTTTTTTAGCTTGTATTCGAGCCTTTTGAATCAAATAATGGGATCGATCCAGTGAGTAAATATTTTTCAAGCCCCTTCTGGCGAGTTCCAGCGAGTGCCTGCCTTGACCACAGCAGAGATCTAAAATCTTTTCTTCCAGTGAGAGCGAAAGTATTCCCGAAAAAATATCAATTTCCTTACGAGTGATATTACCATCTTCAACGACATCAGCATCGGTTTTTAAATAGATAGAATTAAATATCCGACGCCACCAATCTGGGTAAACATGTTCTTCCAGGTTGACTACCGGACCCAAGGATTTTTGCACTCTATTTGCCCCCCTTTTTCGATGGAAAGGAGGGTTCCCTTTCGATAATTCTTCCTTCATAGAAAATAATGCCCCCTTTGAAGCATATATTTCCAATTTTTTACAAATATTTACCGTTTCGGTAATATCAAGGATAGACCGCCATGCTGCTTCGCAGCACCATAGATTATTGAAACACCAAAATGTTGAGTCGTTGAGATGTTGAGTCGTTGAGTTGGAAAAGATAAAAAGATGAGATCCTCACGCCATACTCTTG
>Ga0209609_10001853_pt1 | contig 12219 bp, 9 predicted proteins | sample LakKivw325mmetaG_FD_184136 | JGI IMG/M metagenome (GOLD analysis project Ga0209609, IMG submission 184136) | Anoxic lake water microbial communities from Lake Kivu, Rwanda to study Microbial Dark Matter (Phase II) - Lake Kivu water 325m metaG... | ecosystem: Environmental > Aquatic > Freshwater...
CTGATAATTTTTACGAAAAAGGGCTAAAGTAGCTCAGCCGGTAGAGCAACTGATTCGTAATCAGTAGGTCAGGAGTTCGAATCTCCTCTTTAGCTCCAGTTACTGTCGGCCGGTTCTCTGAACCGGCTTTTTTTGTTAGTTCATCAAAGGAGTTGCTTTGCCAAAGACCCTGACTGCCATTACTCTTTTTTCCGGTGGCTTGGACAGCCTGCTCAGTGTTCTCTGGATGCAGAAACTGGGAGTCAAAGTCATTCCCGTTTTTTTCAGGACTCCTTTTTTCACCGAAGAAAGAGCTGTGCAGACTGCTAACGCTAATGGTTTGAAACTGGAAGTGATAGATATCTCGAAAGCGCACCTTGAGATGATGAAGAATCCGCGTTACGGCTTTGGTAAAAACTTCAATCCTTGCATTGACTGCCACGGTCTGATGTTTAGACTGGCAGGAGAGCTTCTGACCCAATACAATGCAGACTTTCTGATCTCGGGAGAGGTTCTGAGCCAGAGGCCTATGTCGCAAAGGCGGGATGCCATGAACGCAGTCAGCAAGCTGAGCGGTTACAAAGACCTCTTGATCCGTCCCTTGTCACAACAGCTTCTGGAAGATACCCAACCCATCAGAGAAGGCTGGATCAAGAAATCAGACATGCTTGCCATCAGCGGACGCAGCAGAAAGCCTCAACTGGCTTTGGCCAAAGAACTCGGTGTATCTGTTTTCCCCGGTCCGGGTGGCGGGTGCAGACTCACAGACAAAAATTTCTCCGTGAGGCTTCGGGATTTAGTTGAACACAATCAGCTAAACCTGCCGGAAATCACACTGCTCAAATATGGCAGGCATTTCCGACTGGATGATAAAACCAAATTCATCATCGGCAGGGACGAAAACGATAACAACAATATCATAGGTGCCCAGGCAGGATTTCTTTTTATGTTGAATGAAGAGATCCCCGGTCCGCTCGGTTTGTTGTGCATAAAAGAAATTGATGATAATCTGATCTCGCAGGCGGCATCCCTGCTTGCATACTACAATTCCAAGTCACCTGACTCTGTAACGATTTCATACGGATTCAGCTTTCCGCTGGACAAATCCGTCACTGTCAAAAAAGCTGCTGCTGATCTGGTCAACACACTTATGGTCAAGGAGTAGGATTTGATACGATACAAGCTGTTTTGTCTGCTGCCAGGTTTTGATACCAACTGCTGGCTGGTCTATGATGACCAGACTTCAGATGCTGTCCTGATCGATCCTGCTGCTCCGGAAGAAGACTTACTTAAGTCTATTATGGATCAGCAACTGAAAGTTAAGTACATTGTCAATACTCATGGCCACGCCGATCACATAGGAGGCAACGCATTTTTCAAGCAAAGGCTGAATGCCCCTGTCTGCATTCATAAAGCGGATGCGAATATGCTGATCAACTCCAAACTCAATCTTAGTGCCTATCTGGAAGTCGATCTGTCCCTTCCTCAGGCCGACATCGAGTTTTCCGACGGTGACAAGCTCAAACTTGGTGACCATGAAATCAACATCATTCACACACCTGGTCACACGCCAGGCTGCATCTCTCTGCTGATCGATAATCTGCTGTTCAGCGGCGACACTTTGTTTTATCACGATATTGGCAGAACAGATCTGCCCGGCGGAGACTATCAGATGATTCTTTCCTCCGTCCGAAACAAGCTTCTGACCCTGCCTGACGAGACAATCGTGCTGCCAGGTCACGGACCGTCTTCCACTATTGCAGATGAAAGAATTAACAATCCATATATTTGAGAATATGATTATGCATAACCTTGTTCTGATCCTTGACTTCGGTTCCCAATATACTCAATTGATTGCACGGATGGTGCGATCCCTGAATGTCTATTGCGAAATAGTCCCTTTCTCTGTGAGCAGCGCAATTCTGAAGGAGAAGAATCCCAAAGCTTTGATCCTGTCCGGCAGTCCTGCCAGCGTCACTACAGAAGGAGCTCCCATACCTGATTTGTACATTTGGGAAATGGGTATTCCCATTCTTGGCATTTGTTATGGTATGCAGTTGATAATATCTCACTTCGGCGGTGAAGTCAGTAAAGCTGACAAAAAGGAATATGGCAGAGCGATCTTGAAGCTTGCAAACGATAGCGATTTGTTTGACGGCATGGCAGATAAGGAGACGGTCTGGATGAGTCATGGCGATGAAGCAAAGTCCCTACCCGCCAGCTTTCACAGACTTGCCTATACTGAAAATGCGGAATTTGCTGCCATCACGCATAAGGAAAAACCAATATATGCATTGCAGTTTCATCCCGAAGTGGCTCATACGCCCAACGGCAGGCAGATCCTGTCCAATTTCCTCTTCCGTATCTGCGGCATCAAGGCTGATTGGACTCCCGCCTCTTTCATCGAAGAAACCATCGCTTCGATCCGCAGCGCCGTTCAGGAGAAACAAGTGATCCTGGGCCTGAGCGGAGGAGTGGATTCTTCCGTGGCTGCAGCTCTGTTGCATAAAGCAATTGGCGACCAGCTCATCCCGATCTTTGTGGACACAGGTCTGCTTAGAAAGAATGAATCCGACAAAGTCAAAAAAATGTTTGCTGCCCTGCCCGGTTTTAAGTTTCAGATCGTTGATGCCGGAGAGCTTTTCCTGAATAGGCTGAAAGGCATCTCTGACCCGGAGCAGAAACGCAAGATCATTGGCAATGCTTTCATTGAAGTGTTTGAACAGGAAGCAGCCAAACATCCTGATGCCGAATTTCTGGCACAGGGCACCTTGTATCCCGATGTCATTGAAAGTGTTTCTTTTAAGGGGCCTTCCGTCACCATAAAATCACACCACAACGTGGGCGGCCTGCCTGAGAAGATGAAGCTGAAGCTGGTGGAACCCCTGCGCGAACTCTTCAAAGATGAAGTTCGTGCCGTAGGCAGGGAGCTTGGGCTCCCCGAGCAGCTCATCCGCCGACATCCTTTTCCGGGACCGGGCTTGGCGGTCAGGATCATCAGTGATATTACGCACGAAAAGGTAAAACTTCTTCAGGAGATCGATGACATCTTCATCAGCGAACTCTACAATTGGGAGCTGTATGATTCCACCTGGCAGGCGTTTGCTGTTTTGCTGCCGATTCAAAGTGTCGGCGTCATGGGTGACGAGAGGACCTATGAAAATGTCTGCGCCCTGCGCGCCGTGAACAGTGTGGACGGCATGACCGCAGACTGGACTGAGTTTCCTTTCGCTTTTCTGAAAAAGGTCTCGAACCGCATTATCAATGAAATACCCGGCGTGAACAGAGTCGTTTACGACATCAGTTCCAAACCACCCGCTACCATTGAGTGGGAATGACCTCAAGATTTGTGCTTGACATTTAAACATGAATCAGAATTTTGGACAACGCAAGGGCGAGATAGCTCAGCCGGTAGAGCAGAGGCCTGAAAAGCCTTGTGTCCCCAGTTCGATTCTGGGTCTTGCCACCATGCTTTACAGGGCGCTGAAAAAGCGCCTTTTCTTTTTATGAACTATATCATCAAAAACATCAGAATCCCAGTCTCAAAGCAGCCAGACGCAGTTTCCGCAATGAAGAAGATTGTGGGCGGCAAGTATGGTCAACTGAGCTCTCTGAAACTTATCCGCCGTGCCCTGGATACCAGAAAGAAAGATCATCCTTATTATGTTTATACTTTTCAAGCCGCTTCAGAACACCCTCTCAGGAACCATCCTGACATCGTTTTGATCAAAGAGGAAACAGAACAGACACCACCTAAAACCAGGCTTTCTGACCTTCATCCTATCATAATAGGAATGGGTCCCGCCGGATTATTTTGTGCTTTGGCAATGGTGGAGCGCGGACTGAAGCCCATGCTGTTTGACCGCGGCGATAAACTTTCTGCCAGGGCCGGCTCTGTTGAAGCATTTTGGAAAGAAGGCAAACTCGATCCCGAAAGCAATGTCCAGTTCGGTGAAGGAGGTGCCGGCGCTTTTTCTGATGGCAAGCTGACTTCGCGTTCACGCAATCGGGACATTCAGTCAGTTTTTGATTTGCTGGTAAAATTCGGAGCACCGGATAGCATAAGCTGGGAAGCCCTGCCCCACCTCGGCACCGAAGGCATCAGGGCTGTGGTTTCTCGCATCAGGGAATATCTGATCTCGCAGGGCTGTTCCTTTCGCTACAGAAGCAGGCTGGAGGACATTGTCATCAATGGCGGGATTGTTAAACAAGTCATCATCAATGGTCAAAGCCATTCTCCCGAAGTTCTTGTCATTGCGCCCGGAAATGCGACCCGAGACACTTTCAGGATGCTGTCTGACAGAGGGGTCGCACTGCAGCCAAAACCTTTTGCTATCGGCGTCAGAATCTCGCATAAGCAGGCTTGGATCGATGCAGCGATCTACGGAAGCAACAGATGGACAGAGCTTTTGGGGCCAGCTTCCTACAGATTGACTGACAACCATGCCGGCAGGGGGACTTACACTTTCTGCATGTGCCCGGGCGGTTTTGTAATTGCCGCTTCCAGCGAAAAGGACACTTGTGTAACCAACGGAATGAGCTTTGCGGCCAGGGATTCCGGCTATGCCAACAGCGCTGTCGTGACCGTTGTTAATGCTGAAACTTATGGTGCTGATCTTTTTAACGGAATGAAATTCCAGTCTGCCATTGAGCGTAAAGCTTTTCTCAATGGCTATGCAGCGCCCTATCAGACTGCTTCGGATTACCTTAAGGGCGTTCTTTCCGCTGATAGAAATCTTGCTTGTCTGTTTCCTGCTGCACAGTCCTTCCAACTGTCAGACTTGTTTCCTGCAGAGATCAACGATGCTCTTAAGCACGGTCTGCAGCATTTTGATAAGATATTGCCAGGATTCATTGATCAAGGCATCCTGATCGCGCCGGAAACCAGAACCTCTTCCCCGCTGCGCCTTGTCCGCTCTGAAGATGGTTTGAACTGTCTTGGGATCAGCAATTTATACGCTGTCGGCGAAGGTTCCGGCTATGCCGGAGGCATTATCAGCAGCGCGGCTGACGGTTACAGGACAGGCAGCAGTTTCAGCCTGTGACGTTTTTTCGTTTGACAGTTAAGCAAGCCGGCAATAATTGTGCACAATACTTTTGCAGAAGGATGCAATGGCAAGAATTCTTGTGATCGAAGACGACAACAGTTTCCGCAATGTGCTGGTCACCATGCTCGAGCGCGCGGGATATGAAGTTCTGCAGGCCGAAAACGGCACCCAGGCGATCAGGCACTGTGGTGAAAGCAGTCCGGACCTGGTTTTGACCGATATCATCATGCCCGATAAGGAAGGTCTGGAAACCATTCAGGAACTGCTGGGCCTGTGTCCTAACCTCAAGATCATTGCCATGTCCGGCGGCGGCAGGTTTGGTCCCAACAGCTATCTGCCTTTGGCGGAAAAACTCGGCGCCAAGAAGACCCTGCAAAAACCCTTCATGCGCGACGAACTTCTCTCTGCCATCTCCGAAGTCCTCGCCCAAAAATAACCTGTTCTTAAGCATATATCAGCTTTATCACCCCTAGCATTTTGCTTTCATCACACCTTCATCCTGCATACATCCATCTCATTATCCTGTCATAATCCTGTCCTAATCCTGTCGGGTTTAATCCGACTGGATCCCGACTGAATCCCGACAAGATTATGACTTGCAAGGAAATATGAAAAGAGGAGGGAGTATGTGCAGAAAATGGAGAAAAACGGGTTCAAACCTTTTTCTGTTGACATTAAAAGCTGATTTTAAATACGACTTCAGCAGAAGAAAATAACAAAATTAACCCTAGGAGGAATGATGAACGACGAATTAAAGTATGGAAAAGTCAGTTCTCAAGAAGCGATGGAAATGGAAGAACGGTATGGTGCGCACAATTATCATCCGCTGCCGGTTGTTTTAGCAAAAGGCGACGGCGTGTTTTTGTGGGATCCGGAAGGGAAAAAGTACTATGATTTTCTGAGTGCATATTCTGCCGTCAATCAGGGCCATTGCAACAAAAAGATCGTTAATGCCCTGGTCGCGCAGGCCCAGGAACTTTGCCTGACCTCTCGCGCCTTTTTCAACAATATGCTGGGCCCTTATGAAAAATACATCACCGAGTATTTCGGTTACGATATGGTATTGCCCATGAACAGCGGTGCAGAAGCGGTCGAGACCGCCCTCAAACTTGCCCGTAAATGGGGTTACAAGGTCAAGGGCATAGCACCCGACAGCGCCATTCTCATCTTCTGTGAAGGCAACTTTCACGGCAGAACCATTGCCATAGTGTCAGCTTCCACAGATCCGGACGCCTATGACGGCTACGGACCTTTCCTGCCGGGCGTCGTGAAGATACCCTATAATGACGTTTCCGCTCTCAATGCAGTTCTGGAAGAGCATGGTAAAAACGTGGCGGGATTCATCGTCGAACCCATACAGGGCGAGGCCGGAGTCAATGTTCCTGACGACGGATATCTGAAAAGTTGTTACGACCTCTGCAAAAAACACAATGTCCTGTTCATCGCGGATGAGGTTCAGACCGGCCTGGCACGCACGGGAAAACTGCTGGCCTGTGATTATGAAAACGTCCGCCCGGACGTCCTGATCCTCGGCAAAGCCCTTTCCGGCGGCGTTTTGCCCATATCCGCCGTGCTGGCTGACAAAGACATCATGCTGGTCATCAAACCCGGACAGCACGGTTCCACCTTTGGCGGATTCCCGCTTGCCTGCGCAGTGTCTCAGGCCGCTTTGGAAGTGCTGAAAGAGGAAAATCTGGCAGAAAAGGCCTACCAGCTTGGCAAATACTTCCGCGCTGAACTCAGAAAGCTCAACCATCCAATGATCAAGATTGTGCGTGGCAAAGGCCTCCTGAACGCCATCATAGTCGAACCCAAAGACGGAATCGAGGCTTGGGACGTCTGCCTCAAGCTGAAAGACAAGGGCCTGCTATGCAAACCGACGCACAGACACATCATCAGACTTGCTCCGCCTCTTGTCATCACTCAGGAACAGCTTGATGAATGCGTTGCCATCATCAAATCGGTCTTTTCCGAATTATAAACAACAATATGCAATCATTACTGCCACAGGCTCTGCCGACACAAACAGGTCTGTGGCAGTAATTTTATGAAAATTATGAAGAAAGCAGATTTCAGAAGCGGTTACGTAGTTATTGTCGGCAAGCCCAATGTCGGAAAATCCACTCTGATGAACCGTCTGGTGGGCGAAAAACTTTCCATTACATCTGACAAACCGCAGACTACACGGCTCTCCATCAAAGGCATTTTCAACGATCCGGACTGCCAGATCATTTTTCTGGACACGCCCGGATTCCTCAAACCGCGCTACGAAATGCAGCACCGGATGCTCAAACAGCTCACCGACACACTCAATGATGCCGACGCTGTCATCTTTCTGACGGATAAACCGAGCTTCCCGACTGACTATGACAATGAACTCATCACCATGCTCAAAAGCGTCAAGCGTCCTCGCCTGGCCATCATCAACAAATCCGATCTGCAGGGCAAAATCACTGATCTTGAAATCCGTGAAAGACTGACGCAGGAGTTTGAGGAAATCCTCTTTGTATCAGCAAAAAACGGTGATAATGTCGATAAAATCATTCCTGCCATCACAAAATTCATTCCCTTCGGTCCGCCCTTCTACGATACAGACCAGCTTTCCGACCTGCCGATGCGTTTCTTTGCCCAGGAAGTCATAAGGGAAGGGGTCTTCCGTCAATTCTCTCAGGAAGTGCCTTATGCGACTGCCGTTCTGATCGACAGGTACACCGAGCAGAGCGACAAAATAGTCATCGAAGCCACCATCTGGATCGAACGTGACAGCCAAAAACCCATCATTATCGGTAAGAATGGGACAGGATTAAAAAAGATCCGGGAGTATGCGGAAAAACAACTTACAGACTTCAATCAGGCCCCTACGGAGATCCACCTTTGGGTCAAGGTTAAAAAGAACTGGAGAAAAAGTCCCTCTGCTCTCAAAGAGATAGGGCTGACCGATTAAAATAGTTTGACATAAAATTTGCAGACTGTTTTATGGTATTAATAGGCTTAGTTTTTCATTTTTATCTTTATACCCTGATCATCATAATCTGAGGTAGATTGTATATATGAATTTAGTCGTGGACATCGGCAATACAAACATCGTCTGTGGTATCTACCACGAGGACAGAGTGATCTGGCACGCCCGCTTCAGGACTGACAGCCGCCGCACCGCAGACGAGTATTTCGCTTTGCTGAATTCACTGCGTGACAGCACTTGGGAGATCTCTGGAATCAGAAATGTCATTATTGCCAGCGTGGTTCCCGACTTGACCAGGATGTGGCAACACCTTTCAACCAAGCATTTTAACAAGGAAGCGTTGCTGCTGAATGCTTATTCGAAAATCGGCCTGAGCTATGTTGTTCCGGATCCCGGTTTCATTGGAGCAGACCTGGTTGCCAACGCTTTTGCGGTATGGAAAAAGTATAAGAGTAATGCAATCATCATCGATTTCGGAACTGCCACTACACTGCAGATGGTTTCTTCAGAAGGTAAATTTATGGGTGCCATCATAGCTCCCGGTATGAAAACCGCAGCCGCTGAACTGTTTGAAAAAGCTGCCCTGTTGTCAGAGATCGAACTGACCTCGCCGACTGTGCTGCTGGGCACCAATACCAAGGATGCCATGCTGTCAGGGATCGTCAAAGGCCATGCTTTTATGGTGGAAAGCTTTGTTCAGGAGTTGTTGAAAGAATATGAATCTCTTAAACCTATTCAGGTCATAGCCACCGGTGGTATATCAGATCTGCTGGCTCCCTTCATACCATCCATTACACTGATCGACAGAACTCTTACGATAGACGGCATCCAGTTAGCTGCCAAAACACTGCTAAACTCAGACAAGCTTTAAACAAAACTATGCATAAACGGATTCTGGTGCTTCTGACCCTGCTGCTGATCTTTGTGCTGCCCAGCCTGGCTTTGGTCTACACCAGACTCTACCTACCCGGATACTATCCTCTGATCTATAATCAGGTGGAAATCTATAAGATCAATAATGGCCAGAACCGAATCAAAGCAAATCCTTACCTTGTTCCCACCCTGGGGCCAACATCTAAAAAAACAGTCGATCTGGATAATAAAAAAGTCACGATCTCAACCAAGATCGGTGAGCAGGAACTTCATCCTGATGTTATTATATCTATGGATAATTACTATGAGAATCTTAAAACCAAAGTCTTCCGCAGCACACTGCTCTCCAAAGTCCTTACCATCCAGGCACAAACCACTGCCCAGACCGGCGGATTGATCAAAGATATCACAATCGATCTGCCCAATGTCGCCATCCCGAAATCGATCAGAAGGATTTTGGGCAACAAGGCAGGCAGATTGAATCTGGACGGCACGCAAAGGATCACGCTCTCCGGAACCAGCACCAAAAGAAAACTCATACCGATCTATGAGACCAATCGCGGCAGCAGATTCGATCTGCAGATGCAGCAGAATACCAATCTAAGACTAAGCGGAACAATCGGCGAAAAAATATCTGTCAACATGCAATACAACTCAAATCAGGACGAGACTTTCTTTGATCCCAACAACATCATTATCAAATACACCGGCGATGAAGATGAAATCGTCCAGTCCATAGAAGCGGGAAACATTGGCCTCAGCCTGAGCGGATCACGCTATATCAGCTATTCGACCAGTTCCCAAGGGTTGTTCGGAATTGTTTCAAAACTCAAGTACGGTGCGCTTGACGTAACCATGATTGCCAGCAAGGAAGAAGGGCAGAAAAACACAATGTCCTACATCGGTCAGAGTCAGGCGGATTCAACCATTATCTTCAGCAAAAACTACGCCACGCGGACCTTTTATTATCTTGAAAGACCGGAACTCGTCTACAGGCTCTACAACGATGATGATGGCCCCACGCCCAATGGCTGGAAAGGCAATGCCGTTAAAATCACTGCCGGTAACTGGGAAATCCTGAATCCCGCTCTCTTGCCGAAAAACGGCTCTGTTAAAGTGTACCTGGATGATGGTGACGCAACGAATAACGTGGCAGCCGTGCCTGGCGATACTGTTTATGTCTCACAGACTGAATCTTACATACCTTATTATGATGAGTTGATTGAGGGAACTGATTTCGTCACAAATTATTCATTAGGTACTATAGAAATCCTCAGAACGGTTGACCGGCGCTACACCATTGCCGTCAGATATGTCAGGCAGGATGAAACTCCTGTTCCACTTAACAGCGATGTATTGGATGGAGTTTTACACGCAAAAGTCATCAGAAAGAGGAATCAGGAGTATTCACCAGGCAATCCATTGAGCACATGGGATTATCAGATGCGCAATGTCTACAGCATGGGCATTACCAATATCAAGAAAGATGACTTCATGCTGGAGATTTATACCCAAAACATTGACAGAACCAGAAACTACAATGTGCCAGACAGCGTCTCTTTTGCCGGCATTACCACCTATAATGATTATCTGAGATTAGACACCAGCGGTGACGGAAGAGTCAATGGTGATGACACCACTGTCAATCTCGCATCTGGATATGTCATAATTCCTTTCATCAAGCCCTTCTATCCACTCAGCGATACTTTGATCTATCAGGAAGAGAATGAGACCATCGGCTATGATGAATTCAAGCACTACATTTCAGTGAAAGGAAAAATAGGGCGCGACATGATCTCGCTAGGCCAGATTGGTATTCTCAAAGGCAGCGTCACAGTCAAGGTCAATGGAACCACTCAAAAGGAAAACAGTGACTACATTGTTGATTATGACATGGGCAAGATCACCTTCCTGACTGCTGCCGGAAAAGACCCTGATGCCAGGATTGAGATTAATTATGAGTTCCGTTCCGGTTTTGCCGTGGCACAGAAATCGCTGGCAGGTGTGCGTGCCGATTGGAATATATCTGACAATGCAAAGATAGGCAGCACAGTGATCTACCGCTCTGAAAAAGTCAGTGAAAAACGGCCCAAGATCGGCAATGAGAATATTAAGCTTTTGATGGCTGATATTGATGGCAGCTTAACCTGGAAACCCGGTTTCATGACACGCTGGATCGATGCCATCCCTCTGGTCAAAACAAGCGCTGAATCAAGGTTTTCTCTGTCAGGCGAAGTGGCTCTGACCGTACCCAACATCTCAGGGGATTCTCAACACGAAAATGAAGCTTTCATTGATGACATGGAGGGCATCCTTGACTCCTATCCGCTGGGCTTGTCTTTTTCCACTTGGGTAAAGGGCAGTAAGCCATGGCAGACTTTTTTGCCAAATGGAAGAGTTAATTGGTATAATCCTCTTAATATCAGAATGCGGCATGTCTATGATGAATCAACCCTGACAGACAGTGAAAAGGACGAAAACGTCACAGTCCTGGCGCTGAAAGTTTTTCCCAACACATTGCAGCAACCGGGTATCGAGACAATGAGCTATGCCGGTGTGATGAAGTATCTGGGCAATCAGCTTGACTTTTCAAATAAGAAGTACATTGAGCTCCTGGTTAAAGTTGACAAGTATGGGGAAGCGCTTCCCAACATTATTCTGCATGTCGATTTGGGAGATATCAACGAAGATTTCTATACTGATTACGGCGGATTGAATGTTTTAAACACCGAAGATAAGAATAGTGATGGTGAACTGACACTGGCTGAAGACACTGGTCTGGATGGCATTCCAGATGGCCAGCCAGGTGACGATCCCAATGACAATGCACTCTTTGAAGAAGCAAATGCTGATGGTGACTATCCTCACATCAACGGAACGGAAAAGAACAACAAGCTCGATACCGAGGATCTCGACAACAACGGTGTCCTGAACCAGTTGGACAGGTATCTGAGTTATGCAGTATCACTTTCCAATACAGATCCTTCGCAAAATCCCTATCTGGTTGATTACATTTCAAGTACTAAATACATGCTACTCAGAATTCCTCTTGATGTCCCTTCAGCTTATGAAATTGTGAATAATTCCACCACCGGAGTACTGCCAACTTTAAAGAAAGTCTCCTATGCGCGTATCTGGGCTGAAACTGATAAAACCGCCAGAGTCCTGATTGCATCTGCATCTGTGGTCGGTAACAAGTGGGAAGATTTCTTCATCCGTTATCCCAATAATACGATAATCCCCGGCACTGTTCTAAACTCTTTCAATGAAAGCTACCTCTCCGGAATTGCTGATAATCAGAAAAACAGTCATTATACTTCACCCCCCAATACTGTTTACAAAGAACTGAATAAACCC
>Ga0209609_10001855_pt1 | contig 12209 bp, 9 predicted proteins | sample LakKivw325mmetaG_FD_184136 | JGI IMG/M metagenome (GOLD analysis project Ga0209609, IMG submission 184136) | Anoxic lake water microbial communities from Lake Kivu, Rwanda to study Microbial Dark Matter (Phase II) - Lake Kivu water 325m metaG... | ecosystem: Environmental > Aquatic > Freshwater...
TACGACCGGCCGCCGCAAAGCGCCGGGCGAGCACAGTTGCACCATCGCCATCTACCTGGACAGCCACACCAGCAACTGCCTGGTTTACGGCAACATCCTCGAGTGCAACCAGTATCGGGCCGTTCGGGTGAACGGCGGGCGTAACAACCTCGTCGAGAACAACATCATCGCGGATTGCGGCGAAGAAGAAGGCTCGATCGGCCTGAACAATCCGGGCGACTGGCCGATCTGGCCCCAGATGAAGGGGTTCATGATCGCCAACCGGTTCTGCCGGAACATCTGCCTGACCCGGGATCTGAATACGATGAAGATCATCGAGATTCAGGACGCCCAGCATGACATTCCCCGCGCCCTGGCGGAGTCCGACTACAACCTGTTCTTCAACAGGGATGGCGGCGAGTACACGGTCTGTTTCCGCGGGTCGTGGATGTCGGGCGGTTCGTACGGCGGATCTGGACAGCAGGTGTCGTTCGCGGAATGGCAGCTGCTCGGCAACGACGCCCATTCCCTGATCGCCGACCCGCTGTTCGTGGACGTGTCCGCCGGCGACTACCGCCTGCGGCCCGACTCCCCGGCGCTGGCGCTGGGCTTTGTGCCGATTCCGGCGGAGAAGATAGGGATTAGGAAGAGTAATGACGAATCTCCATCACGCCTGTAGAAGAACAGTCCCTGTGTGGTTTTCTGCACATCACGAAGGGGCTTCACCTCGTGAAAGTGTCGGTTAAGATGTCTAATAAGAGGGTAAAGAAAGAAGATAAAACAATGAGGTCGAGAAGGTCGATATCCCAATGAAAGTCTTCGTCGAGTATTATGAGCGAAGTATTATAGAAAACTCCCTGTTAATTGAAAATTTTTATCCCAAATCTTTATCGCCTGTGCATATATCGGGAACTGAAGTTTTTTATCTCCGCTTGCATTTGACAAAATATTTTTTTTATTCTATACTGGAACAACGTTTACATGCAATCGGTATCTATGCAACCAAAAATAATGCTCCTTGAGAGGGAGCAGGGAGGAAAATGATGAAGAAGCAGAGATTAATGCAGACAGGGTTGATAGTAGTGATTCTTATTGCAGTGGGTTTAATTGCAAGGCAGTTAAAGTCCAGGCAGGACACCATAGAGATTTTGAAAAATTTTGAATTAGTACTGGTTGACACACAGGCAAACAAGGTTTTTAAGAAAACAGTGTCTGCAAAAGAACCGCTTGAATATCCTATGGAGTCTCCGTTCAGCGAAGGCAAGAATGCATATCCTGTTTTTCAATGCGTTAATGACGGAACAATTTTTGCTTTTGATATGCCGAGTGCGAAGGATCTTGAAAATGTCCCGCTGCAAGATCCTCAAAAAGATCCAAGGGTACCAAAATGTCCTGTTTGTAACGGATTTATGGTCAAGGTTCCTGAATTGCCGAAAGGGCAGAAAAGCATGGATATACCCGGACCGGTGAAAATAGTAAAGCCCAGCTTGTAAAATAGACTCCATAACTACTCCGTTTCGCAAGATGTTTGCCAGAGCGAGGGATTGAACGATGGAAAAAGCACCCAGTAATTCCAAGAGAAACCGGGTATTAAGCGTGGACTACCGGGCGCTTGTTTCGCGGGCGGACCTTGTCTATCTCAGCCATCCTTATAAAGCTATTGAAGGGCATCCCATAGGCAACGGCAGGATGGGAACAATGGTATGGGCTGCTGGAAGCTTAGTGAACTTGCAGATTAACCGCAGCGATGTCTTTGCCATAAACAGGAACCACGATGGATTTTTCACCGGCCCGACAGACTCGTATGCCGGTTGCGCACAGGTGACAATTGATGTTGGCGGCGCGCCGTTCGGGAAGGCAGAAGGAAGATTCAGACAGCAGCTGTCCCTTTACGAGGCGGAGGAGCGGATTGCGGGAAAGGGTGTTACTATACGGTGTTTTGTATCTTCCATTACGGATGTTCTTGTGCTGGAGATTGACGACCGGAGGGATAAACCGGAGAGTGTGAAGGTAACGCTGCGCATGAACCGGGCGCCTGAGGTGAAAACAGGCAGTCATACCGCGTCTTATAAATTTGAAAAAGTATCCAGCAGGATTGTCGTGGAACAGAAGTTTACTGAAAAAGATTATTACTGCGCGTCTGCTGTGGCGGCAGAAATCGTTGGTAGTGGAACGGCAATTCCAGTCTCTCCCTACAATCAGAAGACGATAACAGCTCCCGCAAAAAAAGGACGGCGCATAATACTTCTTTCCAGCGCGGCATCATGGTCAAGAAAAACGAAAGTTGCAGAATCTGCCACAAAACTTTTGGATAGAGCATCTGGAGATTCATACAGCAATCTTCACAGGCAGCACGTTCGCTGGTGGGCCGCCTTCTGGTCCCGCACGTTCGTTCATCTTTCCAGTGCGGACAGCCTGGCTGACTTTGCCGAACGCATCCGAACTCTTCATCTTTATTATATGGCAAGCACATCACGCGGAAACCTTCCCTCTAAATGGAACGGACTGCTTTTTGTAACAGAAGGCGATAAGACGAAATGGGGCTCGCAGTTTGTAGTATGGACAACCGAAATGATGTACTTCCCGCTCTTTGCAGCGGATGCCGTTGATCTTACCGACCCATATTTTACCATGTACCTGCAACATCTGCCTGCCTGCAGGAAGGCGGCAGAACAGCGCTGGGGGTCAAAAGGAGCCTACTATCCCGAAATTGTTCCATTCGACGGGCCTGTTGTATTACCGGAAGATGCTGCAAAAGAATTCCGTGATTTCTTTACAGGCAAGAATAAAACCATTCTGTCAAAACGCGCTTTGTCACTGTGCCGGTTTGAAGGACATCTTTGCGTGGTTGCTTTTCATGCGCTTAAGGGACGTTATTCATGGGCAAGCCATATTGCGTCCTCCGGCAGCGAACTTGCCGTCCAGGCATGGTTGCGCTACAGGTACACCGGTGATACCGCATGGCTGCGCACCCATGCATACCCTTTATTAAGGGACACGGTTGAATTCTACCGGCATCTCGTGAAGAAGGGGGAAGACGGACGATACCATATACACGGCACCAATGTCCACGAGCAGTTCTGGGCTGTAACCGACGGCATAATGGACCTGGCGGCGATACGCGGCACAGCGCCTCTTGCCATAAAGGCGGCAAACATACTGGGTATCGACGAACAACTCTGTGCGAAGTGGAAGGACCTGCTTGATAACCTTGCCCCGTATCCAATGGGAAACGAAGCGGAGTCTGTTGCTCTAACAGACGGAGTGCTTTCAGGCGATGTCTGGGCGGCGGGGCATCTCGGAGAGGTTGCCGGCGACAAAAATTCGGCAGATTCCTGGTTAACTCCAGTATTCCCTTTCGAGGATTGGACAATCGAGACCCGCAACCCTGAAACGGATGCAATTGTACGGAAAGCGCTTGATATAGTACCTCGCATGTCAAGCATTCTAAAAGGGAACGGCTGCGGAACCGCCATCCGCACGCCCATAGTGAATTCAAGGGCGGGACGCGGAGAGAAACTGCCTTCTGTTCTGATGACTTACTATAACGCTTTTTCACCGCTTGCAAACGGCCTGAGCCAGTTTGAAGCCCTGCAGGATCCGTCAGTAGAGCACCTTGCATGCATCAGCATGACGCTGCAGGATGCTCTTGTACAAAGCGTTTCCGCACGGCCAGGAGAGCAGGAAGTCATAAATATCCTGCCGGCATGGCCACGGGAATGGAATGCGGCTTTCCGCCTGCTGGTGCGAGGAGGTTTTCTTGTAACAGTGTCATTTGTAAACGGATTATTGGAGTTTGTCGAAATTGAATCGCGAAACGGAGAGTTCTGCCGTCTGCGCAATCCATGGAAGAAAGCCTGCATTTTGACAGGCACGAGGATGTCAAAGCAGGAACTGAACGGTGAAATCCTCTCGTGGAAAACAGAAAAAAACGGCAGGTATTTAATATTGCCTCGGGGAAGAAATAAACCTGTACAACGCCGTATTGTGCCGGCTCCTGTTGAGTTGCCGTTTTTCTGCTCATACACTCTGCCGGATGGCAAAGAGCTGCGATTTGCTCTTGGAAGGGTGTAGCAAAATTCTTGCAGGTTAAGACACGGATATTTTTTAATGAGCGGGGATGCTTAATGACTTCCAGAGAAAATGTCATGAGAACCATCCGGCGGGATGCTCCCGAATGGATTCCGTACAGGTATGACGGATGTATCACCATGATTAAGCCGGATTTAGTTGTACGGCCCGAGATATCCGGTAAAGATGACTGGGGTGTACAATGGATTGAAAACGGAGGAAAAAAAGAGACCTATCCCGACAGTGTTCCCGTAATCAACATTGAAGATATTCGAGAGTACTATGCGCCTGCTACTGATTGGAATGCCGTGCACTCACAATTGAAAGTCTCCGTCGGAGATTGCAGGAGAAAGGATACATTAGTTATAGTTTATGATGAACTGCCTATCTTTGAACGCACGCAACTGCTTCTGGGATATTCCCAATTCATGGTCAGCCTAAAGACAGAGGAGGAACTTTTTAATTGTCTGCTCGATATCATTACAGACTATCAGGAGAAGCTTGTTGAAACAATAATGGACTGCAGCGCTGACGGGATAAGATTCACAGATGACTGGGGGATGCAGGACAGGCTTTTTGTTTCGCCGGAAGACTGGCGCAAATTTTTCAAGCCGCGGTATAAAAAACTGTACGGTATCGTGAAAAATAAAAACGGGATTATATTTCAGCATTCATGCGGTTATCTTGAAGATATTATGCCCGATATAGTTGAAATGGGCGTTGACGTTCTGGATCCCTGCCAGCCGTCCGCAAACGACATATTTGCATGGAAGAATAAATACGGAAAGAACTTGAGTTTTATGGGCGGACTGGATACGCAGGGCTATTTGAGTTTTGGCACTCCTGCAGAAGTAAAAAAGCAGGTGAAAAAAGTTGCCGCAAAGATGAGTGAAGGCGGGGGTTACATAGCCGCGCCCAGCCATACTATTGATATACCTGATGCGAACAGGCAGGCGATGATTGAAGCCATAAACGAAATTAACGCCGGGAAAAAACGGTGAAAAATACAACATATACCCGCAGAGAGCGCGTTTTAAAAACATTCAACCACAAAGAGCCGGACAGAATCCCTCTTGATTTGATGGGACATGCATCAATGCTGGTTGACAAGACGTATCTTCGCCTCAGGGATTACCTGGGGTTATCCGCTATTCCGCCTGTTCGGTCCGGCACTACCGCAAATTACTACGATGAACGAATTCTTGAATATCTTGATATTGATTTCCGCCGGATTTTTTTAAAAAAGAAAAGGCAGTCACCGGCAGGAGAAAATGGAACTTACACTGACGAATGGGGCATTACGTACAAAAAGGAAGGGCTGTATTCCAATGTTGCAAGTCATCCTATGAAGAATTTTAGGACAAAAGAAGAAGTGGAGCATTATGAATGGCCGAAAGCAGAGGATGTCTTTGTAACAGAAGGGCTGAAAGCACAGGCTAAACACCTGTATGAAAAAACCGGCTATGCATTGGTTGCAAGAAATCCTTTGACAGCAGGTTTTCTGGACAGGGGATTTATGCTTTTCGGAATGGCCGAGTTTCTCATGGCGATTATGACAAGCCCGGAATTGGCGCGATGCGCAATAAGAAGAATGCTTGAAATATACAATGATGTTTACTCAATGTTTCTTGACGAGATAGGCCCTTATGTGCAGATGGTGGAAACCGGCGATGACATGGGAACGCAGGAAAGCACCCTTGTTTCCCCGGCAATCTACCGCGAGCTTTTTAAGCCGGCTGAAAGCGAGTTATATGCCCTTATCCGCAAGAAAGCTCCTGATGCAAAGGTTTTCAGGCATTGCGACGGCGCCATATTTGATTTAATCCCGGACTTTATAGAAATCGGAGTGGACATATTGAATCCCGTGCAGACAAGCGCCAGGAATATGGAACCGCATAAACTTAAAGAAACATTCGGCGACAGGCTGGTTTTTCACGGAACTCTGGAAAGCGTAGGAAAAGGGATGGATGCTGCAATAACCGAATTGAAAGAACGTGTAGCCGTATTCGCCCCGAACGGCGGTTATGTACTTTCCACATGCAACCATCTGATTGATGTCGAGCCGGAAGATATAGTTGCAATATTCCAGGCCGCCAAAGAATACGGCATGTATTCAAAAAACCAGGAGGACGCATCTTGAAAGTTCTCGGTTTTGGCGCGGTTTTGTGGGACGATATAAGCGACGGCCACTCGCAAAAAGGAGCTCAGAACATAGGAGGGGCTGTTTTCAATGTAATGTTTCATTTAAAGCAATTGGGGCATCGGGCTTCTATGCTGACCGCCGTAGGCAACGACCCTTTGGGAGACAGAACGATTCGTACAATGAAAGCGCTTGGCATGGACGTAAAGTTGGTTAAGAGGGTTCCTGAACCTACCTGTCTTGTCAGGGTGACCTTCGACAGCAATAGACAGCCTTCCTATTCATGCGATGAACAAGTGTCATGGGATTTCATCACTGCCGGCCGGCAGGATATAGAGCTGATAAACAAAAATAAATACGATATCCTTTGTTTCGGCACAATAGAGCAAAGACATGGGGTTTCAAGAGAAACGCTCCGAAAAGTTCTTGAAAAATGCCGCTTTAACACTCTTTATCTCGACTTAACCCTCAGGTCCCCGTTCTATTCAAAAGAAGTTGTGGAATACTCGCTAAAAAAATGCACGGTAGCCAAAATGAATATGGAAGAGGCGGCAGTTACCGATAAAATGTTCAGCATAGGGGCGGTTTCCGTAAAGGAATTCATGGCATCCCTGCAGCAATTATTCTCAATAGGAAAGGTAGTTGTTACCGACGGTGAGAACGGAGCTTATTTCGCTGCTGATGAAGGATGCGGCCATGTCGGGGGTTATCATGCCGACATGATTGACCCTGTCGGAGCGGGTGATGCGTTTTCAGCCGGACTGCTCCATAAGCTGTATGAAGGTTTTTCCACGGAAGATGCTTGTGACTTTGCCTGCAGGATGGGTGCAATGATTTGCTCAAAGAAAAGCTCTATAGCTGATTATACGATGGAGGAAGTAAACAGCTTATCCAAAAGGCCGGATTCAGGCAAGACATGTTCTTCCAGGAAACTCGCGTAAAAAATACCGGATTTGCTTAAAAAACACATAGGGGAATATCAATATGAACCGCAGGAAAAAGGTTATTATTGCACCTTCTCTGATTTGTATGGATATGTGCAATCTTGAGGAAGGCATCAGGGAAATTGAAAGCGCGGGTATTGAAATGCTGCACGTGGATATTATTGACGGTTATTTCAGCCCGAGCATGCCCCTGGGGTTGGGGACTGTAGAGATGCTGCGCAAGAAAACCGGCCTGCCTTTCGACGTTCACATAATGGCGAAGGATAACGAATTTTTCATAAACGAATTAATTGACATAGGGGTACAGCAGATTTGTTTTCATTATGAGTCGGCTATACACGTTAACCACTACCTTGACAAAATCAGGGATTCAGGCGCCAGAGCCGGTTTAGCGTTGACTCCCTCAACGCCCGTATCCGTGCTGGAATATGCCATTCAAAAGTGCGATTTTATACTGCTGATGCTAATAAATCCGGGTTTCGCAAGATATGCCGGTGAAAAGCAGGTGCCTTACGCACGCACGAAAATAGAAGATGCCTACCGGTTTATTCAGCGGAAAGGATTGGATGTGGCTATTGAAATTGACGGCAGGATTACGAAAGATAATGTAGAAGGATTCGTTGCCGCCGGGGCCGACATTATTGTTGCAGGCAGTTCGAGCCTGTTTGATAAAGCGGGCACTCTGGAAGAAAACTTTGGTCGGATTATGGAAGCCGCAAATAAAGGCATTAACAGGAGGTACGATGGAAGAGATAAAAAAGTTTAAAGAGTTTTCTGATGTCGTAATAGGTGAGTGCAGTCGGGCATTGGGCTCAATCAAAGCTGAAAGTGTACTGAATGCGATAGATGCTATACTGTCTGCGGAAAAAGTATTCTTTATCGGTGTGGGCAGGTCCATGCTGGCTTTGCAGGCAATGGCCAAGAGGTTTGCGCATCTGGGCATTGATGCGTATTGCGTGGGGCAGATTACGGAACCCGCGATTACTGTAAAGGACGTACTGATTGTAGGGTCAGGCAGCGGAGAGTCGTTAATTCCTGTTACAATTGCAAAAAAAGCAGACCGGATAGGCGCAAAGATTATACACGTCGGCTCAAACCCGGAAAGCAGTTTGAAAGAAATAACAGATGTTTTTTTGCGTATCCCTGTACGTACAAAACTGGCATTAGCAGACGAAATAGACTCAAAACAACCCATGACAACCATTTTTGACCAGACGCTCCTGCTTCTCGCGGATATCATGGCGCTGATGATTATCGACAGGAAAAATCTGAACATGCAACAGTTGTGGAAGTATCATGCCAACTTGGAATGACAGATTGGGAGGAAGAGCACATGAAAAGCAAGAAGCAAGAGCAGGACAATAGAGCACAAGTTGATTTCGCCTTTCCGAAGGAATGGACGATGTACGGCCCGGTCGGCAAGGCCGACCCGGAGCCGGACTTCGCGGTGATGACAGACATTCCGAAAGAACTGTCCATCGCGGGCAGACAGCTGGCGGGGCAGAAAGCCGTATTCACGGACAACCGCCTCGACCTGGGGGCGCTGCTGGGCGGGAAGGCGGTCGGCAAGACCGCCTATCTACTGGCGGCCATTCAAGCCGACAAGGCCATGGAAATTGAACTCGGCGCCGGCGCGGACTGGTGGATGAAATGGTGGGTCAACGGCGAGGTCGTCTGCGACACGCTGGGTACGGGAAACTTTGTGCATCCGCCCGGCATCATGGATCATCGTTTCACCGCGCGGCTCAAGGCCGGGCGCAACCTGATTGCCGTCAAGGTCATGAGCGGGTCGGCCAGCTTCGCGCTGGCGGGGGGCAGTTCGCACGAGATGGAAACCATCCAGAGCCGGGGGGAAACCGCGCGCCGCCAGTGGCGCGAATCGCTTGCCGCCAGTGGCAAACCGATGGCGCTCATCAAGGAGGATTGGGAGACCGTCAAAACGCGGTGCACGCACTGGTGGGCGAACGAGCTGTATGATCGTACGCTTGTGATGGTCAACGCGCCAAAACAAGGTACAGGCAAAATAGATTCGTATCCCGGCGCTGTGACGCGTGAGACTACGTTGATTGATGCGGAGTATATGATTTGGAGTTTGGAGAATAAAATTCGGACCACGTTCTATGGCGGGGAATCCACGCCAGTTCTTACTCCGCAATGTTCTTTCACCGGACCCTTGTTCATGGGTTGCGAACCGAAATTCATTTCCTCGGGTCTTCGGAAGGTGGATCCGCTGCCGGCCGGAGCCGATGGTTATCCTCTCATCCGTTTCCACCGGGAAAACTGGTATTGGCAAGCGACGCGCGAAGGAACCATTCGCGCGGCAAAGGCCAGCCGGGGGTGCTGGTTTGTCAACCCTGTTTCTGAAAACACCGGAGACACACTGGCGGGGATCCGCGGAGTCCAGAATCTGATGATCGACATTGTAGAAAATCCGACTTGGGTCAAGCAGGCGGTCAATCAATTGTCCGGCATCCTAATTGAAATATCAGGCGAAACGTGGACGCTGGTCGATGAAAATATCACAGGATTGGAGGGTTCAGTTGCCAGCGAGGTCTGGGCGCCAGGCAGAGGACAATTTCTAGGATGCGATATGGCCGCAAATCTTTCGCCAAAACAATTTGAGGAATTGTTCCTGCCGTCTATCATCGAGCAAATGCGCACCGTGGATTATCGCTGCTTTCACATGGACGGCTATGTCCAGCACCTCGACCTATTGCTGGCGCTGCCGGAGTTGCAAGCCATCCAATTTTATCCACCCGACATCCACGCGCCTCACGGCAGCATACTCCCGTGGATACCGCTCATCAAACGCATCCAGCGGGCCGGCAAAGCGGTGCTGACGTACGCCCGTTCCGAAGAGATCCCGGCACTGTTGGGCGAGGTGTCCGCGCGCGGCCTCTGCGTCGGCACAATCGGCGACTGTGCTTCCGAGCAGGAGGCGCGAGACCTTGTCCATCTGGTAGCGCGGTTGTCGCGGGAACGGTAGACGGAGACTTGTCCCGACTCCACGGCCAGTGTAAACGGCACGTAGAAACGACCAAACTTGACACAACCAAAAACGAGGAGGAAGAGCACATGAAAAGCAAGAAGCAAGAGCAGGACAATAGAGCACAAAACGATTTTTCTTTTCCGAAGGAATGGACGCTGTACGGCCCGGTCGATCCGGCTCCGGATTTCGCCGGGATGAGCGATGTTCCGGCGGAGTTGACCGTCGGTGGCAGGCAGCTGGCGGAGCAGAAGGCCGTATTCACGGACAACTACCTCGACCTGGGGGCGCTGCTGGGCGGGAAGGCGGTCGGCAAGACCGCGTACCTGCTGACCACGGTTACCGCGGAGCGTGACCTGGACGCCACCTTCGGCGCGGGGGCGGACTGGTGGATGAAGTGGTGGGTGAATGGCGCGGTTGTGTGCGACACCATGAGAACCGGCAACGTCGAACATCCGCCACGCTGCACCAACCATCTGTTCACCGTGCGGCTGAGGGCGGGGCGGAATCTGGTCGCGGTGGAGGTCAAGAGCGGGGGCGGCAGTTTTGCGCTGGCGGCTGGCGGCCCGCGTGAGTTGCGGGCGGCGGGGCGCAGCGAAGGAGTCCTCGGAGATTGTGTTTTCGCCCCCGAATGGTCGGTTTTCGGGCCGGTCATCAAGGAAATCTCCGACCCTGATTTTGCCATTCTGGAGAATGTGCCCCGGGAACTGGCTGTCGCGGGCTGCCGGCTGTCGCCGCGTCCGGTGTCATTGAGCGGGAACCGGCTTGACCTGGGCAGTCTGTTGGGTGGTGCGCGGGAAGGCCGCGCGGCTTATCTGTTGACGGCATTGACCGCCGACACGGCGATGGAGGCCGAGTTCGGCGCGGGCGCCGACTTCTTCATGAAGTGGTGGGTCAATGGCGAGGTGGTCTGCGACACGCTGGCGAGCGGCAACGGGAATCGGCCGCCGACGGCCTTCAACCGCCGGTTTACGGCGTCTCTCAAGCCCGGCAGGAACCTGCTCGCCGTCAAGGTCGTCAGCGGCCCCGAAGGGTTCGCCTTTGCTGCCTGCGGGCCGCGCGAGCTGGCCGAAGAGGACGCGCGGCTCAAGGCCGAGGCGGCAAAGATCGCCAAGGAACGGGAGGCCGTGAAGGCGCGGCTTGCCAAGGAGCGTGAGCGGCGGCCGTCTGTTCTGGTCACCGAGCGCGTCGCCGACCTGCCCGTGGTCACGGGCAAGGAAGAACGGTACAAGGATACTGTGCCCGACACACTGGACCTGGCCGAACGCGCGGCGCTGGCGGTCAACTCGCTCACAGGGTCGCTGGACCCGGCGCGCGGCTACGAGGCGGCCATCTGCGCCAGCCTGCATGCGCGGCCGGCGCACCTGAGCTACCGCGGCGGCTACACGTGTCACCCCAAGGTGGTGCAGGTCCTGCCTGAAATGCGCTTGATGAGCGGCAGCACACTGCGCGCCGAGCATGACCGGCACGCCTTGGACTACGCCCTAGGGCAAATCGAGCAGGACGGCATCTACTGGCTGCAGGTGGATAAGAACCCGGCCAACAAGGACATGTACAAGGTTGACTTTCACTGTCCGGTCACCAACTGCCGGCTGATGCTCGCCCTGATGGAGCGGTACTTGCTAGACGGCGACAGCCGCTGGCTGGAGCTCACCGGCCGCATGGCCGACGGCATCGCCGCGGCCGTGCGCTGGGACGGGAACCGCGCCTGGAATGCAACCTGCCTGACCCGTGACGGCGCCTGGGGCGGATGGACTTCGGGCTACAACGTGGCCGCCGGAAGCAAACAGGTTGTCCCGCCCGATTGGCCGGACGTGATTTGCGTTGGGTTGTACCTGCGTTCACTGGCCAACTGGTACGCCCTGAGCGGCGATGTGCGCGCGCGCAAGACGGCCGACGGCCTGGCCCGGCACCTGATGCGCGTCTTCGACGGCCGCATCTCTGACCCTGCCGACTGGTCGTCCATGGTTGCCGGCCGCGAGCACGGCTGGTGGGCGGGCCATTTCCACACCTATACCGGCGCCATGATCGGACTGGCGGATTACGCGGTGGCGACGGGCAACCAGGAGGCGGCGCGGTGCGTTCGCGG
>Ga0209609_10001856_pt1 | contig 12208 bp, 10 predicted proteins | sample LakKivw325mmetaG_FD_184136 | JGI IMG/M metagenome (GOLD analysis project Ga0209609, IMG submission 184136) | Anoxic lake water microbial communities from Lake Kivu, Rwanda to study Microbial Dark Matter (Phase II) - Lake Kivu water 325m metaG... | ecosystem: Environmental > Aquatic > Freshwater...
CTTCAAGGTTAACGATGACGGCGGCAGTGCCGACCAGCTTGGCTCCGGGGTCGCGGTGAACCGGTACGGCGAGTTCGTGGTCGTATGGACTGACGGCCGTAGCGGCGTGGACGACGTGTATGCCAGGAGCTACGACGCAGGTGGGAATCCGCTCGGCCCCAGCTTCAGGCTTAGCGACGTGGGCGCCGGAACTCGGTTGAACCCGAGCATCGAGCCCAGGCCTGATGGCGGATACTGGGCAGCCTGGGCGGATGCGCGCGCCGGAAGCCCCGACATCTATTGCCAGCGGCTTGCCCGGAACGGAAATAAGGTCGGGACCAACTTCCGCGTCAGCGACGATAGCGCCAGCGCCATCCAGCGCTGCTCATCAATCGGCATCGACCGGAGCGGGTCGCTGTGCATTGCGTGGGAGGACGAGCGAAACGGCGCATCCGATATCTACTGCTGCGTTACCGGCTCAGCCGGTGACCTGCTCGGGCCCAACCTGCTCCTCAATAGCGACGGCCCGGGCGGCGCCAACCAGTACTATCCGAGCGCGGCCGGCGGCAAAGGGCGGTTCCTCGCGGCGTGGACCGACCGGCGGGCCGGGTCGAATGCCACCGACATCTACGCGCAGTACCTGGACGCCGGCGGGACGCCGATTGGGACCAACTTCCTCGTGAATTCTGACGTCACCGGCGCCTCACAGTGGTATCCGTACGTGGCGATGGACTCAAGCAACAACGCGGTCGTGGTCTGGATGGACACGCGCGCCGGCCAGTACCAGATGTACTGCCGCCGGTACGACTCCAACGGCGACCCGCTCGGCCCCGAGATGGCGGTGCAGGATTCGACCGGTTACGGGTACTATGGAAGCGCGGCGATGAATCCGGGCGGCCGGTTCGTCTTTGCCTGGATGGACTATCGTTTGGGGGAATCGAATATTTATTGCCAGGCGTTCCGGGCCGACGGCTCCCGCATCGGCGGCAACATCAGAGCGAACCTCGACTCCGCGGCGAATTATCATGGCTACCCGTCATGTGCGATTGACGACCACGGACGGTTTGCCGTGGCATGGGAGGACACGCGGAACGACGTCTACGACGTCTACCTCCAGCGATTCGATTCGGCCGGGGCAAGGATCGGGGACAACGAGCCGGTCAATGACAATCCGGGCGAGGCCGCGTCTTACTCGCCGAGCTGTTCTTATGCCCCGGACGGAAGGCTGGGTGTGGAGTTCAACGACGAGCGAGACTTCCCGCGCAACCCGCAGATATACTGCCAGCGATTCCGACCGGACGGTACGCGCATCGGCGGCAACCAGATGGTGAACGAGCCGAACCTGTTTCCGAACAACCACCACTGGACCGTGGGCCAGAGCATCGCCGCGAGTGACGACGTACTGGCGTTCGCCTGGGCTGACAACCGCCGGCACAAGGGTTTTGACATCTATGCCAAGCTCGTCGATTGGGACATGCCCCCGGTTTCCGTTCCCTGCCCAATGCCTCCTGTTCCCCTCGCCGCCCCGACCATCGTGGGGCGGAACGGACGGCTGGGAGTCGGCATCGTGTCGTCAGCCAAGACTGCTTCGCTCTACGATGCTGCAGGCAGGCAGGTACGGAGGATTTCGTATGAGGACGGAAGAGGATTCGACCTGAGCGGCATCCGTCCCGGAGCGTACTTCGTGGTTGCGAGAGACGGCGGCGGAATCGTGAGCCGCAAGGTCGTGATAGAATGAGAGAGTGATGATGATGTGGAATGCGCTTCTTGCTCTGATTGTCGCGGCTGAGCCATTGGTCGGTACGCCCGCGCCCAATCCACGCCTGCGCGGCAACGCCATTCTCGCCTCGATGGCGCTGCCCGGCGCTGGTCAGATGATGCTGGGCAGCGCGAAGCGTGGTGAGGCGCTGCTCTGGCTCGACGGGACGCTTTGGGCGCTCTGGTCCGGGTTCTCGTGGTACAGCTCCGCGCGCGAGCACGACGCGCGCCTTCTTGCCGGACGCGAAGCAGGCGCGGACCTGACCGTCAGGGAGTTGCGTTACTACCGGGCGCTGGAGCAATACGACAATGCGGACCAGTACAATGAGGACGTGAGGGCAGACGCGCGGGACATGTACCCGGATGACCCGGAGCGGCAACACCAATACTACCGGAGCCACGGCTTTTTCGGTTCGCAGGCCTGGAATTGGAGTTCGGACTCGGCTCGGTACTACTACTGGGGAACGAGGAGGTCGGGACGGACCGCCGCGCTCAATGCGCAATTCGCGGTCGGAGCGCTGCTGCTCAACCGTCTGGCAAGCATGGCGGACTGCGCGCTCTTTGCCGGCCGCGGTCGCACTTCGTCCCGTGTGGAGTTCCGCCCCGCGGACTCAGAACCCGGCATCAAGGTCTGCTACCGGATCTGAGGAAAAGGTGAAGGCAAAGGTAAAGGTAAAGGTAAAGGTAAAGACTCCGGGTTCCCCCTCCCCTCTATTCTCTCTGCCTCTACCTCTACCTCTGCCTATGACCGGTAGCGCGGTCGACTTCCTCGTCATCGGCTCGGGCATGGCCGGGCTGTGGTTTGCCCACCGCGCGAGCCGACATGGCTCGGTCCTGCTCGTCACCAAGAAGGAGGACTCGGAATCAAATACGAACTACGCGCAGGGCGGCATCGCCGCCGCGGTCGCGTCGGATGACAGCGCCAGGCTTCACTATGAGGACACGATCCGGGCCGGCGCCGGCATCGCGCACCCTGATGTCGTCAAGCTTGTAACCGAGGCCGGGCCCGGGCTCGTGCGCGAGTTGTACCGGCTGGGCGTGCCCTTCGACATCTACGCCGACGCATCGGGGAAGGAGCACTTCGACCTCGGACAGGAGGGCGGACACCGTTGCCGTCGCATCGTCCACGCCCATGATTTCACCGGCGCCGAGGTCGAGCGCGGCCTGCTGGCGACCGTGCGGTCGGACCCGAACGTCGCCATGCTGGGAGAGCATTTCGCCATCGACCTGGTCCTGGACGATGGCGGCCGCTGCTCCGGCGCGCTTGTCCTCGACAATTCTCGAGGCCACGTGGAGGTGGTACGGGCACGAGTCTCGTTGCTTGCGACCGGTGGCATGGGACAGGCATGGCTGCACACTACGAACCCACTGATTGCGACCGGCGACGGGGTCGCGATGGGCTATCGGGCCGGTGCGAGAACCGCCAACATGGAATTCGTCCAGTTTCACCCGACATCGCTCTACGGGCACCTGCTTGAGGGCCGCGCGTTCCTCATCTCAGAAGCGGTAAGAGGCGAAGGCGCAATCCTCCGCACCCGCGACGGCCACGCGTTCATGCCCGCCTATCACCCCGATGCGGACCTGGCGCCGCGCGACGTGGTGGCGAGGGCCATAGCTACAGAACTCAGACTGCGGGGCGGTGACTACGTGTTGCTCGACGCCACTCACCTCGAACCGAGGCGGCTGCGCGAACGGTTTCCGAACATCAGCGAAACCTGTCTGAAACTCGGCATCGACATCACGCGCCAGCCGATACCGGTCGTACCGGCCGCGCACTATTCTTGCGGCGGAATCGAGACGAACGAATGGGCCGAGACGTCGGTTCCGGGGCTCTACGCGGCCGGCGAATGCGCCTGCTCTGGACTACACGGCGCGAATCGGTTGGCTTCGAACTCGTTGCTGGAGGCACTGGTCATGGCCGACCGGGCCGCGGAAAGGGCAGCGCAGCAATGCAGACTGCAGACTGCAAGCTGCAAACTGCCGGAGCCTTCATCCCTTCCTCCTCCATCCTTCATCCCTTCCGACGATGACGCTGCGCTGGTTGCCGAACTGCGCGGCCGTCTGCAGAAGCGGATGTGGCAGAGCGCCGGGATTGTCAGAACCGATGCAGGCCTGGCCGAAGCCCGCGAAGAGATCATGGCGCTCGCGGCAGATAGCGGCAGACTGGGCTCCACGGTAGCCGGCATGGAACTACGCAACCTGCTGGTCGCTGCCCGCATCGTTGTCGAGTGCGCGCTGCGCCGACCTGAGTCGAGAGGCCTGCACTACAATGAAGACCACCCGAAGCCGGACAGCCGGTGTCAGCGAGACACGGTTATCAGCCGGTCGGACATCGAACCGCCTGCTGCCTGAAGCCGCAGACAGGCTGCTTGACCGATTCGTCAACTACCTGTTGGTCGAGCGGAGTGTTGCCGGCGGCTCGGCCGACTGCTACGTTGCCGACCTGAGGCAGTTCTTCCGGGCCGTACCCGAGGCCGCGGAGCGGCCGGCAGAAACCAGCCGCAGGACGCTCCATGAGTACGCGCGCATGCTCGGCAGCGCCGGATTGGCGGCCACGACGATTGCCCGCAAGCTGGTGTCAATCCGCCTGCTCTATCGCTTCCTTGCGTCGGAGCAGCAACTCGCGGCCAATCCCGCCGACGACATTGACCTGCCCAAACAGCGGCGCAAGTTGCCTGGCGTGCTGACTCAGGACGAGATGACAAGGCTGATTGAGGCGGGGGGTAACGCCCCGGACCGGCGCTGGGCGTTGCGCAGCCGGGCGATGCTGGAAGTGATGTACGGGAGCGGGCTACGCGTATCGGAGTTGCTGAGTCTCGGCGTGGGCAACGCGTCGCTGGCGGACGGGTTCCTGCGGGTGATGGGCAAACGGAGCAAGGAACGGGTGGTGCCACTGGGACAGCTCGCCGTGAGCGCGGTGCGCAACTATCTGAGCGCCTCCCGGCCTCGCTATGCCGGCCGGAAGACCAGTCCGTACTTGTTCCTGAACCACCACGGCAACCGGCTGTCCCGGATGGGATTCCTGAAGATACTGCGCGCCTGCGTGGCGCTGGCCGGAATCACGCGCCGCGTCACCCCGCATACGCTACGCCACTCCTTCGCCACGCACTTGCTCGAAGGTGGGGCCGACCTGCGGGCGGTACAGGAGATGCTCGGCCACTCGAGCATCGCGACGACCCAGATCTACACCCACGTTGACCGCGAGTACTTAAGGGAGACTCACCGGACGTTCCACCCGCGCGGGTAGAAAGACGAACCCAGAGTCCAGAGTCTAGAATCCAGAATTCGGAGTTCAGAGTGCAGGGTGTCGGAGAATTCCGAATTCCGCGTTCGCCGGTCCGCTAGATAACAGAGACGCCGAAGGTGCCGCGGACGACCTTGCCGATGGCGCGGCTGCCCGGTATCGAACTGAGGATGCGGTCCGCCTGCGCTGCTGCTGCGATTAGAACCATGCCCATTCCCATGTTGAACGTGCGGTACATCTCTTCGTCCGGAACGTCGCCCAGGCGCTGAATGATGCGGAATATCGGCAGCGGGCGCCAACTGGACTTGCGGATGACTACCGAGACTTCCCGCGGCAAGAGACGAGCAATGTTGCCATAGAATCCGCCACCGGTGATATGGGCCAGCGCGTGGACTCGGCTCAGCAGAGGATAGACAGACTTCAGGTACGAGCGGTGTGGTCGGAGCAGCTCTTCACCGAGGGGCCGGGATAGGCCTTTGACCCGTGAGCCAACTGCGAGTCCGGCCTTACCGAAAAGCACACGGCGGGCGAGTGAATAACCGTTGGTGTGGAGGCCCGAGGAGGGGATGCCGATTGCCACGTCGCCGGGCGCAATCCGTGTAGCGTCGATGATCTTGCGGCGCGCGACTGCGCCGACGATGAAGCCGGCCAGGTCGAGGTCGCGGGGCCGGTAGATGTCCGGCATCATGGCAGTCTCTCCGCCTACGAGCGAGCAGCCGTTCTTGCGGCAGGCCCTGCCAAGACCCCGCACGACCGCCAGCAGTGATTCGGGCTCAAGGTCGGAATGGGCGATGTAGTCCAGAAAGAACAGAGGACGCGCCCCCAGAGTGAGGATATCGTTGACCGAGTGGTTCACGATGTCGATGCCTACGGTGTCGTAGCGGCCGCAGAGCCGCGCTACCACGAGCTTGGTTCCGACGCCATCGCAACTGGCGACCAGCACCGGGTCGATGAGCCTGGGGACACGGTAGAGCGAACCGAACAGCCCCACTTCGGAGAGCACCTGCGGGCCGTAGGTCGAACCGGCGATGCCTGCGATTCTGCGCTTGACCGCATCCATGGCGTTGATGTCGACGCCGGCGTCGCGGTAGAGCATGGTTCAGCGACGTTCCACAGTCGGGGAGGGACCAAGGTCGCGTACGAAGAAGCGAAAAGTGCGCCGCGGGTCGGGCCGGAATCCCAGGCGCCAGAACAGAGTGGCAGCGATGTTGCTGCTGAACATGCCCGCGACCGCGGAGCGAGCGTTTTTCTCCTTCAGCCACCCGAGGACGCGGCAGACAAGCGCGGACCCGATTCCTCGGCCACGTGAGCCCGGCAGCACGCCGAGCTCAAGGATGCCGTAGCAGCCGCCCTTGCCGTGACTAGTCGCGTCGACTACGGTGTAGCCGACCGGGCCGTCCGGGTTCTCAACCAGCAGCACCTGCTCCGGGTCGAACCCGGACTTGCCGGCGACAAAGCTGAGGTACGTGCCGGTTACCGGTTCGCCCTGGCGTTCGCGGTCGTCGAAGGCCGGACCGGACAGACCCAGCACGGTGGGGGTCTCCTCGGGCAGCCGCGCGCAGCGAAGTGTGAGTCCTTGGGGGAGGGGTCGCGCCGGGACGTCGTCCAGGTCGTGTCGGAATCCGAGCATCGAAACCGGGTGCTCCTGGAATCCCAGCTCAAGCACGACCGGCACGTGAACTGTGTCAATGCTGCGCAGGTGAATGCTCATGCTGCGGACACCGTGTTTCCCGGCCAGTTCCGAGCCCTTCTCCAGCAGTTGGTCGGTCAAGACGTGATAGGTCTCCGGGTCGCGATACCCTCGCTTCAGGGTCAGACCCAGTTGGATCGAGTCCGCTCCTTTCCATCGGGTCGGTCGCACGAACCCATACCCGGCCGTCTCCGGACCGTGCTCCAGCACGAAGCCCGCACCACCCTCAAGCCAGGACGTGGCGAAAAGCTGCCTCATCTGCTCGACCGACATTGATTGCCCCATCCCGATTTCCGCAAAGTAGTCTGCGACGAGCATTGCCACGCCCCGGGCATCGTTCTCGCGCAGCGGCCGGACTTCGGGTCCACCCATGAGCCTGGGGCCGGGGGCGGCCGTCATCTCTGTGTCCTCCTGGACCGCTTCTGCGCTGTGCCTCGCATGGCTCCTCTAGTGGACTACGCTCACGCGAGTCGTGACGCTGCTGCCTGCCGCTGTCACGCGGCAGAAGTAGATGCCAGCCGGTACGCCGCTGCAATCCCAAGTGTATGGACCGGCAACGCTCCGCGCCAGCACCCGTCCTCCCCCGGGAGAGAAGACGTCGAGGCGGCCGCCGGCGGCTAGAGGAGCAGCGCTCAGGCTGACCCGGTCACGAGCGGGATTGGGTTGAGCCGTGAGCCGCGAGGGATAGAGGAAGGTCGATCCGGCCACCGGCTGACGCCGGCTGGGAGCCTCGAAGCCCACCGTCTGCACGTACTTGTGACCAGCGTCGGTGAAGGACAGCTCCAACCGCAGCGGAATGCGCGTGCCGGGCGCGATGGTGTTTGATGCCAGTACATGGAACTGCGTCGCATAATTATCGACCGTACCGGCGCGCGCGGCGCTTGGGAACGAAATGGAGGAATCCAGCACTTCCAGGCCGGGGAGAGCGGAAACGAGCCTCGCGGTTATCTCGTACGCGGAATCCAGCGGGTGAATGGCCTGGTTTCTGATTCTGAACCAGACACCCGCCGCCTCGCCCGGGTCGAACTGGCCGTTGCCGTTGCCGGTCGACGAGTCATCCAGCGCGGCCGACAACCCTTCGAAACAGGCCCCGGACGCCCGGGCGAGGTAAGACAGGTTCGGGACGTTCAGGCTGCACTCGCTGTTGACGTAGGTTGAGTCGCACCAGCCATACCAGAAATCGGTGGTGCCGAGCTCGCAGGTAAAGGCGTAGGTCACGAACTTGCCGGCGGTGTCCGAGTACTCCCAATCAACCGACATTCCGTTGCAGGGATAGATGGTCGAGTAGACCTGCCCGGCCAGTGATATGGGATAACGGTTGTTCGCCTGGAAGGTGTCGACCACTGCTTCGAGCATGGCCTGGTCTGGCGGCCTGACACCCGCGTAGCCCCACGGATACAGGTTGTAGCGGCCAAAGCTGTGAAGGTCCAGGCATGTGTGCGGCTCCTGCTCGGCCAGGAAATCACGGACTATCTGCGTCTCCGGTTCGCTGAATGGCGCCGGGCCGCGATAGGTTTCATCTCCCGGCCGGTGGGACGACCCCGAGTTGTTATAGCCCCACTTGTATCCATAGTTGCGGTTCAGGTCGACTCCGATGTCAGGCGGGACCGGGCTGCGGCGGTTCTTGCGCCAGTTGAGCTCGGCCCCACCCGAATCCGAGTTATAGACGTAACCGTCCGGGTTCATCACCGGCGCGACGAAAATCTCGCGGTTGTTGACGAGCCAGGTCGAGACTGAATCGCGGCCATAGTCGGAGAGGATTCTCGCAGCGAAGGCAACGCAGCAACTGGCGCCGAGCGGCTCCCGGGCGTGCGTCGCCCCGTTGAAGAAGCAGGCGGGTTCGCTCTCGTCGGCGCCAACATTGTCGGAGATCTTCAGGCACCACAGCGGACGTCCCTGCGGTGTCAGCCCGAGGCTCTCCTTCGCGCAGATGGCCGGATAGGCCGCCGCCAGCGCCGCGAGCGTGTCCTCCACTTCATGGTAGGTCAGGAAGCAGCCGAAGTCGCTGCCTGCTGCGAGAACGCCGAGCCTGACGCCAGTCATTTCGTGGAACTTCTGCCGGATGTCCGGGTAGGTGACATCGACCAGCATGCCCGCAGACCGGATTTGCTCGAGTTGGGATGCGTCGGTGTTGATGACAAGATACCCGCCAAGCTCGTCCCTGACCAATGTGCAGATGTCAAGCTGACCGGCCAGCTCGCCTAGCTGCCTGAGAGTCCGAACGTCGTCGAAATAGACCCGTGCCTCCATAACCGGCCCGGCGCTGTCAGATGGGGAGCGCTGGGGCCAACGGTCAAGCGCCGACAGCGGCGCAGCCAGAAACAGCGCTGGAAAGACGGCAAACAAGAAAGAACGCGACACTCGGCTACGAACAGCATGAGTCATCAGATTGGGGACGCCGAGCCAATAACATATTCTACCGGATGCACGATCCGCGTCAATCGTGGGGTCGCTAGCGTGGCGGCGCAGAAACTGGGCTTTGAGTGGGGTATGGCGGCGGTCTAGAATCTGGCGCTGAGCAGCCTTACATCCAGCACCGGATACCTGGAACCGTCGTCGTTCGTTCCGGTTCGGAGCATGAGATCGGGCGTTCCCAGGCGCGATGAGTGGGTCGGCTTAGCTCTTGAGCATGAGAGGTTGTAGCCGATTATCGCGCCGACGGGCGGTGTCAGCGCTGCGGCTACGTATATAGGCGAGCTCTTGATTGAGCCCGGCGGCAGCCGTTCGACGAGGGTCCCGACCCAGGCGACAGTCAGCCCGACCGGCGTGGCGGCGAGAGCGCCGACGACGGCCCCGGTCAGCTTGCCCTGCTGCTTGACCAGCTTGGCCGCACCCCAGCAACCTATTCCGCAGAACACGGGGTACCCGAGGCTGCCTCCGAGCACGGTCCCGCCAAACGTCTTCCAGACGTCCTCGGAGGGGTCGTACAGCCGCGTAAACAGGAACCCGAACCCGGCCGCGCAGGCAGCCCCGCCGAGTACGGCGCCGCTTCCTTCCACGAGGAAAATGCCCGGGTCAAGGGGCGGGATGTCGGTCACCGGGTCTGCGTCGACTGCGGCGCCAGCCAGGAACGTCGCGAAGAGGAACCCGAGGGCTGACTTCATCGTTCTCCCACTCGCATGTCGATGTATGACTTGACATACTCGGCGTAGTTCGCGCCCAGCACGTAGGGGACATCCTCGTGGCCCGCACCCTCAACCGGGTGCATGTAGACTCTGGTATGTCCTTCGGCTGCTGCGAGCAATCGCCGCGCGTGGCGCGCGAGCGGCAGGTAAGCGTCCTCGACGCCGTGCATCATCAGCACTGGGACCCCGACACGTGTGATTCTGCCTTCGTTGTCGAAGTCGGCGTAGAGCCTCGTCAGCATGCTGCCCGGGATGTCGAACACGGTTCCTTCCTTGACCAGCGCCTCGGCCGAAGCGGGCGGCGATTCCATTATCAGGCCGAGCGGGGGCAGCGAGTCGGCGGCAAGGTAGGTGGTGACAAACGTGCCCATGGACCAGCCATAGTAGACGATGCGGTCCGGGTTGACCTCAGGACGGCCGCGCAGGAACGCCAGAGCGGTCCGGCCGTCGGCAAGGCAGCGGTCGCCGGCAGGGCCACCCTCGCTCTTGCCGTAGCCCTGGTAGTCGAAGATGAAGACGCGATAGCCCATCTCCCAGAGCAGTTCCACCCGGCCCCAGTAGCGGTCTATGCAGTGGGAATTGCCGTGGCAATAGAGGATGGTGACGTCGTTCAGGGCCGAGCTGTCCCCAGGTTGGACCAGGAATCCATAGATGCGATCGCCGCCGGACGAGACGAGTTCGACTTCCTGTCTGAGCGAATCCGGAATGATGCCGCGCACGTGCCAGGCTACCGAGTCGATGCTGCCCGGCAGGAAATACTCGTCAACAATCCACGGCGCGAACAGGAACCGGTCCATCTTCAGGCAGTTCGCGCCCAGGAGTAGGAACGCGGCGGCAAGGGCGAGCCGGACTGTTTTAGCGATACCAGCCTCCCCAATGGTAGCTGACGCCGGCAACGAAGCCGAGCCCGCCGTGGTTGGCGATGGCCAGGCTGAACTTTGCGGCCCGGGGGGTGGTCCGTTCGTACGCGGCGTACCACTTCATCTCAAGGCTGACCGACAGCCGGCGGCCGACCGAGAAGTTGTGTCCGACATAGGGTGAGTAGGTCATGTAGAACTTCGGCCTCAATTGGTAGAGCGTGTGGACGCCGAAATACGACAGCGAGTGATTCGGTCGCAGATAGCTGGCCGTGACCTCAGCTTGCGGCAGGAAGGTGGTGGCGCTTCTGCCGTCAAACTCAATCAACCCGATCTCGCCGATGGCCACGCCCAGGCAGGGCCGCCAACCGGCTTGGTCGATGAAGTGGTAGCTGGCCCCGGCGTCGAATCCCGCGACGCCGAACCAAGGCATCAACAGGTGCCCGCCGACGTCGACGTTGAACCGGTCCGTGACTCCGTAGCGGAAGCGGGCAACCGGGTAGGGGACAGGCAGTTGCGCGCCCGAGAGATTGACGACCGGCCCTCCGGCTTCTAACGCAGCCACGGCCTGGCCCTCGCGCAGCGGCCACATCGAGGCGGCGCTACCGCAGCGGCACAGGCTCGCGCCCAGCGCAGCGGCAACGGCCGGAATCCAAGTCCAGCGCGCGAGCGCGCGCCCGGCGCTTGCTTCCATGAGGCCGTCATTATCCGGCGGCTGCTCACCATTGTCAATACCTTAACCTGCCTTAACCTGTCTTTGCGGGAGTCTCCCTGAAGTCAGTCATTGACACCGAACGTTGGCAGGTTAATCTGTGCCGTTGGCATCGGCCCCGGAGTGCGGTCCACGCCGCAACGCCGGTCCCATGCTCGGTCGGGTCGTTGCGGCGCGCACAAGTGAGCCGGCGCATGTTTTCCGACGCCCGCTCTCAGGGTGGCCGGAGCTGGGCCTTGTGAGAAGAGCCACCACAGAAGGAGGCAAGATGCGAAGAGCGACTGTCTTTGCGCTGCTGACACTGGCTGGTGCCGTGTCCGCGGGAGGCCCGCCGGCGGCCGACCTCCCGGTTCTATCCGTCCTATCCGCTCAGCACATCTACGCGCTTCGAGGCTGGCAGTGCAGCGTGGCCGAGCCCGGCGCGGTTCTTGAAATGCGGTATTGGCACGACGTCTACGGCAGCCCGCTGCGGCAGCCCGACCTTGACGACAGCCGGCTCGCCCTGGCTGCGATGAGCATCCCCGATGCAGCATCCGCGGCGCCTGCAATCCCCGCGTGGAAGCGGGCCGGGGCGTATGCGCTCGAGTTCGCCGCATCGGCTGTCGGGACCCTGATTGCGGAGGCCGGCGGCTTGACGACCATCGAAGGGGTGTACCAGGCCGGCTGGGAATCCGGGACACTTCCCATATTTCTTGACTCCATGATGGGCTGTATGCTTCGGCTGTGCCGCGGATAGCGCGAGCAGTCGCCGTTGGATTCCCGCACCACGTCACCCAGCGCGGCAACAACCGCTGCCAGGTGTTCTTTGATGATGACGACCGGCGATTCTACCTCTGGACTCTG
>Ga0209609_10001857_pt1 | contig 12206 bp, 7 predicted proteins | sample LakKivw325mmetaG_FD_184136 | JGI IMG/M metagenome (GOLD analysis project Ga0209609, IMG submission 184136) | Anoxic lake water microbial communities from Lake Kivu, Rwanda to study Microbial Dark Matter (Phase II) - Lake Kivu water 325m metaG... | ecosystem: Environmental > Aquatic > Freshwater...
ATCAACAGGGTCATAGACTAGTTTTTGGTCAGGACAGAGATCCTCTCTTCAAGGATTTTTCTTCTCTCAAGATATTCTTTCAGTTTCTGTTTTTCCAGCTCCACCAGTTCGGGCTTTGCGTTCTCGGTAAAAGAAGGCGTCGCCAGTTTGCCCTCTATCTTTTTGGCGGCTACCGACAGGTCTTCGAGACTTTTTTTAAGCCTAAGGGCTTCTTTTTCAAAATCCACCAGGCCTTCCAGAGGGATATAGATGTTTATTTTTTCGGTGGCCGTCTTTGCGCTCTTTGGCGGGACCTTGGCGGTAGACTTTTCTATTTTGACATTGGCAGACCTGGTAAGCGCCTTGATATGCTCTTCTGCCTCCAAAAGGTCCCCTGCCGTCTCCCCTGCCTCCAAAAACACCTCAACCGGTTTGCCGGCCTGGATATTCATGTCCGCCCTGAGATTTCTTATAGCCCTTATAACTTCAAAAACCAGCCTCATTTTCTTCTCAACGCTTTCATCTATCAAGGACTCATCTGCTATTGGCCACTCGGCCAGCATTATCGTCCGCTCCTCGTTTGGACATTGGTCATTGGTCACTAGAAATTTCCAGTACAATTCTTCCGTCTCAAACGGCATGAACGGATGCAGCAGCTTTAAACTTGTCAAAAGGACCTGGTTCAGCACTTTCAGGGTAGGCCCGCTGTTATTGAGTAATTGGGGTTTTGACATTTCAATGTACCAATCACAAAACTCGCTCCACACAAATTCATACAATCTCTTGGCCGCTTCCCCGAACTGATAGGAATCCAGCATCTGCGTTACCTGCCCTATCGTAAGGTTCGATCGGCTCAATATCCATCTATCAGCCAAAGATAAATTCTCTTTCGCGATGCGGTCCCCGGTCTGCGGCCCCCTGTTTGCGGCCTCTTGCCCTTCCTGCATCAGCAAAAATCTCGCCACGTTCCATATCTTGTTAGCAAAGTTCCTGCCCTCGGTTATTTTTTCTTCCGACAGTTTCAGGTCCTGTCCGCCGGCAGTGACCAGAGAGGTCAGCGAAAATCTCAGAGCGTCCGCGCCTACTTTATCGATAACCCCTATCGGGTCTATGACATTGCCCAGCGATTTGCTCATCTTTTTGCCCGAGATGTCACGGATAAGTCCGTGGATATAGACGGTCTTAAAGGGCTCTTTGCCCATGAACTTGAGCCCCATCATTATCATTCTGGACACCCAAAAAGTAATGATGTCGTATCCGGTAATAAGTACCGAAGTGGGGTAATATTCTTTAAGGTCTCCGGTCTCTTCCGGCCAGCCCAGAGTGGAAAATGGCCACAGAGAAGAAGAGAACCAGGTATCAAGGACATCCTCGTCCTGGCGCAGGTTCTTTGACCCGCAGCTCGGGCACTTTAGGGGGGCCTGTTCCGCCGCTATCACTTCCCCGCACCTGCAGTACCAGACCGGGACCCTGTGTCCCCACCAGATCTGCCTCGAGATGCACCAGTCCTTAAGGTTTATCATCCAATCAAGGTAGACCTTGCCCCATCTTTTGGGGACGAACCTGATGCTGCCGTCCTCAACGGCCTTGATGGCCGGCTCAGCCAACGGTCTTATCTTTACGAACCACTGGTCCGAATTGTACGGCTCTATCACGGTTTTGCATCTGTAGCATTTGCCGAGAGAATTGTCATAGTCCTGCGTCTTTTCAAGAAATCTGTTCTTCTCAAGGTCGGCAACTATTGCTTCCCTTGCCTTGAACCTGTCTAGGCCTTCATATCCGATAACCCTTTGTTTTTCCGAACTCTCAAGTTCCTCCAGCGTTATCTTACCGTTCTTTGTAAGAATATTCACCTTAGGAAGGTTATGCTTTTCCCCCATCTCAAAATCTGCACTGTCATGAGCGGGAGTAACTTTTACCGCGCCGGTCCCAAAAGAAGGATCTACCAGCTCATCTCCTATGACAGGGATCTTTCTTCCCACAAGAGGCAGCTCAAGCACCTTGCCAACAAGGTTTCTGTATCTCTCATCGCTCGGGTTCACCGCCACCGCCGTATCTCCCAGCATTGTTTCGGGCCTTGTGGTGGCAACAACGATATCTTTGGAATACCTTATGAAGTAGAGCTTTCCCTTCTGGTTCTCGTGTTCAACCTCGATATCAGAAAGCGCAGTGCTGCATCTGGGACACCAGTTTATTATTTTTTTGCCCTTGTAGATAAGACCTTCTTTGTAGAGTTGGACAAAAGCCCTGCGAACCGCTTTTGACAGGCCTTCGTCCATCGTAAAGCGCTCCCTTTTCCAGTCGCATGAGGCGCCCAATCTGCGCAGCTGTCCTGTAATGGTCCCGCCGAATTTCTCCTTCCAGGCCCAGACCCTCTCAAGGAACCGTTCTCTGCCTATGTCCTCTTTCCTCTTTTTTTCTTTTGAGAGGTCTTTTTCGACGACATTTTGGGTGGCTATACCCGCATGGTCCGTTCCCGGGACCCAGAGGGACTTAAACCCTTTCATTCTCTTGTAGCGTATCAGGATGTCCTGGAGCGTGTTGTCAAGAGCGTGCCCCATATGAAGGGACCCGGTAACATTCGGAGGAGGGATAACAATAGAGAAAGGCTCGCCCTTAAGACCATCGGGCGAAAAGTAGCCTTTTTGTTCCCAGGTGCAGTATAGAGGTTCTTCAACTTCCTTGTGGGAATAAGCTTTGGGAAGCTCGGTTGTCATAAATAGTTTTCGAGGATCCTGCTTCCGTCCCAATTTTCTAGTTTCAGGTATTCCTTCATTCCTTCAAAGGAGGCATCCTTTGGTATAAGCCCTATTATTTCACTGCTGTGAATGGGGATCTCCCTTTCGGCTGCTTCCTTTTTTATAGCGTCAAACACCTGTTTTATCGAAGCCGACTTGTAGTGCATAATATTCACGGCCACCTGGACCATGCCTCTGCTTGACAGCTCCACCCCTATGGCCTTGACCCCGCGCAGCGACGAGTTTTTTGCCCTTATTTTTGCGGCTATGCCCTTTGCCGCCTCGAGGTCCCTGGAATCAAGATTGACATTAAAGGCTATCAGCAGCTCTCTTGCCCCTATTGCCACCGCTCCCGCTGTGGGATGCAGTTTGGCCGGGCCAAAGTCCGGTTTCCCGTCCGGGGTCGCCATTCTTCCGGACACCCCTTCTATCCCGCCCTTTCTGATGGAAGAAAGTTCGTTCCTTTCGGGCTTTTTGGCTATGCTGCCGTAAATAAAAACCGGTATGGATAGCTCGTCGGAGATCTTTTTAGAAAGTTCGTTCCTTATTTTGACGCAGTCATTAAAGGTGGCTTTTCTCAACGGGATCAGAGGGATCACATCCACCGCTCCGATGTAAGGGTGCACCCCTTCGTGATAGTTCAGATTCACTATCTCAACGGCTTTTTTCACTCCCTGATAGGTAGCATCCCTTAAGCTATCGCCGTCCCCGATATAGGTGACGACCAGTCTGCCGTGGTCCGGATCATAAGAGTGGTCCAAAACCTTAACATCCGCGCTCACCGACTTTATGGCGTTGATTATCTGCTCCGCGGCGGCTTCGTTCTTGCCTATAGAAAAATTGGGCACGCACTCTATTATCTTTTCCATCAGAATAAGGCCTCCTGAGTTTTGTCGTCTTCCTGTCCGGTCTTTTGCGGTTTTTCTTTTACCCAGTTAAAAAGCCTGTCCAGTTCCTCGCCTTCCAGGGTTTCCTTTTCCCTCAATTGCTTTGCTATCAGGTCTAGCCGTGCCCTGTTGTCGGCCATGAGTTTTTTTGCCTTTGAATAACATGACTCTATGATCTCGTCCACTTCGTCGTCTATTTTTTTGGCGGTGTTTTCCCCATAGTCTTTGAGCTCGCCAAGGTCCTTTCCTAAAAAGACCTGATGCTGGGGCTTGCCAAAGGTCCTGGGCCCCAGGCCGCTCATCCCGTATTCACACACCATTTTTCTGGCCATCTCGGTGGCCCTTTCAAGGTCGTTGTGAGCTCCGGAGGTCATTTCGTTAAAGATCTTGTTCTCGGCCACGCGGCCTCCCAGAAGGATGGTTATCTGGTTAAGAACCTCCTCTTTTGTGACAAGGTACTTGTCCTCCAGCGGCAGCTGCAAAGTATAGCCCAGGGCAAAGCCCCGCGGCAGTATGGAGATCTTGTGTACCGGGTCCGAATTGGGCAGCAGCTTGGCAAGCAGGGAATGGCCTACTTCGTGGTAGGCTATTATGTCCTTTTCCTTCTCATTGATGACCCTGCTCTTTTTTGCGGGTCCTGCGATCCCTCTCTCTATGGCTTCTTCCATCTCTGCCATGGAAACCTTCTTTTTGTTCCTTCTTGCGGCAAGGATCGCGGCCTCGTTGACCAGGTTCTGCAGGTCCGCGCCCGAAAAACCCGGGGTCCTTCTGGCAAGGACCTCGACATTCACTCCGGGCTCCAGTTTTACTCCTTTGATATGGATGTTCAGTATCTCTTTGCGCCCCTTTATGTCCGGCTTGTCCAGAACTATCTGCCTGTCAAACCGGCCGGGTCTTAGCAGAGCGGGATCCAGTATGTCGGGCCTGTTGGTAGCAGCAACCACGATTATATTTGTTTTGGGGTCAAATCCGTCCATCTCTACCAAAAGCTGGTTAAGTGTCTGCTCCCTTTCGTCATGCCCTCCGCCCAGTCCGGCTCCGCGGTGCCTGCCCACGGCATCAATTTCGTCCATAAAGATTATGCACGGAGAGCTTTTTTTGGCCTGAGAAAAAAGGTCCCTTACCCTTGAAGCGCCGACCCCGACGAACATTTCTACAAAATCGGAGCCTGACAGCGAAAAGAACGGCACTCCGGCCTCTCCTGCGATAGCCCTTGCAAGAAGCGTTTTTCCTGTCCCGGGGGCCCCCATCAGCAAAACGCCTTTCGGTATCCTGGCCCCGATCTCCTGGAACTTCTGCGGCACTTTTAAGAATTCAACGATCTCTTTAAGTTCTTCCTTTGCCTCCTCAATGCCTGCCACATCGGCAAAGGTGACCTTTTGTCCTCCGTCAAACGGCTTTACCCTGGCCTTGCCAAAGGAAAGCGCGTTAGAATTGGCCCCGTGGGCCTGTCTCATCAGGAGCCACCAGAGTCCGGCAAAGAACAATAGAGGAAGCACTATCTGCACCAGCAGATTGACGAACCAACCGGATTCCGCCGGAGGCTCGACCTTTATTTCTACGCTCTTGCTCCTAAGGTTCTGGACAAGATTTGGATAATTGATCGCCCGGGTCTTAAAAGTGCTGCCGTCAAGCGAGCGCCCGCTAATCATCTCTCCGGAAATGGTTATCTGTTTTACGGCGCCGCCGTCAACCTTGTTGAGGAATTCAGAAAAGGATATTTCTTTCTGCTTGTTCGCCGCGCTAAAAAACGGCGACAGGAACAGGATCAGCAAAAGGGCCGCCGCTCCGTAAAGAAGTATGTTCTTCCAGTTGTCTTTCATGATTTTAACCCAATTATACAACAAATACCGGGGGTCTGTGTTAAGCCGTCTGGCGGTGCTTTTTAGCCTTTTCCCAGGCCTCATTAAGCTGCTCTAGGCTCATCTGCGCAAGTCCCCTTTTCTTGTTTGCGGCAAACTTTTCCATGCGCAGGAACCTTTTCGAGAATTTCTTCACCGCGCCGTGAAGCGCGTTCTCGGCGCTGATACCCGTCTTTCTTGCGACATTGACCACAGAGAATAACAGGTCCCCGATCTCTTCCTCAAGCCTTTTTTTGTTCAGCTTTTTTTTAGACAGAAGTTCTTTTATCTCGAGCAGTTCCTCTTCCACCTTGTCCCAGGCCCCTGCCGCGCAGTCCCAGTCAAAGCCCACCCGGGAAGCCTTTTTCTGTGATTTTTCCGCCCTGTAGAGCGCCGGAAGGGCCTTGGGGATACTGTCAAGTATAGAGCGGGAAAAGGCCTCGTTCTTCTTAATTTCTTCCCAGTTAGACCAGATCTCTTTGATGCCCGACACCTTTTTGCCGCCAAAAACATGGGGATGCCTTCTTATCATCTTGTCTTTGATAGAGAGGACCACTTCTTTTATGCCGAAAAGCCTTTTTTCCTCGGCTATGGCGCTGTGCAGCATTATCTGCAGAAGCAAATCCCCCAGTTCATCCCTTAGCTTGTCCGGGTCTTTGCTGTCTATGGCATCAAGCGCTTCGTAGGCCTCCTCGATCATGTACGGCTTGAGGGTCTTGTGGGTCTGCTTTTTGTCCCAGGGGCAGCCTTTTTTGCCCCTGAGGCGGTCCACTACCTGTTTTAACTGGTCAATTTCTTTCATAAAAAGCCTTTTATCCAGTATACAACAAAAGCGCAAGTTAGATGTCCTGTACTGCGATATATAGATGGAGGTCCAAAATGACCCTTCCTCTGTCTCAAACACAGGCTGTAGGACAGGCAAAACCCCGCCCATTTACGCAGGAGGATGCCGCCGGCATACTCAATCTTGTCAATGTGGGCAGCGAAGTGCTGAACACCGCTGCTTTAAAAAAAGACCCGGCAACCCTTGCCAGGATCGCTATGGGAATTATCAATTTAAGAAAGAACGGCGGCCCCGTCCAGATGGAGAACGGCCGGATCCAATTGTCAAAAGAGGTCTTTGAATCTATAGTAAGGTCGGCCGAAAGCCCCAAAAAAGGTCCCGAACAGGTCTATGCAAGACCAAATTCACCGATAAACCCGGCCGCTGACGGACACAGGATCTCTATCAGCAGGCCTGCTCAGGAAAACGCTCCCGCAACCCCGGATATTACTCCTGTACAGGCCTGGGACCTGCTAAAGGGGCTTCAAAACCGGGACGGCCGTCCGTATCTGGACAGCACAAAAGCGTACGAAGATTCCCCAAAAGACAGAGCACAACTGAGTTCCGCGCTTGATGACTTCTGGAAAGACCACGGGCACACCATCTCTGTCAACGGAAAACACACCTGCTTCACAATAAAACCGGTGATGCTGGTCGGACCTCTTCTTAATGTCGAAGTGGCAAGAAAACTCTCTGAGGTCGCCTGATACTTTCGGCAACTCTGCAGTTAATTAGAGGCTTTTTTCTGCCAGACGGATGATAGCGGCTTCGCCTTTATTTTCCACCCTGATAATGTCTTTTGATAATGGCCGCTCTATGACAAGCGAACCGTTCTTATAGGTTACAGAGCGCACCTCTTTTTTAAGGGCGGCAATTCTGATGCCAACCATTTCAAAAAGGTTTTCGGCCTGCCGCGGGAGCTTTCCGAACCGGTCAAGGAGTTCTTCTCTTATATCTTTTATCCCTTCATCCGAAGAAGCCAGATTGAGCCTCCTGTAAAAATAGATCCTCTCGTTCTCGTCCTCAACATAGGAAGCGGGCAGATAGGAGTCGACCGGAAGTTCGATCTTAACTTCCCTTTCTTTATGCGGCCTAATGCCTCTGGCCCTGTCGGCGGCTTCTTTAAGCATCTCGCAGAACAGGTCAAACCCTACTGTTGCAATATGACCGCTCTGCCTGGCGCCAAGGACTTCGCCGGCGCCCCGTATCTCAAGGTCCCTCATGGCTATTTTATAGCCGCTTCCAAGCTCGGTAAATGATCTTATGGCCGAAAGCCGCTCCAGAGCGGCGCCGCTGAGGCCCGAGGGATCGGAATATAGCAGATAGCAATAGGCCTTAACATCCGACCTGCCGGCCCGGCCGCGCAGCTGGTACAGGGTAGAGAGCCCGAACCTGGAAGGGTCGTTGATGAGTATTGTGTTGACGCTGGGAATATCTATCCCGGATTCAACGATAGCGGTCGAAACAAGCACATCATATTTCTTATCGATAAAGTCCAGCATTATCCGCTCAAGTTCGTGACCCTTCATCCTGCCGTGGGCTATGGCGGTCCTGGCCTCGGGAACCGCTTTTCTTAGCCTTTCGGCCTCGCCGGAGATAGAGTCTATCCTGTTATGGATATAGAAAACCTGGCCGCCCCTGTCAATCTCTCTTACAACAGCATCTCTTACCGCCTTTTGGCTCCAGGGCAGCAGGCTGGTGTTTATCGAAGACCTTCCCGGGGGAGGCGTCTTTATCACACTGATGTTCCAGAGGTCGGAAAGCGCCATATAAAGGGTCCTTGGTATGGGGGTGGCCGACATGGACAGGCAGTCTATCCCCTTTTTCATGGCCTTTAATTTTTCTTTGTGGCCGACGCCGAATTTGTGCTCTTCGTCCACTATTAATAGACCGAGGTCCTTGAACTTTATATCTTTTGACAAAAGACGGTGCGTTCCAATGACCACATCAACTGTCCCCTCCTCAAGGCCGACAGCGGTTTCCTTTTGCTGCTCTTTGGTCCGAAACCGTGAAAGCATCTCGACCCGGAACGGAAAAGGCGCAAACCTTGACTTGAATGTCTGGTAATGCTGCTCGGCAAGAACTGTGGTGGGCACCAGCAGAGCGACCTGTTTTCCGGAACAGACCGCCTTAAAAGCCGCCCGCAGGGCGACCTCGGTCTTTCCAAATCCCACATCCCCGCACAGGAGCCTGTCCATAGGCTTTTGAGATTCCATGTCAGTCTTGACAGACTTGATCGATAGTGCCTGGTCCGGTGTTTCATCAAAAGGAAAGGCGCTTTCAAATTCGTGCTGCCAAACATTGTCCGGGGGATGCGAAAAACCTGTGCGGCTGTTCCTGGAACTGTACAAATCCAGAAGGTCCTGAGTAAGCTTTTTTGCCGAAGCTTTTGCCTTCTTCTTTGCCGTGTGCCATTCGTGCCCGCCAAGGCTGTTGAGATCAGGAGCGTGTTCTGAGGCGGCCCTGTAGGCAAGGACTTTTTGGATCTTATCGACCGGAACATAAAGCCTGTCCTGACCGCGGTACTGGATAAAAAGATAGTCGCAGGTCCTGCCGTTGAATGTCTGGGACACAATGCCTTTGTAAAGCCCTATTCCGTGGTCCTTGTGGACCACATAGTCCCCCTCTTTAAAGTCAACCGCAGCTCCCCGCAAGGGGATCTCTTCTTTTGGCTCCTTGAACCTGCGCTGAACGAATTTTTCTCCGAAGATCTCCCTGTCGGTGAATACTGCCAGGTCGAGATCAGGAATAATAAATCCTTGCGAAAGCTGCCCCCGAACCAGCTTCACATCAGGGTTTTGCGCGCCGCTTTCATCCAGCAGTTCTGCCAGGCGCTCATCCTGACCGGACACTATATATACTTTGCCTCTGTGTTTTTTGATGTCCCGGATAAACTCTTCGCTGCGCAAGGCATAGTTTTGAGGGGTTTGAGTCTCCATCTTAAAGCCGTCCTGCCTCGGCAGCGCGCTGAAGAACACCTGCGCGCATTTTATCAGGTCCAGGTCCTCCTTTTTGAAGGCCTGCGGCTCATCTACAAAAACAGCGTCCCCTTTTGAAAAGTAGTCGAAGATACTGGAAGTCCCTGTCTCTTTTACCGGCAGTATCTCAGCCTCGCTTATTTTGATCGTTGACCTCTGTGTAAGAGGATCAAAATGTCTTATTGATGCTATGCTGTCGCCGTCAAATTCTATCCTTACCGGGGCCTGCAGAACCGGAAAGATATCAACTATACCTCCCCTTACGGCCAGCTCCCCGCTTGCTTCCACCATGGCCTGGCGCACAAAACCGGACCTTATCAGGTCTTCGATGAGGCGCTCTATACTTAGGTTCGTCCCCTCTTTGAGAACGATCCTGGATTTATCCAGCTGACCGGGAGAAAAAGTGCCTGCTTTTGAGGCCCCGACAGAAGCTACTACTACCGTTGTCCCGCTGCCGGAGAGGGCTCTGAGCGCCGGCAGTCTTGATTCCGCTTCTTTTGAGTCCAGAAGAAAAAGGGAGTTGTTCTTTTCATCAAGAAAATATTGTAAGTCGCCGAATAGTTTTTCGGCCTCCTGTCCGGTGGGGGCAAGGATAAGGGTTTTGTTAAAACTTGCGGAAAGGACGGCCATGAAAACGGCCTTTGCTCCAAAGAACAGGCCGCTCACCTGACCGGCTTTCAGTATCTGCGAGGGGTTTATCCTGCTTTTTACCAGCCGTGAAACTTCAAAGAGGTCCGTCAGCATTTCCTAGACCCCGTTGAACTGGTTCATTGCGGCCTCGGGCCCGTTTGCCACAATTTCAACGACCGCAAGCGCAGCCGTATTTATGGCGGAAGAAAAAACATCCCTTTTATCTTCTTCCAGCCTGGAAAGGACATGGTCTGAGGCTTCCTTTAAGACGGGACGGCCTGCTCCTATCCTGACCCTTATAAAATCCCTGGCATTTAGATGTTCTATCACCGATTCTACCCCTTTGTGGCCGGCAGAACCTCCTCCGATCTTAATCCTGACCCGGCCTTCTTCTAGATCGATATCGTCATAGACCAGGACCACCTTTTCCGCGGGGATCTTATAATAATCGGCAGCCGCTTTGACGGCCTGTCCGCTCAGGTTCATAAAGGTCTGTGGGGACAAAAGCACCGCCTTTGCGCTGCCAAGATCGGTCTTTGCTGCTTTTGCCCTGAACTTTCGGTCATTCTTAAGAACCGTCCCGTGTTCAATGGCAAGGCGGCCTATGACCTCAAAGCCAAGGTTGTGTCTGGTGTCTTCGTATTCTTTGCCCGGATTACCGAGCCCTGCGATCAAATACATGCGGATATGCGCCTCAGGAAGGGATTATAACATTTTGGAGAGCCCTTGATAAGTCTTGGCCTAGTAGTTCTCGGACCTAAGAAAGAACTGCCTCGGTTTTTTAACATTGGCCATTGAATTGGGGCCGTAGCCGCGCTCCCAATCAAGCAGCCAGTCTATTCTTTCTTTGCCGTAATCCGTTTTGGAGAGCATTTCAACTGCTTCGGACCTTGCAAGGCCCTGTTTTATCATGAGCCTGTCCGAAGTTATAAAGTCCAGCAGGCCTTTTTGCTTTGCCGCCTCAATTGAGCCGACAGCCCAGTGCTTGAGCCCGACATCCGAGTAAGGCTTGTATTCCGGTATCGGAGAATTCAGCCCGTCAAATCTTGACATGACCGATACGCCTTCCACCCTGTTTATGGTGCGGCTGGGCTTAAAGGTCCCGTCGGGATAGCCGACAACAAGCCCTCTGACCGTTGCGGTCTTAATATAGCCCGCTGCCCAGTGTCCGGAAACTACATCGGGATAGACTCTTACCTTGGGATCAACGATTAAGAGTTCTTCTCCCTTGGCCCTTACCAATACCGTGGCCAGTTCCGCTCTTGTCAGGGTCCTCTCGGGCCTGAAGTTGCCGTCCGGATAGCCTTCTACAAGGTCCCCGGTGGCGCAGTATTCTATCGGAAGCCTTGCCCAGTGTTCTTCTCCAACATCGCCAAAGGTCTTAAGCCTTAGGATCCTTCTTCTGTGAGTTTCAAGAAGATTGCCCTTGCTGTCGAACGCCTCGATGATAAGCAGGTTCTTGCCGTGCACGGGCAGATCTATTTTTTTGCTGAAGGTCCTGTCGGAGGACCGGCGCTCATAAGGGAGCGTCACCTTGTTGACCTCTATCCTGTCAACAGAAGGATGCGCTATGCCGGAAACTGTAACATAATCCCTTCTTGTGATAAGTTTGTCCCTGGGCTTGAGCATCGTGATATAGCCTTCTTTTTTCTTCTCTTCGTCGCTTCCGACATAAGAGATAGAGAAGTAGTGGGTCGCGTTCTCTTTAATAGAAGAATATGGATGATATGCGTAATCAAAGGCTATCCCGCTGAGCCTGAGGCCGACACCGGCAGTAAGATTTGTGGCCTCAGCCGCACTCACGGTAGCAGGAACGGGATCTTTGTCGATACCGGCACGCAGGGCAAGGGCTTCTATGGGCCACCATTCGGCGCCCAGATGCAGACCTGCCTGCCTCTTTGGATCGAACGGATAAAGGTCCGCGTCCGCTGCCAGGGTCAGCTTCATATTGGACTCTACAAGGGCCTTGTCGGCCTTACCAAGAACACCCACGCTGACACCGGCCTTTGTTATTGACGGTATGCTTTCTTCTATGCCGCTCTTATATGTGACAACTCCGCCAAGGCTTGCGGGAAGGATGTTCTGCTGGTTAAGGCCCAGGCTGAGCCAGCCTTTTGGTGTGTACAAAACACCGAGGTCAAGATCTATGCCCCTGCCGTCAGCCGCAGTTGCGTCGCTGGTGCCGGAATTGGCCTTGTCAAAATACTTTAGGTTGGCGCCAAGGTAGAGGTCTTTGCCGTGTTCGGTCACTGCAGACAGCGGAAAGCCGTATGACAAGAACAGCAGATTGTTGCTCCAGCCTCCGAGTCCCGCCGGGGTCGGATAATGGT
>Ga0209609_10001860_pt1 | contig 12202 bp, 9 predicted proteins | sample LakKivw325mmetaG_FD_184136 | JGI IMG/M metagenome (GOLD analysis project Ga0209609, IMG submission 184136) | Anoxic lake water microbial communities from Lake Kivu, Rwanda to study Microbial Dark Matter (Phase II) - Lake Kivu water 325m metaG... | ecosystem: Environmental > Aquatic > Freshwater...
TGATAGGACTGCCTTTGCTAAATAAACTAAAAGAGAATCCAGAAATAACCAACCAGTTAGAGGTGTTTGCTCAAACAACCACCATACCTTTACGCCTGATTGATTCTAAAGGAAAGACCCTTTGGAAATCTGATTTTTTCAAGCCAAAGACAAATTTTTGCAAACTCCTTCAATTAAATGGCTTTCCTATCAAATCCTGTCAAAGTGCTCACCGAGAGGCCGCACGTGAGTCGATGCGTTGGGGAGAGGCCATCATTGCAAAGTGTTGTTATTTTATCATGCAAATCACTGCCCCGGTGATCGAAGGTAGGAAACTGGTTGGTAACTTAGTGGCTTCGCCTTTCCTATTAATTGATCCTTCCGAGCTGCAGCCTGAAGAACTCGTCTTCCTTTACAGAGGCAAAATAGAGAAGAGAGGAGCCCCTGGGAAGGCACTTTCTTCTGTTCCTATTGTGAAAGATGAGGAGGCCAGGCGAGCCGCACATCATCTTTTTCGACTGGCCGATTGTCTTTCTGATCCTGATCTAAGTAGTTTGCTCAAAGTGCGTGAAGCCCAGGCACTTCAGGGGAAGATTGCAGATCAGATTTGTGATCTCAAGAATCTCAACATGGCCATCACCCCTCATTCCTTGAGTAAGCTTTTCTATGAGCGGGAGAGGGAGGTCGTTGCTAAGATTAGGCTGGGAGATAGAAGCGGAGCAAAAGAGATTCTCTATCAACTTCTGGCTATTGCTCTCATCCAATATCTTGAAAACTTTGAACTCCTTAAAATTTCGATTCTTGAACTCCTGATCCTTTTTTCGAGAGCCGCCGCAGAGGCGGGGGCAAAAATTGAAGAGATGCTTGGCATGAAATATAAATTCATCACGGAGCTGGCACAGACAAAATCGCAAGAGGATCTGTGCCTCTGGCTTGTAAAGGTTTTCGAGAAATTGATGGATCGAATTTACGAGACCCGGCATAATAAGAATTATCAACGTCTAAAGAAAGTCCTCGATTTCATTGAGAACCACTATAATGACCCCTTGAAGGTTGAACAAGTCGCCAAAGAGGTTTATCTGAGTTCTTCGCGGCTAAGCCATATTATCAAAAACGAATTGGGCGTTACATTAGGAGATTATATCTCGAAGGTCCGAATCGATAAGGCAAAAGTTTTATTAAAGGAAAGGGAGCTACCAATTTCGCAGATCGCCCTTGAGGTGGGATTTCCGGATCAGAGCTATTTCACAAAGGTCTTTAAAAAAATTGAGAGATGTACACCAATGACCTTCAGACAGAATACGATTCAGTCTGTTTAACGATTCACCGATGAGCAACATCACTCTTCCGCCCCTTAACTTTTCACTTTGAGGTTTTCAGGATCATAAAGGGGTTCTTTTTCGACTACAGCTTCATACCTTCTGGCAGCGACTTCGATCTGCAACCGGGTTCCCGGTTTGGAATAGGGAATGGGCAGATACCCATAGACAATGGGTTTTTGGATCGTATGGCCATATCCTCCGCTGGTCACAATGCCCACTACCTTATCGCCATCGAGGATGGCTTCTTTACCAAGAGGCATCAATGGACCGGAATCAATGGTTAAACAACAGAGCCTTCTCGAGATTCCTTTCTGTTTCTGAGCGAGAAGGGCCCCACGACCGATAAAATCTCCCTTCTCAAACCTGACACAGAAGTCGAGTCCTGCCTCCAGAGGGGTGTATTCCGGAGAGATATCACCGCTCCAGTAACGGTAGCCCTTTTCCAGCCGGAGGGAGTCCATGGCCCGGTAGCCGGCATTGATGAGACCAAAGGATTTCCCGGCCTCCCAGAGCGTATCATATACGTAAAGAGAGTATTCAGTCGGAATATGGAGTTCCCATCCCAGTTCACCCACATAGGTGATCCGGATGGCAAGAACAGGTGCATATCCAATATGGATCTCCCTGCAGGTCATATAGGGGAATCCCTCATTGGATAGATCGTTTCTGGTTACCTGCTTCAGGATCTCTCTTGATCCGGGGCCGCCTAAGGTGAGACAGGCCCGGGAAGAAGTAATCTCCGTGATCGAAAAAGAGGTCCCTCTGGGAAGATGTTTCTTAATCCACCAGAGGTCGTGTTTGATGAAGGCGGTCCCGGTGATAAGGTAGAAATGGTCTTTATCCAGTCGACACACCGTGAGATCGCATTCAATCCCCCCTTTTTCATTAAGCATCTGGGTATAGGTCACTGAGCCAATGGGTTTATCCATCTGGTTATCGGTAATCTTCTGGAGAAAGGGGAGGGCATCCGGTCCTTTGATCTCAATCTTTCCAAAGGAACTCTGATCAATCACTCCTGCCCCGGTTCTGATGGCCCGATGCTCTCTGGCCACATGTTCAAACCAGTTGGGAATTCCCCATCCCAGCTTGTCTCTGGCTGATACACCTCCGGGTGCAAACCAGTTGGGTCTCTCCCATCCATATTTCTCTCCAAAGACAGCCCTCATTGATTTGAGGCGCGGGTAGAGGGGGCTGGTTCGAAGGGGGCGCGCAGAGAGCATCTCCTCATAGGGCCAGCTCATTGAGTAGTGATGGGCATAGACTTCAATGGATCGATCCAGGGCATACTTCTGACTTCCATGGTGAGCCCCAAGACGACGGATATCCAATCGCCAGAGGTCCAGGCCCGGCTCCCCATCAATGATCCATTCTGCCATCATCTTTCCAACACCTCCTGCGGCCGCAATCCCATGGGCGCAGAAACCTGCGGCTACAAAAAAGTTCCTCACCTCAGAAGCCTCCCCCATGATGAAGTCACCATCCGAGGTGAATGCCTCAGGACCGTTGAGAAGGGTGAGGATTTCAGCCTGACCGATCGCAGGGACCCGTTTCATCGCAAGATTGGAAAGGGGCTCAAAATGTTCGAAGTTCGATTTGAGAAGGGTCTTGGTGAAATCCTTCGGGATGCCATCGAGGGCCCAGGGAATGGGATTGTGTTCATATCCACCCATAATGAGACCACCGACTTCCTCCCGGAAGTAGACTAAAAGGTCCGGGTCTCTCATCGTGGGCATACCCCTTTTCACACCTTCGATGGGCTTGGTGATGAGATATTGATGTTCCATAGGAATGATGGGAATAGAAATTCCTGCCATCCTTCCGATCTCCGGGGCCCAGATGCCTGCGGCATTGACAATGATCTCTGTCTTGATCCTCCCTTTTTCTGTGAGGACTTCATCCACTGCTCCATCCTTGAGTCGAATTCCTGTCACCCGGGTCTCTGTATAGATCTCAGCTCCTCTCTTTCTGGCCCCCTGGGCAAGGGCATAGGTGACCGCACTTGGATCGATCTGGCCATCAGTGGGAAGAAAGGCGGCACCGACAATTCCCTTCCTCTCCATCAACGGGAAGAGATCACAGGCCTCTTTCGGGCTGATCAGTTCCATGGGTAACCCGAAGGTCCTGGCCATGGCTGCTGAGCGACGCAGTTCTTCCATCCTATCTTTTGATGAGGCAATTCGGAGGCCACCGACCGGGCTCCAGGACGTATGCTGGCCAGTCTCCTCTTCCAGTCGGGAATAGAGTTCAACACTGTATTTAAGCATCTTGGTAATATTGACCGAGGCCCGAAGTTGCCCCACTAAACCTGCGGCATGAAAGGTGGCTCCACTGGTCAGCTCTCCCTTATCCAAAATGACGACATCCCTCCAGCCCATTTTTGTGAGGTGGTAGGCGATACTGCAACCTGTAATCCCCCCTCCGATGATCACCACTCTTGCCTGGTCTTTCATTGATCCATATCCTCCCGAGTTTAAGTAGAAAGTCCTTCAGTTCAAATGTAATGTAATGCAAAGATACCAATCCTGTCAAAGAATTTGATGAAGCGGGATAAAAATAAGAAATCCTTGCTGAGGAAAGGGTTTGTCCCGGGATAAATCAGTAGTAGAATGGATATGAATTAGGCGGAAGGGGATTCGAATTCATTCATGCCTTTTCCCTTGAGTCATTACCTGCGGACGCAACGAACATGGTATAAATTACTCTTATAGTAGCTCAGCACATAGGCACCATTGAACATCACAATCCAGGCATTCTTCGTGTCGAGCTCGAAGGTGGTGGAAGACCAGTAAGATCGTTCATCACGGAAAGGAACCTCTTCGCGCATGGGAGCCCTGCCATCTGAACGTGCTTGTGTCCTATCCAACAGCGTCTCCAGTTCTGCCAGCGTGGGTAGACGCCAATCGTCCTTCCCATCCAGCGAAAGCGAGGCCGCATACTTTTTCGCCTGGTGCCAGGTCATTTCGCCAGGAGATTCGGCCTGCCATTCGAGGCCAGTTTTAGGGTCTTTCCAGGTTGGCGGGGTACCCATTCACAGACCTGCATAAATCTCTTTCGGAAACTCTTTTGGGTTCCCCCAGTAAATACATCGTGCAGGGCAGATGGCAAAACAAGCAGGGACCTCATCCCGGCCTCTTTTTTCAATACAGAGGTCGCATTTCACTGCCCTGGTCTTCTCCTGATTGAATTGCATCACCTCATAAGGGCAGGCCTGAACGCAGCAACTCCCGCAGGAGATACACCTCTTTGCCTCCTGGAGGGCCACTTTCTTTGTCAGTCCCTTTTGAACTTCGCTGAAGTTCTTCACCCGCTTTTGAGGATCCAAGGATGGTATCTGGGTCCGGGGGGCGGGGTCATACTTCTCTTTTTGAGGTTCCCTGATTGCTCTCAGTTCTCTCTCTCTGCCAAGGCGAAGGTTCTGGCCTCTGAGATACCGATCAATGGAAATGGCTCCTTCTCTCCCGTCTGAAATGGCATCAATCACGCTCTGAGGGCCCCTGACCGCATCTCCTCCTGCAAAGATATCCGGATCATCACTCTGAAACGTTAAGGGATCGATCTTCAAGGTCCCCCATCCCGTCAGGGTGCAGGTGCACTCCGGCGTCAAACAGCACCAGTCTGATTCCTGGCCAAGAGCAGTGACCACAGCATCCACTTTCATTTTAAATTCAGAACCAGGAATGGGCTCAGGTCTCCGGCGGCCACTCTCATCAGGCTCTGTCAGTCGCATTTTGATACATTCGATCGCCTGAATCCGGCCATTTCCCCCTATGAACCGTATGGGTTGTGTCAGGGTATGGATGGGGATTTTCTCCTCCTTGCATTCCTGAATCTCTTCCGGTCTTGAAGGCATCTCCTCCAGGCCACGGCGATAAAGGATCAGAGCCTTTTCAGCCCCAAGCCTGCGGGCGGACCTCACCACATCCATAGCGGCATTTCCACCACCGATCACAGCCACTCTTTTCCCGAGTTTGATCGGCTTTCCGAGGTTGAGCTGGCGAAGATAATCCAGCCCACTGTAGACCCCCTCCAGGTCCTCCCCCTCAATGCCCAGGCGTGTGCTCTCCTGTGCACCAATGGCAATGAAAAAGGCACTGAACCCTTCCTTACGCAGTTGACCGACCGTCTTCTCCTTGCCCACTTCCATATTGGTTTTCATGGTGATGCCCATACGCTGAAGAAGCTCGATCTCGGCCTCAACTATTTTTTTAGGAAGCCGATAAGAAGGGATCGCCAGGGCGAGCATCCCGCCTAACACCGGGGCCTTTTCGAAGACCGTTACCTTATAGCCTTCCCGGGCAAGATAATAGGCACACGTGAGGCCGGCAGGTCCTGATCCAACAATCGCAACCTTCTCCCTTTTTCTGCCCTTGATCTCAGGGATATAACGACTCTCCGCTTTGAGATCCAGATCAGCCAAAAAACGTTCGATGGAACGGAGTGCGACCGGTTTATCGATTTGCTCACGATTGCAATTCAACTCGCAGGGGTGATGGCAGACCCTCCCGCAGATGGATGGAAAGGGACTAGCCAGTTTAATGAGCTGAAGGGCCTCCTGGAATTTCCCATTGGCCGCAAGATTCACATATCCCTGAACGTCAATGTGTGCCGGGCACTCCACCTTGCAGGGAGAGGTCTGCTGTTTTTCAGCCCCGGATTTGCCAATGAAGGCCTCGCAGCCGTCACATTTATCCTCATCGAGGAGAACGGCCTTTGTCCTGGAATCAATGCTGATCGCATCTTTTGGACAGCTCATGGCACAGGGTGCATCATCGCAGTGGTGGCAGAAGAGGGGTTTAAAAAAGGGAGCCCGTTCCAGGACCCTTACCACTCTCGGACCGACCCCGAGCCCGTGTTCCTGTTTGCAGGCCACTTCACAGGCATGGCAGCCCATACACTCCACCTCATTAAACATCAAGGATACTTTTGACATTGCTTTCCTCCTATAGAGAATGATTACACCGATTTACCCTTCGATAGACTCAGGGTGAACGGTCTAACATATCGATATTCCGTTCGCGCTGAGCTTGTCGAAGCATGAACGGAATACTGTGTGATCACGATTCACTCCTCACAGGGTGCGATATTGCACAGGCAGACCCTCAGATTCGTAGAGCCCATCGCCGGGTCCAGGGTCTCAAAGGCATTGTCTGTCAGGATATTCACGTTGGAGAGATTCCATCCGTGGCCCGGATCCTTTATCTCGGGAAACCACCAGCCATGCTCTGCAATCACCACTCTTGGATCGATATTGGAATTGAGTTTTGCCCGCTGTTTGATTCTTCCCCTCGGAGAGGAGATGTAAACCCATTGCCCATCTCTAATATCATGTTTCCGGGCGGTCTCCGGGTGGATCTCCACGATGGGATCGGGTCGAATCTCCCTCAGGACGGGTATCTGTCGGTTTGCCGAATGGAAGAAGGTCGGGGTCCGAAGCCCCGCATTCAGAATATAAGGATAGTCTTTGAGGAGATCGGGCCTGGAGGCAGGGCTTTCCGGAATCTCAACATATTTTGGAAGGGGATCATATCCCCATTTTTCCAAGAGGGTTGAATAGAGTTCCACCTTCTTCGTAGGGGTGGAGAAGCCCCTCTGTTTGTATTTGTAATAAACCATCTCACCCTGCAGGTAACCCTTCTCTTTAAACTGCTCCCAGGTCAGTCCGGAAGGTTCGAGGAGATAGTCGAGCGCATCCTCGACCGTTGGCCACCACTCCTGGCCCATTCGCTTTCCCAATTCGAGAAAGATCTTGTGGTCCTGCCAGCACTCACCGATCTCGACACACTTCTGCCTCGCTAAGACATAGCCATGTCTCTTCCAGTTATCTGCAACATGGTTCTGCTCCAGCCAGGTCCCGGAGGGCAGAAAGATATCCGCAAGCTCTGCCGTGGGAGTGAGGAAGAAATCAATCACAGCGAGAAACTCGATCTTCTTCAGTGCCTCGTAAGCCTCTTTGGCATTGGCCCTGGTGACCACAGGATTGCTTCCGCAAAGAATCCCGGCTTTCAGGGGATAGGGCTTGCCGGTCAGGATGGCATCCCAGGCCTTTTTGGGGTTGATCAGCGCAACTCTGGCACCAAGCTTGAATTGATCACCGCCCAGCCTTTTTTTCTGCTGCTCCGGAGGAAGATCCCTGTGCCTTGAAAATTCAGCCACAGTGCGCGTGGGCGGGTTCACAAAGAGGGCATTTCCACCCGGGGCATCGAGATTGCCTGTGACTGCCATCAATCCGGTGGTCGCGCGGGTGTAATTGACACAGTTGATCGTCTGCTCTGTTGGGACGCCCCAATGGATACAGGCCGGTTTGGTCGTAGCGTACATCCTCGCCGCCTGACGGATCAGGTCCTTGTCCACCCAGGTGATCTCCTGGACCTTTTCCAGTGGATAATCTTTCATCACCCTTTCTTTGAACGCATCCCAGCCATGGATATAATTTTCCACGAAACCCTTCTCATAAAGGTTTTCCTCGATGATGACGCGGTGAAAACCCAGAGCCATGGCCGCATCTGTTCCAGGACGGATCTGAAGCCAGAGGTCCGCTTTGTTCGCCAGAAACCCCTTTCTGGGATCGATGCAGATCAACTTCGCTCCCCTTTTGTAAGCCCTCCAGAAATTCTCTCCCTTATATTCATCCGGGTTGGTCCACTGCGGGTTGCAGGCCCAGATGACTATGCATTTGGGCCCCCCCTCATAATCCGCTATGGGCAGGGTGCCACAGGTAATCAGGGTTGAACCCACCCTTGAGACATAACACATATGGCCTGCGGTCAGGACATTCGGGGTCCCCAGAAGGTTGGCGAACCGGTAAAGATGACTTTCGTAATCCCTGCCTGTCCCCTGACCAACCACGATCGATTCTGGTCCGTATTCGGCAATCACCTTGCGGAATCTTTCCGCAATGGTACTTAACGCCTCATCCCAGGTGATCCGCTGCCATTTGCCTTCCCCTTTTGCCCCGGTCCGCTTCATCGGATAGAGAATCCGGTCCGGATGGTAGGCCAGTTGAGTGATGGCCAGGCCTTTACTGCACAGGGTGCCGTGGCTGATGGGGGATTCGGGATCCCCTTCCACTTTAATGACCCTGCCGTCTTTGACATGAGCGATGACCCCGCAGCCTCCATGGCAACTCCGGCAGGCTGTCCGAATCTTTTTTACCTCTTCCATCCATTCCCCTCCTTACCTGGTATTGGTGTGATAAACTTGAGGATGTAGACAAAGGTCAGGATGTTTTCCGCATTCTTCAGGATTGCAGGATTATCCTTTGCCAGCGCCTGAAGCCTCGTGGCACTTTCTTCAAGCCTCTCAATCTCTCCTCTTATCTCTTCCATCATTTTCCACCTTCCCTTAAATCTTTGAAACGTTTTGCCTTGAGCATATATCGGGGAAGCGATCCCTGAGGCTCGACCTTCACCTGAAAGGAAAGGTTGGTCTTTACCTTCAGGCTCTCTTTGAGACGTGACTTTAAGGATTCCACTTCATCCTTACCGATTTGTGAGTCAAGTTCTGTCCTGAGGGTGATTTCATCCATTATCCCTTTTCTCTCGACCACGATCTCATACTCAATGACCTCCTGGAATTGGTGCCGGATCAACTCCTCCACTGTTTTAGGTGAAAAGAGGACTCCCCGGATTTTCCTCAAATCGTCCGCTCTGCCCACCACCTCTTTGATCTTCTGCGAGGTCCTGCCGCAGGAGCAGGAGCTTCCTCCTTTGATCACCAGATCCTTCGTATTGAAACGGATCAAGGGGAAGGACCGTCTGCCGAGCGGAGTGACCACGACCACTCCAATCTCACCCTCCTTTACCTCCTTCTGGACGGTTTCGCGGTCAAGGATCTCAACCAGAAAGAAGGGTTCAATGAGATGTAAACCGTCTTTTTCCTCACACATGCCTGCCCATGCACAGGGTTCTGTTCCGCCGATATGGTCAAAGACATGACAGCGGTAGAGCTCCTCCAGCCTTTTCCGGGTTGCAGAGGGCATGGGCTCTCCCGCGCAGAGCATCCTTTCGATTCCGAGAGAGGCGGGATCGATCCCCATGGCTTTCGCCTCCTCGGCGATATGGAGCCCATAGGTGGGGGTATTCATCATCGCATTGGCTTTGATTTCAAGGATCTTGTGGATTCTTCCCTTTGTATCAAGCCCCCCGCCGGGGATAAGTTCACACCCCACTTTTTCAGAGGCATAATGGCCTTCCCAGAAAGCCACATAGACATTGTAGACAAAAGGAAGAAATACCCTGTGATGTGGCCGGAAGCCTGCCATATACAGGATATGGCACCATGCCTCAATCCTCCATTGCCAGCTTTCATAGGTTTCGGGGACATAGACCGGTTTCCCGGTGGTTCCGCTTGTCTGTCTGAAGGTGGTCACCTTTTCGATATCATTCCCAAGGGTTCCGCCATAGGGAAAAGGCTCCATCTCCTGATATCTTCTCAACTCCTCTTTATCCGTGAGAGGGATCTTTTTGAGGTCCTGCAGGGTTTGGATATCCTCTGGCTCAATTCCCTTCAACTTATCTTGATAGAGTTTGGAATGCCTTTTTGCATAGGAGAGGATCTTTCGAAAATAAGAGAGTTCGATATGGGTCAGGGATTCTCCTGGCAGGGTCTCTAAGTATGGATTCCAGTATTTCATTCGCCGTCCTTTCAATCCGGGTAGAGGATTTCTGTCTTTGCTCCAAGTTTGCCGGAGACTTGTTTGGCAACGGTGACCACCTCAGGCCCGAATTCTCGAATCTTTTCCTCTGAAAATGTTCCGATCAGGATAATACAGCCGATGAGCTTATCATTGTGGGCAAACACCGGGGCGCTAAGCACATTGACCCCCGGGGTAATTTCCCCCACATCCTGTGCAAAGCCCGATGCCCTGCATCTTGCCAGTTCTTCTCTGAGGCGTTTCATATTCATAAGGGACGGGTTCCAATAGAAGTAGACCCTTTTTTTTGCCAGTATCCTTTCCCTTTCGGCTTCAGGCATGAATGCCACAATGGCTTTTCCATGAGCACCTAAGGTGATATGAAACCGGTGTCCAAGGCGCACGGTGAACCCGACATTTTGATTTCCTTCGTGTTTGCCGACAACGAATACGTGTTCTCCATTGATTAAGCCAAAGACTGCGGTTCCATTGGCTTGTGTAGCAAGCCTTTCGAGAAAGGGGGCGACCACTTCCGGATAACGAAGGTTATCCAGCACATTGCGGGATAAGAAAAGCAGGCCCGGTCCGAGAAAGTATGTTTTTGTCCGGGGATCCTTCTCCACAAATCCAAACTGGTTAAGGGTGTGAAGGATGGAGAAAGCCTTGCTCTTGTGAATCCCAACTTCCCTGCCTATCTCAGTCACTCCCATCTTAAAATTGGAGCTTCTGCTCAAACAGAGGAGAATCCGAGACGCCTGTTCCACCGCCGGAACAGTGGGTTTATAGGAAGAATGCTGATTTTTATTCCCCCTGGGTTGAACCCGTTTGCCCTTCAATACAATCCCTTCTTTAAAAGTTCTACTTATAGAACATTGTTATTTAAATGTTGCTATTTTAATGAGCCTGTTTTTCTTTGTCAAGATCTTTTTTAGATTTTTGTTACTATTTTTTGAAAAATCCGAACCGGGCTGGAGAGAAAGAATTTCAGATCCTTCGAATGCGGTTAACTCCATCTCCCCTGAATGGGAAAGCGGCAAAATTTGCATTTCCCATCTATGATATTGATTTCCAAGACATCGAAGTGGGTTCGATAGATGACCTTTTGGCGGCAGGAAGGGCAGAAGGTGGAATTGTAGAGGTGTCCGGGCACATTTCCGATATAAACATAGTTCAAGGAATGCTTTTTCGCAATCTCATAAGCTTTTTCTAATGTGGAGACGGGGGTAGGGGAGAGATGGGTTAATTTGTAATTTGGGGAGAAACGGGTGAAGTGAAGGGGAGTATCCGGCCCTGTCTTCTCTATGATCCATTGACACATTGCATTAATCATCTCCGGGTCGTCATTTAAAGTGGGGACGATCAGATTGACAATCTCCAGCCACACCTTCTGACTTTTGACCTCCAGGATGGATTCCAGAACAGGTTTCAAAGTGGCTGAGCAGACCTTCTCATAAAATTCCTCGCTGAACCCCTTGAGGTCAATCTTCACGGCGTCGAGGACCCTCAGAAGCTTCAAGAGTGGTTCCCGATTGATATACCCGTTGGAGACAATGGATGTCTTCATTCCATTCTGCTTGGCAGCGATGGAGGTCTCATAAAGGTACTCATAACAGACTGTGGGTTCAGTGTAGGTAAAGGAAATGGATGACAGGTTGTAGTTTTGAGCTCGCCTGATAATGTCTTCCGGAGCATAAGAGGTATAGTCCAGATCCTCAGGACTTCTTTGCGAGAGATGCCAGTTCTGGCAGTACTTGCACCTCAGGTTGCAACTGGCACAGGTGAGACAGAGCCTGAAATGGCCTGGAAAGAAATGGTAGAGGGGAGCTTTCTCAATGGGTCCAATATCAACGACAGAGGGTTTCCCGTAGACCACAGAATACAGCTTTCCTTTTTGATTTTCCCGATTCCTGCAAAACCCTCTCTTCCCATCACGAATCACACATTCTCTCGGACAGACCTGACACTGAACGGTCTGGTTATTTATATTTTCATAGAACATCGCCTCCCGAAGAGGGGGAAGTTCAGATGGTTTTCCGTCTGACTCGTTCAGCAAGGATAAGCCTCCGGTTAGGGCAAGAGGTTGAAACATTTTTTAAAAAAGGCACCTTTGAAGAATCTCCTCACCCAGTAAACGTAGAACCTGATTTTATATTCTGGAACAGTTCCCGTTTTCGAAAGGAACGCCTCAAAATCTCGGAGCATATTCATTTCTCTATCCTTTTTTTCCTCAATAATGATTTTTAGGTTTTAGTTATATGCAATATAACAT
>Ga0209609_10001861_pt1 | contig 12201 bp, 8 predicted proteins | sample LakKivw325mmetaG_FD_184136 | JGI IMG/M metagenome (GOLD analysis project Ga0209609, IMG submission 184136) | Anoxic lake water microbial communities from Lake Kivu, Rwanda to study Microbial Dark Matter (Phase II) - Lake Kivu water 325m metaG... | ecosystem: Environmental > Aquatic > Freshwater...
CGCCTATGCTCTCGTGAACGAGAGCGAATTATTAGAGTCCATCCGAGAGCCGACCGTGATCTGCGGTGAGTTCGACACCCATCTGGCCCAGGTACTGCACGCCGGGGCGCCTGGTCTGGCAATACTAGCCAGCCCGGCGCTAGCCCCGAGGCGTGCCGGCTACCTGGCGGAGCTGGCATGGAAGCGATTCGAGGCGGGAGAACAAGATGATCTGGCTTCCCTGTCTCCCATCTACTTGCCAAGTGCTTGACCAGGGCTTGGAAAGCCAAGCTATCCCCTACGCGCTGCGAAACATGACCACCTCTGATGTGCCCGAGGTGGCAGCCCTGGAACAGGTGTGCTTCTCTCTGCCTTGGTCCGCCCGCGCTTTTGACCACGAAGTCCGTAACAACCCAATGGCTCACTTCCTGGCATTGAGGATGCGCTCACCCAGAACGCAGTCAGAGCAAGCGCGCAACACCCGTTGGTGGGCCAAGCGGGCTCCGAGCGACTCCCTGGGCAAGCTCGTTGGGTATGGCGGGCTCTGGCTGATCGTTGACGAAGGCCATATCTGCACACTGGCAGTGCATCCTGACTATCGAGGCCGTGGCTTGGGGGAAATGCTCTTGGTCGGGCTGATCGAGCGCGCCAGCGCGTTGGGCGCAGCAGTGGCCACTCTCGAGGTGCGTGTATCCAACGAGGCCGCCCAGAGCCTGTACGACAAGTACGGGTTTGCCCAGGTGGGCGTGCGCAAGGGTTACTACACCGACACCCATGAAGACGCACTGATCATGACCACAGGCATGCTTGCATCGCCAGCCTACCAAGAGCGCTTCCAGGCGCTCAAGGCGGCCTTGGTGTTCCGGTTGACGGGGCAGCCATGACGGTTGACTTGGTCTCACAGTACGCTACAATAGTGCAGAAGCATTTTCAGGGCCCCTTGTGGAGAGTGCCGTATGCGGCGACGTACTAACTGGGTTCTAGGCGTCTTTACCGTTGTGGTGGATGCGGCCATGGTTGCCGCCGCCTTCTTCTTCGCCTACGTGCTGCGCCGGCGCACCGAATATCCGCCCCTGCTCAATCCGCGTCCTTTCACTGACTACGCCGGGATGCTGCTGATTCAGGAAGTCACCCTGATCGTCACCTTCTTCTTCTACCGTCTGTACCACGTCAAGAGCGGGCTGTCCCGCGTCGACAAGTCCTACACCATCATGGCAGCCGTCTCCGTTGGCACCATCTCCAGCATTGCCGTTACTTCGTTCCTCTACAAGAACGAATTGGACTACCCGCGCATCATGATCATCTACGCTTGGATCCTCAGCATCATATTCGTGATGGTTGGCCGGCTGTTCACCGATCAACTCCGGGCGCACTTCCGCCGGGCCAGCCCCAGAAGTGTGCTCATCGTGGGCGCGGGCGACGTGGGACGCATGATCCTGCAGAAAGTCAACCAATCACCGAATCTTGGCTACCGCCCAATCGGGTTTGTGGATGACTTGCCAGGAAGACGCGAGGTCGCCGGTGTGCCAGTGCTCGGCAAGACCAACCAGTTGTCTTCCATCATCCGCGACCAGCACGTGCGGGAGGTCATCATCGGGCTTCCCGAAGCCAGTCAGGAAGAGCTGCTTGACCTCATCTACCAGTGCGAACAGGAGCATGCGACCGTACGTGTCTTCCCCAACCTGTTCCAGATCATTGCCTCCGAGATCAGCATCGATGACCTAAACGGTCTGCCCCTGCTAACGGTGCGCGACGTGGCCCTGCGCGGTTGGCGTCTGACGATGAAGCGTTGGGTGGATGTGGTTGGCAGTGCCGCGACCCTGGTGGTATTGTCGCCCTTCATGCTCTTGATAGCCCTTCTGGTCAAGCTCGACTCGCCCGGTCCGGTTTTCTACGCACAGGAACGCATGGGCCTGGACGCCAAGCCGTTCCCGATGCTCAAGTTCCGTTCAATGCGCGCCGATGCCGAGAAGGACACCGGACCGGTATGGGCCACGGCGAACGACACCCGCAAGACGCGCCTGGGCACCTTGCTGCGGCGTTATTCGCTGGACGAGCTGCCTCAGTTCATCAACGTGCTGCACGGCGACATGAGCCTGGTCGGGCCGCGCCCAGAACGCCCGGTGTTTGTCGAGCAGTTCCGCCAGATCGTTCCCCGCTACATGGAGCGCCACAAAGAAAAGGCCGGCCTCACAGGCTGGGCCCAGGTCAACGGGTTGCGCGGCGATACATCCATCGTGGAGCGCACCAAATACGACCTGTGGTACATCGAGAACTGGTCGCTGCTGCTTGACCTCAAGATCATGATCAAGACGGCGCTGCGCTTGTTCCGGGACCGAAACGCCTACTGATCACACCGCTCAGCCCGGCACGGCACGTAGGAGCGGTGGGTACGACCACTCCAAGGCGCCTCCTCGTTAGACATTTATATGAGTTCGCTCAAGCATATTGACAAGAACCCCGTATCGTGATATCATGTTGGCACTCGTTTGGCCAGAGTGCTAATCGAGACTGGCATGCTGCAAGTGAAATGGCTATGGAACCACTGACCCGCAGACAACAGGAGATTCTGAGCGTCGTGGTGCGCGACTACATTGCCACCGCCAAGCCGGTCGGCTCGGACACAATCCGTGCAGGCTATGGGCTGTCGGTGAGCCCTGCTACGATTCGGGCCGAACTGGCTGACCTCACGGAGATGGGGTACCTGATGCAGCCGCATACTTCGGCTGGACGTGTGCCCACTGCAGCAGGTTATCGCTACTTTGTGGAGAAACTGATGGAAGGTTCGGAGCTGAGCGTATCGGAGCAATTGCTGATCCGGCACCAATTCCATCAGGTCAGCCTGGACCTGGAACAGTGGATGAAACTGGCTGCGGCCGTGCTGGCGCACGTTTCTCAGAGCGCGGCCTTGATCGCCGCGCCCCAGGCGCGCGAGGTGCGCTTCAGACACGTCGAACTCGTTTCCATCAGCGAGCGCACCGGTCTGATGATCCTGGTGCTGCAAGACAGCTCGGTGCACCAACAGGTCATGATGTTTAGCAGTCCCATCGGTCAGGAAGAGCTGACCAGGGTCTCCAATAGGCTGAATGCGGAATTGGCCAACTGCACGGCGGAACAGGCCTCCGCTCAGTCAGAGTTGCGGCGAGAGGGCGAACCCAGTCCGCTCGAGAACGAAGTGGCCAAGCAGGTGGCGGATGTCATGCATTCGCATGAGATGCAGGCGAGGCGCCCCATCTACCGCGACGGTTTGGTGCACATCCTGCGCCAACCGGAGTTCGACGAGATCGCCCGGGCGCGCCAAATCGTGCAGGTCCTGGAGCAGAACAGCGTGCTGGAGGGCATCTTCCAGCAGGCGCACCTGGTCAACGGCGTGCAGGTCATCATTGGCAGCGAGGGCAAGTGGGACGAGATCCACGATTGCAGCATGGTCTTGTCGGGCTACGGCTTGCCCGGGGAAGCCGATGGCGTGCTTGGCGTGCTGGGTCCCATGCGCATGCCCTACGGTCGCGCCATATCCGCGGTGCGCTACGTCGCGGATCTGATGAGTGACATGATGCACCGCCTGTATGGAGAAGAACCTGGGAGTTGATGCAACGATGTCAAGCGAGCGCGTGGATCCAGCGGAGCAGACCAAGGCAGCGCACGACGAGGCGCCTGAGGTGAGCGAAACTAAAGCGACGATAGATGCCGAGGCGAGACAGAAGGAGCTCCAACAGCAAAGGCAGAGAGCTGAGCACAATCTGGACCAGTGGAAGCGCGCAGAGGCGGACCTGCAGAACTATCGCAAGCGCGTGGAGAAAGAGCGCAGCGAATTGCTCAAGTTCGGCACGGCTGGTCTGATCAAGGCACTTCTTCCTACGCTGGACGATCTAGAACGTGCGTTGCAGACTCTTCCGGAAGCCTGTCACCGGCTGACCTGGGCTGAGGGCATGTTTCTGATTGAGCGCAAGCTACACCTGGCCCTGGAACAGGAGGGGTTGAAGGAGATCGAAGCGTTGGGCAAGCCTTTCGATCCATCCGTGCATGAGGCGCTGGCACAGGAAGAGACTGCGGCCTTCCCTGAAGGCCACGTGAGTGCCGTGCTGCAAAAGGGCTACATGCTGCATGACAGGGTGCTACGGCCAGCCATGGTCCAAGTGGCCAAGGGCAGGCCGGCGGCAGCCTCGGGACCCTTGCAGAACAGCTCGCCGGCAGGTGAGCCGAAGCAGGACGAAGCACAACAGACAGAAAAGTAACCAATTCTGGGAGGATAGCAATGGGCAAGATTATCGGAATCGATCTGGGTACCACATTCTCTGTGGTTGCCGTGATGGAAGGCGGCGAGCCTGTGGTGATCCCTACGGCAGAGGGAGAGCGGGTTTGTCCTTCGGTCGTGGCAGTGAACCCCAAGACTGGCGAGCGCATGGTGGGATGGGTTGCCCGCCGCCAGGCAGTCACAAACCCTGAGAACACTGTTTTCTCGATCAAGCGCTTGATGGGCCGCAAGTTCAATGACCCCATGGTGCAAAAGGCCATGAAGCGTTTGCCATACAAGATCACGGCCGCGCCCAACGGCGACGCCTGGGTCTGGATGGGTGGCAAGTCCTATTCACCACCCGAGATCTCGGCCATGATTCTTCAGAAGCTCAAGACGGACGCCGAGGCTCACCTCGGAGAGCCCGTAACGCAGGCAGTCATCACCGTGCCGGCCTACTTCAACGACTCGCAGCGTCAGGCGACCAAAGACGCGGGCAAGATCGCGGGCCTCGAAGTGCTGCGCATCATCAACGAGCCAACGGCAGCCTCGCTGTCCTACGGACTGGATAAGAAGAAAGACGAGCAGATCGCGGTCTATGACCTGGGCGGTGGCACCTTTGATATCTCCATTCTGAGCATTGGTGAGGGTGTGTTCGAGGTCAAGTCCACCAATGGCGACACCTTCTTGGGCGGCGACGACTTTGACATGCGCGTCATCGACTGGATCGCCGATGAGTTCAAGAAAGAGCAAGGCATCGATCTGCGCCAAGACCGCATGGCGCTGCAGCGTCTTAAGGAGGCTGCCGAGAAGGCCAAAAAGGAACTGTCTTCCGTGATGCAGACGGAAATCAACCTGCCGTTCATCACGGCTGACCAGAGTGGCCCCAAGCACCTGGTAATGTCGCTCACACGTTCGAAACTGGAGCAATTGGTGAGTGAGCTGGTCGAGCGGAGCATGGGGCCAGTCGAATTGGCTCTCAAGGATGCCAAGCTGACTCCGGCAGACATCAATGAGGTCGTTCTGGCCGGTAGCCAGACGCGCATGCCGTTCGTGCAAGACACCGTGCGCAAGTTCTTCGGCAGGGATCCATACATCAGCCTCGACCCAAAGGAGATCGTGTCTATGGGTGCGGCCATCCAGGCCGCAGTGCTGGCCGGCGACGTGCGCGACGTGCTGCTTCTCGACGTCACCCCGCTGACCTTGGGTATCGAGACGTTGGGAGGCGTGGCCACACCCATTATCGAGCGCAACACGACCATTCCGACCAAGAAGAGCCAGATCTTCTCAACTGCCTCTGACGGCCAGACCAGCGTCGAGATCCATGTGGTGCAGGGCGAGCGCCCCATGGCTGGCGACAACAAGACTCTGGGACGCTTCAACCTGGACGGCATCCCGCCCGCGCCGCGCGGCATTCCTCAGATCGAGGTAACCTTTGACATCGACGCTGACGGCATCATGCACGTGGGTGCCCAGGACAAAGCGACGGGCCGTGAGCAGAAGATCACTATCACCGCCTCCAGCGGCCTCTCCAAAGAGGAGGTGGAGCGCATGGTGAAGGAAGGCGAGAAGCACGCTGAGGAGGACCGGCGCCGCAAGGAGGAGGTCGAGGTGCGCAACCAGGCGGACTCGGTAGCCTACAGCGCTGAGAAGTCACTGCGAGAGCTCGGCGACAAGGTGCCAGCGGATGTCAGGAGCGAAATCGAGGGCAAAGTCGCAGCCGTCCGCTCAGCATTGCAGGGCCAGGACGTGCAACGCATGCGCAGCACTGCTCAGGAGCTTGGCGAGGCGCTGCAGAAGATGGGCGCCAGCATGTACCAACAGGCTGGACCCACGCCGCCTCCGGGAGCCGAAGGCCAGGCAGGCCAGGGCCCGCAGACACCGCCCGAAGAGGGCACCGTCGAAGGCGAGTTCCGCGAAGTATAGACAGAGCAGGCAACGCACGCGTTTAGGCAGAGGGGGATTGGGACCAATCAGTCTCCCTCTGTTATCTCCTCGCCTACTGCTCCAGAACCTTGCCTCCCCAACCCTCATCGAGAGACCTTCTCTGAACAGGGCGACTCACTGACACCAGTGACTGAGCGTCTACTTGCACGCCGCGATCCGGCCAGCGCTAGAAGGAATTGGTCCCTGACGCGTTTGGATATATACTATCTCTCTGTACGCAGATAGAATGGGAGTTCTGAGCGACCCGAATGTCCAACAAGCGTGACTACTACGACGTGCTGGGCGTCAGCCGGCAAGCCGACGCGGATCAGATCCGCAAAGCCTATCGTGGGCTGGCACGTCAGTATCATCCCGACGTCAACAAGAGCGCCGACGCAGACAGTCACTTCAAGGAGATCAACGAAGCCTACGAGGTGCTGAGCGATGATCAGAAACGCGCGGCCTACGATCGCTTTGGCCATGCTGGGGTGGAGGGCAACCTCGGTGGCTTCTCCGGATTTACCGACCTGAGCGAAGTCTTCGACAGCTTTTTCGGCGGCTTTGCCGGCGTGCGCAGCCAGAGAGGCCCCCACGCAGGTGAGGACTTGCGCGCTGACCTCACTCTAAGCTTCGAAGAGGCTGTGTTTGGCGTGGAGAAGGAAATTGAGGTAGAGCGCCTCGAGACCTGCCCACAGTGCCGAGGCAGTGGTGCTGAAGCAGGTTCACAACCCACACGCTGCCCGGAATGCGCTGGCACGGGTCAGGTGCGCAGGGTGCGCTCCTCCATCTTCGGCTCATTCGTCAATGTCTCGGTTTGTCCGCGCTGCCGCGGTGAAGGCGAGATCGTTTCCAGCCCGTGCGGGGAATGCAGAGGGCAACAGAGGGTTCACGCCAAGCGGCGCATTGCCGTTAACATCCCGCCGGGCGTGGATGACGGCACACGCATTCGTTTGGCCAGTGAAGGCAATGCCGGCACGAATGGCGGCCCTGCTGGCCATCTCTACGTCTTCCTTGCCGTCAAACCGCACAAGTACTTTAAGCGCAAGGACAACGACATCTATCTCAACATCAACATCAATGTGGCCCAAGCTGCACTGGGCGACAAGATCAAGGTCCCGACCCTGAACGGGGAAACGGAACTGGTGATACCTGCTGGCACGCAGACAGGCCAGAGCTTCATCATCAAAGAACAGGGCGTTCCAAGGCTTCGCCGCGACGGTCGCGGGAACGAGATTGTCAACCTATTCGTATCCACTCCAACAAACCTCAGCGCGGAACAGAAAAAGCTGCTGCGCGACTTGTCCAAGACCCTCGGCAGAGAGGCCATCCCGCAAGACGAACGCGGCTTCTTTGAGCGAATCATGGATGCCTTGCGCTAGTCAGGAACAGGATGTGAAGCTCCTCGAAATCAGCATACGTGTGGATGGCGAGGCCGCCGAAGCGGTCAGCAGCGTCTTCAACCAGCATGGCTGGGGAGGGGCTGTGATCGAGGAGCTCCCTGAGGATCCCTCTCTGCCGTCGCAGGTGGTGGCAAAGACGTTCCTAACGGCTGAAGACAACGCTCGCTTCGCCAAGATCGAAGTTGCACTTTGGCACCTCAGTCAGATCTACCCAATGCCCCCTCCCACTACGCGTTGGATTTCCGAGGCAGAGTGGCAGGACGCCTGGAAGGCAGGGTATCGAGCTCAGCGCATCGGGCGTCGCCTGCTGATCCATCCGTCCTGGCAACAGCACAGGAAAGGCTCTGATCGGGTCATCGTCCAGATGGACCCCGGCTTGGCATTTGGCACTGGGCTGCATCCGTCCACTCGCTTGTGTCTGTTGGCCCTGGAGGACTGCCTGAAACCAGGATTCTGCGTCTTGGATGTGGGCACCGGATCGGGCATCCTGGCCATCGCTGCAGCCAAGTTGGGTGCCAGCCGTGTGGTCGCGCTGGACATCGACGACCTGGCACTGCATGTCGCCAAGGAGAATGTACGACGCAATCACGTGCAGGAGACTGTTTCGCTGTTCAAGTCCTCCCTAAGCGCGGCCGAGCCGACCAGTTGGCCCGTGTGCGCCGGGCCAGTGCCACTCTTCGACTCGGGCGGAGAATGGCGGCGTGGCTTCGACCTGATCCTGATGAACATACTACCCGAGGTGATCGCCGCATCAGCCGGGGCCATGGAGAGCTGTCTCCGCCCTGAGGGGCTATTCGTGGTTTCGGGCATCATCAAGGCGCGCGAAGACGATGTACGCGCGGCGCTCGCCACAGCAGGGCTATGCGTGTCACAGCGCCTTGGGCGCAGGGACTGGGTCGCACTAATTGGTGGAAAGGAGCGTGGGCAGGGCGACTCTGAACCCCCAGCACCATAGGGTCCCCTCTGCCGTCCGAGCATGCATCGTTTCTTCATCCCTCCGGACTGGATTCAAGGCAACGAAGTCACACTGACAGGAGCACTGGTGCATCAGTTGCGGGATGTACTGCGCCTGCGGCCTGATGATGCCATCGTGGTACTCGACGATTCTGGCTGGGAATACAGCCTGCATCTGACGCGGGTTGAACATGATGTAGCCAGCGGCCTGGTAGACCGGAAGTCGCTTTCGCGCAGCGAGCCGAGGGCCAAGCTCACGCTCTACCAAAGCATGCTCAAGGGGCACCACTTTGAATGGGTGCTGCAAAAGGGTACCGAACTTGGAATCGTTGAGTTTGTACCCCTGGTTTCAGATCGATGTGTGGTTTCCAGCCTGGAAGACGTCAGCCAGTCCAGATTCGAGCGATGGCAGCGCATTATACGAGAAGCAGCAGAACAGTCTCAGCGTGGGCGTCTGCCACGCCTTCAAGCGCCCATGCTGTTTCCACAGGCCTGCGAGCGGGGCCGGGGCGCGGACCTGGCTGTCATAGCCTGGGAGCAAGAAAGCGTCTGCACTCTGCATTCTATGCTGTCGCACACGTGTGAGTCGCAGCCGGTGGTGCGTGCTAGGGGGCAGTCGGTGCGCTGGGAGACAGGCCCGCTGCCCCAGCTTTCTTCGGATCGCCAGCGCAGCAGTGCACGCAGGCCCTTCTCGATCCACATTTTCATCGGTCCCGAAGGTGGGTTCACAGCGCGCGAGATCGATCAAGCACGTCGTTATGGGCTCACCCCAGTTAGTCTGGGGCCACGCATCCTGCGCGCTGAGACGGCAGGGCTGGTGGCCACCACTATGGTCTTGTACCACCTGGGAGATCTCTAGCCGCTAGATCGGAGGCCAATGGGTCGGGTTTTCATAGCTTTGGACATCGAAACCACCGGCTTGGACCCGGCGCGCGACGCTATCACGGAAATCGCCGCCATCAGGTTCCGAGATGACCGAGTACTGGATACCTGGTCCACGTTGGTGAACCCAAAACGTCCCATTCCCTACAACGTGCAGAGACTAACGCACATCACTCCCGAGGATGTACGAGACGCGCCGGCCCTGGTCACGGTCATTCCGCAATTCGTGCGCTTTGTCGGCGATCATCCCATCGTTGGACACAACGTGGACTTTGAGTACTCCTTCCTGCAACGCCATGACCTCCTGCTGAACAACCCTCCCATCGACACCTTTCAGCTGGCCAGCATCCTTTTGCCTCAGGTCCCCAGTTACAGCCTGGCAGATCTCGCCAAATACCTGGGCATCAAGCTGCACGACCATCACCGGGCTCTGCCCGATGCCACCGCGGCCAAGGACTTGTTCCTGGCCCTGATGGAGCACGCGCGACAAATGGATCTGGCCGTGCTGCAGGAAATCAACCGTATGGCCGCGCACAGCCAGTGGCGGCTGCGCCAGATCTTCTTGGATCTCGAAGGCGAGCGTGCTCGTACAGCCTTTGCCAGCAACATCCGTGAGCAGCTCCTGGCCAAGGGCCACCTGGATGAAGCCGCGCTGGGGTTGGTGCTCGATCGCAGGCAATTGCGGGAGCCGTTGCGCCCCACGGACAGGGAGATTGCTCTGGACGAGCATGAGTTGGCCGATCTACTGAGTCCGGACGGCCTGTTCGCAAAGCGTTTTCCAGGCTACGAGTATCGCCCCCAACAGATTGAGATGCTCAGGGCCGTGGTGCGCGCCTTCAACAACGGAGGACAGGCCCTGATCGAAGCCGGGACCGGCATCGGCAAGTCGTTAGCCTATCTGCTGCCGGCCATCCATTTCGCCGTGCGCAACGGTCGCCGGGTCGTGGTATCAACCAACACTATCAATCTGCAGGATCAGCTTTGCACCAAAGATATCCCTGACCTACGCAAGGTCCTGCCGATCGAGTTCAAGGCGGCTCTGCTCAAAGGCCGCAGCAATTACCTCTGCCTGCGGCGGTTGGGCATCTTCAGACGCAGCGACTCACTGCAAGACCAGGAAGCTCAGGTGTTGGCCAAGATCCTGGCCTGGCTTCCAGTCACGGAGACTGGAGACTCGGCCGAGTTGGCCCTGCGTGAGCAGGAATTTGCCATCTGGGGGAGAGTGCAGTCGGAGCAGGAGGCCTGCCTGGGAGACAAGTGCCCACACTTGCGCAAGGGACGTTGTTTTCTCTACCGCGCCCGCAGCGAGGCGGAGGCAGCGCACGTCATTGTAGTCAATCACGCCCTGTTACTCTCGGACATGACCGTGGCCAACAGAGTCTTGCCAGAGTACCATCATCTCGTCATCGATGAGGCCCACCATCTTGAGGCGCGGGCCACGGAGCAACTGGGCTTTGCCGTGAGCCGCCATCAGACACAGTCCATCTTGTCTGGCCTCGCCCAACGCTCGGAAAGTGGTCAGACACGAGGATTTCTGCCCTCGCTCCCGCAGTACTTTCGGGGCAGCTCCGTGAGCACAGACACCCAGAGACAGGTGGCCGTCTACCTGACGAAGCTGCAGCCCCAGATTGAGAGCGCTCAAAGCGGGGCGGATCGCTTCTTCGACGCTCTGCAGGCCTTTGTGAACGATTTCTGCCCCGCCGATACGCGCACCAGCACCGCCTATGACCGCCAGATCGAATTGACTAGAGGCGTCCGGGCTCAGCCGGCCTGGTCAGATCTCGAAGTGCTTGCGGACGAACTGGACGACGATCTACGCAGAGTGGAGGCGGGAATAGAGGGTCTCCACAAAGGGTTCAGCGAGCTGGAGGATCAGGGCATTCTGCAATACGATGACCTGCTCCAGGAGCTCTGGTCGCGTTTGGAACACGTGCGCGAGTTGCGCGAGCAGTTGAAGGCTATCGTTTGCGAACCACAGGAGGGTGGCATCTACTGGTTTCGCATTGGGTCCAAGAACGGTGAGGTGGCGTTACACTCTGCACCATTGCAGGTGGGACCCTTGCTGGAGAAGAGCCTCTTCCCGAAACTGGAAACCGTGATATTCACGTCTGCAACCCTGCGTACCACCAAGGATTTCAGTTATCTGCGCGAGCGGCTAACCCTGCCCGACGCGGATGAGCTCGTGGTCAATTCGCCGTTTGACTATCCCACGTCCACCCTGCTCTGCCTGCCAGACGACATGCCTGAACCAGCTCATCCAGGCCAGCCGAACTACGGGACCTATCAGAAAGCCTTGAATCGGGCCATCGCCGATCTGTGTCTGGAGACCAGAGGACGCGCCCTGGTGCTTTTCACCTCGTACCAGCAGCTCAAGGCAACCTACAACATAGTCAGCAGAGAGATGGAGGAAGCAGGCATAGCGGTCTTCGGGCAGGGACTGGGGGGATCACGACGCCAATTGCTGGAGAATTTCAGGAACACCCCGAATTCTGTGCTGCTGGGCACGCGCAGCTTCTGGGAGGGAGTTGACGTGGTCGGACCAGCACTGAGCTGCCTGGTCATCGTGCACCTTCCCTTTTCTGTGCCATCCGACCCCGTTTTCGCTGCTCGCAGCCGCATGTTCGACGATCCGTTTGGCGAATACGCAGTGCCTGAGGCAGTCCTGCGGTTCCGGCAGGGTTTTGGGCGCCTGATACGAAGTTGCACGGACCGGGGAGTTGTGGTGGTCCTCGATAAGCGCGTCGTCAGCAAAAAGTACGGCGTGTCGTTCCTGGACTCTCTGCCGGAATGCACCCGTTTCACGGGATCTCTGAAGGACTTGCCAAA
>Ga0209609_10001864_pt1 | contig 12198 bp, 8 predicted proteins | sample LakKivw325mmetaG_FD_184136 | JGI IMG/M metagenome (GOLD analysis project Ga0209609, IMG submission 184136) | Anoxic lake water microbial communities from Lake Kivu, Rwanda to study Microbial Dark Matter (Phase II) - Lake Kivu water 325m metaG... | ecosystem: Environmental > Aquatic > Freshwater...
CCATTGGGGTTTGGTGCTCTCGACAAAACATTCCTGGCAATAACACAGCGGGCAGGCATTACGGCAGGCATAACACCGGATGCACTTCGACATTTCCCTGTAAAAGTAATTCCAGCGCTCCTCAGGAGAAAGCTTGTCCAATGGCTCTAAATAATCTTTCTTCCCGATTTGGTAATTACTGATCGTGATCGGTTCTCCGATTAAAAAGTCGTAAAGAGGTGGATTGGGATACCGGCAACGCTGACAGGTATCTTCTAAAAATGGATAGAGTTCAATTTTTTGACTTCGATAGAAAAACCCTTGTTCGTTCCACAGAAAATCATTCGGTGAGGAATTGGGATAGTTTTTAATTAACTTCTCCGGACTGATGAGCCCTCGACAAGGGAGGCCGATTAGAAAGAGTCTTTCACGAGGAATCTGCTCTTCATTGAGGAGAACTTGGACCGAACGAGCATCACACCCTTTTACCAGAAGAGCTATTTTTTGATTCACATTTTTATAATATTTCAAATAGCGAGCGAGATTGTAGCCACAAAAAGGATTCCAGGCCAAGTGATTCAGCTCGTTTTCGCTGGTAGCAATGATTGGTTCGGTTTGAAATGGAAGTCGGCCGGGTGCATACCCAATCACGCAATCAGCGGTTTTTTCCCGCAGAAGTTTTTTGGTGAGATCACGGAGCATTTCTTCAAACATTGACAACAAACTCCTTTACTAATTTCCGGGCTGGGCCGAGTGGTTTGATCGAATCGACCACCTGGGTCACCACCTCGGAAAATTTTTGTCCTTCGGATGCGGAAACCCAGGAAAAATGAACCCGATCCTCTTCGACACCAACCCATTTGAGTAATTCTTTCAGGAGGAAAAATTTTCGGCGGGCATAAAAATTTCCACTGATATAATGGCAATCTCCGGGGTGACAACCAGAGACCAGAACTCCATCAGCTCCTTCCCGGAGTGCTTTGAGGATATACAGTGGATTGATAGCTCCTGAACAAGGCACCCGAATGACACGAATGTTGGTTGGATACTGCATACGACTGACACCAGCCAAATCAGCTCCAGCGTAACTACACCAGTGACAAAGAAACGCGACGATTTTGGGTTCCCATGATTGATCGATCATAGTAAGTACTCTACCTCCGAAATAAGCTGTTCGGGTGCGAATCCCTGGACCTTGATGGCCGTGCTTTTGCAAGTGGCACTGCACAGCCCGCAGCCTTTACATAATGCGGCATTGACTTCAGCAGTTTTATTTTCTTGATTCACTTTTACCGCTTTATAAGCACAGACCCTTTCACAGTCACCACAAGCGGTGCACCGTTCCTTAAGGACATAAGCAATCTGGGCTTCAGATTGGATATGATCCTTACTCAGAATATTCATTGCCCGCGAGACACAGGCTTTCGCTTGTAAGATACTTTCCGGTGCCGATTTTGGACTATGGGCTAAACCGCAGACATACACCCCATCGGTGGCGAAATCCACCGGGCGTAGTTTGACATGAGCTTCTAAAAAGAATCCATCTTGATTGAGGGGAACTTTCAGCATTTTTCCGGTCAAAATATTGTTTTCCGGAGGAATAATACCGGTGCTGAGCACGACCAAACTAACAGGCATGGTAATGGTATTCTTGAATACTGGACTGTTGACGGTGACGTAAAGGATCGATCCTTCTCGACTGACTATTGGAGTTTCGTTATCATTAAAGCGAATGAAAACCACTCCTTTTTGCCGTGCTTTTCGATAATACTTTTCTTGAAGACCATAACTCCGGATGTCGCGGTAAAGGATGTACACTTCTGTATCAGGATATTTCTCCTTGATCGCTATAGCATTTTTGATGGCGGTTCCGCAACAGACCTTGCTGCACCAAGGATGTTCCTGGCTGCGTGAACCAACACACTGTATCATAATCACTTGTTTGACTGGTTGGAGAATATTTTGATCAAGCTTTTTTTCAAGGTCGGTTTGGGTGATAACTCGCTCATCGCTGCCATAAAGGTATTCATGCGGGATATATTGGTTGGCACCGGTGGCAACAATGACTCCTCCGTGTTTGATGGTGAAAGAGATGCCGGATTGCTCGATGGTACTCTCAAAATTTCCAACAAATCCATTGACTTCTTTCACTTGAGCATTAAGATAGACTTCAATATTGGGATTTTGCTGTATTTCATTCTTCATGGTTATAATAAGGTCAACCAGGTTAACCCCTTCGATGGTGAATTTTCGTTGAAACCCTTTTATATTGCCTCCAAGATCTGAATCTTTTTCAACTAAAAAGACCTTTAATCCCTGACGTGCTGCTTCTAAAGCTGCCGTCATCCCACTCAATCCCCCTCCAAGAACCAATAGCGCTTTTTCTAAGGGGAGGAGAATGGGTGTGAGTGGTTCAAGTAATGATGCTTTCGCTACTGCCATCGAGACCAGATCTCGAGACTTATCGGTGGCCTCGGTCGGCGATTGCTGATGAACCCAGGAGCACTGATCCCGAATATTGGCCATTTCGAAAAGATAGGGATTTAAACCAGCTTCCCGTAAGGTTTCACGGAAAAGTGGTTCATGGGTTCGAGGAGAACAGGAGGCGACAATGATCCGGTTTAAGTTCAGCTCTCCGATTTTTTCTTTAATTCTCTCTTGAGTATCCTGAGAACAGGTATAGAGGTTTTCTTCTGCATAGACTACTCCAGGAAGGTTCTTCGCCCATTCCACGACAGCAGGTACTTCGACCACTCCTCCAATATTGATTCCGCAACGACAAATGAATACTCCAATACGAAGCGGTTCATCCGAAACATCTCGCTGTTGAGGATAGGCCTTTTCTTTTACCTCAGTAAACCGGACTGAATTGAGGAAACCAGCGACGTCACAGCTTGCGGCACTGGCTTCCACGACTGTATCTGGAATATCTTTCGGTCCGCCCAGTGTGCCGCAAACCCAAATACCGTCACGGGTGGTTTGAATGGGATTGGCAGCATCGGTATAAAGAAATCCCTCAGGGCTGATCGACAGTCCAAGTTTTTCCAATTGAGCTAATTTTTCCGGTTCGACTTGCAGGCCGACTGACAAAACGAGCAGCTCAAAAGTCTCTTTTTGAACATTCCCTTGATTATCAACAAAAGAGACTTCAAGGTCGCCGGTATCAAGTTCTTTTACACGATCCACTTTCCCACGGATAAATCTGATTCCTTCCCGTTGGGCACGTTCATAATATTTTTCAAAATCTTTGCCGTAGGCACGCATGTCAATCATGAAGACCGTTGCTGAAAATTCATTCTCCGATGAATTGATGTATAGCGGTTTGTCCTGGAATGATACCGGAACAGTTGAACAGTCTCCAATGGAACAACAGGCCGTTTCTGGTTGGTCTTGGTGATGTTCAATGGCCAAGTGTTCTTTGGCGACCAAGGCTTCTTTGATGGCATACATACAACATACCGATGAACAATACAATTTTCCTCGCTCCGGGTCCCGTGACCCAACACATAGAATAAAAGCGATTTTCCTTGGAGTTTTTTGATCGGATGGACGCTGAACTTTTCCTGAAAACGGCCCAGATGCGTTCAGTATTCTTTCAAAATCAAGGCTGGTAACGACATTCGGATACTTACGGTACCCTAACTCCCGATATTTTTCGGTTGGATCAAAGGTCTCGGCGCCGGCTGAAAAAATGATCGCACCCACCTCGACCTTTTCCTGGGAATCTTTCATGCTATGATCAATAGCCTGGCGTTGGCATGCGAATACGCATTGCATACATTCTGAACAACCGCCACAGGAGAGGCAACGAGCGGCTTCCTCAACTGCTTCGTTTTCATCATAGCCCAATTCAACTTCTCGAAAATCTCGTATTCGATCGGTGACCTTGGCTTTCTCCATCAATATTCGGTTTTTCCGGGTGGTCCCCCAGGGAATGTTGAGTGGCGCCGGGTGTCGATGTTCAATGATGAAATCTTTTCCGGTAAAAGCAGCATCAATAGCTTGAGCCGCTCTTTTCCCATGAGCAATGGATTCCACTAAAGTAGAAGGACCCATGACCAGATCGCCCCCGGCATAGACGCCAGGTCGGGACGTTTCGAGCTTTTCATTGGTTTTCACCGTGCCCCGCCGGGTCATCTCTAAGCCTTCGTTGGGAATGGCGACTTCCTGGCCAATGGCTAATATAAACAGGTCGGCAGCTACCTCGAATCCCGAACCGGGAGTGACTTCGGGCCTTCTCCGTCCGGATTCATCCGGGGCACAAAGTCGCATGACATAGGTTTCCATATACAGTTGCCCATCCCGTTTAGTGAAACAACGTGGGCTGGCACAAAAGAAAAATTCAACGCCTTCTTCCTGAGCATCTTCGATTTCTTCATCTCGAGCTGGCATTTCTTCGCGAGAGCGCCGGTAATAAATCGATACTTTTTTCGCTCCCCGGCGCAACGCAGTACGAGCACAATCGATGGCGACGTTCCCACCACCGATGACCACCACTTCCTGAGCAGGTGGAACTTCTCCACTACTGTTGGCTTTCTCCAAGTATTGCAAACCGTCCATTGTCCGTGGATCATTTTCTCCCTCCACCCCTAACTTTATTCCTTTCCAGGCACCACAGGCAAGATAGATGGATTGATACCCTTGCTTAAAAAGATCATCGAGAGAGAAGTCTTTCCCCCATTTCTTTCCATAGTGAATTGAGACCCCTAATTGTTTTATGGTCGCAATATCTTGGGAAACAACATCTCGGGGAAGACGATAGGCGGGGATCCCATAGACCATCATTCCTCCCGGGCGGTCCTGGGCTTCGAAGATATCAACTGGATACCCTTTGAGGGAAAGAAAATAGGCACAACTTAGACCACTGGGACCGGCACCGACGATGGCAATTTTTTGGGGTTTGGGTGATTCTTGGGGAGGGAGGACCGAGACCTGGTGAGTGGTTTCGTAATCGGATAAAAAGCGCTTAATTGATGGTATACCCAAAGGTTCATCGAGTACACCCCGCTGGCACTTTTCCATGCACGGGTGATGACAGGCTCTTCCACAAATGGCTGGGAAAGGATTATCCAGCCGCACGGTTCGTAAGGCGTCTTCATAGCGATGATTCCGAACTAAGGCGATATACCCCTGAGCTTTTTGTTCTAAGGGGCAGGCAGCTTGACAATTTGCTGTTCCCCTTTTTTCAATGGTAAAGGCGTTAGGAAAGGCTTGAGGAAATGGTCGAAAGGTTGCTTTACGGGTGTTCAAGTAGTTTTCATATTCGTTCGGTCGGTCAACCGGGCAAACGCCTACACAGTCGCTGCAGCCGGTACATTTGGATATATCAATATAACGGGCCTTTTTCCGAACAGTAACGGTAAAATGTCCGGGTACGCCCTCGATGTTTTCGACTTCGGAATACGATAAGATATCGATATTCAGGTGACGTCCACACTCCACCAACTTAGGAGACAGAATGCACATGGCACAGTCGTTGGTGGGAAAAGTTTTATCAAGTCGAGCCATGAGCCCTCCGATGGTTGGGGAAGACTCAATGAGGTAAACGAGGAATCCAGAATTTGCCAGATCCAAGGAGGACTGAATGCCAGCAATACCGCCTCCTACCACCATGACACTACCGATTTTATTGTTGGTCATGGCTCGTTCTCTCCTTGACCCAGATCAGCTTCCCGGTTTCACGGTCATAAAATGTCTCATAATCGGACAGGGATTGGATGGAATCGTCATCCCATAAATGAGCGATAAGGTCACGCCGGAGTTTTTGAGTTCGTCGATCAACATCTTCAATCATTTTGATCCAGTGAGGTTTGACATACCCCTCTTCAATAGCCATGAGACGCAACACTTTTAAAATATTGGTAAATTCGACATCCTGAGGACAATGAGCGGTACAGGTGTAGCATCCGATGCACATCCATATGGATTTAGAACGTAATATCGTTTCCCGATCACCCACCAGAACTTGGTGGATGATACGTCGAGGGTTGAAATCGTTTTCGACTTCACTGACTGGACAACCGGCGGTGCACACTCCACAAGAAAAACACGCCAGGAGTCCTTCTCCACCGGGACGAGCCGCTACTTGATATTTAAACTGAGTATCGAATTTTTTTTCCGACTTCATGGTGAAGTGATCTCTCCTTTTACCGGTCGGGGGAATAAACCAGACCGTTTTACAATTTCCGGGACGATGCTTTCCCAGGCAATAGCCATGATGTGAACACCAGAAACACCTTCGATTTGTCTGACTTTCCGGATGGTTTCCACGCAGACCTCAATCCCTTCGGCTTTTTGATCGGAAACAGCTTCCATTCTTTGTATGAGGGCATCAGGAATAACCACGCCGGGAACTTCGTTTTTCATATAACGGAGGGCTTTGGCTGATTTAACCGGAATAACGCCTGCCAGAATAAACGCTTTTCGATGAAGTCCCATTTTACGAACTTCTTCCATCCATCGGGAAAAAATTTTCAGGTCAAATATGGCTTGGGTTTGGATAAACTCAGCACCGGCTGCGATTTTCTTGGCAAGACGAATTGCCCGGAATTCCATGGGGTCGGCATAGGGATTTTCACCGGCTCCTAAAAAAACATTAATCTCACCCTTCACCTCTTCTCCGTTTTGGAATTTCTTTTCATCACGCATGGTTTTGAACATCTGTAAAAGTTGTATGGAATCTATATCATAGACATTTTTTGCTTGCGGGTGATTCCCCATGCTCTGGTGGTCGCCAGTCAGACACAGCACATTTTGAATGCCAAGGGCACATGCTCCCAAGAAATCGCTTTGTAGAGCAATCCGATTGCGATCACGGGTGACCATCTGCATTACCGGCTCAACTCCCATATTTTGAGCAATGATACAACTGGCGAAACTGGACATACGAACGATAGCGGTCTGGTTGTCAGTAATGTTGACGGCATCAACCGTGTCCTTGACGAGATCACACTTTTTTCGAACATTCTCCGCGTCGGTTCCTTTGGGAGGACCAACTTCAGCCGTTACCGCAAACTGACCACTTTGTAGGATTTCTCTGAGCCAACTCATAACAGCATATCCTCCCGGATCATTTTGCGATGACCTCCATATCGCGAGGTCGACCAATCTTTAGGAGGTTGGATTTCAAGGAGCAAATCCAGACGACCCTGTTTTTTTAAATGGTCATAAATGAGCTGCCAGGCGCAATCACGGTCGGGTTTCACTTCACATTTTCCGTCTTTGGAACCCCCGCACGGACCGTTAAGCAAACTTTTCGCACATCGGGTCACCGGACAGGTGCCACCGAAGAGATGGACAATGCAATTGCCGCAGCCAAGACAACGTTCTTCCCAAATTCCCTGCTCTACTGGCATTCCCATAAAGGTGGTGTTGAGACCAGGATAGATCATTTTATCTGAATAAAAATCCGATAAAGCCTGGACCCCAACACCACAGGCCAGTGATATTACTGCATCGACCGCTTGAATACGGTCACACAAGGGATGGATAAATTCATGCTCGCATTGTCGCTCCACGGTATAATCAGAGGCTTCATATCCTTTGATACGTAAGAGTGAGGCGAGTTCTTTGGCTTCTTTCTCGCCACCGGTCATACAAACGGTGACACATGTGCCACACCCTAATACCAGTACTTTTTTACGGTTACCAATCATCAGTAGGATTTCTTGAATTGGTTTTCGATCACCAATAATCATGTTTCAAGCTCCTCACCCGGTTTTGTTCTTTTTACTTTTTCAATCCTACGTTGTAGGCTGTTTATCCAGAATGGTTCGTGCCAAATCGAGAACTCTTTTCAGTTCGGCGATTTTTTCTGAAGTCCCGAAACTGAGATAGACGCGCTTGGTCGTTTCAGCTTCTTCCAGCAACCGATTCACCTTAATAGCCCGACGCTGAGCAAAACGACTCCCTTGTAGGTTGTGACAACTATCTAAGGGACAGCCCGCTAGTAATAATATGTCACAATCGGTTTCCAGCGCTTCGAGCATCTCACTTTCTTTGATTACTCCTAAACAAGGGACTTTAACGATACTCGTGAAACAAATGTCTTGATGGTCCGAGGCGATATATTGTACGATCGCCGGATAACCACTTTTATCACAGGCGATTCCATAAATCTTCAATCATCATCACTCCAGAAAAAAGAGATTACTTCATTTGCCCCATGATTGGGTGATTTTTCCAATCGTATCCTTTTTTCATCTCAATATTTTCTCAGCCGGACAAATAAACATATCATTTTGTTTCAATCTCGACCAGGTGATGGCACCGGCCGGACAGGATGAAGCACACAGACCACAGAGGTGACATTGCTCCCAGTTGATCCTGGCCTTTTTCCGCTTCGAACTGCCGTCAATATCGATAGCGCTCCAAGGACAGGTGCGAAGACAGGTCAGGCAGAGAACACATTTCTCCTCATCAACGGTTGATCTTCCTTTTTCACACCACACGCCATGCTGGCAATAGTTGGAAATTTCTTGAATGGCATATTGGGTTTCGGTTGATAAAGAGTTATCAGGTAACTCGAACCACCCATCAAGTGGCAAGGCGTAGGGAAGAAGGTTAATGTTCTCGGGGCGGGTCATTGAGTTTGTCAGCCGATCGCTTTGGACAATTTGAGATAAATCAGTAGGAGTAACTATTCTACCGGGAACTTTAATGATCCAGTCGGCAGTAAGTCTTTGTAAAATTCTATCCCTTTCGGTTATAAAATCGATCCAGGCACCCCGCATGTTCAGGGTCGGTTGGAGAGTAAGCTTTGAAAAATCTATTTTTTCAATTAAAACCCCAGCTTCCCGTGCTGTTCGATACTGAGTCTCCAGATTCTCTCCGGCAACGATCACTTCTCGACAGAGGATCAAAACCAGTGCCTGGTCTCTTTGCACGATAAGTTGAGCAAGAGCATATAAACTTGACCAGGTTTCAGGTGAGACGATTACTTCTGGCACCAAAAAAACTACAGTTTGTTTTCGAAAATTCCGAACCAGGGCTTTAGGCTGGAATTCCTTTAAAAAAAGGACTTTTCGGGTTTCATCAACATCAGGAGGTATATTGAAAGAAAAAACATTCTGAAATTCGGGGAGGATGGCAACCGCACCAACGGTGGTCACCTCAGTATTGGTTATCACATCATATTGAATGCCATTCCTACGGAGGGTGAAAGAACCCAGAGGAACGATCGTTTCCAAATGGTGGATATGAAAGGTATTGAGAATCGCTTCGTCGACATTTTTCCCCACAATCGCTACTCTTTTAAGAGGTTGCAGATGAAACGCTTCGGACGGTGTTTCGGGTGAGGATGATTCGATAACCCGTCGAAAAAAAACATTCCAGGAATCGTAATCATTCAGAGAAGGGAAAGGAGGAAGAATTTCTTCCGGATAAGTGACGACTCGCTGTGGATCGACTCCGGTTTGAGAACATATTCGAGTGAGGTTTTCTCGATTTAAATAGGTGCTTCCCCCTACTATGATGACCAAATCACATTTTTTGGGAAACTGGGATAACAATTCGGCGGCTGATATGAGATGAATCTTGACCGGAAAGTAATTTTGTATCTGATCGGTCCATTTTTGGAATCGGGACCGAGTATCACCAAGAGAGACGATGCAGACGGTCTTCAATATATTTTCCTCCTTGCCGCATTCATTATCTCTTTCAAATTGATATCGATGATCCATAATGAATGGGATTCATTTCTTGGGAGAGATAAGCCGTCAATATCCGATGAGCCACTCTTTTCGCATCAGCGATCGTGGTTTCGATGTCTTTCGGACCCGAAGCAGCACCACAAACATAAATCCGTTCCTGGCTGGTTTCTCCTGAACCATAGTCTTTAATAAAACCGACTTCATCGGTACTCAGTCGGAAAGTATTGGCAATCACCATTGTTCCCGGAGCAGGTATCATTCCAACTGAGAGGATGACTGCGTCATATTCAGCCCGGGTGACATGATAATCGTCCTCAAAAAGGAGGACAGGTTTCCCTTCAAGTGATTCCACCCGGTAAGGAAGATGCCGAATTAATCTCACTCTTTCTTGTGAAATGCTGAGGAGTTTTTCTTTTTTTCCACCCAATAATTGGAGATCCATATAGTACATATCAATCTGAATTTGAGGGAATTGAAAGCTGAGATCTTCGGCAATTCGGAGGGCATAACGACAGCAGACTCGGGAACAATAGCTACGTTTTTCTTTAAAATTTCTGGACCCGACACACTGAATGAAAGCGATTTTCTGGTAGTGAGCAAAATTGGCTAAACCACGAGTATTCAAATTTTTTTCGATTTCAATTCCGGTATAGATATGAGAAAGTGTTCCATATCCATATAGTGAAGCATGTTGAGCATCAAAAGCTTGAATACCGGTGGCGATTAATACCAATGAGGTCGAGATTAATTGATCGTTTTTCAGGGTTAAAAGATAACCAGTGTTGGTTTTTCGGATAGCAAGAATGGTTTGGCCGGTGACCAACTCAAAGGGAAGAAAAGAAAAATCTCCCAATTCTCGTTTGAGGTTGATGCCGTGACACACCCCACAATATAAGCAAACATCAGTAGCTTTACATCCTAACTGCCAGGCGAGACCGCCTGGCAGTTTTTCGTTTTCAATAACAACCACTCTCATGGTTGGGCTGAGAAGCTGGGCTGCAGTCAAGCCGGCAACACCCGCGCCAATGATGGTAATATCAAATGGCTTGGAACTGACCGAAGAAGTATTCATTAGAAAAGACCCACTACATTTCCTTTTTCGTCGATATCTACAGCATTCCCAGCCGGCTTAGAAGGCAAACCTGGCATGGTTCTCAGTTCACCGCAGAGCGGATAGAGAAAGCCGGCACCAATCGAAGGACGAATATCTCGGATTGGTAATTTAAACCCACGGGGACGTCCAAACAGTTTCGGATCATGAGAAAGAGACAGATGGGTTTTCGCCATACAAATCGGCAATGTATCCCAACCCATTTCAGTAAACATTTTTATCTTTCTTTCCGCTTCTGCCTCATAAACGACACTCTCAGCTCCATAGATTTTGGTGGCTATGGTGTGAATCTTATCTTTGATGGGAATATCGAGGGGATATAAGAATTGGAAGTTTCCGCCCTGATTGCAGGCTTTTGCGACGGCTTGAGCCAGATCTTTACCGCCCTTTCCGCCTTTTGCCCAGACTTCGGAGACGACTGCATCAAAGGCTCCTTTTTCCATAGAAATTTTTCTTACCGTTTCGATTTCATTCACGGAATCAGAAGTAAAGACGTTGATAGCAACTACGACTGGAACTCCAAAATGTCGAGCATTTTCAATCTGCTTCGTTAAGTTTTCTGAACCTTTGATGACGGCTTCGATATCTTCGTTCGATAATCCTGGATCCAAAGGTTTACCGGGAACCACTTTATACTTTCCGCTATGCATCTTCAAGGCACGAATTGAACAGACCATGACGACACAATCTGGCTTCAAACCACTATATCGGCATTTGATGTCCATGAATTTTTCCATACCGCAGTCGGCACCGAATCCACTTTCAGTGACCACGTAATCGGTGAGCCGCAGAGCAATCTGATCGGCGATGATAGAACTGTTTCCATGGGCAATATTGGCGAACGGTCCGGCATGGACGAAACAGGGAGTGTTTTCTAAGGTCTGGAGAAGGTTGGGTTTAATGGCGTCTTTCATGAGGACCGCCATCGAACCGGCACATTTTAAATCTTCGGCAGTTACTGGCTTTTTGTTTTTCGTATATCCCACCACTATCCGCCCCAAGCGTTTGCGAATGTCAAACAGATCGGTGGTGAGAGCTAAAATGGCCATTACTTCGGATGCGACAGAAATGTCAAATCCGGTTTCCCGAGGAACCCCATTGTCTTTCCCTCCCAGTCCGATGATAATTTTACGGAGCGATCGGTCACTCACATCCACTACTCGCGGCCAACTTATACTGTAGGGGTCAATATTGAGTTCATTCCCATGATGAAGATGGTTATCGATGAAAGCTGATAGAAGATTATGGGCGAGTGAGACCGCATGGGTATCACCTGTAAGATGAAGATTAAAATCTTCCATAGGAATGACTTGAGAATACCCGCCGCCAGCAGCTCCGCCCTTAATGCCGAATACTGGGCCAAGGGACGGTTGCCGAATACAAACAATACTTTTTTTACCAATGGCATTCAACCCCATTGCTAATCCAATAGTGGTGACAGTTTTTCCTTCACCGAGT
>Ga0209609_10001865_pt1 | contig 12198 bp, 8 predicted proteins | sample LakKivw325mmetaG_FD_184136 | JGI IMG/M metagenome (GOLD analysis project Ga0209609, IMG submission 184136) | Anoxic lake water microbial communities from Lake Kivu, Rwanda to study Microbial Dark Matter (Phase II) - Lake Kivu water 325m metaG... | ecosystem: Environmental > Aquatic > Freshwater...
CATGCTCCGCCGCTTGTGCGGGCCCCCGTCAATTCCTTTGAGTTTTAGCCTTGCGGCCGTACTCCCCAGGCGGGACACTTAATGCGTTAGCTTCGGCACGGAAGGCGTCGATAACCCCCCACACCTAGTGTCCATCGTTTACAGCTAAGACTACCAGGGTATCTAATCCTGTTCGCTCCCCTAGCTTTCGCGCCTCAGTGTCAGCAACAGCCCAGAAAGCCGCCTTCGCCACTGGTGTTCTTCCTGATATCTGCGCATTTCACCGCTACACCAGGAATTCCACTTTCCTCTGCTGTGCTCAAGTATACCAGTATCACTTGCAATCTTTAAGTTAAGCCTAAAGTTTTCACAAATGACTTGATAAACCACCTACGCGCTCTTTACGCCCAATAATTCCGGACAACGCTTGCCTCCCCCGTCTTACCGCGGCTGCTGGCACGGAGTAAGCCGAGACTTCCTTATTGGGTACCGTCAATACTTAAGGCTATTAACCCTAAGTACCTTCGTCTCCAATTGACAGAAGTTTACGATCCGAGGACCTTCATCCTTCACACGGTGTCGCTGCGTCAGACTTTCGTCCATTGCGCAATATTCCCTACTGCTGCCTCCCGTAGGAGTCTGGGCCGTATCTCAGTCCCAGTGTGGCCGACCATCCTCTCAGACCGGCTACCCATCATAGCCTTGGTAGGCCGTTACCCTGCCAACAAGCTAATAGGACGCGGGCTCATCTTAAAGCGGAGGCCTTGCGGCTACCTTTACTATATAAATCATGTGAAACATATAGCACATCCGGTATTAGCACCTCTTTCGAGGAGTTATCCCGGTCTTTAAGGCAGATTACCCACGCGTTACGCACCCGTTCGCCACTAACTTTGAAAAAGTGTTGCCACTTTCTCATCGTCCGTTCGACTTGCATGTATTATGCACACCGTCAGCGTTAGTCCTGAGCCAGGATCAAACTCTCCATGAATACTTGTAACTTATTATTAATAACTTTTTCAAGCTTCTAATAATAAGTGTTGATCTGGTTAATTAAAAAGAAATTACGTTTTAAGAAACGTTTCAGAACCCACACTATTTAGTTCTCAAAGAACATAGTCACTGGAAAATCCAGAACACTTGTTTGCTTAATGCTCGCAGCACAATATCATCTTGCGATTCCTTTGTCAATAAGCAATTGAAAAAAGAAGAAAAAACTTTGTGCCCCGAACACAGTTTTAAAAAATCCTGCTCAATATCGGCATTGAGCGAAGAGTATTATATCACTTAGGCATATTAAGTCAATAGCATTTTCTAAAAAAGTTATATAAAAAATACTGATGAATTTCAGCTCATTTGCAGCTTAAAAAACCCTTTATCAGAGTTTCATCAGAACTGCAACATGATTTATTCATCCCCCAATTTGACTTCTCCCATTATATCAGAAATGATCTTTTTGGCAGAAGCTTTTTCTTTTTTTATACCTTCCTTCTTTACAAGCTCTTTTTCTACCGTTTCCTTATCAATTGCGGGCTTATCATTTTTCGCTGTGCTTTTACCGGGATCAGAAGAACCGGTCTTTAGGCCTGCTTTTTCTTTGATAACGTCTTCGACTTTCCTGAGCACATCAGGATTCTGCATAAGGAAAACCTTGGCATTTTCCCTTCCCTGGCCTATCCTTTCTTCATTATATGAATACCATGAACCGCTTTTTACAATAATTCCCATATCTGACCCAATATCAATTGCACTGCCTTCCCTTGATATTCCTTTGCCGTACATTATATCGAATTCTGCGCTCTTGAATGGCGGTGCAACCTTATTTTTTACTACCCTTACCCTTGTCCTTGAGCCTACAACATCAGTTCCTTCTTTTATATTGTCTATTTTCCGGATATCGAGCCTGACTGAAGAATAATATTTGAGTGCTCTTCCCCCGGGGGTAACTTCAGGATTTCCAAACATCACTCCGATTTTTTCCCTGAGCTGGTTTATGAAAATAACAGCAGTGTTTGTCTTGTTTACCACCCCGGTAATTTTTCTAAGTGCCTTTGACATCAATCTTGCCTGCAGTCCCACATGCATATCTTCCATTTCACCTTCAAGTTCAGCTTTGGGAACAAGAGCCGCTACTGAGTCAATCACAATTACATCAAGTGCACCGCTCCGTAGCAGTATCTCACAGATTTCCATTGCCTGTTCACCGTTATCCGGTTGTGACAGAAGCAGTTCTTCAGTATTTACCCCAAGTGCCCTGGCATAAATAGGATCAAGCGCATGCTCGGCATCTATGAAAGCAACCGTTCCGCCTTCCCTCTGTGAATTTGCAATGATGTGGAGAGCAAGAGTGGTCTTACCGGAAGCCTCGGGCCCGAATATTTCCGTTACCCTGCCCTTGGGTATTCCGCCCAGTCCAAGCGCAATATCAAGTTCCAGCGAACCGGTTGGTATTGCGCCAATGCCAGTGGTCATATCGTAAGCGCCCAGCTTCATTATTGCGCCCTTGCCGTATTGCCTTTCAATCTGTGAAAGGGTGTTATCTATTATCCTGTCACGATCATCTTTATCCATAATTTCCTCCGGATGGGATTATATATTTGTATAAATACACTTAAACATATATTAGCATTTATAAAAAGTTCATTCAATAACTTTTATTGAATTTTTACCTGTTGCTAGTTTATTTTAATGCAAATTCTTCAATAATAGTATATAGTGCGCCGGCAGGATTTAACTTGCTCTCAAAAAGAGTGAGCCTGTCACAATGTAATGCCCCAGGATATGACAATTCCGCAATTTCATAAATTGCCGACAGATCCACTTTTTCCCTGACTCTTGCTATGGTAATATGAGAGACAAATCCCCTTTCTTCTTTTTTTATGCGTATTTTTGCAAGGTTGTTTTCCAGCACATGGAATAATTCTTTAATTTTATAAGCTCCAGGACCTGCACCTGCAAACAATATCCTCGGTGAATAGACAGAAGGAAAAGCTTCAAATTTTAAAGAGAGCTCAAAATCAAAACTATTGAAATTGCCTGCCGTTTCTTTTAACGCCATGGAAACTTTCTGTATTTTTGAAGTATTGGTATCTCCCAGAAACTTAAGTGTAAGATGAATGTTTTCTGCTGGGATAATCCTGACAGCTTTTTCACTGCCAAAATATTTTTTTGCCTGTTCATGAAGATATGATTTTACATTTAAAGGCAAATCAATTGCTATAAACAGCCTTTTTACATTATTTATATTGTTTTTATCCGGCGATTGTGGCAATTTTTTATTTTAGCTAAACGGATTTGCTTTTTTAAAATATAAACAATATTAATCCAGTGTTTTATAAAACAGAAAACCTAAATCTTAAGGATTGCAAGCCTTAACCTGTTCAATATGAACTGTGCGGTCCTGAATTTAATATCTGCCCTTGTGCCTATGAACTGTTTTTCATAGAACTCTTCATATCCATCAGGGCCCGCTATGCCTATGTAAACGAGCCCGATTGTTTTGCCTGCTTCAGGAGATGTCGGGCCGGCTATCCCTGTTGCGCTTATTGCAAAATCAGCATTAAAAAGCAGGAGTGCCTTTTTAGCCATTTCCATGCATACATCCCTGCTTACTGCACCTTTTCTGTTTATAAGGTCAGCGCCCACACCCAGTATATTCTGTTTTGCAAAACTGCTGTAAGATACGACTGAACCAAGAAAATACTGTGAGCTTCCGGGTGTGTCTGTAATAAGGCTTGATATCAGCCCCCCGGTAATGGACTCTGCTGTGCATATAGTAATATTTTTTCCGGATTTTTTTATTGCTGCTTTTATGCTGTCGCCAATGGCTCCGTCACCTTTCCAGTAAATATGGTCACCAATGACTTTCTTGATATTTTTTTCTACTATCTTAAGATTTTTATCGCATTCCTGCCCTGAACCGGACCTTGCAATAAGCATAATCTTTATAAGGCCCGGGTTTGCAGTAACTCCTATTTCCACACTCAGTTTCTTTGCCAGAGGTTTTATGTCTCTTATAGAAAACTCCATCTGGCTTTCGCTTATATCGGTGGAAAGCAATACCATCTTCTTTATAATAATATCTTTGACTGGCTGGCTGCCGCCCGGCTGGCTCGAGCTTTTTTTCTGTCCTGTGAAATCCTTAATACAGGGCATTACATCGTGCCTGAACATATCCTCCATTTCCCTTGGGACCCCGGGAATCGAAAAGATAAGGCCGTTTCCATATTTTACAATAAACCCGGATGCGCTTCCTATCCTTGGCTTTATTGGAGCTGCCCCTTCAGGTATATATGATTGCCTTTCAAGATTTTTAATGACCTGGTCATTTTTTATATATTTTAAAAACTTAAGGCTTGAACTTTTTAAAGCATCCAGCTTGACAAGCTTTCCGCCCAGAAACTCTGCCACTGCCTCTCTTGTAAGATCATCGTCAGTCGGCCCCAATCCGCCGCTTATTATCACTATATCGCTGTGCCGGCAGCAAATTCCCAGGGCATCAACAATATCTTTCATATTATCCATTACTGTAAGCATGTAATTGCACTCCAGGCCTGCATCAGTTAAAAGCTCTGCAATAAATTTTGAATTAGTGTTTGCAATCAACCCAAGATTCAGTTCAGTACCAATTGAAAGTATTGAAAATCTCAAAGTTTATCTGCCTCCAAGCATATCTTCAAGTTCATCTTTTGTAACAAGCACCTCGCGCGGCTTGCTTCCATCATATCCTCCAATAAAACCTTTATCCTCAAGCTGGTCTATTATCCTTGCGGCCCTTGAGTATCCGAGCCGCAGCTTCCTCTGGAGAAGTGAAGCTGAAGCATGGCCTATCTCAACTACTACCCTTAAAGCATCATAGAGCAAGTCATCATCTTCAAGTACCCTTTCTTCTTTTCTTACAAACCGCTCTGTTATTTCCTGGTTATACTCAGCTTTTCCCTGGTTCTTAATATAATTTGTGATAAGGCCTATTTCCTTTGTAGTTACAAAAGCGCCCTGCAGCCTTTCCGGCCTGCTGGAATTGGGCGACAGGAAAAGCATGTCACCTTTTCCTATGAGTTTTTCTGCGCCGCCATGTTCAAGTATCACTCTTGAATCAGTATAATCAGTTACCTTGAAAGCAATCCTTGCAGGTACATTTGTCTTAATAAGCCCTGTTATGATTTTAACTATTGGTTTTTGTGTGGAGATTATCAGATGGATACCGACAGCTCTTGCCATCTGAGCTATCCTGCATATGCTGTCTTCGACTTCTGCTGCAGCGACCATCATCAGGTCCGCAAGCTCGTCTATAATTACAAGGATATAGGGAATGGGTTTTAAATCACTATCTTTAGTCGCATCCCTTTTTGCCATAAAATTAAATTCTTCCAGGTTCTTGCAGTTATAATCCAGCAGCATCTGCAGCCTGTTTTTCATCTCTTCAAGCACCCATGAAAGCACTGTTGCTGCTTTTCTGGGATCGACTATTACTGGAGCAAGAAGGTGTGGAACACCATTATACATGCTCAGCTCAACCATCTTCGGGTCTATCATAATAAGTTTTACCTGGCTTGGTTTTACTTTCATAAGCAGTGATATTATCAATGCATTAAGGCAGACGCTTTTGCCTGAATTTGTTGCCCCTGCTATCAGTATATGCGGCATATTATTTATGGTCATATGGACCACCTCACCTGAGAAATTCTTACCCAGGGGGATTGTAAGCAAATCCTGCATTGACTTATCTTCTGACTGGAAAATATCACCAAGAGTTACAAGGCTCCTTATTTTATTCGGGACCTCTATTCCAATAGCTGATTTTCCGGGAATAGGTGTTAAAAACCTCAGGTCTGGTGAACCAAGCGCAACGCAGAAGTCATCTTCAAGGCTTAAAAGCTTGGACACTTTTACACCCTGTGAAAGAGTTACCTCATAAAGTGTAATCGATGGCCCTCTTGTCACAGATGCTATCTTTGCAGGCAGGTTGAAATAGTAGAAAAGCTGGTTTAATGTGTTTACGCTTTCTGCAACGTTTTGTTTATATAATTTCGGAGAAAGGACCTCTGACTTATGAAGTATGCTTACAGGCGGAAGCTTGTAATTCTCATCCATTTCACTGTCATCGGTAAGAGGTATCTTTAACTGGCTTGCAAGTTCTCTTGACAATGTTGAACTGCGGGTGCTGCCCGGGCGCTGGTCCCTTGCCCCTGCCGGGCCTTCGCCCTGGGCCCCAGCTCTTGCATCCTGCCTCAACACATTGGCGGAAAGAGCTTTTTCACCGTCAAAGACTTTCCCTGAAGATTGTGCCCCTTCCCTCTTAATAAGTCCCTTTTCCTCATAGCTTATTATCTTAGGCAAAGCATTTTCACCATGCATCCCTTTTGGCCCATCCTGGCGTCCCATGGAAGCCTGCACGCCGTTTCTTGTATCCTGGCCCCTTGAATGCATATTCCCTGCATCCTGGGGCCTTCCTGCACTGTTATCTTTAAATATTACGCTGCCATCACTGGCTCTTAATGCCCGGCCTTCTGCACCTGCTCTTCTTGCAGCAATTTTTCTGCTTATATCGATTATTGAAAGCCTGGTAATAATGAGGATACCGATTATTATGAGAACTGAAAGAATAGTAATTGCTCCGGCTTTGCCTACAAGCTTATAGAGGCCGTAAAAAACTCCTGCACCTATTATGCCGCCCCTTGTACTGACAAGCAGCGGGTCAAAAACATTTGCATATTTAAAGTTGTTGCTGATTATTCCGGAGATAGCAATATAGACAAGGAAAAAGCCCCATGCAAATCTTGAAGGCAGGTATTTTACCCTTCGGATAAAAAAGCTGATGCCCCATACAAAAAGCAGGAACGCAAAGAAGTACTTTGTAATGCCAAAAACATATGAAAGGAAATTATTGATATAATCTGTGATTATACCGGGTCTTCCAAAACTGAAAAAACTCAGGAAAAAAAGTACCGATATCATCATTATAACAATACCGTATACTTCCTGCCTTCTACTGACGTATTGCTTTTTTACAACCTTATCAGATGAACCTGGCTTCCTGATATTTGTTTGAACCTTTCCTTTTTGATTGGACCGCGCTTTACTGTAATTATTGCTGCTTTTTTTGCCATTTTCTTCAAACATTTTCCGCCTGCCAATTAAAAAATGTTTGTATTTTTACTTTTAATGCTTTTATTTTTTGCTATGTTTTTAATTCTATCACTTTTGATAATATTATAGGCTTAATCCTGAATTTTTTTAAAATAAATTTTTCAAGGGCATCATTTACCCTGGACTCTATCTGAAGGCTGTTAGTAATATTATCATTAAAACATTTATTTACAGTTTCTGCAGCAGCTTTTTTTGTTTCTTCAAGTACCTCGTTAAAATCATCCATATATATTATCCCTTTAAATACAAACACAGGTTCCTTTATAAGCTCCTGCCTGGTTATGTCTACAAGTATGCTTAGAAAAATAATCCCGTTCCTGCTCAAAGTTTTCCTGTCCTTAAGTACCGCATCTTCAGTGTTTCCAAGCCCGAACCCGTCTATATAGATATTCTGCAGGTTTATATTATTGGATATCCTGACCATATTATCATTTAATTTAAGTATATCCCCGTTCTGGGCTATCAATATATTATTGTGTGCTACTCCTATTGATTGAGCAAGCTTGGCATTCTGTATCCTCTGCTTATATTCCCCGTGCACAGGAATATAATAGGAAGGTTTTATCATATTTATCATCATTTTTATTTCTTCCCCCTGCGCATGTCCTGAAACATGCACGCCGGCGATTGATTCATAAAATACATCTGCGCCCTGCTTAAGAAGCATATTGATTGTACTTGAAATCGCATTTTCATTTCCGGGTATGGGCGAAGCAGAAATTATAACCATATCCCCCTTCATTATCTGGACCCTCGGGTGCTCATTTATTGCCATTTTTCTCAGTGAGGAAAGAGGTTCGCCCTGGCTGCCTGTGGAAAGCAGGACAATCTTCTTTATCGGGAACTCATCTATTTTTGTAATAGGTATCAGGGTATTTTCAGGGATTTTTAAAAATCCAAGTTCGGAAGCTATTTTTATAGTTTTAAGTATTGTTTTTCCTGAAGCGGCAACTTTCTTATCCAGTGCTTTTGCCACATCAAAAACCTGCTGTATTCTGTGAATATGAGACGCAAAAGTTGCTACTATTATCCTTTTTTCTGCAGTAATGAATTTTTCATAAAGGGTCTTTCCAACTTCCCTTTCAGGCAGCGTATACCCTTCTTCTTCGGCGTTGGTGCTGTCACAGAATAATGCCAGGACCCCTTCCTGCCCGGCCTTTGTCAGCTTTGAATATTCAGTGACCCTGCCGTCTATCGGATGCTGGTCAAACTTGAAATCCCCCGTATGCACAATCGTGCCGATTTCTGTGCGCATTATCAGCCCGATATTATCAGGGATGCTGTGGTTTACCCTGAAAAATTCAATATTAAACGGTCCTAACGCAAGGCGCTCGTCAGTATTTATTTCATTTAAAATATTACCTTCTGAAATTAAATTTCCATTCAATTTGGACCTGATAAGCCCGAGCGTCAGTTTTGTCGCATAAATCGGGACATTGTCAGGTGCAAGTTCCTTTAAAAGGAAAGGAAGCGCCCCTATATGGTCCTCATGGCCATGAGTTATTATTATTGCCTTTATATTGGATTTATTTTTTTTAAGATATGAAAAATCCGGTATTAAAAAATCAATGCCGGGGAGAAAGTCATCAGGAAACATCAGGCCGCAATCAAGGACAATTATATTATTATCCTTTTCAAAAACTGTTATATTTTTCCCTACTTCATTTAACCCGCCCAGAAATAAGATTTTCAGACTGCTTTTTTTTGCCATCAGTTGTATTTTTTATTTTAAATCATATTTTTCCAGAATTTTTTTAAAGGCAGAAAGTTCATTGTCATTCATTTCATAAAGCGGCAGACGCACCGGCCCGGCATTTATCCCATACAGGTTTAAAGCTGTTTTTATGGGTACAGGATTTGCAGTGATAAATATTCCATAGAATATGTCAAGCAGCCAGTTATGCATCCCGGCAGCTTCCTTTATATCCCCTGCCTTAAATCTTTTAATCATCTGCTTTATTTGTCTGCCGACAATATGTGACGCCACGCTTATTACGCCATGGGCGCCTATTGAAAGCATGGGCAGCGTATCGCCGTCGTTTCCGCTGTATACAAGAAACCCTGGCCTGCACTCTCTTATTTCTTCAGCAATCTGTCGAAAATCACTGCTCGCTTCTTTTATCCCGGTAATATTTTCTATTTTTGAGAGCTCTATTGCTGTTTTTGAACTTATATTGCATCCTGTCCTTGATGGCACATTATATATTATTACCGGCAGGTCGACTGCTGATGCGATTGCCTTAAAATGTGCGGCAAGCCCTTCCTGGCCCGGTTTATTATAATATGGGGTGACAACCAGGATGCAGTCCACGCCTTTCTTTTCGGCCTGTTTTGAAAGCTTTACAGAATGAGCTGTATCATTTGAACCCGTACCTGCAATAACTTTGGCCCTGCTTTTTAAAAAATCAGCGCCGAGTGCAAAAAGCTCAAGTTTTTCTTCATCTGAAAGAGTCGGAGATTCACCAGTAGTTCCTGATAACAGTATAGAGTCGCTGCCGTTTTCAATGAGATGCTGCATGAGTTTTTTTGCAGATTCCAGATCCAGCCTGTAATTGCTGTCAAATGGTGTTACCATTGCGGTAATCAGTTCACCAAAATCCATTAAGCGCCTCCAAATGTCTTACTTCTTTTTTATTTATAAATATTAAATCTGTTGTTGGCTATACCACTTATATCAGAAGTTTAATATAATTGAATTTATTATAATTCAATGATTTTGTCCAATCCATAAGTAAAACTGCCAAGAGTGCCGATTTTTTTTATTGCAAGGACCAGCCCCGGATAAAAAGATGTACGGTCCGTGCTGTCATGCCGAAGTGTTAAGGTCTGGCCGGCTGTACCGAATATTACTTCCTGATGGGCAAGAAAACCGGGCAGCCTCACGCTGTGTATATGTACCCCTTCATAAAATGCGCCCCTGCTGCCTTCATGACTTTCTGTCTCATTTTCTCTTAATCTTTTTATCCCAAAATTTTTGGCAGCAGAAATGCTGTCTGCTGTAAGCAGAGATGTGCCAGATGGGGCATCCCTCTTTTTTTCATGGTGAAGTTCTATTATTTCGCATGCGTCAAAATATGATGCTATCATTGCAGAAATCTTTACCATAAGGACAGCGCCTATTGAAAAATTGGGTACAATAAAGACTTTGCTGAGGGAAGATGCCGCTTTTTTTTCAACTGAAGAAAGCTCCTGCTTTCCAAGTCCTGTTGCTCCCACTATAATGTCTATGCCATTGTCAAGGGCCCAGTTTATTGACAGAATTGCTGCCTGGGCATTTGTAAAATCAATTATAAGGTCCGGCTCCAGCCCTGCAATCTCATCCCAGCTGCCGTAAACTTTTTTCCCTGTGGCGCCGCAACCTGCAATTGTGCCGATATCCCGGCCGATATCGTATTTGTCAAATCCGCCAATTACTTCAACCCAATCTTCCTTTAAAAGGCCGGAAGTCATTGCCCTTCCCATTTTTCCGCAAATGCCGGCCATTATTACTTTTTTCATTTTGCCCTCCCGTTTTGAGGCTTGCCTATTAATACCAGGCTCATCCTTTCAGGGTCGAAATATTTTCCTGCTATATCATTTACTTCATCTATTTTTACTTTATCTATCCTTTTTAGTATATCATCAATTGTAACTACTGTTCCATCCATCAGCAGTGCCTTACCGAGCCGAAACATCCTGGAACTAATGTCTTCCACTCCAAGGACAATATTGCCCTTGGTGTTTTCTTTCGCAATATCCAGTTCTTCTCCGGTTATACCGTTCTTTTTTACATCATTAAGCTCGGCATTTATAAGGTCCATTACTTTACCTACTCCCGAAGGCGAAGTCGCAGCGTATATCGCAATTATTCCTGCATCAGTATACTGGGTATTGCTTGCAAAAATCGTATATGAGAGCCCTTTTTCCTCCCTGACTTTTTGAAAGAGCCTGCTGCTTATGCTTCCTCCAAGTATATTGGTAAAAAGTGAAAGCGGGTACCTGTCAGTACTTGCCCTTTTACAGCCCGGCCCTCCATAACATATGTGGCTTGCCTCTGTTTTTCCTTTATAGATTTTATTTATGCCTTTTGGTTTTTCTTCAAGTGCGGTATTTTGCACGTGTTCCGGCCTTTTGATAAATGCTTTACCTTCCATTATTTTCCTTACTTTTTCCACCAGGAGCCCGTGGTCAATATTTCCGGCAGCTGAAAGGACAATTCCATTAAGGCTGAAATTTATATCAAAATAATCCTTTATCTTCATTTCATCCAGGCTGCTTAGGGATTTTCTGGTTCCCAGTATTGAAAGGCTCAGTGGGTGGCCCGAAAAAATGATATCATAGAAGTAATTGAAAATATCGTCTGAAGGATTATCCTTAACCATTTTTATTTCTTCAATAATTACTTTTTTTTCCAGTTTGATATTTTCAGGCAGAAAAGAAGGGTTGGTTATTACATCAAATAGCAGCTCAAGACAATTATCAAGGTGAGTATCTATAAAATCTGCATAGACACAGCTGTTTTCCTTGTCTGTAAAAGCATTGAATTCCGCGCCAAGGGAATCAAAAGCAATAGCAATATCCCTGTAGGTCCTCTTATTTGTCCCTTTAAAGAGGAGATGCTCTATCAGATGTGTTATGCCATTATTTGAAGAGTCTTCATTTCGTGAACCCGAAGGTATCCAGAACCCCAGTGAAATTGAACGGAAGTGAGGAATGCTTTCACTTATAATCCGCAAGCCATTCCCAAGCTCTGTTACCTGGTAGCTTTCGAATTTAAAATCATTTGAAATTGCTATTTTATTTTAACTCCATTAAATTTTAGTACTTACAGTTCTGGCTGCTTTAAAGGTCCGACCTCTCAAGGGAAATCTTTTTATCCCTCCGGTCAATTGAACAAACCCGGACGCCGATTTTGTCGCCCATCTTCAGGTATTCTTCAACATTATTTATCCTTTTATTTGCAACCTTGGAAATATGGAGAAGGCCGTCAATCCCGGGGATTATATTTATAAATGCGCCATAAGAAGTAATCCCTACAACGGTCCCTATGAATTCATCGCCTTCATTTATATCTTCAATTCCTTTAAGCAT
>Ga0209609_10001866_pt1 | contig 12194 bp, 11 predicted proteins | sample LakKivw325mmetaG_FD_184136 | JGI IMG/M metagenome (GOLD analysis project Ga0209609, IMG submission 184136) | Anoxic lake water microbial communities from Lake Kivu, Rwanda to study Microbial Dark Matter (Phase II) - Lake Kivu water 325m metaG... | ecosystem: Environmental > Aquatic > Freshwater...
GAGCGGGTGAAGGGAGTCGAACCCTCGTTTCAACCTTGGGAAGGTTGCATAATAGCCGTTATACGACACCCGCGGATTCCGCGTAAAGCGGAATAGTTAATAGTTAATAGTTAATAGTCATTTGATGTTTTTGATTTTTTGCCAGAGGTCAACCCAGAAGCTGTCGCCGAAAACTTGTCCTTCTTGATTTGTAGCAGAAGTTGCCGGGTCGCGCAAGATGGCGATCACCTCCTCCCCGGGCTTTTTGTATCCTTGTTCGCGCATTCTTTCTTCCTGAAAAGTTTCGCCGGCGGCCGCTTCCAATCCGGCTTTCAGGGTTTGCCGCCGTTCATCCAAAATTTGGGCTTGATGTTTCAGCTTTTCGATCTCATCGTCCAACGCGCGGCAGTTGCCATATATCCGCCAATTGGAAAAACCTAAAAACGCAATGATCCCCAGCGCGATCAGTCCCATCAACAACGCGGTGAGCTTTGTTTTCAGCGAAGTCTTTTTTTTGATTTTGGGAATTTTAATCGCCACAATTTAAATAAATATTAAAAATAAAAAACAAATTCCAAGCACCAAATCACAAAGTAAATTCTAATATTAAAAATTCAAATTTTAAATGTTGAGATTTAAATATTGGATATTATTTGGAGCTTGGAGTTTGGTTCTTGGAGCTTATTAAGGTTCATTTATTATTTCGTGCTTTTGACTTTTGACTTATAATAGTGCTTGACGAAAAGGCAAAAATAAACGATAAAGAAAATGCGAGTGTCAATTAATTTTACCCCAAAACAAAATGAAAACCAAAAAAATATTAAAAAACGCGTGGAAAGTGATGGTGCTTCTTATCGCGTTAAGCTTGGTGCTTTCCATGGCAATGATCGGCTTCTAGCGCCGCGCTAGCCGGTTTTAAACATTGACATAAACACCTCCGAAGGAATTCGCACCTGGCCCCGCCCGGCCAGCTTTTTTTTGCCTTCTTTTTGTTTTTTGAGCAATTTGTTCTTGCGGGTGACATCCCCTCCATAGAGCGGCGCGGTAACATCGCGGCGGCGGGCGCCCAGCGTTTCGCGCGCGATAATTTTGCCGCCCAGCGCGGCTTGCAAGGCCAGCGCAAACATTTGCGGCGGCAACTTTTCTTTGAGTTTGGCGACAATTTTTCTGCCTTCGGCGGCGACATCGGCTTCGGGCACGATTTTGGCAAACGCCTCTTCTTTTTCGCCGTTGATCAAAATGTCCAATTTCACCAATTTCGCCGGCCTGTATCCCAACAATTCATAATTCATTGACGCGTATCCCTGCGACGCGCTCTTGAGCGCGTCATAGAATCCGCTCACGATTTGCCGCAAAGGAATTTCATAGATCAGCAAAAGTTTTTCGTTGCCCACATAGTCGGTGTTGATATAAATCGCGCCGTAATTTTTGGTCATATCCGAAATCGCTCCCAAATAATCAATCGGCGTGACAATTTCCAATTTCACCCAGGGCTCAAACGACTCCTTGATCATCGTGGTTTGCGGCCAGTCGCCGGTGGTATAGATTATCCGTTCAACATTTTTATGGTCGTTAATTTTGTAGATCACCGAAGGCGAAGAAATGATCAAATCCAAATCAAATTCACGAAACAGCCGCTCGCAAACAATTTCGGCGTGCAAAGTGCCCAAAAATCCGCAACGATACCCCCGCCCCAGAAACTCTTTCATCTCCGGCTCAAAGACAAACGAAGGATCATTGAGTTTCAATTTTGAAAGCGCGACTTTCAGCGAGTCAAAATCATCGGCGTCGGCCGGATAAACCGAGGCAAAGATCATCGGCTTGGGCTCGTCATAACCCGGCAAAGGATCAACCAAGAAAGTTTTTGTTTTTTCGTTATATGCCGCCGCCACCGTGACAGTTTCGCCCACCCGCACCCTTTCGGGATCCTTGACACCGGTGGCAATATAACCAATCTCTCCGGCGCTCAAAAATTCCGACTTGGCAAGATGAGGGCGGAAATGGCCGATTTCTTTGGCGCTTGCCTCCACCTTGTTTTGAATCAAAAACAGCTTGTCGCCGGGAATCGCGGCGCCGTCAATCACTCTCACATAAGCGACCACTCCCTGATAGGAATCATATTGCGAATCAAACACCAGTGCGCGCAAGGGCTTTTTGTCGTCGCTTGACGGCGGTGGCACTTGATCAATCACCGCGCCCAATAACGGCTCAACCCCGATTCCCGATTTTGCCGAAATGGCAAACACCTCATCGGGAGAAACGCCCAGCACTCCGGCCAAGTCCAAACGAGATTCATCCACCGGCGCGCCCGGCAAATCGATTTTGTTGATCGCCGGAATGATTTTCAGACCTTGCTTTCGCGCCAGATCAAGATTCGCCAAAGTTTGCGCCTGAATCCCCTGCATCGCGTCCACCAGAAGAACCGCCCCTTCCACCGCCTCCAAACTGCGGCTCACCTCATAGCCGAAATCAACATGGCCGGGAGTGTCAATCAAATTCAAAATATAGCCGTTATATTCCATGCGCACCGGCGTCATTTTGATGGTTATTCCCCGCTCTTTTTCCAAATCCATGCCGTCCAAATACTGCGCCGCCAGCTTATCTTTTTTGATGGTGCCGGTAATTTCCAAAAGCCGGTCCGCCAAAGTTGACTTGCCGTGATCCACATGGCTGATAATCACGAAATTGCGGATTTTTGATTGATCAATTGATTTTGATTCTTTTTGCGTCATCGTCTTGCCAGTAATTTTTTAATCGCGGCGGCTTCCGGCGACTCCAATAACATCGCCGCCAACACATAAACGGGCGCGAAAACCAACGCGCCGATCGCCAATATCGCCAGACTGCCGGCATTTTCAAACGCCGAAATTCCAATTGTCCAATATAGCGCGATTCCCGCCAAAATTCCAGCACTCGCGCACTTAATAAAAGAAACAAAAATTTCTTTGGTTTTGACCAACTCCCGATTCTTGCCGAAAAGAAAGATAAACAGCAGAAAAAATTGCAAGATATTGGCAATCCCGTATGCCAGCGCCAGCCCCAACACGGCGATATCTCCTTCGGGCAAATCAAAAATTCGGCGAACAAAAACCGCGCCGCCGTTTTGCATCGCCGCCACAAACCAAACATTCATCGCCAAATTCGCCGCCACCGCCGCGATAGTGGAAACCGTCGGCCAAAAAGTGTCGCGCATGGCAAAAAACAAGCGAAACATCACCGGCAGAACCGATGAAAAATAAATTCCCAAACAAAAAATTCCCAAACATGCCGCCGTGAGCGCCGCCGCCTCATCGCCGAATTCTCCGCGGCGATACAAAAATTCCACCAGCGGCGCGCGGAGCAGAAAAATCATTATCGCCGCCGGCAGAACAAAAAATCCGATTTGCCGAAAGGTTTGAGAAAATTTTTGCGCCAATTCATTAATCCTGTTTTCGGCGAAATATTTTGAAAACAGCGCGAATGACGCCGTGGCATAGGAAACACCGATAATTCCCGCCGGCAAAGAAAAAATATTATTGGCTAAATTAAACACCGCGATTGACCCCGCCGCTAGCCCCGAGGCAATAAACACCGGCGCGATCAAATTGATTTGATTGGCGGCGATTCCCGCCATCCGCGGCAGCATCATTTTCCAAACGCGTTTTAATGCCGGCGCGCCCGGATCAAAAACCGGCCGCCAAACAAAGCCGGATTTAATCGCCGGGGCGATTTGTATCGCCAAATAGGCCAGCGCGCCGCCGATCACCCCGATCGCGACTCCCATAATGCCCATCGCCGGCGCCAAAAAAACAATTCCGGCGATAATTCCCAAATTATAGAGCGGCGCGGCCAAACTGTAGGCGAAAAATCTTTTGAAATATTGCAAAATTCCGGAAAAAATTGAAGCGACGCCAAAAATCAACGGGCTCAAAAACATTAGGCGCGTTAATGCCGCGGTTTGCTCCATTTGCACCGGTAAAAATCCGGGCGCGATTATCGCCGTCAACTGCGGCGCGAAAACAAAACCGATCAGCCCCGCGGCGGCCAGAAAAATAAAGAAAACATTGAGCAAATTGTTGGCAAAACGGCGCGCTTCGGCGGCGCTTTTTTTATAGTATTCCGAAAACAGTGGCAAAAACGCCACCGTGATGCCGCCAAAAACCAAAATGTTATAAATAAAATCCGGCACCCGAAACGCCGCGTAGTAAATGTCCAACTCAGGGCCGGCGCCGAATCTTTCCGCCAACAGCCAATCGCGCAGAATCCCCAGCAATCGGCTGATCAGCGACGACACCGCCACGATCAACGCCGGCATTGCAATTCCCCGGCTTTGCCCGTTGAGCCACCCGCCGCCAAAAAAATGATTAAACATAAATAATAGACCTAATGAAAAACTGCAGGATTGCGGCAAATTCAAGGCAAAACATGAGGACGCGCGAAGCCGTATTTGACATACGGCGACAAGCACCGGAATGTTTTAACGCCGAAGATGCCGTGATCATGCAGTTTTTGCCAAACAGAAGGCCCAAGCCGGCAATAAGCCGAATTCTGTCCCTTTCGCCGGATTTGGCGAAAATGAGCAATCATTTATCTAGCCCCTCGATTACTCTCGGGGTCAAGCGGTCTACTTGGCCGGAATTTTCCCATGCATTCAGAAAATTCCGTTTGACCTTGCACCCGGGTAAGGATTTAGCCGTTTCACTCCCCAATTTGCAATGGGGATTCGCCCTCCTTCGCTCCCTCCTTCGTTAAAACTATGGAGGGCAAGAAAGCTACGGAGGGCGGTTTTTCTTTTGCAAGAAAAACCGTCACTGTTCGCACCTCTATCTCGCGATTGATGGGAATTACCCTCTACCTGTAATCCCGCTGACGCGGAAATAGGTGTTCGGACTTTCCTCCAAGCACATTAATGAATAATGCGCTCAGCGATTGCTTTGCCGGCTTGGGCATTCCGTCCAACTTCATTTTAACAAGTAAAATCCAAATTTGTCAAGATTGATTTAGCGACTTAATTATGATTAAACCACTGCAGGAGGGAATGCCAGGCTATATACTTTGAATTACGAAACTCGTTGAAGCAAGTGTTTTCGCGGAGCATTATTTTGCGCGACCGGCGCAAAATACTAGGAAATTTTATAGCAATAAAATTTCCGTGCTCCGCGAAAATACTTGCCGAATAAGAGTTTCGTAATTCAAAGTATATAATAAGCTACAGGTAGCTTTTCAAGCGGCATATTTCAATCGGACCATTGTAGCTTGTTTGGTGGTTTGACATTCTCTCATTTTCTCATCTTCTCATATTATTGCATTTCTCATTGACAATCAGAAACACCTTGCTATCATAAAAGCGACGTTTGGAGGGCTATGGCCCTGTCACGGCTATCCAAGCTGTAGCCAAGCGTCGCTAAAACATACCGCAATCGCGGTATTTTTTAGTCTAATCGTTTTCCGGATCGCCGCATAAAACTTTTTGGCCTCTTCTTTTACTTTTTCAAAATCTTCTTTTTTAAAATTAAACTTTCCCATTTGATTAATTTTTTGCGTTTTTTTTATCCAAACTCTCCATCAGACAGGCTTTAAATTTTTCCATATTCTCGGTTTTGGCGCGAAAGCCGCTGGCTTTGGGATGGCCGCCGAAAGTAATCAGCAGATCGGCACATTTTTTCATCAACGCCACGCTGTCGGTGCCGTCAATGCTGCGCACCGCTCCTTGGCATTCGCCACCAAGAATTTTATAAATAAAAACCGGTTTATTATATTTCACCGCCAAAATTGACGCCATCGTTCCCAGCAAATTCACCTCCCAATCCGCGCGGCCGCAAAAAATCAGCGGCGAGCGCGGATCAATTTCGCTTTCCACTTTTGCCACCGCGCCGTCAATTTTTTCGCGCCGCAAGCGATTAATTTCCAAAAATTCGCGGATCAATTTTTCGGCGCGCGCCAATGAATCGGTGGTCAACAATTCAAACGCCGCTGGCACGCCGGCGCGCATTTCGCGCACATTGAGCACCGCGATGATTTTGTTTAACCGGCTTTTGAAATTGCGCGAATCGTTTTCAAAAAAAGCGTCGGTGTCAAAAAACGCCCGCAATCCTGGCCGAAACGACCGCTTCAACGCGCCAACCCCCTCTTCAATAATTTCAATGTTGTCGTCCTCGCGCGGCATCATATCGGCAATCGTCGCCAGCGCCGCCATTTCAACAAAGCTTTGCCGCAACTCCCCGTGAAAATCGGCGCCGAAAAATTCTTCGGCCAATCTAAACACCAACCCCGCCGCCGCCAAGAATTTAAACGGATAACTATCCCCCTCTTGCTTGGGATCAATCACGATATCGGCTTCGGGCACTCGCCCCAAAATTTCGTGATGATCGATAATGATCGTGAAAAATCCCGCCCGGCACGCCAACTTCACTTCCTCAAAATTACCGATGCCCAAATCCGCGGCGATTAAAATCGCCGGAGATAACGGTGCCAATTTTTCCAGCGCGGTTTTGGTGATGCCATAACCCTCTTTTTCGCGATCGGGAAAATAATAGGCCGCGGGTTTGCCGCCGCCGTTCTTGATTAATTCTCCCAGCATAATCGCCGCGCACACTCCGTCTAAATCGGTATCGCTGTAGACAATCATTCTTTCTTTATCGGCGATGGCGTCTTTTATTCGTCGCGCGGCCTTTTTTAGATTTTTAATTTCTTTTGTTGTTGTCATTTTTTTGGAGGGCAAGGCATTGAAACGGGACTTTGACTTTCTTTTTCCTCGTCATCGGCGGGCAATCCGGAAAGCGCGGCAATCCCCGGCAATATTCCGCCCGACAAATATTCCAGCATCGCGCCACCGCCGGTAGACAAAAAGTTAAAGTTTTTTTCCGCCTTGTATTTTTTGATCGCCTCCAATGTCTGGCCGCCGCCGGCAACGCGCCACGCACCATGCGCCCGCGACACCGCTTCAATCAAGGTTTTTGTTCCCGCCGCGAACGCGGGCTTTTCAAACCATCCCATCGGGCCATTAAAGAATATGGTTTTGGCGTCTTTAACGATCTCGCCAAAAATTTTGGCGGTTTCCGGGCCGATATCATAGATATCTTCCTCTTGGCGCATCGTGCCCACTCCCGCCACCCGGGAATAACCCTCAACGCCATCTTTTAACGCCATCACCCCGTCAATCGGCAAATGAATTTTGGGCGAAGTCAAATCAATCGCGGCGGTTTGCGAGTCAAGCTTGAACATATCGCGACCGGCGATTTGTTGCTTATGAGCCAAAACTTCGGCGCCGATTTTTGAGCCGATTAACACATGATCGGCAATGCCGGCGATCGCGGCGATCATTTTCGCTTTTGTTTTCACTTTCACGCCGCCAACAATCACCGCCAACGGCCGCGGTGGGTCATTAATGATTTTTTGCAGATTATCAATCTCTTCGCGCAAACAAAGCCCCATAAACGACGGCAAAAGACGCGGCAAAAGCGCGACCGACGCGTGCCGGCGATGGCAAACCGAAAACGCTTCGTTAACATAACAATCCCCGTTTTCCGCCAGCTGTTGGGCGAATTTTGGATCATTTTGTTTTTCCCCTTCGTGAAAACGAAGATTTTCCAGCAGAATTATTTCTCCCGCTCGCGCGCGCGCGATTTCTTTTTTCACCTTTTTGCCGACGCAATCCTCCAAAAATTTCACCGGCCGCGATAAAAGTTTTTGCAAATAACCCGCCACCGGGCGCAAACTGGTCGGTCCGTCCTCGCCCTCCAAATGACTGATCAATATCACCACCGCGCCGTTCTCGGCAAGAAACTTAATGGTCGGCAACACTCTGATCATTCGAAAATCATCCACCACTTGCCCCTTGTCGTCCAGCGCGACATTAAAATCAACTCTTGTTAAAACTTTTTTATTGTTAAAATCACCCTCGTTAATCGTTTGCATTTTTTTGCGTTAATTGGCGCGCCTTTCAAGCCCCGCGCCTCATTCCCCCATTTTAACACGCCCCGCCCCAAACACCAATCCCTATCTTTACACTATAACTTACATAGGTGGCACCTATGTAATTTTATCCGATTATTCAGAGGGTCTAAACCTATAAAATCCGACCAAAATCCATTCCACCCTTCGGGCGAACCATCCCATCAATACCAAATCTATTTCAAATATTCAGAGGGTCTAATCCTCTGAATCTCCCCTCATTTTTTGTTCATTTTATTCATCTGCTCCGCCGCCCTTCACCCCCTCCTCATTTCGGCCTCACCCGCTCCAACCCGCTTGCCAGCGCTTGGGCGACTTCTTTGCTGACGGTCTTCCGATTAGCCATCAATTGGATTTCTTTAACCAGCAAATCAATCTGCCGGTTAATCAACCGCCGCGACGCGGCAATCGCCGCAATCTTGGCTTTTTGCGGCAAGCGATTATTGGCTTGCAATTTCTCCAAAACGGCAAATTCTTTTTGCAATATCTTCAGTTGCGCCGCAATAATCGCGCGTTGCGGTTTTTTAATCAGTCCGGCGGCAACATAGCGATCAAAGTCGGCAATCAGCTCGCCAATGGTGAAAACTTCGTCTTGGGAAAAGGTTTGGTCAATCGCGCCGTCGCCGTCATTGTCAATTTTGATAATCGTTTCTTGATCGGTTAACTCAACTACACCGGAGAGATTTTTTGACACCGGCAAAAGAGAAAAAACTTGCGGCTCTTGCAAAATATCATCTTTTACCGCGCGCGCGGTGAGGGTGAAAAAGCCGTCATCTTCGCCCTGCAGGATAATTTGATATTGCTGGTCTTCGTTTTGGGGTAAATAGACAAATTTCTTGCCGTCGTTAATTTCAAACATCGCGCCGGGAATTTCATTTTTGGGGCCGACACCGACAACATTTTCAATGATATTACCATCTTGATCGGTTATCTTAATTGCCAGCGGGCTGTCAATGCGAAGCGCGATTCCCAGAAGACGGCAGAGGCGATGATCATTGATTAGCTGATCGCGAGTGATGATTTTATTATTCGGCAAGAGAATGTTATTTTGCGAGATAATGCCGGCGATTTTTTGCCGGATGCCATTGGCGCTGGGCATTTGCCCGTGCTTGGCATCGCGGACATAGAAAGTGTTTTTGTCTTTTGCCAGCCGGCGATTGGCGGATTCAAACGGCACAGTGTCATCGCCGTTGGCAAATTCAAAATAATCATAATGGCGGTGCACGCCGTCTTTGTCTTGCATATCCAGCAAAGTGGAAAAAGTCGCCGCGCGGCAACCGACAATATTGTAGCTGTCAATGCCTTTGTCTGCCATAATTTCATAGATATTGTCGCCGTCAAATTCATCGGAATGAAGATTAATGGCATTGATAATGGCGGCATTGTTGGCACCCGCGCCGGCAAGATAAATTCGAGATTGCGCCCAATCAAGATATTTGCCGTCGCTGATTCCCCAACGCTCCGTTTCTTTGACAACTCTCAGCCAGCTTTCTCTGGCGGAAAAATAATTCTTGCTGGGAAGCAAATCATAGGCGGCGGGCATATTCTGCGATATTTTTTTCAGTTCTTGCGGGTTTAATCCAAACACGCCAAAATCCGTGCCCGCGATCAACCCTCTCCCCGCCAGCGGCGCGCCCAAATTGGGCACGCCCAAAAACACCAGCTTGCCGATTTTTGGATCGCCGTTTTCCAAAACATATTTTTTGGCAATCAACCCGCCCAAGCTGTGGGCAATGACATCCACCTTCCCCGTGGGGGATATTTTTGCCAATTTCTCAATTTCTCGTCCCAATAAAACGCTGTTGGTGGCATCCATTTGGCTCACCCCCTCCGGCTTGGGATAAATCCCGCTGGCGCCATAGCGCCAATCATAGGGAAAGGTGTAAAAAGTCTGACCCTCGCTCCCCTCGTTGGCATCATATCCCTGCGCGGTGAACTCATCAATCAAGCCCTGAGTGTAGTCATAATAAAAATTAATTGTATTAAAAAGAGAATAGTTTTTTTTCTTAATCACATCATTCAATATTGTTGCGCTAATTGGCAGCAGATTACTATTAAATGCTAAAACATCCAAAAAGCTATCGTCATTAATGATACTAACGACACGCTCAACATCAAGCCAAAGCAACTGATTATTCACATTGCTCATTTCCGTCCCCAAAAGCCCTGGCACAAAAAGCACCGGTGTTTTGGATAAAATTTTAACATCAAGCGCGGGATCAAAAAATTCCGGGGGCGGGGCAACCAAATCAATCGTGAAAGTTTCATCCGCGCGGCAAACCGCCGCTTCATTGGGCAAACGCAAATCAACTTCAGACGCGTCAAAAAAATCTTCCGGCGGAGCGACCAAATCAATCACCGCCTCATCGTCGGCGCGGCAAACCGCCGCTTGATTGGGCAGGCGAAACAGCGCCTCGCCGGCATCAAAAAAATCCGCGGGCGGAGAAACCAAATCAATTGTGGTGGTCGCGTCGGCATTCTCAATGATAATCTCGGGCAACTCCTGCGCCCACGAATAAGCGAACAAAAAGACTGCGACTGGCAAAAACAAAAACATTGATAAATATCGTTTCATAAATTCAGCCGATTTGAGGAGCTTTATCAACATAATAAATCATTACCCAAATTAGCATTAATGTGATAAACGCTAACCAACATAAAAGTGGGACTATCACTAGAAATAAAAAAAATTTAAGTTTTCTGTCAATTTGCAATTTTTTAATAATTTTTGCCAATCCCATCAAACCAATAAATGGAATTAGCGTCGTAAAATATGCCGTCAGAATACCAATCAATTGATTAAAATTATTAATCGGCAACCACGGTATCTCAATATTCCCCCTAATACCGACAAGCCACAAAATCTCCGGAACCAAAAACATTGCGCCGAAAACTGTCAGCCAAATTTTTTGCTTTTTTGTCATAATTTTTTGCTTATTGGCGTTTGGTGAGGTTTGACCTCACCAGACGAAAGATATAATGCTTCCTATCAGGAGAGCTTTAATACGGATTATAGACAAGCACAGTCGCTGAATCAGTTTTGCATTGACTGCCATACATTCTGGAGGTTAAAATCTTATTCCCTCCACCAACAATAAATTTCGTTAAATCATAATCTCCCCACAAAAAAGCGGCGCTGGGTTGCCCGGCAACATAGCTTCCGTTCAAATAAAGAATCATTAAGCTATAATGGCTTGCTATATTACAGCCCGAAGATAACAAAGAATAAGACGCTCTTTTCAAATCTCCGGGAATTAAAACTGAAAATTCATCAGTATAACCTTCGTCGTCAACGCCGATATTTTCAACGATAATTGTCATTTTTGACGCTTGCGGGTTGGCAAAATCATAATATTTGATCGTGCCCGCGCCGGTATGAGTTATTTTTTGCATCGCGTCTTCAACGGCGACCTTTAATATGTTGTCGGCAATCGTTGCGCCGGTTTTCCAGTTAATAATTTTTCCCAAAGATTCATCTTTCAACAAATAAGCCGCCAACCAACCATCCACTCCAAGATAAATTTTAACGCTTATCTTATCTCCACCGGCACTGTATGGACTATCATTAATAGCATAATGATTACTTCCAATCATAAACGTTCCCCCAACCGATTCCGGAAGTTCAAATAAATTTTTCTTGGCATTTTCAAAGCTTTCCAGATTGACGCCTTCCAGCTTCACATAGGCGGCAATCCCCGCTTGATCTTGGGGAAACGCCGCCTGCGCCGGCGCGGTAAACGCCCCGCCCAAAAACGCCGAAACGCAAACCGCCGTTAATAAACGAACAAAAACATTTTTTTCTGTTTTCATATTTTTTATTTTATTTTTAATTATTTTATTTTTAATTTTTAACAATACAAACGCACCAAAAACAAAACCGGCGATCAAAAAGCCGTCAATCTTTGGGGCGATGTTTCAATTGAAGCGGAACGCAAACGGCAAATTTTATTCCTTGATGGTTCTTCTTTCATAAAGAAGACGCTCTATTCTTTTCGCGCGAAACGCGCCCAACAATCCCATTGTATATCACCTCCCCCTTCCCCCGCAACCCCAAACTTGGCGAGGTGAAACCTAGACAAAAATTTGTCTAGGTGACACCTCGCCCAAGTTAAATAGGTTTATTCAAAAATTCAGAGGGTCTAACCCTCTGCAAAAATTCAGAGGGTCTAACCCTCTGAAACCTGATGCCAAAATCCATTCCACCTTTCGGGCGAACCATCCCATCGAATAAAGATGCTTTTTGCGCGGGGCTGTCCACTCCGTTTTTTATTTAATTTTGGGGC
>Ga0209609_10001867_pt1 | contig 12192 bp, 8 predicted proteins | sample LakKivw325mmetaG_FD_184136 | JGI IMG/M metagenome (GOLD analysis project Ga0209609, IMG submission 184136) | Anoxic lake water microbial communities from Lake Kivu, Rwanda to study Microbial Dark Matter (Phase II) - Lake Kivu water 325m metaG... | ecosystem: Environmental > Aquatic > Freshwater...
GGGGTCAACGGCCTCGAACCCCTCCCGCGCTGCATTGACCAGGAACGAGAGGCTGACGAAGAGCATGGCGATGACGATGCCTGGCGCAGCGGAGACGAACTTCAGGCCGAAGAGGCCGAACGCCTGGCCCAGCAGCGTGCGCCTGCCGAAGACCATCAGCAAGGCGATGCCCGCCGCCGAGTGGGGGACGACGATGGGCACGTCAATGATGCCCTCGATCAGCCGCTTGCCGGGGAAGTCCACCCGCGCCAGGAGGTAGGCCAGGGGGACGCCGCAGAGGAAGGCGATAGCAGTGGCGATGAAAGAGGCGTAGAAGGTCAGGCCGATGGAGCTGCGCACCTCGTCGTCCAGCAGCGTCTGCCAGAGCACCACCGGGCCGGTGGCTGTGATCGTCCGCAGCAACGGCCAGGCGACGAACAGGATCAGCAGCAAGCCGAGCACGACGAACGACGCTTGCATCTTGTTGGCGAACAGGGCACGCATGGGCTGCCTCCTAATGAATCGGATGCATTCAAAATGGGTTGGTAGTTGGTAGGGGCGGGTCTTGCACCCGCCCAGGGCGACCGCAAGGGATCGCCCCTACTGGATTTGAATACACCCTAATGAATCAACGTTTGGAGCGCGTCGGGGAGGGACTCCGAGTGGTCCACGACAGGCGGAAAGATCATTGGGTGCTCGTCTTCCGCCATCACCGCCTGCCCCTCCGGGCCGACCAGAAATTGAATGAACTCGGCAGCCAGGTCGGGATGCGGCGCGTTGTTGGGGATGGTGATGCCGTAGGCGATGGGTCTGCCCAAAAACTCCGGGTTCACGCTCGCGAAGCGCTGGAACGCCAGGCTGACCCGAACGCGAGCGTAGTTCTCCTGGTAAGCCTTGTCGCTCAAGTTGATCTCCACAGGCAGCGCCAGGAACTCCAGACCGTGCTGCCGGGAGACGCTCTCGTATTCGAAGGCATAATCCAAGTCGCCCGATTCCAGCAGACCAAGCAGGCGCACACTCGATCCACGCATCACCAGCCCGCTCTGCTCTTTCGGTTGGAGCACCTCCGGCACGACGATGGTATCTATGCCGTCCCGCGTCTGCACGCGGATGGGCTGAGTGAACCGCTGGCCGAACACCCTGTCGAAGATGAGGTCATCGCCGTAGTACCGCTCTGCCAACTGCGTGGCCATCAGGCCGCGGTAGCCGCAGGCGTCGAATCGCGGATCGGACAGGCCGAACAGCACGTCGGGCCGGGCGAGGATGGCATGCCAATTCTCAGCGTTGATCTCGTCGGCGTAGGCGCTCTGCCGTGTGTAGGCCAGCCCCAGTTGATTCGTGGCGAACTGGAGCGTCCATGAGGCATAGGGCTCACCTGTCTCCGGATCGTGCGTCTCGTACATCAGCATCGGGATCAGCACGTAGTCGGCCACGGCGACGACGTCAGCCAGCTCGTCGAGCTCCGCCACGTAGCGCACACATTGGATGCTGCCGTGGCCCTCCATCAACACATCCACGTTGGGGTGTTGCTCCTCGAATGCTTGCTCCAGGTGATCGAACGGCACCAGGAGGCTGCCAGCAAGAAGCACACGCATCTGTGTTTTCTCCTGCGGCTGTGATGTGCAGGTAATCAGGCTGGCGCACAGCACAAGCATGACGAGCGTTTGAAACACTCGAGATAACGTTTGTGGCATCTTTTTCATCGGCAAGCTGGCGAGTGGCCTCCCCCCTCTTCCCCCCCAATGGGAGAGGAGGAAGGGGGGAAAGTCACTCGCCGTCCTCTTGTTTGAGCAGATCTCTGATGCCTACGGTAGCACCAGTTCGATGGTGACGATTTTTCCTACCCACTGGGAGCTCTCCAGGTTAGGCCCGACGAGCCGCAGCGGCCAGTTTTTCTCTTGCAGGGGCGCGTCGTCCATCAGGTAGGCCACGATGATGTCGTCGTTGCGGGCCACGGTGGCGCTATCGAAGGTGACGCTATAGCCATCACTGGCGATCACGTTGATCTCATAGCCTGCCCCGGCCAAGTCATCGTTGAAGGCGCCTTCCTCGTGCTCATTTTCGTCGTCCACGCGGCCAACCAGCAGCCACAGCGGGATGCCGGTCCAGGTGCGACCTTTGTCGTCGGTCCAGGACATGCCATGGCAACTCGGGGCGGCCCCGGTTTCGAAGGTCCCTCGATCTACGTCCTCAGAGAGCGCGCCTTCCAGGTGGAGCGTCCACTGATCGAGCGCCTCCTTGACCTCGATGGTCTCCACCCACTTGACCCACCAGTGACCGTCAGTCACCAACTTGGGCGAGCCCAGGACCGTCAGCCGGAACTGTCCCTCTTCTTCCTCCGGCAGGAGCTCGCCTTCCCTCTCGTAGGCAATGACGGCCCACAGCTTGCCATCGAAGGGGGCATTCTCACCAGTGACGGGATCGTAGGTGTCGAAGTCGCCGCTGGCGACCTGATCATAGGAGAAAGTCATGGCATAGCCGTCGCTGGCGACGACACGGACGCTGTTCGCCTCGGTGATACCACCTATCAGGCCACACAGGTCCTCCAGGGGGATGCCCTTGTACCTCGATGGTGGGGTGACGTTGCCCACACTGTTGATCAGACCGCCCAGGCCCTCGTAGGCGGGCATCTCCTGGATATCCTCCCAGGTCAGCGTGACGCTCTGGTCGCCCGACCGGATGGTCAACGTCGCATCGGGGATTGGGGCTGCAGGTGTCGGTGTAGGTGCTGGCGCAGCAGGGCTACAGCCGATGAGCAGGATCAGCGCCAGGATGGTGACGATTGTGGAGAGGTTTCGCTTGTTCACGGCTTATTTCACCTCGATGCTGATCACACCTTTGACCCAAACGTTGCTCTCCATCCCCGGCATGGCCAGGCGCAGGCTGTCGTCGTCGAAGGCGACCAGGCAGTCCCCACACGCCTGCGCATCGGCGAGCGGCAGGTCAATGCTGTAGCCGTCGTCGGCGGTGAAGGTGAGCGTGTCGCCCGTGGGGCCAGCCGCCTCCAGAACCTTGCTCAACCGCACGCCCTCGTAGGTTTGGTCGCCTTTCTTGGGATGCTCGACGGTGAGTTCTTCCGCGCCCATCGCCTCCAGATCAGCCTTGGAGAGCGCTAGTTCCTTCTCCACCGCGCCGGTGACGCTCAAGGCGACATGGGCAGGGGGAGCCGGGGCTGCAGGCGCCGCTTTTACCATCTCCTGTAACTCGGCGGGCATGGTGCTAACGTCACCAGCGACAGGCGGCACGATGGGCGGCTGCCCCTGCCCCTCCATGATGGCCTGCCCCTCGGGGCCGAGCAGGAACTTCACGAACTCGATAGCCAGATCGGGGCTGGGTGCGTTCTTGGGGATGGTCACGCCATAGACGATGGGCGAGCCCGTCATGGTCATGGTCGTCCCTGGCTCACTGCCGGCGATGTCCACCGTCGCCTGGCTGTAGAAGTCGGCGTGTTCCACCATGCTCAGATTGATCTCGTCCGGCAGTTCGACGAACTTCAGTCCATGCTGCACCGCCACCGAGCGATACTCGAAGGCGTAGTCCATGTCGCCGGATTCCAGCAAGGCGATCAACTCAACCGACTTGAGGCGCACGTTCTCCGACGGGCAGTGTTCCTCCAACTTGGTGTATAGCCCAGGCACACCGTAGTGCTTCTCGGCCAGTTGCCAGACCAGCAGCGTGCGGTAGCCGCAGGGGTCGGCATCGGGATCGGAGTGGCCATAGATCACGCCGTCGCGGGTGAGGATCTCGTACCAGTTGTCGGCGCTGATCTCGTCGGCGTATTGCGATTGGTCCGTGTAGGCGATGACCATCTCGTTGCGGGCGAACCGGATGTTCCAGCCGGCGAAGTTGGGGATTAGCAGCTTGTCAATCACCGTGTAGTCGGCCGACATCATCAGGTCGGCTTGGCGGCCCAGCTCGCTGATCTTGCGGGCGGCGTCGTTGCTGCCCGAGGCCTCGGTCTCGAAGGTTACGCCCGGGTGCTGGGCCTGAAATTTCTCTGTCAGTTCCTGTATCGGCACGGTGAGGCTGCCGGCGTGGAAGATGATGAGCTTGCCCTCCAGGGCAGGCTCAGGAGTGGCGGTTGGCGGCACAGGGGTTACTGTTGGCGGCACAGGCGTTGCTTGTGCACAGCCGGCCACCAGTGCCAGCACGATCATCAGGGTTACAGATGCCCAGAGTGTTCGGTTCTTCATGGTGAGTCTTCCTCCTTAAGAAGCTTTGGCTTGTTCATTGGTCATTGGATCTGCTCACTTGTATCCTCATCACCTCCTTCCCGCTGCCGCGCCGGAAAGGAGGGTTGAGGACGATTCGGAGGAAGACGCACCTCAGCCCCGGATCTCCTTTCCAAGCACGGGAGGCGTGGCCGTTTCCAGCCACACCCTATCGCCCATGGCCCATAGGCCGAGCCCTTAGGGAACATGGGTCGGAGACCTGAGGGGAAACCAATTTCCTTGCCTGTCCTAGCCGCCAGGCCAGGGTGAGGTTAACTTATCATCTCATTCTCTCGTTACCCCCTTCCACCTCCGATCGGTCGAGCAGGATGGCCGTGACCACGTCGCCTCGGTCGAAGTGGGCCCGGCCAGCCGGCAGCACGAGCAGCCCATTGGCCCCCACCAGGGAGCGCAGCCGGCCCGAGACCTGGAGGCCGGTCGTCTCGGCCCAGTAGACCCCCTCCCGCTCCGTGACAACAGCCCGCTGGAATTCGGTGCGGTCGGGCTGATGGTGGCCTGTACCCGTCAGGGTGATAGGGTGCACCAATACCACCTCCACTCTGGGGCGTTGCAGTCGGGTATGCCCCTGCATTTTGCACAGCGCGGGGCGGACGTAGAGCTCGAAACACACCAGGGAGGACACAGGGAAACCGGGCAGCCCGAAGACGGGTTTCTCCCCCACCGTAGCGAAGGTGAGGGGTTTGCCCGGTTTCTGGGCCACCTGCCCGAAGTGTACGATGCCCAACTCCTCCAAAAGGGGCTTGACCAGGTCCCGCTGCCCCATGGAGACCCCGCCCGAGGTCAGGAGTACACCGGCCACCTCCAGGGCCTCGATCATCAGGCGGCGGAGCTCTCCCTCCTCGTCTCGGGCATGGCCCGCCCAGATGACATCCGCTCCGGCGCAGGAAGCCGCTGCCCATAGTGCGTAGCGGTTGCTGTTGCGAATGAGCCCCGGCTCGAGGGGCTGGTCTAGCTCCACCAGTTCATCGCCTGTGGTCAGTACCGCCACCCTGGGACGGCGGTAGACCTGGACTCTCGTGCACCCCACGGTGGCCAGCAGCCCGATCTCCGGCGGTCCGAGGGGGGTCCCGACGGCCAACATCCGCTCCCCGGCGGCCAGGTCCTGACCCGCTGGCCGGACATCCTGCCCGGGCTTCACGGGCCGAAGCAGCCGCACGCGCCCCTCGGCCTCCTCCGTGTGCTCCACCATCGCCACTGCGTCAGCACCCGGAGGCAGGGGAGCGCCGGTCATGATGCGCACCGCCGTGCCGGGCTGGACCACGACACTGATGGCGGGCCCGGCCATCTGCTCCCCGATGATCTGCCGCCAGACGCTCCTGTCCGCCGCGATGACGGCGAAGCCATCTTTGGCCGAGGCGGGGAAGGGGGGCATGTCCTCGAGGGCTACCACCTCCTCGGCCAGCACCCGGCCCAGGGATTCCCTTAGCCCCACCCGCTCCGTACCTAACACTGATGTATGCTCCAACACGATGCACAGTGCCTCTTCAGGGGGAATCATGGGATACTCGGTCATGAGGCGTGCTCCAGCAGGGCTTTGGTCGCAGCCACGAGGCCGAAGCAGCCGGAGAGCATCATGTCCCCGTAGGGGACGGCCATGTAGTAGTCCAGAGGCGCAGCCATGGCTCGGTGGGGGCCGGTCACGGCCACGAAGGGGAACCCCTCCGGGCAATCGGGATGGACAAAAGCTCCGTGGCCATTGTCAGCGAAGACCTCATCGTTAGAGAGGGCCCCCGCGCGCAGGCGGGCCACGACATCGGCCAGCTTTTCCGCTGACATGAGTGCCGTGTGGTGCTCGAAGAGTCCCCAGATGTGCCCATCCTGCAGCAGCACCCCCACCGTGTGCGCATTGCCCACGTTGACCACAACCAGCCCCTGCTCCTGGTGAGCGGCCACTCCCGGATCCTGCAGCGCGCCCCAGATGGCCGCCGCGCCGGTGTCCATCATCAGGGCTCCGGGCGCATCCTCCTGCACGGCCCTCATGCGGGTCAGGTAGGGGGGCACCTCATCGTAGATCAGATCCCGCAGGTCCCCTCCTCCTTCCACGAATGCCCGCCAGTGCTGAAAGCGGAAGCGCCGCTGACTGGTGGTGAGTGCTTCGCCGTGATCCTGCACCGCAATGGCCACGGTGCTCGGCAGCTCCACTCCAAAGGGGACCAACATGTTTCGCAATGTGTCCAGGTCCACATCCCGGGTGCGCAGGGTGAGCAGCCCCTCGTCGTCAGGGGGTTCCTGCACGATCTCAATCCCCAACTCGCGCACCTGGTCGAGGTTGTCGCGCACCGTCTTGGCCGCGTGAGAGGTAGCATATACTTTGTAGCCGGCCCGGAGGTGGCGTTTCATGGCGCTGACGCAGGGCCCGCCGCCCATGAGGTTGCCGGTCAGGAAGATGGGCTGACCCTCCCTCGTCGCCCGCTCGATGCGCCGGGCCAGTACCCTCGTCCAGGAGGGGAGCACCAACTTGACGCAGTTCTCCACGGGCTGTCCCTCTTCGTAGAGGAGGATGTCCTGTGTGCCCGCCCCGACGTCCATAGCCAGGATGCGGCCGGTGTCGCGCTTCACAGGATCACTCCCTCCGGCCAGTCCAGCATGAGCACCTGGACCCTCTCGCCGGCCGCCAGCTCGCCTCGCTCCTCGGGAATGATCGCCAGCCCATTGGCCTGCACCATGGAGTTGAGGATGCCCGAACCCTGAGGGCCGGTCAGGCGGGCGGTGTACTGCCCATCCTCCTTCTGCACTCGCACCCGCAGGAAATGGCGGCGGTTGTCTTTGCGCTCAATGGCGTCCTCCAGCACCGCCTCGATGGTCGGCTTGTCCCACTCCTTGCGGCCCAGCATTTTGAGGATAGCCGGGCGGGCGAACAGCTCGAAGGAGATCATTGCCGCTACGGGGTTGCCCGGCAGTCCCAGCAGCGGCACCCCGCCGATTTGCCCAAAGGCCAGGGGTTTGCCCGGCTTCATGTTCACCCACCAGAAGTGGATCTCCCCCTCGGCGGCCAGCACCTCCTTGACCACATCAAAATCCCCCACCGATACCCCACCGGAAGTGAGGAAGAGATCCACGCCTTGCTCCAGTCCCTCTCGGATCTTGGCCGAGAGCTCCTCCCGGCGGTCGCGGGCGATGCCCAAAGGAAGCGGCACGCCGCCATAACGCAGCACTTGCGCCGCGTTGGAGGTGCTGTTGGCATCGTGGATCTTTCCCGGCGCGAGGGGTTGATCAACGGGGATCACCTCTTCGCCTGTGGCCAGGATGGCCACGCGGGGCCGGCGAATGGCCCATGCCTCCGCACGGCCCAGGGCGGCCAACATGCCGATCTCCTGAGGGCGCAGCAGCGTACCTCGCGGGAGGACAAGCTCTCCACGGCGCACATCCTCCCCCGCCCGGCGGATATTGCGTCCCCGCCTCACCTCCTCCAGGATCTCGACCGTGTCATCGTCACGCCGTGCCCTCTCGAAGCGGATGACCGTGTCGGCCCCCGGGGGGATGGGCGCACCGGTCATGATGCGCACCGCGGTGCCGGGCTCGACGGCCTGCGGGAAGGTGTAGCCTGCGGCGAGGTTTCCGATGATGCGCAGCCGCACAGGATGGTCCTGGCTAGCCCCGATGGTATCCTCCGCGCGGATCGCGTAGCCATCCATGGCGGAGTTATCCAGGGGCGGGATATCCATGCCAGCGAATACATCCTCGGCCAACACCCGTCCCAGCGCCTCCAGGAGGGGGCCCCACTCCGGCTCCAGTGGTCGCACCAGGGCCAGCATTCGCTCCTGCGCCTCCTCGACACTGAGCATGGGGTAACTTTCAGTCATCTTACCTTTCATTCGCCATTCGCTATTCGCATGGTGCTCCAGCTCCTCTCCTCTGAGCATCTGCAGGGCATGGGGCAGGATGGGAATCAGCACCTCCATCCCTTCGCGCACCGCTTTGGGGTTGCCGGGCAGGTTGATGATCAGTGTCCGGCCCCGGATGCCAGCGACGCCGCGGGAGATGACAGCCAGCGACGTTTTCCTGTAGCCCTCCATGCGCAGCACCTCGGCCAGCCCGGGCATCTCCCGCTCGATCACCTGGAGCGTGGCCTCGGGGGTTACATCACGCGGCGCGGGGCCAGTCCCTCCGGTGGTAATAATCAGTTCCACGCCCTGCTCGCCTGTACCCTTCGGGGTATCGGCCAGTCGGGTGAGCAGCTCGCGTATCTGTTCCCTCTCATCGGGGATGATGGCATAGTGGACGATCTCAGCCCCCATCTTTCGGAGCATCTCCTGTAGCAGCGGCCCACTCAGGTCCTGACGGAGGCCAGCAGCCCCCTTGTCGCTGATGGTGATCACTGCGGCACGGATCATAGTCCTCTTCTCACTCAAACAAAAAATCGGCGCTGCCTGGACAAGGAACAACGCCGACTGACGGATGACGAACGCAGCCGTTGTTCTCCTTTCCAAGCACGGGGGGCAACGGCGTTTCCACCGTTACCGTTGGGCCGAACAACGGGCGAAGGAATTAAACGGACTTGACCACGGATCCTGTCCGTTAAATTCTCCTGTCCGCTGTTGACCACTGCGGCCATGCGCCATGGGACGGCGGGTCCTTTAGGCTACATGGCTCGGAGAACAGACGATAAAGTTGATAGTTCAATTGTACATTGATTGGGCCAAAGGCGCAAATGAGGTCGGCTCCTCTCACAGCGAACGCCGAATCCCGTCCAGCACGGCTCGGGCAGTTGGCACGAAGCCGAAGAAGCGCTCCAGCTTCTCACAGGCGTAGTCGGGACAGTGAGCGCAGTTGGCGACACCCCGCTCTGCACCGCAGGCACGGATGTCGCAGTCGTACCAGTGACCGCAATGTCGCTTGTCGTCGGTCACACAACCGTCGCATATGACAGACTCGACAGTGATGTCGGGCGCGTTGTACTCCTCCCGCCATTGCGCGGCTACCTGCTCCAGCGCGGCGCGGTCGTCCGCCTGGGTGGCGATGTAGGCTGGGCAGTTGGTGCACACCAATCCACAGAAAGCAACCATGCGATCCATTAGATTCCTCCTTTGTTTGTAAGGGTGGTCTACCACTGAGCCTGAGTGGGCTCTCCGAAACTCTCGATGTACTCCAGCGACTGATGCCGGAAGTAGGTGTTGTACAGCTCGGCGTAATGGCCGCCCCGAGCCAGTAGCTCCTCGTGCGTGCCCTCTTCGATGATGCGGCCATGATCCGTGACCACGATGCGGTCGGCGTGCTTGACGGTGGACAGCCGATGGGCGATGATGATGGCCGTCCGATCGCGCATGATGGTCTCCAGCCCCTCCTGAATCTGGGCCTCGGTGAAGGGGTCCACGCTGGCCGTCGCTTCGTCCAAGATAAAGATGGCCGGGTCTTTGAGCAGCACCCGCGCCAGGGCCACCAGTTGCCGCTGCCCCATGGAAAGGTTGGCCCCCCGCTCGCCCACGTCGGTGTCCAGCCCGTCCGGCAGGTTGGCCAGCCAGTCGCCGTGGCTGATGCGCATCGCCGCCTGGCGCACCTGATCGTCGGTGGCCTCCGGTTGGCCGTAGCGGATGTTGTCCCCCACAGTGCCGGAGAAGAGGAAAGGCTCCTGCGGAACCAGCCCAATGTGCTGGCGGTATTGGCCCAGGTCCAGGCGGCGGATGTCTCGGCCGTCAATGAGCAATTGCCCTCCTTGGAACTCGTAAAAGCGGGCGATCAGCCGCGCCACGCTGCTTTTGCCCGCGCCCGTGTGGCCCACCAGCGCCACCGTCTCCTGGGGGCGGATGTCCAGGGTGAAGTCGGGCAGCACGATCTCTTCGTCGTTGTAGCTGAAGGTGAGGTGGTGGAAGGTCACCCGGCCATCCAACCCCTCCACCGGCTCGGCGGCCCTTTGCACCACCTTGGGCTCGGCGTCAATCAAGGCAAACACCCGTTCCGCAGCGGAGAGCCCGTCTTGGAACTGGCTCCAGAAAGAGGCGATACTCATCAGCGGCCACCAGAAGAACCCCACAGCCTGCATGAACAGGTACCAATTGCCGGTGCTGATCGCCCCGGACCGGATGGCCAATCCGCCGGAGTACAGGAGCACTGCCACGCCCAGGCCGGAGGCGACATTCATGACCGGCCAGATCGTGTTGAGGGTCATGCCTCGCCGCAGCCCCACCTGATAGCCTTGCCTGTTGTTGGCGTCAAAGGTGGCATACACGGCGTGTTCCTGGCGAAAGCTCTTGGCCACCATGATGCCGCTGATGGACTCCTGAATCTGGGCGTTGATCTTGGCTGTCACCCGTCGAGCCCGTTGTGTGACCCTGCGGGCGATGCGGCGAAAGCTCAGCGCGATCCCTGCCGCGATCGGCGTCATGCCCAACAGCAGCAACGCAAGCCAAACGTTGATGATGAACAGCCATACGGAGAGGATGGCAACGAGCAAGACCTGGCTGAGCAGGTCCATGATCAACGTGACGACCGAGGAGAAGTCCTGCGTGTCCGACGTGATCCGGCTCACAATCTTGCCCGAGGGGTGCTCGTCGAAAAAGGAGAGGTCGTGCTCGACGGTGGCATTGAAGACATCCTCTCGCAGGTTGAGGACCACGTTCCCCACCACTCGGGCGGAGAACATCTGTCGGACGTAGTTGAAGCCCCAGGCGGCTACGCCGAGCAGAAGCACGCCTCCTGTCAGCAGCAGCGTGGCCTCGACTGATGGGTTCTCGCTCACAAGGTCAATGGCTTTCGAGATGAGGATTGGCCCGCTGGTCCCGGCGAGGGAGTTGAGCGTGAGCATGGCGGCTACCAGGATCATCTGACGCGAGTAGGGCCGGAAATAGCTGATGATCCGGCTCAGCAGTTCTCTATCGCTGTAAGTTCGGTCGTAGGCCTCAGTATCAAGGCCGTCGAGAATGAAGCCCATGACTCCCCGTGTCCTTTACCGTGAGACGTGATGCGTAGAACGCAATGCCCAGCCGTCAGATTTCACTTCTCCTAATCATACCTGGCAAAGATGCGCTGGTAGTCTGGACTACGCTCCATCAGCTCCTCGTGCGTCCCCTGATCAACCAACTCCCCCCCGCGCAGGACCAGGATGCGGTCGGCCCAGCGGATCTGGCTGAGCCGATGGGTAATGATGAAGGTAGTTCGCTGACTACTGATGCGCCGCATGGCCCGCTGAATCCGGTCTTCGGTGGCGCTGTCAATGGCGCTGGTGCTGTCGTCCAGGACCAGGATGCGGGGGTCGGTGAGAAAGGCGCGAGCGATGGCAATGCGCTGGCGCTCACCTCCTGAGAGGGTCACGCCACGCTCACCGACTTCGCTGTCGTAGCCCTCGCTAAAGCCGGTGATGAACTCATGCGCCTGGGCCTCGCGAGCCGCCTGCTCGATCGCCTCCTCGCTGGCCTCACCGGAGCCAAAGGCGATGTTCTCAGCCAGGGATCGGGAGAAGAGAAACACGTCCTGCTCAATGGTGGAGATCTGCGAACGAAGGGATTCCAGGCTCCAATCGCGCACGTCCACCCCGTCCACAAGCACGCGCCCGCTATCGGCGTCGAAGATACGGTTGATCAGCCGGGTGAGGGTGGTCTTGCCCGAACCGGTTTGCCCCACGATGGCGATGGTCTCTCCTGGCTGGGCGGTGAAGCTGACGTCTTTCAGTACCGACTTGCTGTCATAGCTGAAGCTGACATTCTCGAAGACCACTTCTCCCCGGATGGGCCTGGCGACACCGGCCTCGTTTTCGCCCAGTTCTGTCTCCGTGTTGATCATTTCCAGGATCCGCTGGGCGCTGGCCACACCCAGTTGCACCAGGTTGAAGGAGAAGATGGAGATGAAGGTGGGATAGCGGAGCGTGCCCACCAAGCCTATGAAGGTGACCACCTGGCCCAAGGTGATGCCACCCCCTTGCCACAGCAGCATGGCGTGCAAGAAGCTGCCAGCCCAGATCACGCTGAATATCAACATCGGCAGGTAACGGGCCTGGATTTCCCCCTGCCGCACAAAGTAGTCACGGAACACACCCGCGTTGCGGGCA
>Ga0209609_10001871_pt1 | contig 12190 bp, 11 predicted proteins | sample LakKivw325mmetaG_FD_184136 | JGI IMG/M metagenome (GOLD analysis project Ga0209609, IMG submission 184136) | Anoxic lake water microbial communities from Lake Kivu, Rwanda to study Microbial Dark Matter (Phase II) - Lake Kivu water 325m metaG... | ecosystem: Environmental > Aquatic > Freshwater...
CGAGAGCTTGAGTCTGCTGGGTTTCTCCGTGGACCTGTTGACCGGGAGCCTTCGCGCAAAGCAGCGCAGGGAAGTGCTCGAGAGGGTCGCATCGGGCGAGACCCGTATTGTTATTGGGACTCACGCCCTGATACAGGAAGGCGTGGACTTCCAACGGCTCGGGCTTGTGATAGTTGACGAGCAGCACCGGTTCGGGGTTATGCAGCGGGCCGCGCTGATGGACAAAGGGTTGACGCCTGACATGCTGGTGATGACGGCGACGCCAATTCCGCGAACATTGACATTGACCGTATATGGGGACTTGGACATTTCGATCATCGACGAGCTCCCTCCCGGCCGAAAGCCGGTGAAGACGCACTGGAGGAACATCGGCCAACGCAGGAGAGTATATGAAGGCGTCGGTCAGGTGATTGCTAAGGGAAGACAGGCTTACGTTGTGTGCCCTCTGGTTGAAGAGAGCGAGAAGCTGCAGGTGCGGGCGGCCAGCGAACTTGCGGAAGAGCTGCAGAGTAAGGTCTTTCCGGACTTGCGCGTCGGCTTGATGCACGGACAGATGAAGACTGACGAAAAGGACCGGGTGATGGCCGACTTTCGTGACGGGAAGATCGACATACTGGTCTCCACCACAGTAATCGAAGTTGGGGTAGACGTGCCTAACGCGGCGGTTATCGTGGTGGAGGATGCGGACAGGTTCGGGCTGGCACAGCTACACCAGCTCAGAGGCAGGGTGGGCCGAGGCGAGCATCAGTCTTTCTGCGTGCTGATATGCGAGGGCAACAGCGAAGACAGCATCAAGAGGATGCAGGTGATGTCGTCCACCAATGATGGTTTTGTCATCGCAGAAGAGGACCTCAAGCTCCGAGGCGCCGGTGATCTTGGTGGAACCAAGCAGACTGGGGAGCCCACGTTGCAGATAGCTGACATTTTTCGGGACATTGGCGTGCTGGAAACAGCGCGCAAAGAGGCCCTTGAGACTATTGAACGTGATCCCAGTCTGGCAAGTCCTCAATATGCCAGCCTGAGAAAGACTTTGATGCAGAAACACGAGGCGCTGCAGTTGGTGGCGGTAGGCTAGAAGGACAGATATGCAGCGGACACGCGACGGGCGTGGACGCGGAATGAATGGGAAGAGCAAATGCTTAGAGCCGTATATCCCGGCAGTTTCGACCCGGTGACCAGCGGGCATCTGGACATTATCGAGCGAGCGGCCAATGTTTTCGACGGCGTAGTTGTGGCGGTGGCCGTCAACATGGAGAAGAAGCCTCTCTTCACAGTCGAAGAGCGAGTCGAGATGCTTCGATCGGCATGTGGACACTTGAGAAATGTTCAGGTAGACTATTTCGGAGGCTTACTGGTAGACTATGTGGAGAAACAGCAGGCCAGAGTAGTTGTCAAAGGGCTTCGAGCCATATCTGACTTTGAGTTTGAGCTGCAGATGGCTCTGATGAACAAGCGACTGAATGAAAACGTGGAAACGCTTTTCATGATGACCAGCGCGGAGCATTCGTTCTTGAGCTCGGGCATGGTGAAAGAACTGGCAGAGTTTGGTGTAACCCTTACAGGATTGGTTCCACCCTGCGTGGAACAGAAACTTACTGACAAGATTGAAAAAACTAAGCGGGAGGCGCAGCGATGATAGGTGAGGAAACGGTCGAGACGCGGAAAGTTCCTTTTGTGGTTCCCGGGACGCCCAGGGAAGACATTCTGAAGTTGCTTGATGGCCTGGAGGACCTGGCCGACAGCGCGAATTCCCTTTTTGGGAAGGCTTGGGGAGTGGACTTGGAAGAGTTCCACATGCTTACCAACAAAATCAGGGCATCGCTGCCGGACGAGATGCGTAAGGCTACTCGCGTTGCCAACGACTCAACCAACATCGTCGCGGCTGCTCGCGAGGACGCCGAGTCCATTCTGGAGAAGGCTCGCAGAGACTCTGAGGCCGCGCTTAATGAGGCCAGACAGACGGCAGCCAAGCTGATCGATTCCAGCGAAGTCAATCGGCTAGCGAAAGAACAGGCTCAGGAGATTCTCAACGGAGCGGAGTCCGCAGCCCGTGACATTCGCAGGGGAGCCGATGAATATGCCAGGGAAGTCCTTGCAGCCATCGAGAATCACCTTGCCAAGGTGATGGGTGCCTTGCAGAAGGGCCGCGAGAAGCTGGAGAATCGGATTGACATCCAGCATTCCGCGGAGCCAATCATTCCAATGGGAAGAGGCGTGGGACGGTAGCTGGCATCATGCGCTTCGCGGACAGATGTCCCGAAGCGTCTCGAGCAAGTCTTCGGGGCACGCGCCCGCGAAGTATTCACCTGAGGCCCTTTTTTCGGGCTGCGTAGTACAGGCCCGCAACTATGCCTCGGTGTGTAGTGAGGCTTTGAGGAACAATGACCAAATCAGGCGTAATGGAAACCATCTATGCCAAGGCCAGGGCGGCACGCAAGCGCATCGTCCTTCCTGAGGCAGAAGATGTGCGGACAGTCAAGGCTGCGCAAAGCGTAGCTGAGCAGGGACTGGCCGATGTCATACTGGTGAACCCGATCGACAAGATCGAGGCTGCTTGCAGGGAGTCGGGCGCCGACGTGTCCGGGTGCAGTGTTGTGGACCCGGTGAAATCCGACCTGTATGACGGCTTCTGCGAGACTTTCTACGAGATGCGTAAAGCCAAAGGCGTCACTCCGGAGAAGGCCCGCGAGATAGTAGCCGACCCTCTGTATTTCGGGTGCATGATGGTCCACGCCGGAGAGGCTGATGGTCAGGTTTCGGGCGCGACGCACTCGACCGCAGATACGGTTCGACCGGCGCTGCAAATACTCAAGACAGCTCCGGACTGCAAGCTGGTCTCAAGCTTCTTTGTCATGATTGTTCCGGACTGCGAGTATGGCGAGAACGGAGTTCTTCTCTTTGCGGACTGCGGCCTCGTCATTAACCCGAACGCCGAAGAGCTTGCGGAGATCGCGATTCAGAGCTCGAAGACCATGAATTCGCTGCTTGGGTTTGATCCCAAAGTTGCGATGCTCTGCTTCTCTACGAAGGGCAGCGCGTCCGACCCGATAGCGGACAAAGTCATTGAGGCAACCAAGATCGCGAGGCAGAGACGTCCCGACCTGAACCTCGACGGAGAGCTGCAGGGGGATGCGGCTCTTGTCGATTGGATCGGGCAGAAGAAGGCCCCAGGCAGTCCCGTGGCCGGCAAGGCGAATGTGCTCATATTCCCGGATTTGAACGCGGGCAATATATGCTACAAGCTGACTGAAAGGCTGGCTAAGGCCGAGGCATACGGGCCAGTCTTGCAGGGACTGCGCAGACCAGTAAATGATCTGTCCAGGGGCTGCGATGTAGAAGACATTATCAATGTGGCGGCAATAACGGCGGTGCAGGCAATTTAGATGAAGGTTCTCGTTTTAAACAGTGGGAGTTCTTCCCTCAAATATCAGTTGATTGACTCGGAGACAGAAGAGGCAATCGCGAAAGGCATAGCGGAGCGCATTGGTGTGCCGGGGGGCGGCGGCAACGTAAAGCTGGAAATGGCTGACGGCCGCGGCGCCCAGGTCGGGGTCGTGATGAATGATCACGACGAGGCGATGAATCAGGTTTTCGCGTTGCTCACCGACCCGAACAATGGGGCGGTCAGCGGCGTCGGTGAGATTTCTGCAGTTGGGCACCGGGTGGTTCACGGGGGCGAGAAGTTCGTTAGCTCCATACTGGTCAACAACGGCATAGTTGATGAGATCGACAAGATGAGCGCCTTGGCGCCTCTCCACAATCCGCCCAACCTGCAAGGCATTCGTTCGTGTATGAAGCTTATGCCTGGCGTGCCGCAAGTCGCGGTGTTCGATACGGCTTTCCATGCGACCATGCCCGAATACGCATACACCTACGCCCTGCCTTTGGGAATGCGCAACGAGCACGGCATCCGCAGGTACGGATTCCACGGGACTTCTCACAAGTACGTTGCTCGGCAGGCGCAGAAGATACTGGCCGAACGCGGACTCGATCAGGCCAGGACCAGAATCATCACGGCTCACCTGGGAAACGGATGCAGCATGGCGGCGGTTGTGGGCGGAAAAGTCGTAGATACCAGCATGGGAATGACGCCCGCCGAGGGCCTGGTCATGGGAACTCGCAGTGGGGATCTTGACCCGGCTATCCTGCTGTTTCTAGCGAGGGAGCTCGGGCACAGCCATGATGAAGTTGATGATCTGATCAACAAGAAGAGCGGTCTGCTGGGAGTGTCCGGCCAGTCGAGCGATATGCGCGATATCGAAGCAGCTTCGGAGGCGGGAGACGGGCGGGCTGAACTGGCTCTGCAAATATTCTGCTATCGCATAAGAAAGTATATTGGCGCGTACACCGCCGCGATGGGCGGGGTGGACGCGGTTGTTTTTACGGGGGGAATTGGCGAGAACTGCTGGTTTGTTAGGGCCAGGGTTATGGCGGGTCTTGAGGCGCTTGGCATGGAACTTGACCCGGCAAAGAACAAAGGGTGTCGAGTTCTTGCCGACCTGAGCACAGATGCCTCCCCAGCCAGGGTTCTGTTGATCCCGACAAACGAAGAACGGATGATTGCCAGAGAGACCGTGCAGGTTGTGTCCGGGAACGAGAGAAACACCTAGGTGATTCACGGTGGCTAACTTGTCTGGTAGTCCCGACATTCCTGTCGGGCGGCGCCGGAAAAGAGTGTCCGGCCTACCGTAGCCATCGGATGCAGTTCTTGAACCGTGAATTGTCTGGAAGAAGTGTCGCTCACGCGCCCGGTATCGGGGATCGAGAACGAGGTGTGCCGAGAGGTGCTATGAAACTTGACCTGACCGAGATAGCCTTTCACCTTGGCAAGCGGAACAGCTACGAGATTAACGAACCTCCGCTTGAGGACGAGGAGAGCGGTCTGCGCTGCGTTGAAGGGATAACCGGCAAGGTGTCTTTTGCGAACACGGGTAGCGTGATAGTAGTGCGCGGGCGTTTTCAAACTGCTATCGAAGTCGACTGCACGCGTTGTCTGAGTGCGTTCCGCATGGATGTTGACCTGCCCATTGAGGAAGAACTGCCGCTGGCTTCGCCGGTGGCGACGACGGATGAAGAGTCGGAGGACGAACTGCCGGAGGAAGAGAAGGAGCCGTTGTTCTTGGACAATGTGTTCAATCTCTCGGAGTATCTGAGGCAGGCTATAGTTGTTTCGGTCCCGATTCGAACACTGTGTTCTGAGCAGTGCCCTGGTTTGTGCCAGCGCTGTGGAAAGAACCTGAACGAGGGCCCGTGCCAGTGCGAGCCGGAAGAGGCTGATTCGCCGTTCGCTGCGCTTAAGTCTCTACTGGAAGAACCAGGTGGAGAAGACACACGGGCTGGAAGTGAAAACACGGCCCGGCGAAAGCCGGGCAATACAGGAGAGTGATAGACAATGCCTCTGCCAAAAAGGCGACATTCCAATCAGCGCACCCGTTTGCGCAGAACTCACTACAAACTGCACGTGCCGACCGTCATTGACTGCCCACGTTGCCACGCGCCGGCACAGCCGCATCACGCGTGCCCGTCCTGCGGTTACTATGATAACCGACTGGTGGTCAATGTCAAGGAAAGCAAAAAGGGAGGCGAGTAGCGAGTCACCGATTTGGTTGATCTCGTAAACCGCGTATGAGAATTGCTGTCGACGCGATGGGCGGTGACTTCGCGCCTGCTGAGATAGTCAAAGGCGCTGCGCTGGGGGCCAGAACCTACGGCGTCGATGTAGTGTTGGTGGGAGATGAATCTGCGGTCAAGGCTTATTTGACACAGGAGGACGTCTCGTCGAATCGGATTACCATCCGGCACGCATCCGATGTGATTGGCATGGATGAACACGCCGCTGCTGTGCGTACCAAGAAGGACGCGTCGGTAGTGGTTGCCGCCACGCTGGTCAAGGACGGTGAAGCCGATGCGATGATAAGCGTCGGTAACACTGCCGCTGCTATGGCTGTGGCTACGCTCAAGCTCGGCAGGATTGAGGGCATTGACAGGCCTGCGATCGCCACGGTGATGCCTGGGCGGATGGGGCCCACGATCTTGCTCGATGCAGGCGCGGTGGCCGACTGCAGTGTGGATAACCTTCTGCAGTTCGCGGTGATGGGCGCAGTCTACGCCGAGAAGGTTTTGTCGATAAGCAACCCTCGAGTGGCGCTCCTTTCCATTGGCGAAGAAAAAAGCAAGGGCAATGAGCTTACTCGCGCCACACACGAGGAACTGGCAAGAAGCAGTCTGAACTTCGTTGGCAACGTCGAAGGCAGACACGTCTTCTCCAGCACAGCGGATGTGATTGTGGCTGATGGCTTCGCGGGCAACGTGGTCTTGAAGGTGTCTGAAGGACTGGCCGAGCACGTAGTAGCTTTGGTCAAGGACGACCTGAAGGGACATCCCCTGGCCTGGATACCGCTGGCTCTGCTCAGTCCGCTGCTCAATCGCTTGAAGGGCAAACTGGACTACACGGAGTACGGCGGCGCTCCGCTGCTGGGTCTCAATGGAATCTGCATTATCGGCCACGGGCGTTCGAACGCCAAGGCCATGGCTAGCGCGGTCAAGGCGGCTCGAGAAGCCGTAGCGAGCGGGGTTATTGAATCAATCAGAGAGTCAGTCACCGGCGATAAGGCTGGTAGCGTAGCTCAGACCGTCTGATCAAGAGTCAGACAAGGCAGGGAGTGGGTAAACGGCGACTATGGGTGAAGTAAGGCGTGCCGGGATAATCAGCACGGGGTCGGCTGTTCCAAGCAGGGTATTGACCAATGCCGATCTTGAGAAGATAGTTGATACCTCTGATGAGTGGATCACGAACATGACCGGCATCAAAGAACGCCGGATGGCGGAGGAAGGCGAGAACACGTCCGACTACGCTGTCAGGGCGGCTCGTGTCGCTTTGGATCGGGCAAACTTGAAGCCTGCTGACCTTGACATGATCATCGTGGCGACGGTGACACCGGATATGCCATTTCCTTCCACAGCTTCGATCGTGCAGCACGCTCTGGGTGCAACCAGCGTGCCCGCATTCGACCTTGGTGCTGGCTGTTCAGGCTGGGTCTACGGGCTTTCAGTTGCCAACGGTCTCGTAAGCTCGGGGGTGTATGAGCGGGTGCTTGTCATAGGCGCTGATCTTCTCACCCGCATCACAAACTGGACGGATCGCTCCACGTGCATCCTGTTCGGCGATGCGGCCGGGGCCGGCATAGTGGCGCCGGTGGACTCCGACTGCGGGATGTTGGATTTTAGACTAGGCTCGGACGGAGGAGGCGCCGAACTGCTCAAGGTAGCGGTTGGTGGCAGCAGGAAGCCGTGCACTTACGAAGACCTGGATAACCACGCAGACAAGCTCTACATGGAAGGCCGTGAAGTATTCAAGTTTGCAGTCAAGATTCAGGGCGAGGCCATTGAGCAAGTGCTTGAGAGCGCCGGACTGAAAACCGATGATGTGGACCTGGTGATTCCGCACCAGGCGAACATCCGCATCATAGACTCAGCGATAAACCGCCTCAATATCCCTTCAGACAAGTTCTATGTGAACGTCCACAAGTATGGCAACACTTCCGCCGCCTCTATTCCGCTGGCTCTTGATGAGGCTATTGCGGAGGGGAGAGTCAAGAAGGGCGATTGCGTGGCGCTGGTTGGTTTTGGAGCTGGTCTCACCTGGGGGGCCGGAGTCATGAAATGGGCGTACTGAGCGGGAAGAAGCTGGGGTTTGTGTTTCCGGGGCAGGGATCGCAGGCCGTCGGGATGGCACGTGATCTGGTGCAGAACTGCGCATCCTCTGCCAGGCTTTTTGAGCAGGCTGAGGCAATTTGCGGGGCTGGCTTTACGGCTTTATGCTTTGACGGCCCGGAAGAGGAGCTGACGCGGACCATCAACACGCAGCCTGCGCTCTATGTGGCATCGGCAGCCGCCCTTGCCGCCGTATCTGAAGCGGGATACCAACCGAGTGTGACCGCCGGACACAGCGTGGGCGAGTATGCCGCGCTCTATGCAGCCGGAGCGTTCAGCTTTGAGGATGGCCTGAAGCTCGTGCGTGCTCGTGCTGAACTTATGAACCGGGCTGCGGAATCGAATCCCGGCGGTATGGCGGCGATCGTCGGTCTGGCGGGCGAAAAGGTGAAAGAAGCTGTCGCCAGGGCCGCTGATGCGGGAGTAGTGGTTGCCGCCAACTTCAATAGCCCGGTGCAGACGGTCATATCGGGAGAACGCGACGCGGTCAAGAGGGCCTGCGAGATAGCATCCGAAATGGGCGCGAGGAGAGCGATACCGCTTGCCGTAAGCGGAGGCTTTCATTCGCCCCTTATGCGGGAGGCGTCTGACGGCCTGGCAGAAATGCTGAGCCTTGCGCCGATAAGCGACACGCATATTCCGGTGGTGGCTAACGTAACGGCCGAACCTGAGACCGCTTCTGCGCAGATCAGGGAAAACCTGGCGAGCCAGTTGACTGGCAGTGTGCGGTGGGTCGAGTGCGTGGAGAAAATGGTCTCGATGGGCGTCGAGACGTTTGTGGAAGTCGGTCCCGGTACAGTGCTGGCGGGGCTGATCAAGAAAATCGTTGCCGACGCTGAGGTTGTGTCGGTCGGGGATTGGCCTGCAGTGCAGGCGATTTGAGCATGGTCTCCGCACGGAACAGCCCTGGCAAGAGTTCAGGGCGATGTGCGGCGTATATCGGGAGGTGAGTTCTTGTTACTTGAAGGCAAAGTTGCACTGATAACCGGGGCGGGTAGAGCGGGCAAAGGCATAGGACGGTCCATAGCCCTGCGTCTCGCCCGGGAGGGTGCGAAGATAGCTATCGCTGATTTCGTGCCCGATGCCGCAGATTCGGTGGCCAGAGAAGTCGAGGCGCTGGGCGTTGAAGCGCTGGCCCTCTATGGCAGCGTGTCTGCTACGGCTGATGTGGATGCGATGGTCAAGTCTACACTTGACAAATTCGGAAAAATCGATATATTAGTCAATAATGCCGGGATAACCCGGGACAACCTTCTGATTCGGATGTCCGAAGAGGAGTGGGATATGGTGCTGGACACGAACCTCAAGGGAGTGTTCACTTGCACCAAGGCCGTGGCCAGAGAGATGATGCGTGCCAGATCAGGCAAGATTGTCAATATGGCCAGCGTGATGGGTATGGTTGGGAACGCCGGTCAGGCGAACTACTCCGCAAGCAAGGGCGGAGTGATTGCGTTGACAAAGACCAGTGCAAAGGAACTCGGTTCCCGTGGGGTCAATGTCAACGCGGTGGCTCCCGGCTTTATCCAGACAGTGATGACCGACGAAATGCCCGAGGATGCTAAAGCGAGCATATCAGACCAGATACCGCTCAGGCGCCTGGGCACTCCGGAGGATGTCGCGGAAGTGGTGCTGTTTTTGTGCACCGATGCCGCAAGCTATATCACCGGACAGGTGATCGCCGTAGACGGCGGAATGGTTATGTAGGAGGATAAATGACTTGGCTACGACTCTGGAACGCGTGAGAAAAGTTGTTGTTGACAGGCTGAAGGTAAGCGAAGATGAGGTTACCGAATCAGCATCTTTCACTGATGATCTCGGAGCTGATTCACTCGACGTTGTGGATCTGGTGATCGGTTTTGAGGACGAGTTCGAGATTTCCATCCCGGACGAAGAGGCCGAGAGGATTCAGAACGTTCAGCAGGCAGTGCAGTATATCGAAGAGAAGATACCTGCCTGACGGACAAACCGGACCGTCTCGCCAGCCCTGAGTGGCCGGTGAGGACGGGAGCAAGTTGAGAACCTGATTATCCCGGGCTGTGTACGCCTCTGCTGCACGGTCTGGGATAATCAAGTATATCGAGAGGGCTTAATGCAGAATAAACGGGTAGTCATAACTGGTCTTGGGGCCATAACTCCGCTTGGCAAGACAGTGGACGAGTTTTGGCAGTCCATCATCGCCTGCAAGAATGCGATAGGGCCGATAACGAAATTCGACGCGTCTCAGCACAGCACGACCATAGCGGCTGAGATCAAAGATTTCGACCCGGCCGAGTACGTTGACCCCAAGTTGGCGCGCCGTATGGACGTATTCACGCAGTATGCGGTTGCCGCGGCGCTCGACGCGCTGAAAGACAGTGGGCTTGAGATCACTGACGAGAACGGACCGGAAATTGGCGTGCTTATGGGAAGCGGAATTGGAGGAGTCGAGACGTGGGAGACCCAGCAGAAAGTCATTGACGCCTCCGGGCCCAAGCGGGTCAGTCCGTTCTTCGTGCCGATGCTGATCGCGAATATGGCCAGCGGAATCATTGCCATACTGACTCAGGCCAAGGGCCCGAATATGGCAGTTGTTACCGCCTGTGCCACAGCGTGCCACTCCGTAGGTGAGGCGTGGCACATGATCAAGCGTGGAGACGCGATCGCCATGTTAGCGGGGGGGTCGGAGGCAGCCATAAGGCCGCTTTCCTGTGCCGGGTTCTGTAACATGAAGGCTTTCTCCACGCGCAACGACGATCCCGAGCACGCGAGCAGACCGTTTGACAAGGACCGAGACGGGTTTGTGATGGGCGAAGGCGCGGGCACGCTGGTGTTGGAGGAACTTGAGCACGCAAAGTCCAGAGGCGCAAAGATATACGCGGAGTTGATTGGCTACGGGCTTTCAGCGGACGCGCACGATATGGTGGCCATACACAACGCCGGAGCGACGCGAAGCATGCTCAACGCGATCAGGAGCGCGGGGATCGAAGCTAGTCAGATCGACTACATCAACGCCCACGGAACGTCGACTGTGGTTGGAGACCCTGAAGAAAGCAAGGCAATTGAACAAGCTCTCGGTGACCACGCAAAGAACGTTATGGTAAGCTCTACGAAGTCCATGACTGGCCATCTTCTGGGGGCCGCCGGTGCGGTCGAGAGCATAGCTTGCATAAAGGCTCTGACAGAACAAGTGGTGCCACCCACTCGCAACCTGGTGGAGCCGGACCCGGAATGCCGGCTCGACTATGTGCCGAATGAAGCACGCGAAGCCAAAGTGGAGTATGTTCTGAACAACTCCTTTGGATTCGGTGGGCAGAACGGATCGCTTATATTCAAGAAGTTCCGCGAATAGGATGTCCGGCAGCCGCAAGGCTGCTGCAGATTTGATGGAGGAGTCAATCCAGATGAGCATATCTCAGAGAGCATTCAGAATAAACCCCTCACCGACACTTGCCATAACGGCAAAGGCCAAGGCCATGAAGGCCTCGGGCATCGACGTTATCTCGTTCGGGGCAGGAGAGCCCGACTTCGACACACCGGACTTCATTAAGAACGCGGCTGTCGAGTCTCTACAGGCGGGCTTTACCAAGTATGCGCCCACTTCAGGCACCCCTGAGCTGAAGAAAGCGATATGCGAGAAGCTCAAGCGCGAGAACGGCCTGGAATACGAACCCAAGAACATCATCGTGTCGCTGGGCGCGAAACACTCGATCTACAACGCAGTGCTTGCGCTCATTGATCCGGGTGACGAGGTGATCATACCTGCCCCATACTGGGTCAGCTATCCTGAGATAGTGGGTATGGCTGACGGCAAATCGGTCTACATCGAGACTGACGAGAGCACCGGTTTCACGGCGAGCATTGACCAGATCAGGGCGGCAGTCACTCCGCGGACAAAGATGCTTATTCTCAATAGTCCATCAAATCCTACAGGCGGAGTCTACAGCCGCAGGCAAATCGAGGAGATTGCGGCTCTGGCTGTGGAGAAGGGCTTCTACGTGCTGTCCGACGAGATATACGAGAAGATCATCTACGATGGACTTGAGCACGTCAGCGTCGCGTCTTTCGGCGAGGAGATCAAGAAGCTCACCATCACAGTAAATGGTCTCTCCAAGGCATACTCAATGACTGGGTGGCGTCTGGGTTATGTCGCGGCCGAAAAGGCGATTGTCGACGCTATGGACGCCATACAGGGGCACAGCACCTCCAACCCGGTGTCGTTTACTATGCCTGCCGCGACAGCGGCCCTGAACGGGCCTCAGGACGTTGTCACCGCCATGGTTTTGGAGTTCGACAAACGTCGGAAGTATATCGTGGACAGGCTGAATGCGATTGATGGAGTTACCTGCGCCACCCCGGGCGGGGCATTCTACGTATTCCCCAACGTATCCGCGCTCTACAACCGCGGGTCCAGGAAATTTGCTGGATCCGACGAATTCTCCGAGTCTATGCTCGACGAAGCCAAAGTGGCACTGGTTGCGGGGAGCGGCTTTGGTGCCGC
>Ga0209609_10001873_pt1 | contig 12180 bp, 9 predicted proteins | sample LakKivw325mmetaG_FD_184136 | JGI IMG/M metagenome (GOLD analysis project Ga0209609, IMG submission 184136) | Anoxic lake water microbial communities from Lake Kivu, Rwanda to study Microbial Dark Matter (Phase II) - Lake Kivu water 325m metaG... | ecosystem: Environmental > Aquatic > Freshwater...
GGATTTTATCTTACCCCTCACCCACTCCCAATCCGGGTTACCGTGGTCAAAGAACGACTTAAAGTTATCCTTCAGCCACTCGTAATAATCATCCTCTACATACTGGCAAAAAGCCTCAACCAAGGCATTCCTGAGAATATCCTCAGGAATTTCTAGCTCCAAATCTTTTAATTTGCAATCTAAGAATTCCTCAACAACTTTTCTGTCAAGCATGTTTTGCCTCCTTAGGTTTATATGAACCTCGCTTCTCTAACAGTTGAGGTTGAGGGAGTAGGTTTCCTCTTTTCTTGGCTGTGGGCGTTTTATATTCTACCAAACTTTTCTTACTCACTTTGGTCTTCTTCCCTATCCTTCCAACCGATAAAGGTAATTCCTGAAGCATCCTTGCTGTTTCTAGCCTCTGTTCGGCTATTTGACAGTATTTTTGTGAAATATCAATATGAATGAAATGTCGACCTGTTTTTTCAGCTACTACTGCTACCGTTCCTGTTCCCCCAAACATATCAAGGACGATATTACCTCTATAAGTATAGAACTTAATAAGCCTATATATTAACTCCTCTGGAAACGGAGTAGGATGCCCCCTTCGCTGCGACTCTGGTGGTATATACCAGAAACCATCAGAGAATCTCATAAACTCATCATTTGTTATATCTCTATCCTTACTGTCACCTTCCAGAGTCCAAGAATCTTTGCAAAAGACCAAGACATATTCCCAAGAGGGTACAATATGAGGATTTGATGGACTCATCCAGCTTCCCCACGCGGTTCTGCGCTTCATAGTCTGTTTATACCAGATTATCTCAGTTCTCATCGTCATTCCGATTTCCCTTAGCTGGTTAGAGAAATCGTGATGAATAGGTCTAAAATTCTTTATGCTTGTAGGAGCAATGTTTAGGGCAAACCTCCCCCCTTGGACTAGCACACGCTTTGTCTCTATCCAGACCTTTTTCATCCATTCCAGATAATTGTCATAAGCCAGACTATCATCATGGTTATCATATTTTATGCCCAAATTATAAGGCGGTGAGGTTACTGCCAGATGGACTGTCTCATCTGGAATCTGGCTCATGACTTCTAAGCAATCTCCACAAATTATTTGATCTAAAAAATCCATCATCTCGTTCCGCCTACTGTTCCTTGATGTAACGATAGGCTGTTCGACCTTGCACAGGTAAAATCTTCTTGCCAGTTCTTTGCCTTATTCTACGTAAAGCCCTCTGCCAATCAAGGGCTCCTTTCGAAACCAATTGTATCATTGTTGACGGAATATCTTGGTTGGGGAACCTATCAAATAAAGTTTCAATCCTGCTCTCAACAGTCTGTTTATCCATAACTTCTTTCATAGCCTCAGATGGCACACTGTCTACCCAAGCCTTCTTACCTCTATTACACTCCTCGCATAAAGTTAGGAGATTTTTGATATCGTTTGTACCACCCCAATCCACGGGTATAATATGGTCAACAGTCAGTTTTACACCATTGTCAGCGCCCCGTCCACAAGCTTTACATCTGAAGGAATCTAGGCTAAATACCTGGTATCTAACCTTTTCACTTATTGCCTTTCTTTCACCACGAGTGACACCTTTTTCTAAAGAGGTTAGCATCACATAACCGTCACCACGCACATCTATCTTCCAGCCTTCTTGCCTTAAAAGACGGACAGTCCTTGGTACATCATTCAATCCAGAGAGATTTCGTAGCTCTTGGTTATGTATCCACTCACCAACATGCTTTCTGAGGTACTCTAATGTTTGTTGTTTTCCGCTAGGCATTTCACCCTCCTTTCACCTCCCACAGCAGTGCTTGTATTTTTTCCCTGAGCCGCAGGGGCAGGGGTCGTTTCTGCCTATTTTCTTGCCGCCGACCTTTGCCCGCTGCTTACTGGTACCACCCCTGTTGATGGCAGCTTTAGCCATTGGTGAAGGTGCTTGTTGCGGGGCTTCCCGCCGGACAATGCCCACATGATATATGGTGTGAACCACATCATGCTGAATCGCCGACAGCAGGTCCTGAAACAGGTTATGCCCCGCTGTCTTGTAGGCGACCAGCGGGTCGCGCTGACCTACAGCTTGTAACCCTATCCCCTCGCGCATATTTTCCATCGCTGTCAGGTGCTCCACCCACAGGCTGTCTATGTAGTGAAGCATCACTCGCTTCTCTACATCCCTCATAATATCTGAGCCCAGCTCCTTTTCCTTCTCCTCATAAAGAGTCTCTGCCTGCCCAATGAGCCTCTCTTCAATCTCTTCTGGCTTCATCTGGGAAAGGGCGCTGGCACTGAGTGCTGGCGGCAATGGGAAGATGGCAGACGCCTCACCGACTAAACCGTCTATGTTCCCGCCCATGCCATGCTCGTCAGCAGTATGGGTGGCGACTATACCTTGAATCTCCTCCCTGACCATTGACAGGATGTTTGCCTTCAGGTCGGTACCGCTTAAGAGCTTTTTACGCTCACCGTAAATAACCTCACGGTGCTTATTAACCACATCATCATACTCTACCAGGTGCTTACGCATATCAAAGTGGTAGCCTTCCACCCTGACCTGAGCCGATTCAATGGATTTATTCACCAAGGCATTCTCAATGGGGGTATCCTCGTCCATCCCCGCCCACTCCATAAAGCTTTTGATTCGGTCGCCGCCAAAGCGCTTGACAATATCGTCCTCTAAAGAGACATAGAATCTGGAGCTTCCCGGGTCGCCCTGCCGCCCGGCTCTACCCCGGAGCTGGTTATCAATTCGCCGTGCCTCGTGGCGCTCGGTGCCGACAATGTGAAGCCCGCCAAGCTGAACTACCTTTTCATGCGCCTGCTGCCACTCCTTTTCCTCCCTGCCTTCAGGGTTACCCCCCAGGATAATATCAACACCGCGCCCCGCCATGTTGGTGGCGACGGTCACTGCCCCTGGCTTCCCTGCCTGAGCAACGATATACGCCTCCTTCTCATGATGCTTGGCATTAAGCACCTCATGGGGGATGCCCCTCTTGGTCAACAGGTCGCTCAGATATTCTGAATTCTCAATAGATACCGTGCCAACCAGCACCGGTCTTTCCTGCTGATGAAGCTGCTCAATCTCACGCACCACTGCCTTAAATTTAGCCTTCTCATCCTTGTAAATCTGGTCGGGGAAGTTCTGGCGAATCATCAGCTTATGGGTGGGAATCATCACCACCTCAAGCTTGTATATCTTGTGGAACTCCTCAGCCTCGGTGACGGCGGTGCCGGTCATACCAGCCAGCTTTTGATACATGCGGAAGTAGTTCTGGATGGTAATGGTGGCAAAGGTGCGGCTTTCCCGCCGAACATTCAAGTGTTCCTTCGCTTCTATTGCTTGATGCAATCCATCTGAGTAGCGACGTCCATGCATCAGCCTGCCGGTAAACTCATCAACAATAACAATTCCTGGCTTTCCATCCTCAACTGGATTTATTACATATTCGCGGTTTTGGTGGTAAAGCGAATGGGCGGTCATTGAATGACGGAAGACCGCAAGGATGTCGTTGCGTCTCTTGGCTTCTTCAATTGTTAATTGCCTAGTCTCCTCCTCTCGTCCACCAAAGAGGTCGTCTACTTTCATGCCAACGGCCCTGGCGAGCCTCTCCTGTCCACGCGCCGTCGCCCTGACAGTATGCTCCTTCTCAAATGCGATATAGTCGTACTGCTCCTCCAGCGCGGTAGTTTCAGCCACCTCCTCCTGCGTCAGCGGCTCGTGCGTTAAGACCTTGAACTTCAAGCGACTAACGACGTCGTTAATGGCCTTATACAGCTGTCCAGCGTCCTCAGCCTGACCGCTGATAATAAGCGGGGTTCTGGCTTCGTCAATAAGGAGATAGTCCACCTCATCAACGATGGCGTAGTTAAGCGGGCGCTGGACATACTGAGATAGGTCTATAACCATGTTGTCCCGTAGATAATCAAAGCCGAACTCGCTTGAGGTGCCGTAGGTGATATCTGCCTCGTAAGCCTGTTTACGGGTTATAGGGCGAAAGTGGCGCCAGCGGCTGTCGCCGGAGTCATAGTCCGGGTCATAGAGGCGGGCGGGAGCATATTCATCTGGCGTCTGCTGAGGGTAGATGCTGGCTACCAATACCCCCAGGGCGTGATAGATAGGTCCCATCCAGTAGGGGTCTCTTCTTGCCAGATAGTCATTAACCGTAGCCAGGTGGCAGCCTTTGCCGGTAAGGGAGTTTAGATACAGGGGGAGGGTAGCCACCAGGGTCTTGCCCTCGCCGGTTTTCATCTCAGCGATTTTGCCCTCATGAAGGACAACCCCACCCATAAGCTGGACATCAAAGTGGCGCTGACCAATAGTCCGCTTGGCTGCCTCACGAACGGCGGTAAAAGCCTCAGGCAGAAGCTCATCAAGGGAACTGCCGCTTTTAAGCCGAGCCTTGAACTCGTCAGTCTTGGCACGAAGCTCGGCATCGGTTAGCCTCTCAAATTCAGGCTCTAGCTGGTTTATGGTGGTTACCAGAGGCTGAAGCCGCTTTAGCTCTCTCTCATTGGAATCAACCAGTCCACCCAACCACTTAAACATGGCTCACCCCTGGTCAAACATAGCTCCTATAGATAGTCCGGTATGGATGCGGTGGATAGCTTCACCTAGTAGTGGGGCTATAGGCAAAACGGTAACCTTGTCCAATTTCTTTTCATCGGCGACAGGCACGGTATCAGTAACTACCACCTCCTTCACCGGGCAAGAGGCTATCCTCTGGATAGCCGGACCGGAGAATATCGGGTGGGTGCAGCAGGCATATACCTCTTTTACCCCCCGCTTTTGCAATGCAGAAACAACGCCCACCAGGGAACCGGCAGTATCTATTTCATCATCGACGGTAAGTGCCACTTTGCCCTCCACCTCACCGATGACATTTAGTGTTTCAGCCTGGTCAACATTGCCCACCCGTCTCTTTTCCATAATAGCCAGGGGGGCATCAAGGTTAGCTGCCAGGTCTCTTGCCCGCTTGGTAATGCCGATATCAGTGGCAACTACCACCAAGTCATCAAACTCCCTTTCTTCAAAGTAGCGACTGAACAGGTAAAGTGCAGTCAGTTCGTCAACTGGGATGTTAAAGAAGCCCTGAATCTGGGCAGCATGTAAATCCACAGTCAGCAAACGGTTGGCGCCAGCCACGGTAAGCAGGTCAGCCACCAACCTGGCGGTTATCGGCACCCGGGGCTGGTCTTTCTTATCAGTGCGACCATAGCCATAATAAGGGACTACAGCGGTAATCCGCCCCGCCGAGGCTCTCTTCAGGGCATCAAGCATAATAAGCAGTTCAACCAGATTCTTATTGACTGGTGAGCAAAAGGGCTGAATAACAAAGGTGTCTCTCTGGCGAACGTTCTCCAGAATACGGACAAAGATATTCTCGTTACTGAACTCAAAGGCCTCACACTTACCCAAAGGTATGCCCAGATAGTCAACCACTGCCTCTGCTAGAGCTGGGTGGGCATTACCGGTGAACACCTTTAGCTCATCCATCACTCATTGCCTCCTGTTAAATACGGCTTTCTCTCATTATAGCACTATTATTTATCTACCTCACCCCCTGTATCCCCCTCTCCTTGGTAAGGAGAGGGGGAAGAAATAGAAAGAGGGGGCGTAAGCCCCCTCTTTAAAAAATTCCTCTTCACTAACTAGTTATTTCCTTTATTGTGTGCTTTGTAATATAGTAAACACTTAAAACGAACACGATTGAAGAAAGCACTATGTTGAGTATTAAGCTTAATAGCCTTGGTAAGAAATATCCAATCAACAAACTTGCTATTATCAATACCAATGTTATGACAAGATATTTCCAATTCCACTGCGTGAAGTTCTTGAAAGTAATTATTTTGGGTGGGAAACCTTTTCCTTCAGCCGTTGCGGTGGGCACTTCTATATTTACATCTTTTCTCTTACCCATTAATACACCTCCCAGTATTTATTCCCCCAAGGTATTGTAGCACCAGCTTAATCTTTTCCTCAAGGGTTAATTATTTGGGGTATTTAAGAGGGGCATTAGCCCCTCTTTTAATAAAATATTCCCCCTTCCCTTACTAAGGGAAGGGGGTCGGGGGATGGATTTCCAAAAAATCTCAGTCATCAATACCGGGTACCGGGAAGCGAGAGCACATCTGGCTAACCTCGTCTCTTATCTGTTTCTGAACATTCAGGTCATCAATGTTAGTAATTACCTTTACCATCAGTGAGGCGATGCGCTTCATTTCTTCCCTGCCGAAGCCTCGGCTGGTCACTGCTGGTGTGCCCAGTCTAATGCCTGTGGTTATTCTGGGCGACTGCTGGTCAAAGGGAACGTTGTTGCGGTTAACCACAATGCCTACCGCCCCTAAAGCCTCCTCGGCTTGTTTACCGGTGATGCCAATCTCAGTGAGGTCGACCAAAATGAGGTGGTTATCAGTTCCACCTGAGATTAAGCGCAAACCGAGTCGCTGGAGCTCACTGGCTAAAACTTGGGCGTTATCCAGTATTGCCTGTTGATAGTCAGTGAAGCTGGGTTGCATCGCCTCATAGAAAGCTACCGCCTTGGCAGCAATAGCGTGCATCAGTGGTCCCCCTTGCATCCTAGGAAAAACAGCGTCATCTATTGAAGAAGCTAGCTCTCTCCGAGATAGAATAAACCCACTTCGCGGACCGCGTAGTGTCTTATGAGTAGTTGAAGTTATTACCTCGGCGTAGGGGACAGGAGTGGGATGAAGCCCCACAGCTACCATGCCAGCGATGTGAGCCATATCAACCATTAACTTGGCTCCCACCAGGTCAGCGATGTGCCGGAAGCGCTCAAAATCGATAATCCTGGGGTAAGCACTGGCGCCAGCCACAATCAGCTTAGGCTTATGCTTTAACGCCAGCCTCTCTATCTCCTGATAGTCGATCCTTTCCGTTTCCCGGTTAACACCGTAGAGGATGAAATTATAGGACTTACCGGAAAAGCTCACTTTATCGCCGTGGGTGAGATGACCGCCGTGAGCCAGGCTCATGCCCATGACCGTGTCGCCATATTTCAGCAGGGCATAGTATACTGCCATATTAGACTGAGCGCCACTGTGTGGCTGGACATTGGCATGCTGGGTATGGAATAGCTCCTTTGCCCGCTGGATAGCCAAATCTTCCACTATATCCACATTCTCACAGCCGCCGTAATAGCGTTGCCGGGGATAACCCTCAGCATACTTGTTGGTCAGAAACGAGCCTTCTGCCTCAAGCACCGCCCGGCTGGCATAGTTCTCAGAGGCGATAAGATTTATTGTTTCTTTTTGCCGCTTTGCTTCCAGATATAAGGCATGGCTGATTTCTGGGTCAGTTTGGCTTAGATAGTCCATTTTTCCTCCTGGCTCAAGTCTACAACTGCATCTCTCGAGTGTCAACCAAGGTTGCTAAACGACCTCTTAACGTGTTATCATAATCAAAAGGCAAGCTAATATGTCAGCTCTGAGCGAGCTTTACCAAGAGATTGCGCTTTGCCATCAGTGCGAGATAGCTAAATATCGGAATAGGGTGGTGCCTGGTGAAGGGGCGGAGGACGCCGAAATAATGTTTATTGGCGAGGCACCAGGTTGGCATGAAGACCAGCAGGGGCGCCCTTTTGTCGGACCAGCGGGGAAATATCTGGATGAATTACTGGCTTCTATCGGCTTAAGTCGAAAGCAGGTCTATATTGCCAATGTGATTAAGTGCCGTCCTCAGGGAAACCGTGACCCCCTGCCTACGGAAATTCAAAACTGTCGCCATTGGCTAGAACGCCAGATTGAGATTACTCACCCCAGGATGATTGTCACCCTGGGGCGTTACTCCATGGCGATGTTCTTCCCTGGCAAGAGTATAAGTAGGATTCATGGCACGGCTCAAAAGTGGGATAATGTTATCTACTACGCCATGTATCACCCGGCAGCAGCTCTGCACCAGGCGAGCTTACGCCGTGCCATAGAAGAGGATATGCTCAAGATTCCTTCGCTCCTAGCCCAGGCAGAAAAGATTAAAGAAGAACAGCACCAGCCACAGCAATTAACTATGTTTTAGGTGAAAAATATGCTTAAACCAAGATTAAAGATAGTCCCCCTCGGTGGGCTAAGTGAAATCGGCAAGAACATGATGGTGATAGAATATCAAGATGACATCATCGTCATTGATGCCGGGCTGATGTTCCCCGGTGAGGAAATGCTGGGTATTGACCTGGTAATCCCGGACATCAGCTACCTGCTGGAGAGGCGGGAGAAAATAAGGGGCATAGTTATCACCCATGGTCACGAGGACCATATTGGCGCCCTGCCTTATCTCCTACCTCAGCTTAATGTGCCGGTCTATTCCACCAGGCTTACCCAGGGGCTTATCTCGGTGAAGCTTAAGGAAAGAAAGGCACTGTCAGGGGCTAAACTTAAGGTTATACCCTTTGGCGGTCAGGTGACACTGGGAAGATTCAGGGTTGAGTTCTTCCCGGTTTGCCACAGCATACCTGACTCGGCAGGTCTAATCATATATACCCCGGTTGGCACTATTGTTCATAGCGGAGATTTTAAGCTTGATTATACCCCAGTTGATGGTAAACCAACCGACCTTTCTCGGCTGGCTCAGCTAGGGGCACAAGGGGTACTGCTTCTGCTCTCCGACTCCACTTATGCTGAACTCCTTGGTTACACTCCCTCAGAGAGGCTGGTTGGCGAAACTCTGGACCATGTCATGGCTGAGGCATCGGGAAGGGTAATTGTGACTACCTTCTCATCCCTAGTGTCTCGCATTCAGCAGGTTATTGATTCAGCAGCCAGGCACCAGCGTCGTGTCTTTATTATTGGGCATAGCATGAACGATATAGTCCACATGGCGCTGGAGTGGGGGTATCTGAAGGCTCCCGATGGCATACTAGGCCGGATGGATGAACTCAAAGGCATACCTCGCAATCGGGTGGTCTTACTCACTACCGGAAGCCAGGGGGAACCAACTTCGGCTCTGGTTCGTATCGCCAACCGAGACCATCGTTATGTTCATATCATTCGTGGGGACACGGTGGTTCTATCAGCCACCCCGGTCCCGGGTAATGAATCGCTAATCAACCGGACAGTGGATAGCCTGTTCAAGCAGGGGGCTCAGGTCCTCTATGATAAGGTGGCACAGGTTCATGTCCATGGGCACGGTAGCCAGGAAGAGCTGAAATTGCTACTAAATGTAGTCAGGCCGAGGTTCTTTATTCCCCTCCACGGCGAATATCGCCACTTGAGCCTTCATGCTAAATTAGCCCAGTCTGTGGGTATCCCCAAGGAAAATATCTTCCTGCTGGAAGATGGCGATATCCTCGAGCTTAGCCCACAGGCGGGCAAGAAAACAGGTAAGGTTAGCTCAGGCAATGTGTATGTGGATGGTCTGAGCGTAGGTGATGTTGGCAGCGTAGTTCTCCGTGATAGGAGAATGCTGTCACGGGATGGAATAGTGATGGTAGTTATCACGGTTAACCGGCAAACCGGCAAACTGGTGGGGCGCCCCGATATTGTATCACGGGGTTTTGTTGAGCCGGGGGAGACTAAAGATATGATAGAGGAGAGCCGTGACCTGGTGGCTCGAGCCTTAGACCATAGTGGTGTCCGGCCGGCTGACTGGGGCTTTATCAACGCCAAAGTCAGGGATGTATTGAATAGGTTTTACTATGAGCAGACCAAGCGTCGTCCTATGATTCTCCCTGTTATGGTGAAGGTGTAGCAAGGATTAGCAACCTATCCCCCTGACCCCCTTCCCTTACTAAGGGAAGGGGGAGTGCAAGTAAGAGAGGGGCTTTGCCCCTCTCTAAAATCTCTTCCCCCCTCTCCCTGAAAGGAGAGGGGGATAAAGGGGGTGAGGTTAATAAACAATCTACCAAAAGGTGTAAGGAGTTATATGGCTAAGAAGAAGGCTAATACCAAACACAAGCCTAAAGGCAAGCCGTGGTGGAAGCGGTTTTTCCATTTCATAATACTGCCACCGGTGCGGCGGCTTATACTGGTGGTAATTATCGTAGCCGTGCTATTCTGGCAGTGGTCGACACTGACCTCGTGGGCTGCCGGTGTTAGAGATAGCACTTTAGCCCTGTTTAGCTGGGGGCTAGTGTTACTCGTGATAGCCTTTGGTACTTTGGTTGTGGCGGCATGGCGGTGGGGGGTGCCATTCCTTATCTATCACTGGAACCAGTGGCTTGGCGGTGCCGCCTTTATTCTGGCGGCTTGGGGAATACTGGCTTTTTTCCGGCTGGGGGGTAGGTTCGGTGAGGCTATTATAGGCTCTAATGTTTTTCTTGGTGCCCTTCGGCTACTGGGGTTAGTAGTTATCGGGATTATTTTAGTCGCTCCCGGGGTCTGCCTTCGCCTTATGCTTAAATTTCTTTCCTGGGTAGGCGAGCAGATTAGAAAGCGTCCTGCCCCCACAGCGGTGACCTATGTCCCACCTACCACAATTGAGAAGCCGATATCATCACCGCTAACTATACCTCGGGAACCAATGACCTGGGAGGCTGAAGCCCCGGCGCTTACCCCCACCCCGGCTCAGCAGGAATTGCGGCAGGTAGCCCAGGAGGTATGGAAGAAATATGGCGAATCACCGGCGCTGGTTACTGTTGATGGCTGGCGGTTACCACCCATTGATATTCTGGACAGTATCCCTGAGGTTGAGTTTGGTCAGGCTGATAACCTGCAGCGAGCCAAGCTGATTGAAGACGCTCTAGCCAGCTATGGTGTTGAGGCTAAAGTGGTGCAGATAAATGCTGGCCCTACCGTCACCCAGTTTGGTGTTGAGCCGGGCTGGGACAGGAAGATGAAGGAAATAAAGGAAAGGGATAGGGATGGAAATATTAGGGTCAGGCTGGAAGAGGTATCTAAGACCAGGGTCAAGGTGGAGAGAATTACCTCACTGGCTAATGACCTGGCTCTGGCTCTGGCGGCGCCAAGCATCAGGATTGAAGCCCCGGTGCCGGGTAAATCGGTGGTCGGGATTGAGGTGCCCAATACCATTTCAGGTCTGGTTAGCCTGCGGGGAGTAATAGAAACCAGCGTCTTTCAGAAGACGAAGTCCAGGTCTAAGCTAGCTCTGGCACTGGGGAAAGGTGCGGGGGGCGAGGCGGTAGCTGCTGACCTCTCCAGAATGCCTCACTTGCTTATCGCCGGGGCTACGGGAAGTGGCAAGACTGTTTGCCTGAATGCTATCATCTGCTGCCTGCTACTACACAACTCCCCTAGCGAGGTGCAGCTTATTATGATTGACCCCAAAAGGGTGGAGATGACCCCGTTTAATGGCATACCTCACCTGGCTACCCCGGTCATCGTAGATACCAACAAAGCGCTGAGCATACTGCGCTGGCTTAACCAGGAAATGGACAAGCGGTATCAAGAACTGGCTGCCGCCGGTGCCCGTAACATTGAGGGTTACAATAGAAACAAGCAGGGAGAGGAGAGGCTCCCTTATCTGATACTTATTATTGACGAGCTTGCCGATTTAATGATGGCAGGCTTTGATGAAGTAGAGCATACCCTGTGCCGCTTAGCCCAGCTTGCCCGGGCTACCGGCATTCACCTCATCGTGGCTACCCAGCGCCCGTCGGTGGACGTGGTCACTGGATTGATTAAGGCTAACTTTCCCACCCGTATTAGCTTTGCTGTTACCTCTCAGGTTGATTCACGCACTATCCTTGATATGGGAGGGGCGGAAAAGCTGCTGGGCAGGGGAGATATGCTCTATATGCCTACTGAGGCAGCTAAGCCCAAACGCCTTCAGGGTTGCTATGTCTCTGATGCCGAGACGGAGAGGCTGGTTTATTTCTGGGGCAGTCAGCGGCGGGAGGAGGCAGCCCCGATGAGAATTGAGGAGCTTGCCCCACCCCTAACCGGTGCCAGGAGGGGAGACTTCCCCGAGGACCCGCTTCTGGAGGCTGCCAAGCAACTGGCAAAGGAGTATAAGCACATATCTACCTCTTTCTTACAGCGGAGGTTGCGCATCGGCTATCCCCGCGCCGCCCGTATTATGGAACAGCTTGAGGAGGAGGGGATTAAGAGGGGAGAGGGGGAGTAACGCCCCTGCTACTTTATTAAGAAATATCTGGGCACCCGTTTCATATAATCGGCATACTCCTGCCCGAATTTCTCTACATTCCTTTTCTCTTCCATTAGGATATAATAATGACTGAAGGCGACGTCTAAAACAAAGTAAACCCACAGGATGATAT
>Ga0209609_10001875_pt1 | contig 12169 bp, 11 predicted proteins | sample LakKivw325mmetaG_FD_184136 | JGI IMG/M metagenome (GOLD analysis project Ga0209609, IMG submission 184136) | Anoxic lake water microbial communities from Lake Kivu, Rwanda to study Microbial Dark Matter (Phase II) - Lake Kivu water 325m metaG... | ecosystem: Environmental > Aquatic > Freshwater...
CTTCTGTGGCACAGGGATGACCGGCGTGGCCGCCCAGATGCTGGGCCGCCGCGCCATCCTGGTAGATCTCTCCCCCGCCGCCACCTTCATCGCCTACAACTACAACACCCCCGTAGACGTGGCCGCCTTCGAGCGGGAGGCCAAGCGCATCCTGCGCGAGGTGGAAGAAGGGTGCGGCTGGATGTATTCAACCCGTCACGCAACTGGGAATCAATCAGGACGGGTAAATTACACCGTGTGGGCGACCGTTTTTGTCTGCCCGAACTGCTCAACTGATGTGTCACTTGTAGATTTGGAGAATGAAGATGAAGGGTATTCACTCCAGTGCCCTTATTGTCAAACCGAACTGACCCGTAATCATCTCGAATACCATGTTGAGACCTTTTTTGATCCCGTTTCACGAACAACCCGTCGCAGAAATAAAAAGATTCCGGTTCGAATCAACTACACAATGGGGAGACACAGATTCAATAAGGAGCCTGATGATGATGACCTAGCAATCATTAGGCAAGCTAATGGTGTGTCTTCGCTTCCGTGGTTTCCTACTGAGCTAATGTTGTTTCGTGGAGCGAATTGGGGTGACACCTATAGAGCCGGATACCATCTTGGCTACGAGAGGGTTTGTGATTTCTACTTCGGTCGCGTACTTCACTTCTTGTCGAGGTTCTATGACAAGAGTGTATCCCTCCCTGGTGATTTGCGTTATCGCATGTTATCTCTCCTAACATCTGTTGCCTTTGCGGCAACCCACTTGTACAAGTACCGCACTAAAGGTGGTGGTCAACCAGCCGGAAACAACCTCTACATTCCAGCGCTTATAAAGGAGCAAAATGTTGTCGATGCTATGAAGAGGAAGCTGCGCGACTTCGTGAAGGCAGAACCGCACAAGCGTCCTCTAGCGAAATCTTCTGCTATGATCACCACGCAATCGTCATCAGACCTGCGTTCCATCCAAGATGAGTCTATAGACTACATCTTCATTGATCCACCATTTGGGGCGAATATCATGTATTCGGAAAGTAACTTCATCTGGGAGTCCTGGCTACGCGTTTACACAGAACAAGACCTTGAAGCCATAGTTAATCAGACCCAGGACAAGGGGCTACCAGAATACCAGAAGATCATGGAGCAGTGCTTTCGCGAGTTCTACCGCGTCCTTAAGCCTAGTCGCTGGATGACAGTGGAGTTCCACAACTCCCAGAATCGGGTCTGGAATGCGATACAAGAGGCCATCTTGCGCGCGGGCTTCATGGTCGCCGATGTGCGCACTCTGGACAAGAAACAGGGCACCTTCAAGCAGGTAACGGCAACAGGGGCCGTCAAACAAGACCTGATCATCTCCGCCTACAAGCCACGCGCCAGTTTTGAGCGCCGCTTTCTCGAACAGTCCGGCACCCCGGAGGGGGCCTGGGACTTCGTCCGCCAGCACCTGGCCCAACTGCCGGTTGTGGTGGAGCGGGATGGTGCGCTGGAGGTGGTCGCCGAGCGCCAGGCGTACCTGCTCTTCGACCGCATGGTGGCCTTCCACATTCAACGCGGGGCCACCGTGCCCCTCTCCGCTGCTGAGTTCTATGCCGGCCTGCGAGAGCGCTTCGTCGAACGGGACGGCATGTTCTTCCTGCCCGACCAGGTGCCCGAATACGACCGCGCCCGCCTGCAAGCCACCGAGGTGGCCCAACTCACCCTCTTCGTCAGCGACGAGAAGAGCAGCATCCAGTGGCTGCGGCAACAGTTGGACTCCAGCACGGGCGGCCATCCCCAAACCTACCAGGAGATCCAACCCCAGTTCCTGCGCCAACTCCACCAGGCCCGCCACGAGGCCCTGCCCGAACTGAGCGACATCCTGGAACAGAACTTCCTGCAGGACGAGGCAGGCCGCTGGTACGTGCCCGATCCCAACCGCGCCAGCGACCTGGAGAAGCTGCGCCAGCGCGCCTTGCTGCGCGAGTTCGCCGAGTACGTGGAGGGCCGTGGCCGCCTGCGCCAGTTCCGCACCGAGGCGGTGCGGACCGGCTTCGCCGATGCCTGGCGCCGCCGCGACTACGCCACCATCGTCAGGGTGGCCGAACGGCTGCCGGAAGCAGTACTTCAGGAGGACCCGGACCTATTGATGTATTACGACAACGCTACATTACGAGTGGAGTGATGATGAACCTCAAGGAACTTGAAGACCAAGTGCGTGCCCTGATGGCCCAGGGCCGAAAAGTTGAAGCGGTCAAGCGGGTGCTAGAGACGACGGGCTGGGGGCTTAAGGAGTCCAAAGACTACGTGGATGCCCTCGCTCGTTCCGCGCTGCCTGTTATGAGCCCTGAGGATAAGGCGGCATTGGAGCAGGAGGCCAGGGCATTGATCCAGCAAGAAAGGTCCGTCGAAGCCATCAAACTGGTGCGAGAATGGACCGGCTGGGGTTTGGGGGAATGCAAGGCTTACGTGGACGCGCTCATCAGGGGCAACAAGAGCGACGTCCCCCTTGACTGGGTGTCCATTGCCTCCAGCGTGGGCGATCTGGTAGCTCTGGGCAGGCATGGCGATGCCATCGAATGGGTTATGAATCAGACCAAAATGAACGCACGAGAAGCGCAGGACTATGTGGACTTCATAGTCCGATCGGCGCGGTTCCCGTCCGATAGCCAGGACCTGCCCGCCCAAGCCATCTCCCAGGTTCGTGATCTATTGTCCCAAGACCGTAGAATTCAGGCCATCAAACTTGTGCGTGTTCTGACCCGATGGGGGCTGCGTGAGTCCAAGGATTACGTAGATTCTCTGATGCCACGGTAGGGAGAACCAAAGTGCAGGCCGCTGTCCTCGCCCATTTCCCGCTCCATACTTATCCCCTCACCCTGGTCAGCGACCCCGATGGCGTGCTGTCCGACGAGGCGGTGCTGACCACGTTGGCTGAGCGTGGTTTTACCCTGGTCAACGAACCCGACCCCATCCGCCTCCGCCACCAGGTGGAGCAGGCGCGGCCTTTCAGCATTGATCGGCCCTTGATCGTTGTCAGCACTGGCCCGCTGAACGAACTCCCCTACGACCTTTGGCAACAAGGCCACCACGTCACCCTGGCCTTGCACACCTTCTTCCCCAACCTGGCCTATCCGGTGGTGCGCACACTCGTACCGGCTCAGCGCTGGCAGTTGAGCCAGACACCTCCACCCACCAGACGCCTGGGCCAACAAGGTACAGTTGCGTTCTTGCTGCGCCATGTCTTTGCCGTTGACCTTGACACATTGCGACAGCCTGCCCAGTTCATTGCCTGGCTCGACCAGTATCATCAGCAGGCCGATCCCATGCCCTCCGTGCTGGCCGATAACCTGCTGGCACACCTGCGGAAGGTCACTGTCTACGCCGACTGGCCCCTGGACGAACTGCTGATAAGCCGAGACACCTTCACCACATTCGTGCGCGAGCAGTGGCGCGCCCATGTGCAACGGCAGACTGGTCAGCTTCTGGGCGAGGAGCCAGTGCGCTATCTGCTCAGCTTTGAGACCGATCACAGGTTGCAGGATGCCCTGTCTGGCCTGGTGCGCAGTGGTACGTTGGAGCCTGTCAGTGTGGATCGGCCCGAGCGCTTACCGGGCTGGGCTCGCCCCGCCGTCTTGGCCCCGGATGAGGATCGCCGACCCCGTCGCGCGGCTGAACTGCTGAGGGTCCTGACTGAACACTTGGCTACGTCCCTGGTAGATGCGCGCTGGGAACGGTGGCAGGCCGTCGCTCAGGCCTGGGCCGAACTCACCGCCCTGCGCTACGACCCCGACATCCCCCTGAACTCAGCCCAACAGCAAGAGTACCAATGGTTGCAGAGCAAGCTGGACACTGCTTTTCTGACCTGGCTACGCCAGCGCTACGCTCCCCTGGGCAGCCAGCGCCTGCCCACACCTCATCATGTCTACCACGTGCCGCACTACATCGCCTATCAGCGCCGCCAGGGTCAGGCTAATCGGGTGGCCCTGCTCATCCTGGACTCCATGGCCCTGGCCGACTGGACCCTGATTAGCTTGGTATGGCGTGCTCGTCATCCGGAGTGGCACTTCGAGGAACACCTGCTACTGGCACAGGTTCCCACCATCACTGCTATATCCCGCCAGGCTCTCGTCAGCGGTCTGCGCTCGGCGGACTTCACCGCCACCTTGGGGAGCAACCGGGTCGAGTCAGGACACTGGGCTGCCTTTTGGGCCGGACAGGGCTTGGTATTGGATGCTTGCCCCTATGCCCGCCTGGCGCTTGATCGAGAGGAGCCGCCGCCAGAAGTGGACAGCGCGCGCACCCGTGCCCTGTGCTTGATAGATAGCAAGATTGATGACATGGTCCACGATGCTACTCTGGGGGCTGCCGGCTTTCAAGCGTCATTGCATGTCTGGCTGGAGGACTATGGTGGGCGATTAGAGGAAATGATAGCAGGTCTATTGGCGCGAGGCTTCGTCGTCTACCTGACCAGCGACCATGGCCATGTCGAAGCACGTGGTTTGGGGCAACCTTCCGAGGGACTCACAGTAGACACCCGTGGCAAACGAGCTCGCGTATACAGCGATTGGCGTGCCGCCGTGAATGTGCAACAGGGCTTTTCCGAGACCATCCTGTGGGGCCAGGACGGGCTGCTTCCCGGCGATGTCTGGGTTCTGATGCCCCAAGAGCGCCGCGCCTTTGTCACCGTCAATGAGATCGTTGTCGCCCATGGCGGTCCCACCCTGGACGAGATGGTGGTACCTCTGGTAACAATAACCGTGCGAGAGTGAAATGATCAACAAAGGGATTGGGTTCAACCGTACCATCTACCTTGCCTGGCTAGATGCCACCGCCGCCTTCTGCGCCGAAATCGTTGATCCTGCTGAGATCCGAGTACGCCTGGAGCCGGTAGTCGGCCAGCATCTCGAGGGAATTGATGCCCGGCGCAAGACGATAGATGTTCTGATCAACATCTGGCTCAGGAACCGTGATGTCGCTCCAGACCTCCGGGCTGAAGCAGTGTCCTGGTTTCAGACCACGCCTGTGATTGAAGATCGCCTGTGGCTGCACTACGGCCTCACGCTGGTGTATTATCCGTTCTTCCGCGAATGTACCGCCGCCATCGGGCAATTCAGCCGATATGAAGCCGCTATCACAAACAGGATGGTGAAGCAGCGACTGGTGGCCGAACGAGGACACCTGGGCTCCCTTGACAGATCCGCGGAGCGGGTCGTTGCCTCTCTACGCAACTGGGGTGTCTTGACTGGATCGGACCAACGCTTTGCCTACGTACCGCAGCGTCAAGCCTTCTCCGCCAGCAGCGTTGACCTGGAAGCCTGGCTGCTGGCCTGTGCCTTGCGTGCCCACCCCGCCGAAGAACTCCCCTTCGCTGATCTGCTCCACCTGCCAGAGCTTTTCCCGTTCCGCTTCACCCTGACTGTAGATCATCTGCGCGCCCATCGCTGGTTTGAGGTACAGCGTCAAGGCGCTGGCTGGGATATGGTGCGGGTTGTGTCACATGGTTAGAGTAAGAGTTGTGTGGGGAAAGCGGGCGGTCTACCTTTCGCAGCCGATTCCGCCGCAATTCCTCGAGCAGCCCATAGAGTTATAATAGGCGAAGAGGTTATGGTCACCATCACCTGCTATGGCGGTGTCAACGAGATAGGAGGAAGCAAGATTCTTGTTGAGGATCGCGATACCCGTGTATTCTTCGACTTCGGCACCTCCTTCGGCAGACGCTACGAGTTCTTCGAAGAGTACCTTAAGCCTCGTCCCGGGGTGGGCCTTTTAGACCTGCTGCGCATGGAGCTCCTCCCTCCTCTCGATGGCATCTACCGCGAGGACCTTCTCCCCATAGAGGATCCCTGGCCTACCCTTAGAGATTCCCCGCTTCACAGAGAGCTATCGGGGCTCGATGGTGTCCTTCTCTCCCATGCCCACATTGACCACTCAGGCTACATCTCCTTCCTGAAGGTGGACATCCCCATCTATGCCACCGCCATGACCTCCTTTATAGCCAAGGCCATGCAGGACAGCGGGCAGTCAGATTTCGAGCGGGAGGTATGCTACGCTAATCTGCGGGAGCTCAAGGATGACATCCTGAAGACAGGGAAATGCTACCAGCAGCGTCCCTTCGTCTTTCTCGATGGCTTCCCCTCCTCGGAGGAAGCCCAGGCCTTCTGGGAGGTGTCTCCAGCCAAGACAAAGCCCCTGGAGCCCGGCAGCAGGGAGGCCTCATCGGAGCTGGTAGGAGGCTTGCCCCTGCGATATTTCCCAGTGGACCACTCCATCTTCGGCGCCGCTGGCTTCGCCGTGGAGACGAGTGAGGGATGGATTGGCTATACAGGGGATCTGAGGCTTCACGGCAGGAGAAGCCATAAAACCAAGAGGTTCATCGAGGAAATGCGCCAGCTTCGCCCCTTGGCGCTCATCTGCGAGGGCACCTATGTCGATCGCACAGAGCGTGCCAGAGAGGAGGAGGTCTTCATCCATGCCTTGAAGGAGGTGCAAAAGGCCAAGAACCTGGTAGTGGCTGATTTCGCCCCTCGAAATGTCGAAAGGCTGACCATCTTTCACCGCATCGCCCAGGAGACAGGAAGGAGGCTTGTCATTTTAGGCAAAGATGCCTACCTCCTGGAGGCCATGCGGTTGGTCTCAGAGGATGTGCCGGATCTCTCCGACATCCTTATCTACAAAGACCGCAGAGAGCGCTTGGACTTCTGGGAGCAGAGCCTCCGCCAAAGGCATAGCGCCAGGATGATCGAGCCCAAAGAGGTGAGCGAGAACCAGGAGAAGTACATCCTCTGCTTCAGTTTCTGGGATATCAAGAACCTTATAGACATCGAGCCTGGCGAAGGAAGCGTTTACATATACTCCTCCAGCGAAGCGTTTAATGAGGAAATGCGCATGGACCTGTACCGACTGAGGAATTGGCTCGCCCATTTTGGGATGGAGTTTGTTGGCGATCCCGATGAGGGAGTGGAGGGGCTGCACGCTTCTGGCCACGCCAGTGGCCCCGACCTTTTGAGGCTCGTTCGGACCACAGCACCCCAGATCCTCATCCCTGTGCATACACTCGCCCCTGGATACTTTGCGGCTCATTTAGAGGGTGAGGGGATAGAGGTACGTGTGCCAAAGTTAGGAGAGGCGATCTCCCTACCCTTCTGACTCCATCAAGACCGGATCGGCTGAGAGCATCGTCTGACTTTGAGACTCCTGCTCGGAGGGGAAGGGGCAGGAAAAGTGGTATAATACCCCTGGAACCTACCGGAAAATCTGGTTGCCTCGAGATACTATGCAAGGACACCAAAACACGACCAAGAAATACATGGAGCTAACCACTGTTTCGCTCCTTGAGAAAAGGAGTGAGTGGGAGCGATTGGGCCAACATCTGCCAGAGGGAAGCCTCCTTATCGTGGTGCCGTAGGACAACCCCCACTTCCCTTTTCTGCTAAAGATCGCTCAGAGCTTCAGAGAGCTGGGCCGAGAAGTAGAAATCCACACCATCTGAGCCCCTCATATCTCCACCTCCCTCACTTGCCCCTATACCTCCCTCTCACACCCACTCCCCACACCGATTAGACGGGAAATTGTCATTCATCATCTGCAAATCAAACAAACTAAATTATTGACAAGTTCACTCTTTTGGTCTATAATCCACCTAACATGCCCATTATATCCAATTCTATCCTATAGCAACCCTATCTACCAGAGGAGTTACTCATGCCCCTGACTAAAGACGTGCTCACCCCTCAAGAAGTAGCCGAATACCTCCAGCTCACCCCCGATACCGTGTATCGCTACATCAGGGAGGGGAGGCTGGTGGCCTCCAAACTGGGCCGCCAGTATCGCATCCCCAAGGAGAATGTGAGGCTTTTTCTCTTGGCCACCTCCACCGCCGGCGACGCGCAGATGCGCACTTTCTCCAGGCAGCGAGTTGTAGAGTGGCTTGAAGAGGACCGGATCGATGCGGAGACCCAATCCATGGGCCAGGAACTCTTAACCAGGCTCTAAAATAGGCCCTCATGAAGATCACACGCCATACCACGCTCTTCTTCGATGCCTCAGTGCTGGTAGCCGGAGCCCATTCCCCAGAAGGGGTCTCCGCTCTTCTTCTTGAAGCCTGCAAGTGGGGAGGGTTCACCCCTCAGACCACTTTCCTCGTCATCCTGGAGGCCCTCCACGCCTTGGAAAGAGATTTTCCCCAGCAGTCTCTGACCCGCTTTTACACTTATCTTGCTGAGATCAACTGGAAGCTCCTCCCCGTACCCCCGGAGGATACCCTTCAGGAATACACCGCCTTCATCGATCCCCAAGACGCCCACGTGCTGGCCGCCGCGGTCGAGGGCGAAAGCGAGTTCCTCCTGACCCTGGATCGCAGGCACATCCTTGCCTGCCGTGAGGCGGCTGAGGAGGCTGGTCTTCCCATCCGTATTCTCACTCCAGGCGACTTCATCAAGCAGTACTATCCCCGGCACGAAGAATACTCCCCCCTTCCACCTCGGAGGGGATAGCGATTTCTGGGCTGGCGTCCCTGACCTGGTAATGCCAAGTACCCCAAAGGAAGCAATGACATAAAACCAAAAACTGACAGCATAGGGCGCCCTCCAAAAAGGACGCCTGAAGAGGAGCTGATGAGGCTCTGAGAGCGGGGCATCATCAAATACTACCATTGCGGCAAAGAGATCAACGACTGGTACAATGACCTCTCCACAGAGTATGGAATCTTCTTTGCCTGAACTGATTGCTGGAGAAGGTGGGGAAGTCCTGACCAGGATCTTTAGCTCTTATAAGCACCGGCAAGCGCCCAAGAGTGCCTCATGTGGGCTGGGAGTTGAATTTGGACTCGGTTCTATCTTGTGTTGGCGTAATTGAAGGGTGTGTTGGTGAGCGTTCAGCGGAGTCTGGGTGCAGTGGCATCCCAACCCCCCGTTCTCTGCTGCTTGTTGCCCCCCTCTGAGAAATAAGCGTGATGGTGGCTTTGGTCATCAGCATGATTTGGCGCCAAATCGGCTCGGTGTGCGAGTTGGTGCGTGTCCTGCAAGCAGAAGGCTTTCTGCGGACATCGCCCACGCAGGTGACACAACAAGCCGTATCGGAACGCTTGCGGACCTTCCCAGCGAAACTGTTCCTTCGGGTCTTGCTGGAGATCCTACCGCGGATGCAGGCCCGCTGGCACGAGCGGCAGCGACCCATACCTGAGGATTTGGCCTGGGCACGAGCCCACTACAGCGCTGTACTGGCTGTCGATGGGTCCACCCTGGACGCCTTGTTGCGCAAGGTGGACTTGCTGCGAGACGCTGAAGCACACCCCTTGGCCGGACGCATGGCCGCCTTGCTGGACCTGTGCTCCTGTCTCCCCCGGCTGATCTGGTACGAGGAAGACCCTCAGGCCCATGACCAGCGCTTCTGGCCCCCATTCTCGCCACCCTCAGAGCTGGGGCGCTGCTCGTCTTCGACCTGGGGTACACCAACTTGACCATCTTTGCTTAACTGACAGCACGCCAAGTGACCTTCATCACTCGGGCCAAGCGCAATCTAGCCTACAGTGTCCACCAGGTGCTGCTGCGCAGTGCACGCATCCATGATCGCCTGGTGTGGATCGGCAAGGGCGAAGACCGCCAACTGGTGCGCCTGGTGGAGGTCTTGTATCATGGCAATGGTATCGCCTCACAGGATAGTTGTGGCCCCCCGTCCCTGGGATCAGCGCGGTGATCACCGCCTGCAGGAAGGGCACAGCCACGTCGGAGGCCACCGAGGGCTGGGGGGTAGGTCGCTGCACCTCATACCCTGGCCAGGTATCTTCGGTGGCCTCGCCAGCATGATACCTCTTCCAGGGAAAAGTCCTTTCCCTCATGTCTCTACCCTCCACCCGGCCGATACGGAAACATCGGATGCGGGAAGGGTTTAAGCGGGGTCAGAGCCTTGATAGGGCAAGGAGCGAAAGCCATGCCACGCCATTCGATGATGGCTGTGTCTTGAACGCATGGAGAACCCCGACATATCTCGTTCCCTGGGTGCCTTTCACCAGACACCACTGGCCTGGCTGCACTTCCCTCCCCTCAGTCACTCTGCCAGCTCCAGGTTCTCGACCAACACCGGCACCGGCCGGCTGCCCCACTGTTTCCACCAGTCCGTCGGCCAGGTTAGAAGCTCGATCCGAGCCGAGGTGGTGTCCAGGGAGACGATCCGGCCCACCAGATCAGAATTGAGCCGGTGCCGCACCACGGCGCCCACCGAAAGGGCCTCTGAGTTGGCCTTCTGCCGCGATTCATCACAATTCCCTGGACTATTCACACAATTGCTCTCAAGAGAGCGTTCTAAGGCTCCCAGATTGCCGTGGAGCGTTTTCTGAGAGGGCGAGGGTGTATTTGTAGCCTCAGTTTTCGTAAAATCGCCAGCAGCCCGCCCTGGATTCCGGCTAATACACTTCTCCTCGTCATCCTCCAGGGTGAACAGCTCTTCGATCACGTAGTTGACGCCCTTCACCTGCACCCGGCGGGGCTCGTATGCCTTGATGATTTGTCCATCCATTGACCTCTCCCTCCCAAAAGCAAGAAGGACAAGGTGCCTCTTCGGACAGGTTGCCCTTCCTGCTTGCCATGATACCATCACAGCCAGCCGCCTTCCTGTCCGACGCAGGTCGGCCCTTAGCAGCTCCAAGCGTGGTAAGCCATTTGGAGCTGCGCCCTTTTGGGTTTGGTAAGATGAGTGTTGAATAAAGACCCTCGCACATTGCTGCGGGGGTCTTTGCTGTAGGCCGACCTACAACTCTCGTACCACCAGGACCACCTTGCCCTGGATCTCCACATTGGAAGCGGGGGTATAGATGGGTGCCATGATGGGGTTCGCCGGTTGAAGTCGTACTCGCTCACCCTCTCGATACACGCGCTTCAACGTGGTCTCCTGCTCATTCCTGAGCCAGGCCGCCACCATATCGCCATCACGCACATCAGTGGGCCGCTTCATGATCACGATGTCACCATCGTTGACCAGGGCATCCATCATCGAGTCGCCACTTACCTGCAGGGCATAGATCCCCTCCTCATCCTGCACAATGTCCCGGGTGAGGGTGATCCACTCCCCTGCAAAGGCGGAGGCATCGGAATCCAGCACCGGGATAGGCTCGCCAGCAGCGATGCGGCCCAGAACAGGGATGGGCACAGAATGTGACAGTGACATACCCAGGTATGCCATCGCCTGCCTGGTCAACCGCATTCCCCGCGAGACGGAGGAGTCGCGCTCCAGATACCCCTTTTTCTGCAACGCTTTGAGGTGATAGTTCACCACCGAGGTGGAGGAAATCTTCTCTGCCTCACCGATCTCCCGAATGGCCGGCGGATAACCATGTTCCTCGCTATAACGTCCGACAAAGGCCAGGATCTTCTCCTGTCGAGTGGATAAGGCCATGGACACATCCCTCCTTCCTCTAGCCCATTTCACCGCTTATATTATACTAGAACATTTGTTCAGTGTCAAGTTCGATTTGACAGGAGCGACAGATTGTGCTATACTTAGAATAGAACAAATGTTCTATTCCCAGAGGAGTAAGCCATGCAGCGTCAACTTCTGGAACATCAGGCCGATCGCATCGAGATGGTCCTGGCCAGCCACAAGATCCCGGTGCGCGTCTACGGTGGCTCCATCACCCCCCACGCCATCCGCTTCCAACTCCTCCCCCCACTGGGGGTGAAGCTCTCCCGCATCTCCTCCCTGGCCGAGGAGATCGCCCTGGCCCTGGGTGCAGAGGGCTGCCGCATCCAGAGACGAGAGGGAATGGTGGAGGTGGAGGTGCCTCGGGATGACCCCCAGCCCGTGCACCTGCTTCCCCTATGCCACAGGCTGAGGGGGCATGTTCCCCCTTGCACTGCCCTGCTGGGTCTGGATGGGGAGGGCACCCCCCTCTTGCTGCGCCTGTCATCCCCAGAGGTGGCCCACGTGCTGGTGGCTGGCACCACCGGCTCGGGCAAGACCGCCCTCCTGCGGAGCATGGCCGCCTCCCTGGCTCTGTTCAACCGCCCTCACCAGCTGCAGTTGGCCCTGGTGGACCCCAAGGGCAGGGGATTGGGGGCCCTGGCCCCTCTCCCTCACCTGGGCTGGCCCCTGGCCCAGGAAGCGGGGGAGGCGGTGGGGCTGCTGCGACAGTCGGTGGGCGAGATGGAACGGAGGGATAGAATTGGACGTAACGAGCCACGCCTGGTGCTCATCGTGGATGAGGTGGCGGACC
>Ga0209609_10001876_pt1 | contig 12160 bp, 11 predicted proteins | sample LakKivw325mmetaG_FD_184136 | JGI IMG/M metagenome (GOLD analysis project Ga0209609, IMG submission 184136) | Anoxic lake water microbial communities from Lake Kivu, Rwanda to study Microbial Dark Matter (Phase II) - Lake Kivu water 325m metaG... | ecosystem: Environmental > Aquatic > Freshwater...
GCGTCCGTCGCCCCCACTGGAGGCACAGCCATGAAACGACTGAAGGTGCTGTTCCTGCCGCTCGCCAGCGTGGATCCCATCTGGCAGCAGGAAGTGGTGAAGGCGGTGGCGCCGCGGCATGATCTGGCGATCTATGACGCGGGTCAGGACCTGACCGCGCAGTTCGCCGGCGTGGAGGCGGTGCTCGACGTCGGGGGCACCGTGGGGACGAGGGAGATGTACGACGCCGCGGTGGACGCGCGGCTGTGGCAGATTCTCGGCACCGGTCTGGACCACGTGGATCTCGCGTACATGAAGACGAAGAGCTTTGCCATCGCCAACTGCCCGGGGCAGTTCAGCGCCGTCGGGCTGGCGGAGTGCGCCATGATGTACATCCTGATGCTCTCGCGGCGTTTCCATGAGACGCAGGCCAACTTCCAGGCCCGGGTGATGTACCGGCCTGTGGGCAGCGAACTGGTGGGCAAGGTGCTGGGCATCGTCGGCTTCGGGGCGAGCGGACAGGAACTGGCCCGCCGCGCGCGGGCCTTCGGCATGCGTCTTCAGGCGATTGACGTGCGGCCCATCGAGGAGCACATCCTGGCGGAGCTGCAGCCGGAGTTCGTCGGCTCGCCGGATGACCTTGACCGCGTGGTTGCCGCAAGCGACTTCCTGTCCCTGCACCTGCACCTGACGCCCCAGACCCGCCACACCATTGACGCGCGCCGGTTGGGCCTGATGAAGCCCACCGCCTGCCTCATCAACGTGGCCCGCGGGGCACTGGTGGATGAGGCGGCGCTGGCCGAGGCGCTGCTGTGCGGGCGGATCGGCGGCGCCGGTCTCGACGCCTTCGCCCAGGAGCCGGCGGACCCGACGCTGCCCGTGTACCAGTTGCCGAATGTAGTGGTGACGCCGCACACCTCGGGCAGCACCGACGGCACGGCCCGGAACCGCGCGGCCGCCGCAGCCGAGAACCTGGACCGCCTCGCCCAGGGCCTCGAACTGCTCTATCGAGTAGACCAGTGAGGAGTGAGCAGATGCAACTCACGATGGCCGCACTGCGGGAACAGCCGGTGCCGGAGGGGTCGCTGGCGGTGTGGTGGCTGGGCCAGGCGAGCTTCCTGATCAAGAGCCCTGGCGGCATGCTGGTGGCGCTGGACCCCTACTTGTCTGATAGCTGCGGGGTCGCCACCGAGTCGCTGGGGCTGGACTTTCACCGCCGGTATCCGCCCTTGCTGCCGCCGGCGGAACTGGCGGGCGTGGACCTGTATGCCGTGACGCACTCCCACCAGGACCATCTCGACCCGGAGACGCTGGCCGGTTACCGGGAGGCCGGAAGCGCTGGCCCTTACCTCGCGCCGCCGGAGGCCGCGGACAAGTTCGTATCGCTGGGGGTACCCGAAGCCGAGGTGACCGTCATCTGGCCCAACAAGTGCCACCGCCTGGGCGACCTGACGCTTCGAGCCACCCTTGCGGTGCCTTTCGGCGGTGACGACCTGACGCACGTGGGGTATCTGATCTCGGCGGAGGGCGGGCCGACGCTGTACTTCACCGGTGACACGGCGTACCACGAGGTGATCGGGATCAGCGTGGCCGAGCACCATCCGGACGTGATGTTCGCGGTGATCAACGGCGCCTTCCGCAATCTGAGCCCCGCCGAGGCGGCACGACTGGCGGCGCAGATCGGGCCCGACGTGGTGATCCCGTACCACTACGACCTGTTTCCCGATGGCCAGATGCCGCCGCAGGCCCTGCGGCTGAATTTGATGCTGCACGAGATGCAGGACCGTTACATGGCCCTGACTCCCGGCCAGGCGTGGCTGTACGCGCGGCCGGTTCGGTGAGCCAGTACAGGAGAGTATTGCTATGGAAAAACGCATGAGGGACAAGCGTGTGCTCGTGACTGGCGCCGGCACGGGCATTGGGCGGGGCGTGGCCCTGGAGTTCGCCCGCGAAGGCGCCGCGGTGGCCTTGCATTACATGCACAGCGAGGCGGGCGCGCAGTCCGCCGTGGCCGAGATCGAGGCGGCCGGAGGCACGGCCTATGCCCTGCAGGCGGATCTGCGGGACGCCCAGGAGGCCCGGGCCCTGTCCGGCCGGGCAGCCGAGTGCCTGGGCGGGCTGGATGTCCTGGTCAACAACGCCGGGATCACCATGAACCAGCCGTTCCTGAAGACAACGGTCGAGGAGTTCGACACGCTGCTGCACGTCAACCTGCGGGGCATGTTCTTTGCCGCCCAGGGGGCTGCCGAGATCATGGTGCGCCAGGGGAAGGGCGCGGTGGTCAACATCAGTTCGGTCCACGCCTACGGCGCGCTGGTAGAACACGCCGCCTACGCGGCCACAAAGGCGGCGATCGTGGGCTTCACCCGCACGCTGGCGGTGGAACTGATCCAGCAGGGCGTGCGCGTGAACTGCATCGCTTCGGGATGGGTGCTGGTGGAGAACCAGCGCCGGGTGCTGGGGCCGGAGTTCGATGAGCAAGCGGCCGGTCTGGACCTGCCCAGCGGATTCATCGGCGAGGCCGCCGACATCGGCCGGCTGGCGATCTTCCTGGCCGGCGAGGAGTCGCGCTACATCATCGGGCAGACGATTCTGTGCGATGGCGGCCAGTCGGCGGTACTGCCCTGCACCGGCGACTTCCACACGCCGACCAATCTCCGGTGGGGGCAGGGCTATGTCCCCGGAAGATAAGTCAACCACCACACGAAGCCTCGTGGCCCTCTCATCGTCCGCACTCCGGCTCCAGGCCGACCCAGCCTGCGGGGGCAAGCTGCGTTCGCTGGTTTCCCGGCGCACCGGCTGCGAGTACTTCTACCAGGACACGCGCCCTGCTTTCGACGGGACGCAGGGCTACAGCTACCACGACATCAGCGGCTACGATGAGTGCTTCCCCACGGTAGCGGCCTGCTGCGGGCGGACTCCCGCCGGAGAGATGTACGACTACGCCGACCACGGGTCGCTGTGGCAGCAGTCCTGGGAAGTGCGCGAGGAGGGCAGCACCCTCGAGATGACCGGCGAGGCTTCGGACGTGAACTGCACCTTCTCCCGACGCTGCTCCTTCCCGTCGGAGGATACGCTGCGCCTGGACTACCGGGTCCGCAACCGCGGTCGTGCCCCGGTACCCTTTGTGTACTCGGCCCATCCCCTGCTGGCGGCCAATGAGCACACGCGCGTCGTCCTGCCGCCGGAGATGACCCGTGCGTTCTGCTACGTGTCAGCCCCCAACTCCGGCCTGTCCGACGGGGCGTGGTTCGGCCTTCCCTGCACGGTGCAACAGGACCTGGTGGGGCCGTTCTCCCTGTGCCGCCGGACCTTCGTGAAGCTCTTCAGCGACCACTTGCAGGAGGGGCGGGCCGCCGTCGAGTACCCCGACAGAGGTGAGCGACTGGTCTTCACCTTCGACACCGCCGCCCTCCCGCACCTGGGCCTGCTGGCCGCCCAGGGTCACGATTCCCTCGGCGACGGCCACTTCGCCGGCGAGTACCTGCTGGCCCTCGAGCCGACGACGGGCATCGGCGACGACCTTCCGACCTGTCAGACGACCGGCACCCTGCGGACTCTTGCACCCGGTGCGGAATTTGCCTTCTGGATCTGCCTCAGCCTGGAGGAGATGTGAGCGATGGGTAGACAGCTGTTCCTGCAAGCCCTCACCCGTCGCAGGGACACGGGCCAACGCGTCTTCGGCACCGGCACCAGCATCGTCTGCCAGGAGCTGATGCAGGCGGTCGGCGCCTTCTTTCCGGCGGGCCACACGGACCCTGAGGCCATGTTCCGGTTGGCCCTGGCCGGGCACACCGAGCTCGGCTTCGATGTGGTGATGCCCCTGTTCAGCGTCTGCCATGAGGCTGCGGCGATGGGCTGTGCCGTCAAGTGGGGCGGACCCGACATGATGCCGGAGAGCGGCCCCCCGATCTTCGGCGTGGCGGAGGACATCGCGATTCCTCCAGACCTGCTGGCGCGGCCGGGCTGTGCCGTGCCGCTGCAGGCCATCAGGATGCTGCGACGGGAGTTGGGTGACGACGCGGCGGTCTGCGGCAAGGTGTTCGGGCCCTGGACCCAGGCCTATCACTACTTCGGCCTGGAGAACTTCCTGATCCAGACGATCACCGCTCCGGACGAGGTGAAGCGGATCCTGGAGAAGCTTCTGCCTGTGACGCTGCAGTTCGCCCGGGCGCAGCTGGACGCCGGCGCCGACTGCCTGCTGCTGGCCGACCATGCCACCCGCGACCTGTGTAGCCCGGCTGCCTACGCGCAGTTCCTCCTGGAATTGCACGCGCGGATCGTGGAGACCATCAAGGCTCCGCTCATCCTGCACATCTGCGGCAACACCTCCGACAGGATCGGCCCCATCGAGCGCACGGGCATCGCCTGCTTCCACTGGGACACCAAGACCGGCACACCGGCGGAGGTCAGGACGCTGGCTGGGGAACGCATGGCGCTGATGGGCGGCATCGGCAACTTCCAGCTTCTGCGCGGTACGCCGGACGACGTCGTTGCCATGGCGCAGGCGGCGGCGGACGCCGGCATGGACATCATCGGCCCGGAATGCGCGATCCCTTTGACCACGCCGCTGGCCAACCTGCAGGCGATGACGTCCTTGGGTCGGGTTGGTTGAACGAGCCGGGACATTCATGAGGAGTTGAGCACATGACCAACCGCATCAAGGAGAAGCTCACAGCGGGCGAGGTAGTCTTTGGGGCGCAGTTGCGCTTCGGCTCGCCCGCCATCGCGGAGTTGTTTGGGCACGCGGGGTTTGACTATGTAGTGTTCGACACCGAGCACGCGCCGCAGACGCCGGTGGGCATCCAGCAGCAGATCCAGGCCCTGGGCGCCACGCCGGCGACGCCCATCGTGCGCATGCTGAGAAACGACCCCGACCTCATGCGGCCGTATCTCGACATGGGCGCCGGCGGTGTGCTGGTGCCCTTCGTCAACACCGCCGAGGAAGCGCGGTCGGGGGCGCGCGCGGTGCGGTACCCGCCTCTGGGCACGCGTGGTTACGGCCCCGCCCGGGCGTCGAAGTACGGGCTGGAGGCCGACGAGTACTTCGCCAGCGCCAACGACAACCTCGTCTACATCCCCATCATCGAGGACGCCGAAGCGATCCGCAACGCCGAGGTCCTCCTCGCGGTGGAGGGCGTGGATACCTTCGTGATCGGGCCGGTAGACCTGTCCATCTCGCTGGGCATCCCCATGCAGTTCGACCACCCGAAGTTCCAGGAGGCCGAGCGCGAAGTCATCCGCGCCGCGCAGGCGGCCGGCAAGCCGCTGGGGACGGCCGTCTACGGCGGCGACATGCTCGAGCCCGACACCTACAAGCGGTTCCTCGACCAGGGCTTCCGGCTGCTGCTCGTCGGCGGCGATGAGTGGCTGCTGAGTGCGGCCTGCAAGAAGCTGGTCGAGTGCGTGGAGAGTGTCAAACGATGAACCAGTTGCGCGGCTGTGCTGGGAGTGGGGGAGAACTGCCGGAACGCCGGGGCCGCCTGGGAACGGGGATGTGTTCTCCGCTCCTGTGGGTGTCTCTGGCCGCTATTCAATCAGTGTGTCTTGGCCAGGAAGGAGCAGCCATGACGAGCGCACAGACGGCATGGACGGACGTGAAGACAGTTGAGCTGACTGGCCTGAGGGTGGCGCTCAGCCAGCCCGTCCTGGTAGCCAGGAGCAAGGGGCATCTCTGGTTCCCGACGTTGGTCCCCGTGGGCGGGAACGAACTGCTTGGTATCCTGTCGGACATGCCTGACGTGCACACCGACAGACCGACAGGGCTCATCACCTGGTCTCGCGACGGGGGCCTCACCTGGAGCGAACCGAGAAGAGGACCCTACGCCGACTGCGCACCACTGCGCTTGCCGAATGGCGACCTGCTCCTGCTATCGAACTACCTGTATTCCAGGGCGGACGGCGACTACATCGGCTGCGACCGGATCACCCGGGGCGCACGGTCTGCCGAGGCCCTCGCCGACGGCGTGGCGATCACCAACTGGCCGCGGCCGCTTCGGGGCGGTCCTCACGGCCTGGCGGGCTTCGGGTTCACCGGGCAGACCGTCGCCCTGAGCGACGGTGGGTGCCTCGCGACCCTCTACGGGCACTTCGAGGGCGCTCAGCGCTACAGCCTCGTCGCTGCCCAATCCGCGGACGGCAGACACTGGAGCATACGTTCGGTCATTGCCGACGACAAGTGCGCGTTGGAAGGCAGCGAGGGGCCATGCGAGGCCGCCCTGTGCCGGCTCGAGGACGGGCGCCTGATGTGTGTCTTCAGAAACTCCAGCAATGTCTTCTATGGTCAGTGCTGGAGCGAGGATGAGGGCGGGACCTGGACGACGCCTGTTGCCTCGGCCGAGGCTCATTCGGTGCAGCCCAGTCTGGCCGTCATGGACGACGGAATCGTGGCCATGTCCGGCGGGCGCCCTGGCATCTTCTTGTGGTTCAGCGCGGACGGAACGGGCAAGGACTGGCAAGCGATCGACGTGCGGGCGCATCACAATGAGTGCTGCCCCGGGGAACCGATCGGGTCTGGAGACCCGATCAGCGGCGCCCCGATGACCACCTCCTACACGGAGATCATTAGGCTGGACGACGAGCATCTACTGCTGATCTACGACCGCGTTCCGCACGGCTGGAGCGCCATCCCGCAGGGCTCCCCCGAGACCAACAGCGTGTGGGTAGTGCGAGTCGGGGTCCGGCGAGAGGGTGACGGAGAGAGTCGGTCCCGGCCTGGCCGGTGACCTTTCCCACAAGGAGCGCAAACGCATAGACACACAACTGGCCGGCATCATCATCGGCGGGATCATCCCCGCCGTTGTGTTCGGAGGCTACGGCGCCATGCAGAAGCAATGCATGCGCGCGGGCCTCGGCGTTGCTGGGTTCTTCCTCGTTCTGGGCGCCACGGCGGCATGCTCCGGGCTGGTCTTCCGCGTGCTGGACCCCGGCGGGGGACTCACATCGGTCGCGGTGCTCGCTGCCGTGGGGTTCGCCGTGGCCTGGGCCCTGGGCATCGGCCTGATCCTGCTGGCGGTCAGCCGCTACGACGCCAGCATCAGCCAGTTGGTGCCGCTGTACAACTCGGCCACGCTCGGCACGGTACTGCTCGGGCTGGGGCTGTTTTCGGAATGGCGCGATGTCCGGCCGCTGCCCTTGCTCCTGGGCGCCGCCGCGATTGTCGCCGGGGCCGTCATCGTGACCCGCGCCTCCCGGGATGCGGACGCGGGTCCAAGGCACGGAACCCCCTCCGGTTCCAACAGGCGCAAGGGCCTTCTCGTGGGAGGGCTGCTTCCGGCACTGGTGCTCAGCGTTACGGGCCCGATGATGAAGTGCTCGGTCCGGGCGGGGGCGGGCACGGGGGAGTTCCTGATCCTGTTCGGGGTCACGCTGGCCGCCATCGGTCTGGGCTGTCGGCTTTGGCGCCGCGGCGGGAGGATATCGCGCGCCGCAGTCCTGACGGGGATCGTGACCGGGGCGCTGTGGGCACTGGGTACCGGGCTGACACTCCTGGCCCTGGGGCGGCTCGGCGCCAGCATCAGCCAGATCACCCCCCTGTTCAACATGAACACCCTGGTAGTCGTGCTGCTGGGCCTGTGGGTTTTCCGGGAGCACCAACAGGTGCGTCCGGCCCCGCTGTTTGTCGGGGCCGCCGCCATCATCCTCGGCGCCGTCCTGGTGGCGGGGGCGTAGACACCTGTGGCGGCGCGGGGCGCCACGCGCTTCGTTGGGAACGCCGCAGGCAACCATGGTGGAGGTTCGCGCGATGCTCACTTCATCAGACCTGTCCGTGCGGGTCGACAACCTCGGGCCCTTCGCCCGGGGCAGCAACCAACTCATGTATCCCTTCCAGGCCTCAACCGGGCTGGTCTACCTGGGCACCTACGGTCCCCGGCCCGCCAAGTTCTATGAGATTGACCCCGAGAGCGGCGAGTACAGCACTCACGAGCCCGGCGACTACCAGCTCCGCATGATCGCGGAGACCAGCGATGGCCACATCTGGACCATCTCGAACTACGACTCGATGTTCTACGAGTTCAGTCCGCAGGAGGGGCGCTTCATCGGCGCCTACCAGTGCCCGCCCGTGTGCGATCAGATGATCTGCATCACCGACGCGCAGGATCGCCTCTACACGGTGAAGGAGCGGCGGCTCCTGCGCTTCGATACCCGCCGCAAGGCGTTCGAGGACCTCGGCGCCGCCATGCCCGACTGGCCACCGTACAACCGCGGCCAGCATGCGCAGTTCGGTCCCGACGGGAAGCTCTACTCCATCACTGACTGCGGTGTGATCGTCTTCGACCCCGGGACCGGCGAACTGCGCCAGGTCGTGGCACAGGACGCGCTCGGGCCGGATATCCAGATCATGCTGGGCAACCTGCACGCCGGAGGCCTGCAGATCCCCTGGCTCCACGGCTACGCCTGGGTCTCGGACATGGCAGCCGACCATCTGGACGAGGGCGTCCACTTCTCCCACAACCTGCTGTTCCGCTGTAACGTGGAGACCGGGGCCGTGGAGACCTGTCCCATGGCGGGAGGTGAGTTGGGGCATTGCGGGTGGTTCTACGATCCCGTTGGAGGCCTGCACTACTACGGCGTCCCGGAGAAGGGACGGCTAGTGCTGCGCGGCTACGACTGGGACCGCCGCGAGGTGCGGCGGGAGATCGTCCTGCCCTACGGCGACAGCAACGGGTTGGTGGGGCAGTCCCGCAAGCCCCGCCACCTGCTGCTCTCGATCTCCTGGCTCGGGGTACTGGTGGAGGTCAACCTGGACACCGGAGAGCACCGCAAGCTCTTCGAGAACCCCCAGCCCGTGGAGGTGCGCAACCTCGCGGTGGCGCCCGGCCGCACCGCCTTCGGTGTCACCTACGACTGCGGCCACGTCTTCCGCCGAGACACCTCCACAGCCGCTCCCGGCAACTCCATCGGCCTCAGCTACCTGTTCCGCGTCTGCTACGGGCCTGCCGGGCTCACCCGAGATGGCAACTGGCTCGCGTACCCCATCAACTGCGCCATGGCCATACGCGGGACGGGCCTCATCCCCACCGAGGGGGCGGCCAGCGGCGTACACCTCACCGACCTCGTGCCGGTTCACATCCTCGCCACCCGGGACGACGAGTTCTTGGTCGTCCATCGCGGGCCGTGTTACGTGCATCAGGAAGAGGGAAGCTGGGACGGCACCGACGAGACCGTCCCGGCCCTGCGGGAGGTTGGCGTTGGCGTCTACCGGCTCGCGTGCGCCGCGAGCCAAGTGACCGAACTCCCGCAGGTGCCCGTGGGCTCGATGGCGGCCCTCGCCGATGGGGCCGCCCTCATCTGCGACGGCGAATCGCTGTGGCGGCTAGCCGCCGGCGCGGAAGCCGCAGAACGTCTCGGACCCGCTCCGGCGGGCGCCTTGCGGCTAGCAAGCAGCCCGGACGGTAAGCGCGTCGTCCTGGCGACTGGGGAAGCCTTACTGGAGATTGACCCCGCGACCGGCGCCGTAGGCGAACCGATGCCCCTGGGTTTCGCTCCAGAGCGCGGCCTCTTCGTCCTCGCCACGGGTGGGGTCATTGCGGTGGGGCGACAGGCCCTCGCGCTGCTGCCGCTTGGGTCCCGCGAACTGCGCGCATGGGCGGGCGAGCTTCCCGGGCGCGTCGGCCCCATCGCCGCGCCGGACGAAGAGGCACTGTATGCGGTTCACAAGGAGCTGCACCGACTGACCTGGAGCTAGACGCAACGGCGTGGAAGAGACCAACAATCACACCCGAAACGCAGTGACAGGAGCCTTCGTCCATGTATGACATCGGGAGCCACAAGCAGCTCTTCATTGACGACCGGTTTGTGCACGAGCCGCGCAACGTGACCCTGACCGTCAACCCGCCCGCGAAGGCAGGTCCAGTGAACGTCGAGGCCGCCACCGCCCCCTCCATCGTCGAGCATGAGGGGACCTGCTACCTCTACCAGGGCCTGAATGGGGCCACATCGGTATGGACCTCGGCCGACGGCCTGGACTGGGCTCCCCGCGGCCAGCTCAGGGGGATTGATGACGACGGCCCTGCGTGGACCAGCATCAACAGCGTGTTCGCCGATCCCACGGACGCGGAGTACCCCTTCAAGGGGCTCTACGAACGGATTCCGAAGGTGTTCGTCGAGCCGGAGACCGGCCGCAACCATGTGGCGCCGGTGCCCGGCGGGCTGTACCTGTGCCGGTCGCGGGATGGCCTTGAATGGGAGTACCTCCCTCAGGTGACCATCCCCTTCGTGTGCGACACCCAGAACCAGATGCTCTACGACCCGTGGCGGGAGCGCTACGTCGCCTACGTGCGCGCCTTCCCGGAGGTGGGTGGCCCGTACCACTACAAGCGCTGCGTGGCGCGGGTCGAGGTCGTAGACCCGTACGCGATGCCTTGGCCCCATGGCGTGAACCCGGCGAACAGGAAGCCGGAGAAGCACGACTTCCCATACATCAACGATGAACTGAAGATCGTCATGGGCCCGGACGGGGATGACCCGCCCATGACCGACCTGTACAACCCCTGCATGAATGTGTACCCGTGGGCCCAGGATGCCTACCTGGCCTTCCCCTCGATGTACCGCTGCTGGGGCTACGGGCAGGGCAACGTCAGCGCGGGGCGCGACCACCGGGGCGACTTCTTCAACGATGGCCTTTTCGAGACGCAGCTTGCGGTCAGCCGTGACGGCGTCAGCTTCACCCGTTACCGTACGCCCTACCTGCACGCCGGGATGGTCCGCAACACGTCGGGTAGCGAGGGCGACCTCGACTGCGGGCTGATGATGATGGGGATCGGGATGCTGCGCCGGGGCGACGAGATCTGGCAGTACTACTTCGGCGGCCGGCGCACCCACGAGGAGAAGGAGCAGGCCGAGAGCGCAGGCCGCGCGGGCGAGGGCATCTTCCGCACCGTGCAGCGGTTGGACGGCTTCGTGTCGGTGGACGCGGATCACCGGGGTGGGGAGTTCGTCACTCCGCCTGTCATCTTCGCGGGGTCGCGGCTGCAACTCAACGCCGCCTGCCATGGGCTAGGCGAGATCTGGGTCGAGCTACAGGACGCTGAGGGTACTCCGTTGCCGGGACACACGCAGACGGAAGCGGTCTCGATTGACCGCAACGGCACTGCCCAGGAAGTCTGGTGGCATGGCGGCCCGGACGTGTCGAGTCTCGCCGGGCGGCCGGTACGCCTGTGCTTCGCGATGAGGTCCGCGAAGCTGTTCGCGTTCCAGTTCGGGGAGGAGAGATAGCCCATGCCATTCGCCGAAGGACAGTCGCTTCCGACGCGCGCCACCCCGGAACTGCTCCATCCTGCCTCAAGGGATGCCGCCGACACCGAGGACCTCGTAGACCCACAGCGGGGCCTGCGCGACCGCCGCCGCCACGACGAACGTGCGAAGCGGCCTGGCCGAGCACCCCGGCCTGACCGGGATTGTCTGCACCACGGACCAGTACACGCAGCAGGTGGTGCGCCACCTGGCGGACATGGGCTTGCGCGTCCCGGATGACATCAGCCTGACCAGCTACAGCAACGAGCCGTGGACCGAGTGGACAACTCCCTCCCTGACCACGCTGGACCAGGGCACGGGACTGCTGAGCACGTATGCCCTCGAGACGATGCAGCGGCGACTGGAAGGGTGCACTGAGCCGTGGGAGCGGCGGGTGATCCAGCCGGTGCTGATCGTCCGCGAGTCCACCGCCCCGCCGCGCTGAGGAGAGCCCCCCTCTTCTGCCATGGCCGGGGCGTGCGGCCGAGACCTTCATCTAGTCGAGTGGGTCCACGCCAGCCACCTCAACTGCGGCGCCGACACCGTAGTCGTAGACGTGCGCCATGATCCGCCCGTCACCGTTGGCGTCGGTGAACTCCTGCCGCAGACGCTCGGCCTGGGGCTGTCCGGCCAGCAGGACGCTCGTGCCTGCGGGCGTCGCCGCGACGGTGCGCACGGTCTTGCCGTCCTCGCTGACGTACTTCCAGTGCAGTTTCTCGCCTTTGGTGCCATACAGGATGACCTGCCGTTGCTGGTCGGTCAGCTTGTTGAAGGGCGTGGTGATGCGGAACTTGTATTTGTCGCCAAGCTGGTATAACTGCCGCAGATACCAGCTTGCGTTGGTGTTCGCGCTGCCTTTGTATGCCAGAATCGCCCCGTCGGCGATGGACAGCGACTGATCCGGGACGATCAGCCGCTCGGACAGTTCCATCTTGTAACCCAGACC
>Ga0209609_10001877_pt1 | contig 12160 bp, 12 predicted proteins | sample LakKivw325mmetaG_FD_184136 | JGI IMG/M metagenome (GOLD analysis project Ga0209609, IMG submission 184136) | Anoxic lake water microbial communities from Lake Kivu, Rwanda to study Microbial Dark Matter (Phase II) - Lake Kivu water 325m metaG... | ecosystem: Environmental > Aquatic > Freshwater...
CTCGGGGATGTTCTTGTACCCAGGATTCTTTATCATGCCCTGGAAGCCGGTAGGCAACCTCTCCGTCGGCGACATGGGCAGGTAGTAGGCGCTGAAACCGGGCAGCCGGGGGAGCAGGATGAAGAAGGCCAGCGCAATGGGCGCGATGACGAGACACGTGACCGCCACCGCCCTCCCCTTCCTCACTCCGCTCGACTTCACGAAGACGTCCGAGGAGGACCTGCACGCCGAGCGGTGACCCAGGTACATGGCCACGAGGCCGCTCACGAAGAACGGCACCAGCAGGACCAGGAAGACCAGCGGGACGGCGAAGTCGAGCGGGACCGAGTCGGGGAGCCGGGCGCCCACGAGCGCGCCGACGACCGTGGGCTCGGCCAGGACGATGAAGAGGTTCGCCGGCGAGACCCGCAGGTCCATCGCCCCGGAGGTCCAGGTGGTGTCCTGCTTGCCATCGGCCAGTTGCGGCACACCCACGTGGCTGCCCCAGTCGCCCCGGTCGGCGATGAGCCTGGCCTTGCCGAGATCGAGCGGCTGTTGCGCATGCACCATAGGCGCGCACCCGATGAGCAAGATAAGTGCAATCGGAAAGCGACGGCGCCTCGCAGGCATCGCGTCACCTCGCCTCGAGCTTCCACACGAACGCCTCCCACGGCAGCGCCTTGTCCACGGTCAGTCGCCCGCCTTCGAGCTTCGCGTCGGCCGCGCGGGTGTGCCCGACCGGCGTGAGCGTCCCCGCCTGCAGTTTGTCCTCCAGCCCGCGGGAGAGGGGACGCTCCAGCGGCCAGGCGTTGACCATCACCAGGTACGTGCCTCCGGGGCGCTGCCACATCGCCAGGAAGATGTCGTCATCCTGCGCGCGCTCGAACGTGACCGGCTGGTGCGCCGGAGCGACGAGCTTCGTGAACTCGGCGAACTCACGCATGGTCGCCGCGAACTCGCCGTTGATCCAGCCGTACCCGCACTGCACCGAGCGAGCGTAGCTCCACCAGAACATGCCCCGCACGCCCTGGCACAGGCCCGCGTAGCACCAGTAGCGCAGCTCGGCCTCGTTTGGGTAGCGCAACTGCGCAACCGGCGACCCGCGGAAGGTCTCGTTCTGGCCCGCCATCGCCCGCCAGTTGAAGCACTGGTTGATGGGCATGACGGGCTTGCCTAGCCGCACGGCCGCACCCGCGAACTTCGTCACATGGTCCAGCTTGGCCTCGGGGAAGGGCAAGCCCGTCACCGGATAGATGTCCGTCATCAGGATGTCGAGCACGTCCTGGTAGCCGTACCAGTGCTTGCTCCAGGCGTTGCAGACGGCGATGGGGATGCCCGGTGTCGCCTGTCGGATGGCCTCATAGTAGGGCTTGAGTTGCTCGACCGTGACTGACCCGTCCGGCTCGTCGTAGAGGTACCAGAAGCCGAGCGCCGGGTGAGCCTTGAAGGCGTTGACCAGCTTGAGCACCTGCGTCAGACCGTCGGGCTGCTTCATCCAGGACTGGGTGTGCAGGTTGTACATCACCTTGAGGCCGAGTTTGTGTGCCTCGTCGAGGTAGGTGCAATCGCGCGCGATCTCGGCCTCGTCGGTCGAGCGGCCGCCCGCATACGTGTGGATGTAGCCGACGCCCATCTTGGCGACCTGCGCCATGCCGCCGGGGTTGTCCACCGAGAACATGCCGATGGGGAACTCGTCGGAGTCCAGGTCGAAGGGGCCGTCAGCGGCCAGCGACAGTGTGCCGGCCCCCAGAACGGTGATCGCGATCAAAGCGAAGGTGTGCCGCAAACCGTGGCCTCCAACAGCAGAGAGGGCGCGCCCGGACGTGACCAGACGCGCCCTCGGGACTGACGGTGCTGTGACAGTGCTACTTGCCCATGTCCTTCAGCCGCTGCAGGCAGATCTCGACGGCCTCAAGCGGCGGGTACAGGTCGCTCTCGTACTCCACGATGTACCAGCGCGCCCCGCCGATGGTCTCGAGCAGCTCGAACAGCTCGGTCCACGGGATGCTGTCATCGCCGATGACGGGCCGATAGCCCAGGTCCGGGTTCTCCTTGGCGGCTTCCGTGTCATAGGGCTTGAGGTGCACGGTCAGCGCGCGGTACGGATAGCGCTCGACGAAATGCCCGACATGCGAGCCGCCGCGCAGCGCGTTGCCGGTGTCGAGTTGCATGATGACATCATAGACGGTGCCGCCGAAGAACGTGTCCCACGGCTGCTCGCCGTCAAGTTCGGTGAACTCCGTGTGGTGGTTGTGATAGCCCACCCAGCAGTTCATCTTGCGGCACTTCTCGCTGATGTCGTTGAAGACTTCAGCGGTCTTCTGCCAGTTGGCGCGGCTGCCGGTGTAGTCGCCGGGCAGGCCGGGGCAGATCAGATAGGGGTTGCCCAGGATGTAGTTGAACTCGGCGGTCTTCTCCAACTCGTCGCCCAGGAGGGTGTTGATCCCCAGGTGCGCGCCGCAGCAGATCAGGCCGTTGTCGTCGAGGATCTGGCGCAACTCGGCGGCGGGGTAGTCGTAGAATCCGGCGAACTCTACGCCTTCATAGCCCATCTGGGCGACTTTGGCGAGGGTGGCCGGCAGGTCCTCCTTCATGGCTTCACGGACGGAATACAACTCCAAGGCAATCGGCACACGGCGGGTGGCGCTCATCGAGGATGACTCCATTCTCTGGTGTTGGGCCTGGCTGAACGCGTGTGTATTCCGCGTGGTTGCGGCCCTATCCTCCCCGGCTACCTCTGGACATGACTCAGCCGGTGGCCTAATATGCCGCCTAAGTCCTACCACAGCAGGGAGGGAACACCATGCACGTCCCAGTCGAGATTCGCAGGCCGTTCAGCCGCACCGCAGTGACGGCGCTCTGGGCCATTGCGGTCACGTTGCTGGCCGCCTCACTCGTGTTCGCCCAGGAGACCGCCGCGCCCACCCAACCGGTCTATGGGCTGGACCGGGTGGTCTTCGCCCTGGGCGTGTTGATCGCCCTGGCCAAGGCGATGGAGGCCTTCTTCATCGCGCTCAACAAGTGCCTCCTGAAGCTCTTCCCGCCCACGCCAAAGGCGCGGGAGACCACCCCATCAACGCCGGCTGTGCCCGACCTCGTCGGCGGCTGGCGCATCCCGATCACGCTGGTCCTGGCCTTTGGCAGTGGGATTGACACCCTCGATGTGTTGAGCACGGGAGTGGTCAACCCGCGCCCGTGGGACCTGGACCACCTGGTGGGATGCATCGTCACGGGTCTGGTGGCCAGCATGGGGTCGGACTTCCTGAGTCAACTCATCGAGTTGCTGAAGGCGCTGGCCGGCGTCATCCACTCACGCAGCGAGCAGGGCCGCGCGCGAGCCGAAGAGCGGCGGGCGCTGCTCGAGGTGAGGGTCGCCGGGGAGCGCGCCCTGTACGAGGCCCGCATCGCGCGCGAGAAGTGCCCGCCCGGTGCGCCGGAGACACCGTAGCGCCAGCCACCACCCATCCGTACCCCGTGGGACCCCGCCGCCTCGCTCACGCAGGAAGGGGCGGGGTCCTGCGCGAACTTCCTCTCGCGTCTCGGACATCTCTGGGAGTGGTCCCCCTCATGCCCACCTTCCGCATTGGCCTCGTTGGCGTCGGCCGTGGCTCCGGCTACGGCCGCGTCTTTGCCCATGACCCGCGCTGTGAGATCGTCGCCTGTTGCGACGCCAAGGAGGAGTCCCTGGCCCGCTTCCAGGAGGAACTGGCGCTGCCTGACGACGCCTGCTTCACCAACTACGACGACTTCGTCGCCCGCGACATGGACATCGTGTTCCTGGGCACGCCGATCCCGTTCCATGCCGACGAGGCTGTCGCGGCCCTGGAGACCGGCAGGCATGTGCTCAGTGAAGTGACCGCCGCCTCGACGGTCGAGGACTGCGCCCGCATCTTCGACACCGTCCGCCGCACCGGCCGGCGCTACATGCTGGCCGAGAACTGCTGCTACTGGCCCTTCGTGGCCCAGTGGCGCGATTGGGTGGCGGCCGGGCGCATTGGCGAGGTCTTCTACGGCGAATGCGAGTATGTCCACGACATCCGCTCGCTCGTCTATGACCCCGTGACGCAGACGCAGCGCTGGCGGGCCAACCGCGCGCCGCTGCATTACTGCTCGCACTCGCTCGGGCCGATCCTGGACATCATGGGCGACCGCATCGTGCGGGCCATGGGCGCGGGCGACAGCCGCCGCTTGTTGCCCGAGGGCGGCGTCGGGGGCGTTGACATCCAGGTCGCGCTGTTCGAGACGCAGCGGGGCGCGATCATCAAGCTGCTGCGCAGTTCCGTCGCCCCGCGCAAGCCCGCCATCCACTACTACACGCTGCAGGGGACGAAGGGCTACGTCGAGTCGAGTCGGCGGGGCATTCCGGGCCCGGGGATGCTCTACTGCGAGGGCGAGATGGACGGGCCGGAGGACATCGAGGTCACAACCGTGGACACCTCCTTGCCTGAAGAGGCCCGGGCCGGCGGGCACGGCACGGCGGAGTATGCGCTCGTGCAGGACTTCCTGGGGGCGCTTCAGGCCGGGCGCAAGCCCCCGCTGGATGAGTCGCGGGCGATGGACCTGACGGTCCCGGGGCTGATCGCGCATCAGTCGGCGCAGAGCGGGGGCAACTGGCTCGAGGTGCCGCTGTTCGGGTGAGCCCAACGCTGCCAGGCAGGAACCCGCCTGCTCTCAGCGAAGTAGTGTAGAGCCATGAACCGCGAACACCGCCATCTCGTTGCACTCGTGGGCCTGGGGCTGGGGGCCTTGCTGCTGCTCTGCGGCTGCCCGCGCGCCAACAATGAAGAGATTCAGGTGACCGTCACCGACGAGGGTGGGGGCGAGGCGCGCACGCCGCCGGCGGAGTCCGAACTGCTGGCCCTGGCGCGTAGCGAGGGGGAGGTCGCGTGGTACACCTCGATCACCGCGGACCAGGCTCAGCAGTTCGCCGACAAGTTCGAGGCCCGCTATCCCGGGGTGCGCGTGCAACTGGTGCGTGGCGGCACGTTCGACCTGGCCGAACGCGTGCAGCGCGAAATCAGCGACGGCCAGCCGCGGGCCGATGTGCTGCACGTCCTGGACCCTGCCATCTTCGTGTCGTTACGCCAACGCGGGCAGTTGAAGTACTACGAGGCGCCGGAGGCGGCGGCGGTGCCGGGCGCGTACAAGGATCCCGGCTACTGGACGGGGGCGCGCCTGGTGACGCTGGGGCTGGCCTACGACCCCAAGCAGCTGCCGGGCGACCGGACGCCGCAGCGCTGGCGCGACCTGCTCGAAGAGCGTTTCCAGGGCAAAATCGGCCTGAAGGACGCGCAGACCGCCGGCTCGGCCTACGCCCAGTACTACTTCCTGCGCGAGCGCTACGGGGTGGACTACTGGCAGCAGACGGCCCGGCTGCGGCCGCGCATCTACAAGACCGAGGAGGACCTCCTGGATGCTGTCGCCAGTGGGGAGATTCTCGTCGCGGCCGGTATCATGACCGGGAGCGCCCCCGGGGACGCCAACGGTCCGCCCCCTGCCGTCAAGACGGTCCTGGCCAGGGACGGCGTCCCTCTGGTCGTGGGGCCGGTGGCGATCCTCGGCGCCGCCCCGCACCGCAACGCCGCCCGCCTGCTGGTGAACTACATCCTCTCGCGTGACGGGCAGGCGGCGCTCCGCGATCTCCTCGGGGCCTACTCCACCCGGGCCGACCTGGCAGCCCCGCAGGGCTCGCCCGCCCTCACGACGCTGCCCCTGCTGCGCCCCGAAAGCGGCTGGTCGGAATACCTGGACAAGCAGGGCGCCCTGCGCTCGGAATACACCCGGTTGTTCCATGGCGAAAGCGAGTAGGCGCCGGCGGCAGCGGGCCAGTGGCAGGAGGTCGTCCCTCGGTGGACCATTCCAGGGCCAATGACGTGGACATGCAGCGGGAGTACTACCGTCAGACGGCGCAGCAGTACGATGAACTGCATGGCGGCCAGCATCACCCCCAACACGCCGTGGCCCTGGCGTTCCTGACCGGGGCGCTGGACTGGCTCGACGCGGCGTCGCTGCTCGATGTCGGGGCCGGGACCGGCCGCGTCCTGCGCCACCTGCGCTGCCACCGGCCGGAGTTGAGGCTCGTCGGGATTGAGCCCGTCGCCGAACTGCGCCAGGCCGGGCATGAGGCGGGCCTGGCCCCGACGGAACTCATCGCGGGCGACGGGGCCGCCCTGGCCTTCGCGGACGACGCGTTCGATGTCGTCTCGGCCTTCGGGATGCTGCACCATGTGCGCCACCCCGAACAGGTGGTGGCTGAGATGCTGCGCGTGGCGCGGCGGGCGATCTTCATCTCCGACGCCAACTACCTGGGGCAGGGCTCAGGGCCCGTGCGCTGGCTGAAACGCTGTATCACGGCGGCGGGGCTCTGGCGGCTCACCGACCACCTCAAGACACGCGGCCGGGGCTACAGCGTCTCGGAAGGCGACGGCCTGAGCTACTCGTACTCCGTCTTCCAGGACCTGCCGCTGATCCGCCGATCGTGTCGCGATGTCTACCTGCTCAACACCGGCTCCGACCGGCCGAACCTGTACGCGGACGCGCCCAGCGTCGCGCTGCTCGCCGTGAAGTAGCCGCTGCGCCACGACATGCCATAGGAGAGAGCCCCATGCTCACCCTCACGTCGCTCGGTCATGCCTGCTACACGCTCAGCGATGGCGCTCACAGCGTCATCTTCGACCCGTATCTGAAGGACAACCCCGAGGCGGTGTGCGGCCCCGAGGATGTGTCCGTGGACGCCATCCTGCCCTCGCACGGCCATTCGGACCACCTGGGCGACACCATCGAGATCGCCACGCGGCTGGGCTGCCCGGTCATCGCCGCCTTCGAGTTGTGCATGTACTGCGCGCGCTTCGGCTGCGAAGTCGCCCCGCTGCACATCGGCGGCGGACGGACCTTCGACTTCGGGTCGGTGAAGCTGACCCAGGCCACGCACGGGTCGGCGGTCATTGGCGAGACGCTCATCGAGTACACCGGCCCGGCCGTGGGGTTCCTGGTCAAGATGGGCGGGCTGACGGTCTACTACGCGGGCGACACGGGGCTGTTCGGCGACATGAAGCTCATCGGCGATGAAGGGATAGACCTGGCGGTGTTGCCCATCGGCGATTGCTTCACGATGGGGCCGGCGGATGCGCTGAAGGCCGCGGCGCTCATTCGGCCCAAGGTGGTTGTCCCAACCCACTACAGCGCGTTCGATGTCATCCAGCAGGACGCGACGGCGTTTGCGGTGGAGCTAGGCAAACAGGGCGTGCGGTGCGAGGTCCTTAAGCCCGGGCAAGACCTGTCCATCGCGTAGGTGCGCCGGTCCTCCGGCGCACAGTCTGGGAAAGCCCGCCGGCGGACCGGCGGGCCTACGCGTCGCACCACCGGGGGCAGTGCGGCAGAGGAGTATTCATGCCACGCCTTGGCTTTCATCCCGCCATCTGGCAGTGCGGCGACAGTGAAGAGCGCTTCTGGGAAGCGGTCGCGGACATGGCCGCGTGCGGCTGGGACGGCTTCGAGGTCGCCGGGCCGATCCTCGAGCGCCACTACGACAACCCCGGCTCATTCCTGTCCGGCATGGCTGATTTCGGACTGCAACTCTCGACCGTCTACACCGGGTGCAGCTTTGCCGACGCTGAGGCCATCGAGCGTGAGATCGAGCGCGTGACCCGTGCGGCCGACTTCTGCCAGGCTGCGGGCTGCGAGGTGCTGCTCATTGACGGGGGCACGAAGCTACACGGGCAGCACCACGGCGAGCCGGACTACCGGCGCGTGGCCGACGCCGCGAACCGCATGGGGGAGGTCGCCCGGCAACGCGGCCTCACCTGCGCGTGGCACCAGCACTGGGGGACGATGTTCGAGTTCCCGCCGGCCTTCCACCGGCTGATGGCCCTGACTGACCCCGATCTCGTCAAGTTCTGCCCCGACACTGCGCAGCTCTCGCTGGGGCTGTTTGACCTGGTCGAAGTATTCAATGAATATGTTGATCGCATCGCCTACGTGCACTTCAAGGATCTCGGGGCGGACCGGCGGTTCATTGAGCTGGGGCGCGGGACGATAGACTTCGCGCCGCTGTGGGCGCTGTTGCAGGGCCGAGGATATGATGGTTGGATTGTGGTGGATCTGGACTACACGAGCCTGCCCCCGGCGGAGAGTTGCCGCGTGAACCGCGAGGTTCTGGCGGGGCTCGGGATCCCGGGACAGCGCTGAGATAGGGGAGAGGCGATGCTGTGCCCGCGCTGTTCGGGCAGATTGATCGAGGCGCAGCCGACGTGCCCGAAGTGCGGGTGGGCGCGCCCGGTGCGCGACCCTTCTGCCGAGCCTGAGCCACCGACGGCGCACTGGCTCACTCCGGATGAGGTCGGGCCCGTCAACACCTCCGGCACCGATCTCCCGCCGCCCCAGGAAGTCCGCGAGATGGGCTACTGCTGGGGCGGCTATGCCATGCCGTTCTACTTCAGTTGGGCCAACAACATCGGCCTTGGGTGCCTGTTCAACGGTCTGCTCATGAGCCTGTGGCTGGGGCGCCACGGGCACGAGGCCGCCTGGAAGAACCGGCACTTCCGCAGCCTGCGCGAGTTCCAGGACACCATGCGGGCATGGAATCGCTGGGGCAAAGTCCACGTGGCCCTCAGCGTCGGCTTCCTGCTGCTCATGCTGCTGTTTGTGCTCAGTTCGTTCGCCGTGTTCGGGCGCGGCTCGGACAAACCGGCCACGGAGGCCGACCTGGACCAAGCCGCCTGCCTTGAGAACATGCGCCAGATCGCCCACGCCTGCCTGATCTACAGCTACGACTACGACGACCGGCTGCCGCTGGCGGAGAACCGGCGCCCCGCGCTGACCCCGCTCCTGCCGTACGACAAGCTGCCTCAATGCCCGCAGAAGACGGCCTATGCCTTCAACCGCAACGTCTCCGGGCGGCGACTGCCGGATCTGCCGCGCTTTGTGGGGCTGATCTTTGAGGCCGACGAGCAGGGCCACATCGCCTACGTCCATCCGGCGTCCTGCGGCGGCAGTGACGCCAACGTGGCCTGCAGCGACGGAGAGGCGTTCGGGGAGTGCTCCAAGCACCCGGGGCGCGTGGATTGGGCCGGGACGCCCCCGCCGGGCCTGGCGTCGAAGACCGACAACGGGGACCGGCAAAGTACTATAGATAATAGTAGATAGGGGAGAGGTGAGGGGTGCGCTGCCCGCGCTGTGAGAAGCCCTGGCCGCGGTTGCGCCGGGAATGCCCGCACTGCCACTTCCGCATGCCGCGGCGACGCTCGTGGCTGCGCGAAGAGCCGTGGACCAAGGACGAAACCCTTGCCCTGGCGGTGCCGAACAACTCCGGCACCGGCGAGCCGGCGCCGCCCGAAGTCCGGCGGCTGGGCTTCTGCTGGGGTGCGGCCATGTTCCCGTGGTGGTTCGCAGTGGCGAACCACATCCCGCGCGGGTGTTTTCTGCAGGTCTGGCTCCCGTCTGGCGACATCTGGTTCGCGCAGAGCGCCCACGAGTTGGCGTGGCTATACCGGCGCTTCGCGAGTTGGGAGGAGTATGTCCGCACAATGCGGGCATGGAATGTGTGGGGACTCCGGTGGGTGTGGTTTGGCGGGGGGATCGGCATCGCGGCGCTGGTGGTCGCTATTGTCCTATGGGGACTGACTGCGGTCAGTCGGTAGACACCATGCGCGTTTGACATAATCTGTATTATGCGAATATGAGCCTCGGGTCTGGGTACGCCCCCATGGCTGCCAGCCGGCCTTCGGCGCACTCCGCCTCACGGGAAGCTGGCCCTCCTACGAACTGTCCCCTACTCCGGCAGCAGCCCCACCGTCTTCTCCACGAAGTAGCACGGGCGGTAGGCCTCGACCACGACGCCCGGCGGCACGCGCTGCTGGTAGTTGACGCTCCGCTTCACCGACACGCCCTCGGGCTGGGCGCCGTGGCCGGCCTCCAGCAACTCCCCGTACGCCAACTCCTGGCACGCCTGCCGCACCTGATCCTGCACGCCCGTTACGTCCACGAATACGTCGCCAGGGTCGCCGTTGCCCAGGAAGTACAGGTCGTTGACGAAGTGCGGCGGCAACCCCGATGGCAGATCAATGGGCCGCGAGGCCAGATCACGGCCATGCCACACCAGTAAATGTGTCGTTTCGTGGTCAGAGTGCGGCTGTTCGTACACATGTTCGCGTGGCATCGTGATGATAGTGTCCGGTCGGTGACGGCGGATGAGTTCGGCGACCTTGACTTTGCCCTCCCAGTTGACCTCCGCCATGCCGGAACTGGGGAAGTCCATGGCCTCGAACGTGGCCCCCAGGACAGCCGCGGCGCGGTGGCAGCACGCCACGTGATGGGCCCACGCGGCGCCAAGGTGGCGCTCTCCCGAGCAGACAGACACGAGGGTGGCCCTGTCCCCCACTCCGGTGTGTTTGGCCACCACACCAGCGCAGGAGAAGCATTCGCCCGTGTGAGGCATCAAGACGAGCAGATGGCGCGGCATGGCGTTCCTCCGGCACTCGCGACACGGGGCGCACCGAAGTGCGCCCCGTTCATCGGGCTTGCAGCCCTGCGCAGACGCGCTCCTTACAACTCCGGCACGGTCGCCAGGGACTTCTGGATCTCGTCCTCGGCCAGCGAGTAGTCCGTCAACTCGCCTTGCAGGTACTTCTCGTAGCCGGACAGGTCCAGCATGCCGTGGCCGGACAGGTTGAAGAGAATGACCTTCTCCTCGCCGGTCTCCTTGCACTTGAGGGCCTCGACGACGGCGGCGTGGATGGCGTGCGAGGTCTCCGGGGCAACAACCCACGACTCGGTGCGGGCGAATTGCACCGCACTCTTGTAGCACTCAAGCTGATTGTAGGAGACGGCCTCGATGACGCCCTCGTCCAGCAGCAGCGAGGCCAGCGGGGCGGCGCCGTGGTAGCGCAGGCCGCCGGCGTGGATCGGGGCCGGGACGAAGTCGTGGCCCAGGGTGAACATGCGCAGTAGCGGCGTCATGCCGCCGGTGTCGCCGAAGTCGTACTTGTAGGGCCCGCGGGTGAGTGTCGGGGCCGCGGCCGGCTCCACGGCGATGATCCGCGTGTCCTTGCCCTGCTTGATCTTCGCGCCGGCGAACGGGAAGGCGATGCCGGCGAAGTTCGACCCGCCGCCGAAGCAGCCGATGACGACGTCGGGGTATTCCCCGGCGATCTCCATCTGCTTCATCGCTTCCTGGCCGATGATCGTCTGGTGCAGCATGACATGGTTGAGCACGCTGCCCAGCGAGTACTTGGTGTCATCGCGCTGGACGCAGTCCTCGAGGGCCTCAGTGATGGCGATGCCCAGCGAGCCGGGATGTTGGGGGTCTTCGGCCAGGAACTTGCGGCCGATGTTGGTGCGCTCGGAGGGGCTGCGGAAGCACGTGGCGCCCCAGGTCTCCATCAGGGTGCGGCGGTAGGGCTTCTGGTCGTAGCTGATGCCGACCATGTAGACGACGCACTCGAGGCCGAACATCTGGCAAGCCATGGAGAGCGCGCTGCCCCACTGCCCCGCGCCGGTCTCGGTCGTGATCCGCTTGGTGCCTTCCATCTTGTTGTAGAAGGCCTGCGGGATGGCGGTGTTGGGCTTGTGGCTGCCGGCGGGGCTGACATATTCGTGCTTGTAGTAGATGTGAGCCGGCGTATCGAGCGCCTTCTCCAACTCGACGGCGCGATAGACCGGGGTCGGGCGGTACAGCGCATAGGCGTGCCGGACCTCATCGGGGATCTCGATGAACGGGTCCGCACTCATCTCCTGGGCGAGCAGCCCCATCGGGAAGATCGGGGCCATGTCCTCGGGGCCGATGGGTTGCTTGGTGCCCGGGTGCAGCGGCGGGTCGGGCGGACGGGGCAGATCGGGCGCGATGTTGTACCAACTCTGCGGCATGTCACTCAGCGAAAGATCAATACGCCTGGCAGTCACGGTGGAACCTCCCTCAGGGTCGTTGGGTCCAAGGAATACGGCGCGCACACCAACGCGCTGCAGTGCAAGCTCTCCAGCTTCCCGCTATAGTAGGCCGTGGGCCGCCTCCTGTCAATTCCGCGGATAATTGTCGGATGATGGTTGTATTTGGGGGCATGTCGGGGTATAACTATAGCGTGCCCTAAACGGAAGCCCGGGTTTGGGGCCCCGGCGTGCAGGGAAACATATGCAGTAGCGTAGCTACTGACAGCTATTCGTCATACCCTAAGGAGGTCGTCCATGC
>Ga0209609_10001882_pt1 | contig 12131 bp, 9 predicted proteins | sample LakKivw325mmetaG_FD_184136 | JGI IMG/M metagenome (GOLD analysis project Ga0209609, IMG submission 184136) | Anoxic lake water microbial communities from Lake Kivu, Rwanda to study Microbial Dark Matter (Phase II) - Lake Kivu water 325m metaG... | ecosystem: Environmental > Aquatic > Freshwater...
GGCTCCACCTGCGCGTTCTTCTTGGGCGCGGTGCCGCCCGTGTCGCTCTTCGTGCCGGACGACTCCAATGTCCGAGACAGCGTCTCCGGGTTGTACTGGAAGACAATCACCTTCGGTATGGGCATCAGGAAGCTCTCATCCAGCCTGATGAACGCACCCTTGGCCAGCTTCGGACTCCGCGAGTATCCGCTAGGCATACGGAATTACCATCTCCGCGGGACCGCTACCCAACCGGCCAGACGCAGCAGGCCATGGTTGCCGATGATGTCTTGGACGTGCAGAAACGGGTGCTCCAGAGTCTGGCCCGTGAGGGCTGGCCCTGCCTTCCACGGCGACTGCTGCTGCTTCTGCCTATCCGCAACAACCTGGTTCTGCATCATCTCAATTCCTCAACCCCGTGCCGCACCCTCCCTGACCTCGCAGCTGCGCCATTGACCGAACGAGACATGGCGGTCAGGGGGGCACCGGGTTCCCTCAACTGCTTGCCTCCTGACGATCGGCATCCAGCGATTCGCCCCCGGGACCTGAATGCCGTTTCTCTACCCAAGCACAAGGACGGATTTCGCCTCACCCGAGCTTGGGTCCGCTGACCAAGTCGCGTGTATCGATGCTGCCGGCCCGCGGACTTGTTCACCTGCGCAGACCTAGGTTTGCAGCGTGGCCCAGCGACTGTACTTCTGTCATCACAAGTCGCCACGGCGCAGCTCATTGATGACGGCATCGTAGTCCGCCTTATTGAATTTTCTTGTGGGATCCGACCACCCCGGGACTTTGCAGATTGAGGTGTAGTAGTCGGCCGCGATATCCCCCTGCTGCTCATGGTTAAACTCGCGGAAGTGCTTGCCTTGCCCGGACGTTGGATTCCACAGATGCTCCGGGCCGTACTTGTAACCCTCTTTAGAATGCTGCGCGCGCAACGCCTGAACCATGTACTTAGCGCCGACACGTTCATACTGCGCGACGTGCGTCAGCTCGTGTATCAGCCATGCCATGTCACGGCTTCCCGCCGTGGTGCTCACTTTCCTATCGAAATTGATGGTGTACAACGTCGTAACACCCATGCCGTTTTTCGCATCTGCAAGCGCGCGAGCAACGCTGGCAGTCAGGGATCGCTCGTAGATGCGTACCTTCCCGTAGTCGATACTACCCCCGAACACGAGTTTGGCGCTTTGTACTTCAAAACCATCTAGCAAACGAGATTCGGACTCGATGAACTTGATAGCCTCCTTGGCCCGCGCCTTAGCACCCTCCCACATCCCGCCAGCCACCGACTTCACGCCTCCCCATAGTTTCCCATACCAAGGCTTGTCGTGCTGCATCTGGACGCGGGCGCTGGACGAGTTGGTCCGAACGCGTTGCTGCAGCACGTGTGCAAGTTCATGCGCCAGAAGTCGACGGTTTCCGCCGGAGCTGGCGCTCGTACCGGCACCAAACGCGACGTGTTGTCCGACGGTGTAGGCACGCGCGTTCACGGCACGCGCCGACTCCGCCGCCTCGCTACTTGTATGCATCCGTACGGCGCCGAAGTTGCGGCCAAATCGCGGCTCGAAGAAGGAACGTTCCGTGGCCGACAAGGGTCTGCCGCCGCTGCTCCGAAGGCTCTGTATCTGAACCTCGACCTCCGGCGCGACCTCAGCTACGGGTGTGACTGACGAAGCCGCCGCAAGCCTGACGCTCGGTTCTGCCCTTCGACTATTCCCTACTCCCCACTCTCTACTCCCTACGTCGGGCATCGTCATGACCTCGTCCGCAACGCGGTCAGCTTCGCGCTCATACTCGTCATCCGGCGCGCCGACCTCAAGCCGGCGCTGGAGCGGCGTTCCGTCGGCAAGACGCAATAGACCATGGTTGCCGATGAGGTCCTGCACCTGCAGAAACGGGTGCTCGGATGCCTGGCCCGGGAGAGTTGGCGCTGCCTTTCGCCGTGCTGGCTGCAGCTTCTGATGCTCGACAGTGACTTGGTTCTGCACCATCTCAAACCCTCAACGCCGTCTCGCGCGCTCCCAGCCTAGCTGCATACGAGCTGGTTTCGGGCGGCAACGGAGTCGCGCGTTGTGGGAGATCGTTCACGGAGACTTCTTGCAGATTGCGGTCTTCTTGCCCTTTGTCTTGTTGAACACATCAATCGTCGTGCCTACGCAGTCAGTATTCTGAACGCTAAAGTCATTCATGCGCCTCTCATACTCCTTGACGGCTTTGTAGTACTCGGAAATAGCCGCTTTGAACTTCACCACCTTCATCTTCACCGAGCCGGAGAAAAGCGGATAGGGCTTGACCGCAAGGAATTCGAGGTAGGCGCTGCCGTGACCGCCTTCGTGATGGCGCACAGATGTGCGGCCTGCCTTCACGTCCTCGGGGGTTGTTCCTCTTCCGTATGCCGACTTGGTCTGGGCAGTCTCGCTTTCGCTATAGGTGGTTCGGATCGAGCACTTCGGCTTGCCCGGCCCGGTGACTTTCGTAACGACACCCTTCTCATCGGCTTCCCAGTCGATGCCGCGGTACTCGAAGCTGAACTCCGTCACGGCCCCTTCTTTGACACTGGCATCTATCGCGTCGGGCAGCACCACTACATCCACGCCGCCCCTCTCCAGCTTGACTCCGCCGGACGTGGGGTCGACTTCGACATCTTTGGAGGCCAATGGAGTGGACGTCTCACCCAGTCTACGCTTCTTCTCTGCGTCGTCCGTCTCGTCCTTTCGCTGCAGAATCACGCTGCCTGTCGGGCGAAGTGCCTCGCTGAAAGCGCATCCTCGGGTCGCGCGCACGTCCCCGGCCCTGTTGCCATCTTCAACGGTCCTGTGCGAGAGATGGCTGGAGTCTACAACGGGAATCTGTTGAGCAACGTGGGTCAACTCGTGAGCGAGCAGCAGACCACTCTCACGGCTTGGCCGGCAGTTCACCTGACTCCCAAAGATGTCGCTCCCGACAGTGAACGCTCTTGCTTCGACCGCGTGCGCCAACAACTCAGCCCGGGAGCCATCGTGAACGCGGACTCTGGCAAAGTCGCGTCCAAACCGCGGTTCGAAGAAGGCGCGCTCGGATGTCGACAGCGGCCGACCACCGCTGCTGCGAATGGCCTGAATCTGCGCCTCGACCTCCGGCGCGACCTCAGCTACGGGTGTGACTGACGAAGCCGCCGCAAGCCTGACGCTCGGTTCTGCTTCTCGACCATTCCGTACTCCCCACTCTCTACTCCCTCCGTCGGGCATCGCCATGACCTCGTCCGCGATGCGGTCGGCCTCACGTTCGTACTCGTCCCCCGGCGCGCCGACCTCAAGCCGGCGCTGGAGCGGAGTCCCATCCGCCAGCCGCAACAACCCGTGGTTGCCGATGACATTCTGGGCTCGCAGAAGCGGGTGACCCAACTCGAGGTCATCGGATGCTGCGGGTCTTGTCTTCTGTGTAACCTGGGTCTTCTGCTTCTCTGCCACGACATGGTCGTGCATCATCACAGCCCTCCCAGTATGGCCCGTGCGACAGCGGCCGCGGTCGCGCTCGGAGGTGCGCCTGCCGGGACCGCGATGCGCAGGTCGAGTCTGCCCAGTTCGCGGTCACGGAACTCCACGGGCAGCCCGTCTGCGACACGGCGGGCCACGTCGTCCGCCAGCGTACGGCCGTCATGTTCGCTGCCTCCCGGCACGCGCAGCACCATCTCCTTTATCTCCAGCACTCAGCCCTCCTGCCGCCCTCTCCGCCATTCTGCAATCTGCAATCTAGAATCTGAAATCTAGAATGCCCGTTCACGCACCCCTCACCCCCGTCCCTCTCCCTCTCGGAGAGGGCGAGGGGGTAATGGGACACTCCGCGTGAACGCTGCCGGTCCGCATCTTGCATCTTGCAGCTTGAATCTTGCACTTTGAATTCCGTGCTCATCCTGCCCGTCCCGCCAACATCTCTCTTTCGCGTTCGCTCAATGACCTTCCGTCTTTCGCCATTTCGCGGTCAATCCCGCGCAACAAGTGCGATGTCGCCAGCGGCTTGCCGTCGCGCTTTGCGCTGAACACCGCAGCCAGGATGGCCAGCTTTATCTGCGCGCCGGTCAGTTCAAGCCCGTTCGCGAGCCGCGTGAGCTCCGGCGCCAGCCGGGTCATTGTTTCGGCCCCGGCCAACTCGCCGATGACCTTCCGCCATATCTCCTCGCGTTGCCGTGCATCCGGCCTGGGGAATTCCATCACGTACCGGATGCGGCGGATGAACGCCGGGTCAATGTTCCCCTTCTTGTTGCTCGCGAGCAATGCTACGCCCTGGTAGTTCTCTATCGCCTGCAGGAGGTACCCGGTGTCGGTGTTGGCGAATCGGTCGTGCGCGTCTTTGATTTCAGTCCGCTTGCCGAACAGGGCATCGGCCTCGTCGAAGAAGAGCACCGCGTCCATCCGCGCGGCCCGCGCGAGGACACGTTCGAGGTTCTTTGACGTTTCGCCCACATACTTGCTCACCACGGTCGAGAGGTCGATGCGGAACAGGTCCAGGCTGAGAAGGGCCGCAATCACCTGCGCCGCCATGGTCTTGCCGGTTCCTGGCGGGCCGGTGAACAGGGCAAGCAATCCGCGGCCCTGCGGGAAGAGCCGGCGCGCTTCGGGCCTCTCCCAGAATCCGGCCCGTTCCGCCGCCTCAAACGCCAGGTCCTCAAGCGCGGCGCGCAGGTTGTCACCGACCACGAGGTCGTCCCACCGGAACGGGCACTCGAGCAACTGGGCGAGCTCGCCAAGATGGTTGCGCGAAGCGGCCCGAACCAGGTCTGCCGCCTCCTTCACGCTTGTCACATTCTGGGCACGGATTGAAACGATGTCTCCCACGCTGGCCCGGTGCTGGGTGACCAGCCGGTTGAAATCGGCAGTCGGCCACGCGGCCGCGGCCGGGACAAGGCGCAACCAGAGCCGGCGTCTCTCGTCCAGCGAAGGCACCGGCATCTCAATCGTGTAGTCAACCGCGTCGGGCGCGGGCGCGGGCGTCTGCCCGGCTTCGTACACAAGGAACTCGACCGGGTTCGGCGGCACCAGCCGCGGCCACTGGCGGCCGATGTTGTGGTCGCCGTACCACGCCAGCGCGCAGCCGGCAAGCACGGCCTGGCGTTCGCCGCGCAGATAGACCCGGGGCCAGTTCGCATCGTCGACGCGGTCAATGTCTATCGCCAGCAGAGGCAGGTTGCGCCGGGCGGCGATTACGGCAGCCAGGGCTCCCCGGCCGGACCCGGACGGGCCGACGATGCAGACGCGAACCGCGCACGGCGGGTCGGCATCCACCACGCGGGCAATGAAAGCGGAAGCCCGGTCTACCGGCCAGCCGCGCAACGGCTCCTCCGGGCCCTTGTAGTCGGCGATACCGACCAGCGCATCGTCCAGTGTATCTATGCCCTGCACCCAGGTTCTGACCAGCGGGTCACAGGACAGCACTGCCGGCTGCCCCGGGCCGGTCTCTTTCTCCGCGAACAGTTCCCAGCGCCGCAAGGGCGAAGCAGCAGTCCACTGGCCGCCGCGGCCGTGTCCGAAAAGCCGGGCAGCGAGCTGCTGGGTCGGGAACGCTCTGCCCGCGTGGTCCTGAAGGTAGGCATAGACCCGGTTCAGGTTCGGGTCGAGCTCGGACGCAAGGCAGAGTTGCAGCGCGTCGAACTCGCCCGGGCCGAGCCCGAAGAGGACTGGCAACTGCGCGAGGCGGGACGTCCGGTCCCGGGCCATCTCGCTTTCCACCTCGTCGATCTCGCCGTTCAGGTCCTGCACCGCGCTGGCCGCCGCGTACCAGGCCGCCTCTGCCTCGGGCGAATCCCGGTCAGCAAGCACGGCGTCCGCTTCCGCGTGGGCAACCGCCAATTTGCTGCCCGGCACGACGCTGGCGTCCCACAGCTCCCGCAGCCAGGCAACTCGTCTCGTCGCCCGCAGGCGTATGCGCGCAAGCATCCGAGTCAGTGCCGGGTCCAGGGACGGCACCGCTGCCCGGTCGGCCACAGCAGCCCGAAGCAAGGCGTCAATACTCATGGCGATGACACCCTAAGCCAGACCGGCGGTGACTCCATGCCGTTCACCATCACCCTGACCTGGTAGAAGTCGGCCTCCGTGTCGCCCGGGATGCGGAGTTTCATCTTGTGGCTGTCAACGACCTCGAACTCGCCCTCGTTCAGCCCGGACGACGACTTGGGGACGTACCGCTTGGCTCCAACATAAACCGCAACGCTCTCGACGCGCGGCTTCTGCGGCGGCGACGGCGGGTCGTCGTCTTTGAACACGTAGCCGGTGACCTCGACGTCACCCCCAGGTGCAACTGGTGAACCTACCGGGCTCAGACGGGGCGTGACCGCGAACGGAATCTCGTTTGACACGTGCTCGGAGTCCGCGAACCGGCCATCGGACATCGTCGTGCGCCGCGTGACCCTCACTGACGCCCCGTAGATACCCGGGAATATCGGGACTGCGTGCGTGCCATCCCGGACGGACTGGCGCACCAGTGCCCTTATCTTCTCGCTGCTGATGGCGACCTGCCATGGGTCGTCCACGGGTAGGGGTTTCTCCCATCGCGCGTTCCTGAGCTGCAGGACCGAATTCACCCCGAGGAGTCCGTAGCCGTCAAGGTTCAGCCAACACGCTTCCGGGGTGTCGCCCGGCTCGTCGTTCCTCGGCGGCGTCTGCGCCGGCCTCAGTTCAAATTCCCTCGGCTCCGTCTCCGAAGGCAGTGTGACAACGAGCTTGTTCCAACTGCTCTCAAGCCGCGGCATGCCGGCAACGAAGGTCTGGACCCCGTAGGCCAATACGCGGCCGGGCCTTGTTCTGGGTTCCTCCGGCTCCAGCAGGACGACCGAGACTTCGTATTGCGCGGCCATCCGCAGCGGCGACGAACCCGCGGTCCAGTAGCTGACCGCCTCATTACTGGCCACGGGCAGCAGGGCTATCCGGATGCGGTTGCCGGCGCCGCGCAGCAAATTGGGGAAGACTTGCACGCCGTCGACGTATGTGGAATCGTCCATGACCGGATAGTCGTGCATAGCTTTCATGGCGACGCCCATCATCTTCTGCTCTTCGAGGGAGCTGTCGTTGCTCTGGCTGTCGGGTGCGTGCGCGGTCAGCAGGTAGAAGAGATTGAGCCCCATCGAGACGAAGCCAACCGGCGGCGTGTCCGGGCCGGCAGACGGCAGGTTCTTGTGGTGCGGGTCCTCGGTGGCATGATAGAGGTAGATTCCCAGGGTCTTGTCGGTATCGCCAATCTTGTCCGGCGGCAGGGGAAGGACCTTGGGCCTGGTTGTGTCGGTCCACAAGCCGGAACGCTTCAGGCACTGCGTCAGCAGCGTCTGGAGCGCGGCCGTCACCAACGAAAGGTCAATCAACGCCATCGGCTACAACTGTCCTATCCCGAACCGGAGCTTGCTGAACGATTCGCGCGTTTGCGGCCCCGAGCCGGGCTCGTGGCTGCTTTCCCGGACGATGACGGTCTGCTTCACAACGGACGCAGGCGGCACGACTTCTACCGTGAGCTTGCCGATGGTCAGCTTCGGCCCAGCCGGAGGCGAGGCCGCCGCCGCAACTGGCGGAACAACGGGCCGCCGGGGCTGGAGCTCGGGCATGATCTCCCGCGACCGGCCCGGTGCGACCCCAGACTCGGCCGGCTCCACTCTCTGTCTCCCGCCTCTCTCGGCCGCAACTAACGCAGTCGGAACCCCGTTCCTCGCACTGGCGTCGGCCGGAGATGGAGATGGCTTCACAGTCGCGAAGTCACGGTGAGTATCATTGGCCCTTTGCACGGTCTCCATGTTGCGCGGCTGCCCGAATGATGGTCCCGGCTGTCCCAACACTTCATTCTGCACCGACTCGGACTGACGCACGCTGATGCGCCTGACGCGGTATGGCGAGTCCCTCTCACCGGCACCACGTGACGCAGACGCCTGAACCGGTCCCGGCCCCCTCGGTTCGGCCGCAGCCCGCACCGTGGTCACCGCGGCTTTCCCGGTCCGAAACGAGTCGGGTTGCGCCGCGGTCGGCTCATTTGTGGACGGCGCCCGGTTCTCGCCGTGGACGGGCCCGCTCACAGCCCGACGCACTGGTGCAGCCGGGCTCGACATGCCCCAGGCGATAGTAGCTTGCGCGGACCCTTTCTGCCCCGGGTCCACCGCCGGCGAGTCGGCCAGGAACCCAACCGGCGGGGCCGACCACGGGTAGCGGGCAGGACGGAATGTCGCTTCGGCCGAGTCCTTTGCTGACGCGCGGGCCGCGATTCGGGCCAGGTAGCTGCTCACGCGAACGTTTCCCTCCCGGCAAGTCGCTCAGCGTCAATCAGGGCCACGAGACCACGCCGTGTGCTGCGCGGAAGACCCAGTATCTCGGTCAGGCTCCAGCCGTACGCGCGCGCGAGCATGTGTATCTCGTGCACCAGCAGGTGCCGCTCCTGGCTCAGAGCCGTGAGCAGGTAGCGCTGAATGTCGAAGTACACCGACTGCTCGCGGCCACACTCAGGACAGGAAGCCGTCAGCTCCAGCGCCAGCACCGGCCCGGCGTCTTCCATCAGGCGGTCGACGTCGGAGTTGTCTCGCGTCGGGTCGCCGTCGAAGAGACAACGCCTCAGCAGCTCGGCTTCGGCTTCTTCCGGCGCCATCCCGAGCACGGCGCACTCATCCTCGCCCGTGGGCAACCGGAACCGGCGTCCGTCGGCCAGTCGAAAGCTGCCGTCCGGACGCCGTTCGATGTCACGACACTGAGGCCCGCGGTCCTGATGCTGCTGGAGTTCGGCCAGCGAGAAGTCGACGTCGAACACCACCTTGCACCCGGCGCAACATACCGACGTGGATACGCGCGAACCGTAGGTGTTCATGTGGACCGCTGCCAACAGCCGATCCCGGTCGGCAACGGTGAGCGTCACCGCCGTTCCCGGCGCCACGGCGTCGCCGGGCGCTGCCACCAGTATGCGGTCAAGCAGGCCGATGGCATCCGCGGGTCCGGTCCCGGCCACGGCCTGTTCGTCGTGGCCGCAGAGCTCCCGCAGTTCGGCCCGCCTGCCGGCGGCCGCAAACCTGAGCGGCACCGAGATGGCAGACATTGCCTGAACCGGCTGCGGAATCAGGTCTCGGTCGGCTCAGCTACCGATGTATCGCGCTCCCACCCTTCGTTCTGCACGGTCATCGACTCGATCGCCACCGCCTTGCCGTTGGCATCGAGGTCGGGCAGCGCCTTGTATTCCGAAACCCAGCAGCGATAGACCTTGTAGGCCTTGGCCACCTGCCCCTGCTCGTTCAGCAGTTCGACGATGAGGTCCTTGCGGAAGTTCTTGAGCGACATCTCGGCGCCGAGCCCGGCACTCACGTCCCAGACCCTGTTCGCCCAGTTCTCGAACTCCGGGTCGTGGGTGACCCCGCGTTCAAAGGTGATCGGCTCGAACTTCCAGACCGTGGGCGAGACGCGCGACGTGCTGTGGTCTCCGCCCTCGCGGTGAGTCGCCGGCTCGGTTGACCTCTTCAGGGTCGTCATCTTGCTGATGCCGGCCACGTATCTGCCGTCCCACTTGATGCGGAACTTGAAGTTCTTGTACGGGTCAAACCGATGCGTATTGACGCTGAACTGTGCCATTGGTTCCTCCCTTAGACCTGAATCTGCCCGGCCATCTGCTTCAGGTACAGCATCACGAACTCAGCCGGCTTGAGCGGGGCGAAGCCGACCCAGATGTTCACCATGCCCTGGTTGATGTCGCTCTGGGTCGTCGTCTCCTTGTCGCACTTGACGAAGTAGGCGTCCTTGGGCGTCATGCCCTGGAACGCGCCCTGGCGGAACAGGTCATGCATGAACGCCCCGACGTTGAGCCGTATCTGAGCCCAGAGCGGCTCGTCGTTCGGCTCGAACACGACCCACTTCAGGCCGCGGTAGAGGCTCTCCTCCATAAAGAGAGCCAGCCGGCGCACCGGGATGTACTTGTACTCGCTGCCGAAGTCGTCGTCGCCGTCCATGGTGCGCGCGCCCCAGTTGACGATGCCGTTGGGGAAGACGCGGAGCGTGTTCACTGCATGCGGGTTGAGCACGCCGTTCTCGTCATCCGAGAACCGGTACTCGAGCCCGACCACGCCCCGCAGGTCGGCTTCGGTGCCGGCGGGCGCTTTCCACACGCCCCGGCTCGCATCAATGCGGGCCATCAGCCCGGCAATCGCGCCGCTGGGCCCCACGTTCTGCCTGAGCCCGTCCTCGTCAATCGTCACGCGCGGGTAGAAGATGGCGCTGTAGTCCTTGACCAGTCCGATACGCAGGCCGTTGACCCCGGTTGCCGGGTTCGTAGCCTCCTGCACCTTCTTCCATGCCGGCGGGTCCATCAGCAGGAAGGCACGGCGCTTCTGGCAGAAGACGCTCGCCGGCCCCCAGAGGCTGCCGGGAAGGCTGGACTCCCACCCCGCGTCGGCCGGCAGGACCATGAGGTTGAACAGGTTTACCTCGCGGTCGATGACGTCGAACGCGGCGCGGTAGTCGGTCAGCTTGGGAGCAGTGCCATCGCTGCCTGGTACACCGTCCACCTGATAACCCAGGCTGGGACCCGCCAGGCTGCAGTAGCGGACGTTGGCCGTGAACGACGTTCCGATGTTCATTGGGGTGGTCGTGACGGTCCCCACGCTGTTGTCGCCGCCATCCAGCGGAATGACCGCCAGACGCGACCCCCACATTTCGGCCTTCCACTTGAACGTGGGATCAGCGCTGGCCTTGGCATTGATGGCAGCGACAATGATCGCCCACTTCTCCCGTATGCCGTCATTGTTGCCGGTCGGGCTGTTGGTATAGCCATCCTTATACATCTTCGCCGTCGAGCCAACGGTCTCGAGTGTATTAGCCAGGTCAATATCGGTCGAGGGTGCCCCAAGCGCAACCTTGTTGAACGCAGACTGGCTAAGCTCGGCAAAGTCATTGAGGTTGTTCAGCGCGGCCGTGCCGTTGGGGTTGAACACCAATCCGGTGGGCGCTGGCCGCCATGCCGCGTATCGTGACACCTCGATTCCGCCCTGCGCAACACCAAGCATGAGTGGTACAGCAAGGTCCTTATCGCTCGCCGGTGACAGCAGAACGTCGCCCTTGGTCGAAGATAGCTTCAGTTGCTTCTTCGTATCTGGCCCCGCTGCGAAATCCACGACGACGTCGCAGCCCGGCGGCAGGAACGGCGTTATTACCGTGTCCAATGGAATCCTCAGACCGTCGAAGTCGGAAACTCCGGTCCAGTTGAGTGCGGTCAGGTCAACATCCACCGGGGCGTAGCCGTCGATGCTCATGCGGAACCGTGGTTTGCCGATGATGAGTGCCTTGATGTCGGCGAAATCGGCGTCCGCCAAAGGCCGGCCTGACAAGGAGTAGCCGGCGGCCGCCGGCGTGATCGTGCCCGGCAGCTCCAGCTTCAACAGGTTCGAATTCTGGTTGACGAAGTCCACGGCGTAGCGCGGGCTCTTCGAGTCCATGCTCAGGTTGGGCCAGTACTCCGTGTCCTTCTTGACCAGCGCTCCTCGGCTGTTGGCGTCCCACCGGAAGACCTCCAGGTTGAAGGTGGACTCCGGCTGCTGCCCGTTGTACGTGACCGCGAGGCGGACGGAATCTCCGGCGCTCCCGGCAGACTTTGCTTTCACGGTGAGCACGTCTTTTATCCCATCCTCGGCTTTCAGCGTCACCGCTGCGCAGGTAGCGCCGTTGGCGATTCTCGTAACATAGCACTGGGTCCCGCCGTTCTGGAAGAACAGCCGCACCGCGCGGGCAAGGTCGCTGTCCGCGTAGTCGGCCGTGAACGTGCGTTCGAAGTCACTAAAGCTCAGGCATAGGGTTGGCGTATTCATCGGCCCGAGTCGGGCTCGACCGATGAACGTCGCGATGGACGTGCTGACACCGACAATGGTCCTCACGCCGCTGGGGACCTCCTGCACGTACACGCCCGGATAGGTTGGCTTCACAGGCATGCTGTCCTCCTTATTCTGAACAGCGATCGCCTGCCCCGGCTTGGTGCCGCGACCCGGGATACGAAGTATCTGACCAACCGACGCCACCGGACGCGAACCTCCCCGGGCCCGGGCCTGCGGTCATTCCAAGTTGTGTAACTGACTATGTGGCTGAGCACGTTCGCCACAGGTTTCCGGGCTCCGTCGCCGGATACCCCTTGCGCTGCGTCTCGTCACCAAATGGTCAAAGAGCAACTGACCTCGT